>Ga0099364_10006998_pt1 | contig 16244 bp, 13 predicted proteins | sample TergutTh196P3_FD_73070 | JGI IMG/M metagenome (GOLD analysis project Ga0099364, IMG submission 73070) | Microcerotermes parvus P3 segment gut microbial communities from Pointe-Noire, Republic of the Congo - Th196 P3 | ecosystem: Host-associated > Arthropoda: Insects > Digestive system > Gut ...
AAACCGCAAAATCTTCCCTATTCACCCGGCAATTAAGGGTTGCATCATATTTGCCATTTCGGCCCATATGGGGCGTGCCTTGAAAAGTCAAACCTTAATTGCCGGTTCAATAACGACGAAAGCGTGTTCAAGGCGATGTATCTGGCGATACGGCAATCTGCTGACAAGTGGAAGACGATTCATCACTGGAAGTCAGCTTTGCAGGTCTTTCAAATCGTCTTCGGCGAAGACAGGCTTCCGGTAAATGAGTTGTAGAAGTTATGAGTCAAACCAGATTGACACAGTTCGATTTACACACCCGATGTTTTTGGGGTTCTCGACCGCCTTGATAACCCCTTCCATTTCCAGTTCATAAAGATTGCTGACACTGCCGGATGTATCCACACAAACCGCGACATCCTGCAACCCTTCGCCGGAAACGCACGAAGGTGCTACTGCCATGAGGTTATTACCCTTGATGCTCTCCACCACTTCAAAACCGCTGTCGACCATCACATAAATCGGCGCGTCCCGGAAGGCAAGCGGAACATTACGGGCGGTAAACGTCACCAGTTGTTCCTGCTGTTGCCCAAGGCCATTGACGCGCGCATTGTCAATAACCAGATCAACGCCGTCATCCCATACCTGATTGTTATTGACATCAACAAACGCCGTGACATTGAACGAACCGGCGTAGTAATTGCTGTTGTTGCGTACCGTAATGGCAATGCTGCCATTACCCACAAAAGTATCAGGATCAACCATGAAAGCAGCGCGATCCGGACTCTTTAACATCAAATCAGGCAAGGCCGCGTTATAGCTGCGATTCAGCCGGATCATGCCCAGCGGCTGTTCTGTGGACAAGCTATCATTCCGGAAAGGCACCACCGCCGTGTCATAGCCCGGCATTGCGATCATCAGCCGCGCATCCTTATGGCTTAACCCCAGAAAACTGAAATTGCCCTGCGCGTCACTAACGCCGTTTTGCTCGGCCAAAATACTTGAACCGGGAATTACCTCCTGCAACAAAATTGACGCGCCGCTCAATCTTTCCAAGTCCTGAGCATCAACAATGATGCCTTGAACCCTCCATGTTTTACTGCCGCCTACCCAGAGTGGATCAAGAGCAGCATTGACCTCTGTCGTTCCCTGGAAATTAACCGGCAAACTCGCTGCGTGATACTGGTTATGCTGGGCATGGATCATCAAATTCCCGCGTGGGACGTCCACAAACTCATAGCGTCCCTGCGCGTTTGTTACGCCGGTATCCGTATAGTCTCCGCTTACGGATACCGTCGCGCCCGGCAAAGGTTGCCTGGTTGCCGCGTCAAATACAACACCATACAAATTGAGCGTAGGCGTAGATTGCGCCAGCAATTCCACCGGCAGTTCGTAGGATTGCCCGGTCACTACCTTGAAAGCGGCATAGGCAGATTCATAACCCGGCATATTGATCTGAACCTGCGTGTCGCCCTCCCGCAACGGCGCAATAACGACAACGCCATCCGCTCCGGTTGGCGTCGTCAAAGTGTTCTGCCCGGTCAACGTGACCTCAGCCCCGATCAACGCCTGACCACCAAGACGTTCCGTCACACTAACCTTAAGACTGGCGACATTTTGCGAATTCGTTTCAGGCCGTAGCGCGACATTCAATACAGTGGTATTGTAATTAACAGAAATCACCATTGAAAGCGGGTCGTATCCCGTTTTTTCAAAATAAATCGGCTCATTCGAAAAAATATCCGTTGACCTTATTGGCAACTGATAATTACCTTGCGCGTCAGTCTTTGTTTCCCAACCTCTGGACGGTATCCTGACCGTTACGTCGGCAAGCGGTATCTGACTCTGGGCATCAGTCACCACTCCTTTAAGGAACCCACCTGTTTGTTCTGCTCTCTTAAGCACAACCGGCACCTCAATATCCATCCAGCCGGTCAGGTTCAATGGCAACAACAAACGCTCATAGGTACTGTTGAGATAAAACTCGACGAGATTCAGACCATCCACAAAATTCCTAGTTGTCACAGCTTTACCCGCAGCATCCGTATATAAATTCAGCAGCATGGTAGTGGCAGGATTGACCCAGATTCTGACATTCCGTAGCGGTAGCCCTGTGTCAGCATCGGTGACAATGAAAGTCACCTGTTTGTTTGTGGCGGTATTGTTTTGTTTGAAAAGAATATTGAGCGATACGGTCTCCCCTGCTTGCCCAGTAAAGTCGACTACTACCATCGGATAATTGCTATTATAGGTCGCCGTCAGGGTAGATAACCCGGCAGGTATCCCGGCAAGGCGGAAATTCCCGCTGCTGTCCGTTCTGGTCTGCAACGAACCTACCTGAATCAAGACATTATTGGCAGCAACTTCTCCAGTTGTATCGTTCCAATACTTTGCTGTCCCGGTTACGACAACATCCGCCCCCGCGCCGGGAACCAACCTGATTTCGCCAAGGTCAAGTTGTTGCCCCGCTTGCAACCCCAAGGCACTGTTCAGAACACGATACCCTGTCGCCGTAACGCCCAACTGCTCTGCGCCAGCCTCTAAATGTGTAAAACTGAACTTGCCTTGTGCATCGGTTGTAGTACTCAGATTCGCCTTACCCAAAGTAATCGTAGCTCCAGCGATAGGGCTACCACTATCTGCATCAATGACTGTGCCTCTGACGGACGCCAAATCGGGATTAACAGTTTCCTGCGCGGCAGCAAACAGAACACGCAACGCCAGAGCCGTCAGATAAGCATCACCCTCCCAACTGCCATTGGGCAGTTGGGCTGCCGCCAAAGCGGCAATGGCTGCCTGCTCACTGCTGGCGTCTGTTAATCCCGGTAGAATGGATAGCAACGCATGCGCGGTTTGCAGTGTATTGTCCCAGTTGCCGCCGCTATTCTTTTGCCCTGACAGCCATTGTCTGCCTTTTTCCACATATTGATTAACAACAAAATGCGCGCGATAACGCCAGACGGCATGAGTCGCAATAGCTGAAATCACAATATCCGTATATTGAGGGGTAACATTGGCGCGATCCCAATGACCATCCGCACCCTGTTGCGCCACCAACCAACTCAATGCTTTGACAGCCGCATCACTCTTGGGCGCAACATCCGCCAAAGCCTCTAACGCTACCGCGGTATCCAGCACATTGCTGGGATGATCCTGGTCAGCGCCAAATCCGCCATCCTGATTCTGAAGCAGAAGAAGCTGCTCAACCTCCGCTGTGGCAGCAGCGCCAATCTGCTGTCTGGCTATGATCTGGCGAGCAAGAAGATCGGTAACAGTCGGAGTAGTTCCGAGCGCAAGGGCTGTCAAAGCGCCGGGCAGCGGCTGCCCTAACTGGTGGTACGTCGTCAGAACCTCAAATTGCCTCTGCCGAAGAAAAGGAACATCCACAACCAGCGCGCCATTCACCCCGCTTTGCGCGTTCAGCCAGGATAATCCCTGCTGAACAGCCGGAGAAAAAACCTAGGCATGTGCCATCCTGCACAGACAAAACATGGCAAAAATGACAAGCCACGCTACTGACCACCGATTGTTTTGCATCATCATGCCCTACCCGGTTTGAAATATCGCGTGATACTGTAGACATAAGTTTCACTTGTCAATGAAAAATTTGTAAGTTCAGACGTTTAACCCCATACAACCGACTTCCCAACCATCATTGCAAAAAGCGTATGCGCCAAATCCATAGATACCATGCGCTACTGGCAATAACGCTGTATCTGTTAGAACCAAAACCGCTCTGGCTGATTTATCAGCGATTGTTCTACTACAATATGCGCCTGCTCTTCGCAAGGTATGGCGCAAGGTACTAGACCAACACAATAAATTTCTGTATAACGCAGTGATGATGGATTTGTAATTTAAACCAAACACGCGAGTGACACTCGCATAAACGCTCATGATGACCAAAGAACCTTTTGCCCGGATCAACAGGCTTACCTGCCGCGTTACGAAAAGCCGGGGATTCACGCTTCTGGAGTTGCTGCTGGTAGTTGTCATCATTGGACTACTGGCAGCCTATGTTGGGCCGCGTTACTTTGCGCAACTGGAAAAATCCGAGCGTAGCGTTGCCAAGGCGCAGATCGAGAGTCTGGCCAGGGCGCTGGATACCTACCGACTGGATACCGGACATTACCCAACCACAGAACAGGGATTGATCGCCCTGGTAAAGCGCCCCAATGACGAACCCAGATGGAATGGCCCATATCTGCAGAAAGAAGCGCCCCTTGATCCCTGGGGGCGACCTTACGTCTATCGTTCACCCGGACAGGAAGAAGACTTTGACCTGTTTTCCATGGGCAAGAACGGCCAGGAAGGCGGAGAGGGAGAGGACGCTAATGTATCATTTCGTTGAACTTCTGACAGCATGACGCAATCGTCCGCTTCTCTGGCGCTACCACCTGTCGGCAAACAAGAAACAGGCTCACCCTCATCAACTGCGCTTTCCTGGCGTCTCAAGGCCAAAAGCGCGGGAGGACAGCTTCAGACGTTGGAATTTTCCGGCATCACACAGGTAGAGGCTATTCGCCGCGCGACAACGCGCGGTTTTACCGTATTGACGCTGGAACCTGTCGGTAAAACCGAAAATCCAACAATGCAGGCCAGAGGGCGGGAATCGTTTCCCCTGTTGCTATTCTGCCAGGAATTACTGGCTCTTCTGGAAGCCGGCCTTAACCTGACCGAAGCTCTGGCAACCCTGTTAGCCAAAGAACGCCAGGCTTTCACACGCTCCATTCTGCAACAGATACTGCAAGCGCTCCACGAAGGGCGTAATTTTTCTGACGTGCTGGCAACGTTGCCCCGTCATTTTTCAACTATTTATGTCGCTACGGTGCGCGCCTCGGAACGCACCGGCGACCTGCCGCAAGCCTTGTCCCGTTATATCACTTACCAGTCCCAATTCGAGGTTCTCCGCAAAAAGCTGGTTTCAGCGGCCATTTATCCTATCATGCTCCTTTCCGTCGGCGGGTTGGTCACGCTCTTCCTGCTGGGCTACGTAGTACCCCGCTTTTCAGTAGTGTATGAATCCTCCGGACGTGATCTGCCCTGGCTTTCCTCCATGCTGTTGTCGTTTGGCAAGGTTATTTACGCCAATTGGATCGCTGCCTTACTGTCCTTGTGTATGAGTGGCGCGGTAATAATCTGGGCGCTTGCCCAACCCGGATTCCGGACATGGCTGCTTAATCAGGCGCTGCGCATGCCTTTCCTGGCCAAACAGGCTGAAACTTTCCGGCTGGCCCGTTTCTATCGGGCGGCAAGTTTATTGCTGTCGGCAGGCGTTCCTCTGCCGCGCGCGCTGGAAATGGTATCCGGGCTATTGGGCTTTGAGCAGCAAATACGCTTGCAAAAAAGCCGCGTTGCCGTCGAACAGGGACAACCTTTCTCGATTGCTCTGGTCTCGCAGCAACTGGCGACGCCTGTGGCTGAATCACTTATCAAGGTAGGCGAACGTTCCGGGCAGATGGCGCAGATGTTAGAGCGAACGGCGCGTTTTGCCGATGAAGAATTCGCCCGTTGGATTGACTGGACTTCACGTCTGCTGGAGCCGGTTCTGATGACAATAATCGGCGTGGTTATTGGTACCGTAGTGGTACTGATGTACCTGCCGATTTTTGAATTGGCGGGAAGTTTGCGGTGATGGACGCAACCACTGTTTCCGAAGCGCGCATACTTGACGCCGCCCTGTTGGAACAGGCGCGAGAACGCTGTTTGCGCGAAGACATTACGCTCCTGGATGCCATACAGGAAATTTCCGGATGGGAAAACGCCGAACTGACCCGAATACTGGGCGAGAGTTTTGGCTACCCCGTACTGAACATGGCGGAGCTACAGGCGCTTAGCCCTGATTTCAATACGTTGCCATACACGGATTGCGCGCAACGGCAGATGTTTTGGGCGCAGGAAAAATCCGGCGCGGGATTGTTGGTGCTTTCAAACCCTTTTGACGAGGCTGCTGAAACATGGGGGTTACGACAAGGTACTCACAATAAGGGGCGCGTAGTTCTGGCGCATCCAGGTGACATACAGGCTTATCTGGCGCAGCAGGAACACCAGATGCGCGCGATGGATGGAGTGGATGTGCAAACCCACAAGGCGGGCAGTGACGAAGTAGCGGCTATCATCACCCTTACTTCAATCCGGGACGATACCAGTCCGGTCGTAAAGCTGGTCAACTCCACGCTTTACGACGCGCTCAAGTTGCGCGCCAGCGATATTCATCTGGAGTGTGACGCCAATTGCCTGCATGTTTCTTATCGTATTGACGGCGTATTGGTGCCGATTACCGAAGTGCCGGGGCAGGAAATGTCCGAGCAGGTCATCTCGCGCATCAAGGTTATGGCGGAACTGGATATTGCCGAACGCCGTATCCCGCAGGACGGTCGTTTCAAGGTGCGCGTCAATATGCGGGAACTTGATTTTCGGGTATCGGTCATGCCGAATATCCACGGCGAAGATGCGGTGCTGCGTCTGCTGGATCGCCAATCCCTGGCCGAGGAAGCGCATGCCTTGCGCCTGGATCACCTGGGTCTGGACAGTTACACCATGGCGGCTATCCGGAAACTGGCCGCCAAACCGCACGGTATGCTGTTGGTAACAGGGCCGACAGGCTCCGGCAAAACCACCACGCTCTATGCGGCCATTACCGAAATTCATACCGGGCGGGACAAAATCATCACCATTGAGGATCCGGTGGAGTACCGTCTGCCCCGGGTGCTGCAAATTCCTGTCAATGAAAAAAAAGGGCTGACATTCGCGCGAGGCTTGCGTTCAATTCTGCGCCATGACCCGGATAAAATCATGGTTGGTGAAATTCGTGATGGTGAAACAGCGCAGATTGCGATACAGGCGGCGCTTACCGGACATCTGGTGTTTACGACCGTTCATGCAAATAACGTATACGACGTGCTTGGGCGCTTTCTGCATATGGGAGTGGATGTTTACAGCTTCGCTTCGGCGCTTAATGGCATCGTAGCGCAGCGTCTGTTGCGTGTTAACTGCCCACACTGCGCTACCGACATCCAACCTGATGCTGAAGCCCTGCGGCAGGCGGGTCTGGATATGGATAAGGTACAGGGATGGCGATTCAAGGCAGGCCAGGGTTGCGGTAATTGCCGTGGCGTCGGCTATAAAGGACGTAAGGCTGTGGCGGAAGTGTTGATTTTAAATGATGGCTTACGCGAACTGATCGTCGGGCGCGCGCCGATTTCTGCTCTCAAGGAACACGCGCGAGAAGCCGGTTTGCGCGCCCTGGAACGAACCGCCATGGAATTGGTGGCTTGTGGTGAGACCACGCTGGAGGAAGTTCTGCGTGTTGCGGGATAAAATGTTTTCATTCCCGACTCGTCAAATGCTCGGGTTGTGGATTGGCAAACGGCATATCCGCTGGGGATTGCTGACAGGACGCAATTCACGCGCTCAATGGCAGGAACTGGGCGCAATTTCTATCCAGATAACAGACGATGGTTCGCCGGATATAGCTGCTCTGTGCGCTGCCTTGCGAGAACTTGCGGGCGAGACGCCGCGTAAGGGTCTTGAATTGCGGGTCGTCATTGCGGACATGTGGTTGTCTGTCGCTACTATCCCCTGGAGTCCGGCTTTGCGGCGTAAGGATACTGCCATTGCTTTTGCGCGGGAATGCCTGTCCGGTTTCGGGTTCAGGCTATCGGCGGATGATGAAATATATCTGGATGACGCCCCGTATGACGCGCTACGCCTGGCAGTTGCCTATCCGCAAGCGGTGTTGAACGCTATCGAAGAATGCGCCCGGCGTTGGCAGGCTTACTGGCGTTCATTGCGTCCTGTCTCCGTTCTGGCCTGGCGAACACTATCCCGAAAAATGGCTGTTCAGGCCATGGCAATTTCCGATGAAGAGCAGGTGACACTGTTTCTGGCTAATCAGAAGCGTCAATTTTTCCGTCTCCCATCGCTTCAGGAGATGAAAACGCAGGCGCGTTTGCCTGAACATTCATCTGCCGAGACTTTACAACTTGCCTGGAAACGCCTGCGCCTGCGGCAACCACAGGTACGCGATATCCAGAGCGTCCTGACGCTCGATGCTTCCGAGGAAGGGGAAAAACCGGGACAGACATTACCCCCTTTTGCGTCGCCGGATGTGCCATGGCGACATTTGCAACCGAACGCGCGCTGGATGGATGCTCATAGCGGATTGTGCGCATTGGACGCCCATGCGCGCCCGCATCACCCTGGATGGGTGCACTGGATTATTCTGTTCATGGCAGTCGTCATCTTAGGTAGTCTGACTTCGGGAGCATGGACGCTGCATAAGCGCGCTGAAGCGGCGCGCGTTGCGTATGAGAATTTGCGGCAAAACGCAAAGCCGCCGGCACCCGCCATTTGGAACCGCGAAGAACTTGCGCGTATCGGCGCGGTTAACGCAGCCATTAACCAGCTTAATTTACCGATAGAAGCCGTGTTGCAAGCCTTGCGCCCACCTCATGACATTCGCGTTGCAGTATTGCAGGTGGAAACTTCTGTCGCCACAAATGAAAATAACGCTAATCTTCTCAAGATTACGGCGGAGGGATTAAGCAGTTCGGAAATGACACGTTATGTGGCATTCGTATCCGAACGGCGGCCTTTCGTGCGCGCCTATCTGACGCATCACGAAATTACCGGAAGTGGCGACACAGAACGTTTCCGTTTCTCGATGGAGGCTCAATGGAACAATTGATGGGAGAGAGCAGGTTTAGTTCCATTGGCGATGGAACAGTGCGCCTGCGGTGGTTAGCGCAACAGGGCCTGGCTACCATGTCCCGGATTTTCGGCGTCTGGGACTGGAGTCTTTTGGGTGTTTTGGTGTTGTCAGGATGTATGCTGATTTTGCTGAACCTTCAGCAGCGCCAGGCTCACATTTGGGAAACCCGCTTATCCAACGCTCAGCCCGCTCCCGAAATGCGTTTTGCCAGACCGCTTGCAAAAACGCCGGATGACGACCGTCAACGCCTGCGCGCATTTGAGGAACTGCTATTGCCGCACGAGGACATTCCAATAGCGGTAGAGAATCTTTTGCGCGCCGCCAAAGAGGCGGGTTTGGCGATTCGCCGCGCGGAATATAGAGCGCAACCGGATATTCGAGGTCGTTTTCTGCGCTACAGGATCAGTCTGCCAGTGCAGGGAACAGCGGAAAACGTCAATCAATATCTCTATGCAGCCCTGCTGAATCAGGAAAATCTGGCTTTGGAGAGCGTGCAACTCAAGCGCGAAAATCTGAATTCACCTGATCTTGAGGCGCGTATTCAATGGTCGGTTTTAACCCGCCTGCCGGACGAAACGGAAAATCTGCCATGAAACGAAGCGCCGCAATACGTACCGGATTATGGCTTGCTCTCATAGCAACCTTACTGGCTGCCTGGTTCGCGCCGGAAGAACAAGGTAGTGAAGTTGCCCTGAGCGCGCGTGTCAAAAAAAATTCAGAAAGTCCTCCTGTTTCCACTGCTGTGGATGAAATTTCAAACAATGCGGCAAATGCCGGGCAACGCGCAAACGCGCCTCTTAAGGTACTGCACATCAAAAAACGCAAAGCGCAAGACGACGAAGCGGTTTCGCTGTTCGCTCTCTCGGAATGGCAGCGCGTAAAAAACACCCGGTTGCCTGAGAATGTAGCAGATAAAAAAGAAGAGTCCCAACCGCCGCCTGCGCCTACTGCCCCTCCCCTGCCGTTCGTGGTAATGGGAAAATATGTTGAGGATGGAAAAATCACGGTATTTTTACTTCAGTCTGAGCAGGTTTTGCTCGCGCGGGAAGGGGAAACATTGGCAAATTCATACAAAGTAGAACGCGTTGACGCCACTGCGGTTCATTTGCGTTACCTGCCGCTGGACATACCACAGATTCTGGAAACAGGCGACTCCCTATGAAAACCAGCAAGAAATTAGCAACAGGCATTCATGCCTGTCGCTCAAAACAAACAAGAAAGGGGTTTACATCCCCTTCCCTTGTTGCTACGGTCGAAACCCCGGCCTTTAGGCCGGGGTTCCAACCTTCGCGCCGCCCTGAAGGGCGGGGTTTTAAACCGGAGTTAGTTTTACGATGACGAAAGAAGGCTTTAGCGTGCAATTTGGATATTTTTTATCTTTTCTTTCTTCTTGTGGGCGATATTTCAGGCCAGCCTGCGTTCGTATGCTCATTATGGTATGCGTGGTAGGAATATTGTCCGGGTGCGCTGGTATGGAGGCTTACCGCGAAGGTCAATCATTGCTGGCGGAAGGAAAAACTGAGCAGGGATTGGCCAGACTTGAAGAAGCTGTCAGGCTTGATCCCAGGAATGCGGAATACCGTATTGCGTTAAGCAACCATCGTCTAATCATCATTAACCAACTGATCTCTGCCGGGGAACAGGCGCGCCGTGAAAATCGCTTAAGCGACGCGGAGAAAATCTACCGGCATGCGCAAACTCTTGATCCGGGAAATGCCATGGCGCGGCAGGGATTGGACATGTTGGTACAAGCGCGTCGGCATCAAATTACGCTTGCCGAAGCGGAAGCGTTACTAACAAAGGAAACGGCGGATGATCTGAATACCGCGCTGGAAAAATTGCGTGTCATCCTTACGGAAAATCCGAATCACAAGCCTGCCCTCAACCTGAAGGCGCGTGTTGACGCGCAACGCGCCCAAATCATGCGCCCGGAAACGCAATTAGCCGCCATTTTCAGGAAACCTGTTTCACTGGAGTTCCGCGAAGCGCCGCTCAAATCGGTTTTAGAGGTTATTTCCAAAGTATCCGGCCTGAATTTCTTTTACGATCATGAAATACGCCCTGATCTGAAGGCGACGATCTTTGCCAAAAACACCTCTGTTGAAGACGCCATGCGGCTGATACTGGTAACCAACCGGCTTGAATACAAAATTCTCAACGAAAATTCCATCCTGATTTACCCCAATACGCCGCAAAAGTTGAAGGAGTATCAGACCCTGGCGATACGCAGCTTTTATCTTACAAACGCTGATGTCAAGGCAGTTGCCAATTCCATCAAGACCCTTGTTAAAACCAGGGATTTAGTCATGGACGAACGCCTGGGGGTCATCATCATGCGCGATACGCCGGAAGCGATTCGCATGGCGGAACGCATTGTGGCCCTGCAGGATCTGAACGACCCGGAAGTCATGCTGGAAGTCGAAATTCTGGAAATCAAACGTTCCCGGCTGCTTGAACTCGGCATTCAGTGGCCATCCCAGATGACCCTTTCGCCCTTGCAACTTGAAGGACTGCCGCTGACTATTACCGACCTCAGGAATCTTAACAGGGACACAATCCAGGTGGGAATCGGCAATGTGACTGTAAACGCGCGCAAGGAAGATCAGGATGGCAACATTCTGGCCAATCCGCGCATTCGTGTGCGCAACAGGGAAAAGGCCAAGATTCAGATCGGGGATCGCATACCTGTTATCACCTCGACTTCGACCTCGACGGGTTTTGTTGCTGAATCGGTCACTTATCTGGATGTCGGCCTGAAACTGGAAGTTGAGCCAAGTATCCATCTTAATGACGAGGTAGCCATCAAAATAGACCTGGAAGTCTCGAACCTTGTCCGGGAAATCATGAGCAGTTCAGGTACGCTTTCCTATCAAATTGGCACACGCGGCGCAACAACGGTATTGCGGCTAATGGATGGTGAAACTCAGGTTCTGGCGGGCCTTATCAACGATGAAGACCGCACTTCCGCCAATAAATTTCCCCTCCTGGGTGAATTGCCGATTGTCGGACGCCTGTTCGGCAGCCAGAAGGACGATAACCAGCGTAGTGAAATTCTGTTGTCCATAACTCCGCGCATAGTGCGTTCCATCCAGCGTCCTGACATGCTGGACGCCGAGTTTGAGTCGGGAACGGAAAGCAGTGTCGGCTCGTCAAGCCTGCGTTTATCCAGCATTATCGAAACGCCGGTCACTGAAACCACTAACAGCGCCGATACCGCTGACAAGCAGAGTGGCGAAAATCCTCAGGCAACAGATAATTCTGCTTCCACAACCTCTGACAATCCGGCAACCGAAGCGGCGGCAGGCTCTATCACGCTGGACTGGCAAATGCCTGCGCAGGTACGCGTTGGCGAGCAATTCAGCGCTGTGTTGCGTATCAGCAGTGAGGTTCCTCTCCGTAGCATGCCGATCATGTTGGGTTTTGATCCGCAAATATTACAAGTGGTCAGTGTTCACGAAGGAGATTTTTTTGGGCAGGGTAATAGGCAGACTAATTTTAACTACCGCCAGGACCCTGCTCAGGGCAGAATATCTGCCGCCTTTGCGCGGCAAACTGCCAATGAACAGGATTCAGGAATCAATGGTGAAGGAAGCCTGATTACAGTCAATTTCAAAGCGGTCAAGGCAGGCAACCTGACCAACCTGCAACTGCTTTCGGCAACGCCGGAACCCATGCCAGCAGTGCCTATGCCGCTTCCAGTTGAACGACCGATACATATCCTGCCATGACACACAACCATTTATTTCGCTCAGGACGCCGATCTTCCGGGTTTACGTTCATTGAACTGATGGTGACTCTGGCGATCATGGCGGTGCTCGTTACGGTGGCAGTCCCAATGTTGCAGATCAACGCGCAGCGCCAGAAAGAGCGGGAGCTGCGAGCGGCGCTGACCGAAATCCGCGAAGCGCTGGACGCTTACAAGCGAGCCTCGGATCAAGGCAGGATTCCTATACAAATTAACGGAACGGGGTATCCGCAAACGCTTGAAGAGCTTGTGACAGGTATTGAAGATCAGCGTAGCCCAACCCGCCGGAAAATATATTTTCTGCGCCGTCTGCCTGCTGATCCGATGGCGCCGCCTGCCGAAAACTCCGCGCAAAGCTGGGGATTGCGTAGTTATGCTTCACCGCCTGATGCGCCTGCCGAGGGAGATGATATATTTGATGTTTACTCGCACTCCGATAAAATCGGCCTGAACGGAGTTCCTTACCGGGAGTGGTAAATCATGCGGAGCGTATTGAAAAACGGTTTTACCCTGATTGAGATGTTGGTCGTCATGGCTCTTGTGGCGTTGCTGCTGACAATCGCCCTGCCCCGTTACTTTGGCGCTCTGGACAATTCCAAAGATGTAGCTTTGCAGGAAAATCTCAAGGTACTGCGTATCACACTGGACAAATTTTATGCCGATAAAGGACGTTACCCGCAGACGCTGGAAGAACTGGTCGAGCATAGATACCTGCGCGCGGTGCCCATAGACCCCATCACTGAATCTGCCGACACCTGGATACTGATCCCGCCGGAATATGACGCTGAAGATGGCGAGGATAGCTGGAACAGCATTGCCGACATCAGGAGCGGCGCGACAGGAAGGACAAAAGAGGGCGTGGCCTATGAAAGTTTTTAGAGCGTTTTCGGTTTAAGTATGTATATTTTTACCCACACTTTCCCGGCCTTCTGGTCTTGCGGACTGCAATTGTTTCTCCCCTCTCCCGCTTGCGGGAGAGGGGTTGGGGGAGAGGGTCGGTCACGCCATGATCGCTTTTCCGTTTGGATGAATGCGTGCTTGCATAGAAAACGCTCCAGGTTCACTGTTCCTCCGCGCCAGCAGGTAGGCTTCACCTACCTTTGGGTACTGATGCTGGTTGCCTTGATGGGGATGGCGCTGACGGTGGCTGCCGAAATGGATAGCATGGTTTCCAGGCGTGACCGGGAAAAACACCTGCTGGCTGTTGGTCGGCAATTCCAGATTGCTATCGCGCATTATTACGAACGTATGCTTGTAAACGGGCGCAACGAATACCCCCGCAGCCTGGAAGATTTGCTGAAAGATCCGCGCTATCCGGGCACCATGCGCCATCTGCGCAGGATTTTTGTAGACCCGATGACCGGCAAAACCGAATGGGGGCTTGTGCGGCTTGGCGACCGTATTGTCGGCGTCCATTCCCTGTCAGAGCAAAAGCCTGTCAAGCAGGATAATTTTGAGGTTGAGGCCGCCCATTTTGCCGGCTCGGAAAGTTATACGCAGTGGGTTTTTACTTACCCGCCAAACCTGCTCCTGAAAGTTAACAATCAGTCCGACAACACTGCGGGCACTCCTGCCAAACCGCAAAGCACCGCCCCTGACAATGCTGGAGCCTGGCGACCGCGATGAGCTTTTCAGGTTTTCCGATAAAACAATTTGCCTGCTGGTTGGCATTTATTCTGTTGGCGGGCGGGAGTGTGTCGGCATTGGCACAAAGCTCCCTGCAAAGTGGCGATGAATTGCCGGAAGCGCTTAAAGGAATACCTCCAGCAGGCTCAAGCTGTAAACGGGAGGATGTCATTGATGCGGAAAAAGCGCCCTCAGCGCCAAAAATAGCGCCTGATCCGGCTTGTGCGCGTTCTGTACAGGAAATTGCCGCATTGCGCGCCCAGCCGGAAACCATCCTTGTTGATCTGCGCTCTCCTATGGAATATCAGGCTTTCCATGTGCATAACGCGGCTTCTCTTTCCCTGTCCGGCATCCTGATTAAGCCGTATTTGCGCGACAAAACACTGGTATTAATGGGGAGCGGCAAAGCAGAAGCCGATGTATACCGTGCTTGCGCCCAATTAAAGCGGGCAGGATATGCGCGTGTGTTTGTTGCGCAGGGCGGGATTATCGCCTGGTTGTTGGCTGGAAATGAGGTACAAGGCAGAGCGGTAAGCGCCTCCATGCTGTCCCAACTTTCCGCTGCCGAATTGTGGTTGGAAGCGCAGAATCCGCTCAACCTGGTTTTTTTGGAAAAGAGCCGCGCAGCGCTTCGTTCTGCCTTGCCTAAGGCAATTGTATTGGAGCAAAATCCTGATGCTTTGCGCGCGCAAATTGCCAAATACAAATCCCGCCATTTTCCGGGTGTTGTTCTGGTCACTGCGTCAAAACCTGATAGTGAGCAGATCAGGGAAATGCAGCAGGCGTTACAACCCTTGCCGCTTTTATTTTATAGTGGCACGGATGCGGAGTTTTTTGCCCATACGGCGCAGCAGGAAGCTATTTGGGACGCACAAGAGCGCGGCCCCAAATCTTTGCGGTGCGGGCCGTGACCTCATCTTCATCCCGCCGCGCCTTTCTTAAATTCGGTCTGTGTAGCGCGTCATCTCTCCTGATTGCGCAAAGTTTTCCGCAAATCAGCAGCGCCGCGCCGCGAGAAGCGATGTCGTTATTGCGTCGGATGCGCTTTAACCTGCAATTCCACAATCCTGCTGCCCGAACTCTGGAAAACCAGATTTTTCGCAGCTATTTGCCTTTAAATTCTGCTACGCAAAAATTGGTGGATGTGAAAGTTTCCATGCCCTGGCTTTTGCGGGATGATGCCTTGGGGCATCAGATTCTTGAACTAAGTTTTGAGCGCGCGCATGGTTTTTTCAAGCAAGTTGTATCTTTGGAAACTACTATTGAACTGACAGTTCCATCAGCCAGACTGACCCTGCCGAATCCTTCAATTTGGCTGACATCCGAACGATTCGTTGAATCCGATCATCCGGATATTATGGCGCTGGCGCAAACGCTGCAACGGGAATCGAAAAAGGCTACTCTGGAAGCTATTTATGATTGGGTTATTGGGCATATGGAGCATACTGGTTATTTTGCGGAAGATTTCGGCGCGTTATATGCGCTTCATAACAGGCGGGGAGACTGCACCGAATACGCCAATCTGGTCGTAGCCCTGGCCAGAGCCAGCCATATTCCCGCGCGCACAATTGGCGGATATGTAACAGAACATGATGTTGCCTCCAAACCGAAGGATTATCACGACTGGTCAGAAATATTTCTGGATGACAACTGGCGGGTAATTGACGCGCAAAAACAACGGTTTTTTCCGGACAATCGGAGTTATATCGGCTTCAGAATCCACCGGGAAAAACCGGACAATTCCATCGGCTCGAACCATCGCTATCTCATGCTGGGAGAATTGCAGGTTACGTTTAGATAAACAGTGGTAGCAGTTTATGCTTTTGGTGTTAGTTGGTTCTATGGATTTTGGTATCGCGGAGAGCTTTTAACCCGGTAACCCGGTAGGTTGAGGTGAGCCTGCGAATCCCAACATTCTGGGAAGAAAACAATCGCATTGGCATGACAGGTTGACCGTAAGGAGATGAGACGCATTTTATAGTACTTCCCGCGAATAAATTTACTGTTGTTAGTACAATTGTATAGTTGGCATTCATTTTGCCTTACTGAAGTTGTCGCATGATTTTTGGAGGTTCCGGACATGGCTGCGTGTTTGACTGGTGAAGCATCCGCCGGATCATAAGCCCGGCAAGCCTGGCCCGAAAGGGAGCCGGAAGTACGATCAGGAAGAGTTGCGAGCAG
>Ga0099364_10006999_pt1 | contig 16243 bp, 12 predicted proteins | sample TergutTh196P3_FD_73070 | JGI IMG/M metagenome (GOLD analysis project Ga0099364, IMG submission 73070) | Microcerotermes parvus P3 segment gut microbial communities from Pointe-Noire, Republic of the Congo - Th196 P3 | ecosystem: Host-associated > Arthropoda: Insects > Digestive system > Gut ...
GATGGTAGAGGAAACCACATGAAACGAAAAATATGCGTCGTCATCACGGCCCGCCCCAGCTATTCCCGCGTCCGCACCGTGCTGGCCGCCATCAATGAACACGAAAAACTGGAACTCCAACTGGTGGTCTGCGCCTCGGCCCTGTTGGATAAATACGGCAGTGTCGTCGATGTCATCCGCGCCGATGGCTTCCAGACAGTCGAAACGGTCTACAATGTCGTCGAGGGCGAAAACCTGCTCAGCTCGGTAAAGACCACCGCCCTGGGGATGATCGAGCTGTCCGGTGTCTTTGCCCGCTTGCAACCGGACGTGGTCCTGACCATCGGCGACCGCTATGAGACCATCGCCACCGCCATTGCCGCCTCATACATGAACATCCCCCTGGCCCACATCATGGGCGGCGAGGTGAGCGGCAACATCGACGAAAAAGTCCGCCATGCCGTCACCAAACTGGCAGACCTCCATTTCGTCGCCACGATAAAAGCCAGGGAGCGGGTGATAAAGATGGGCGAAAATCCCGCCAAGGTCTTTGCCACCGGCTGCCCTTCGATGGACATCGTCCGCCTGACACTGGACGAAAAAGCCCCCAAAAGCGAACTTATAGACGACTATTCCGGTGTCGGCAATCTGCTAAAAGGACGCGGGGATTATATCATCGTCATGCAGCATCCCGTCACCTCGGAGATAGAGGACGGGAAAGAGCATATCCGCAAGACATACGAAGCCGTGAAAGATTTACCCATCCAGATATACTGGATGTGGCCGAATGTGGATGCCGGCTCCGATCGCATATCCCGGACCCTGCGGACCATCCGCGAACAAGACGACCCCCCGAACATCTATTTTTTGAAAAACCTGCCCTCGGAGGAATTTATTGCGTTTTTGAATGGAGCCAAATGCATCATCGGCAATTCCAGCGTGGCAATCAGGGAAGGCTCGTTTATCGGCGTTCCCGCCGTCAATATCGGGAACAGGCAAATAGGTCGGGAGCGGGGGGCAAATGTGATTGATGTCGGCTACGACAGCGCAGAGATTAAAAAAGCAGTCACGGACATCTTATCCAAGGAGCGGCAGGAGCGGCAGAACACCTTGTACGGCGATGGCCATGCCGGCAGCCGGATAGCAGGGCTGCTGGCCGATGAGGAGCTGACATTCGAAAAGAGGTTATATTATTGAGTGAGTCATTTGTTGCAAAATCTTTGAAAACGTGTAAAATCTGGCTTACAAAAACCTTGAAAACGTGTAAAATTCGGCTTATAAAAACCTTGAAAACGTGCAAAAACCGGCTTACAAAATCTTTGAAAACGTGCAAAATACGCCATTCAAAATCTTTGAAAACGTGCAAAATCTGGCTTGCAAAATCCTTGAAAACGTGTTAACATCGTTCTATGGAAAGAAAAATCCACCAAAAACTGTGCGAATGGAAGAAAGATGAAGGCGGCAAAATCGCCCTGCTCATAGACGGGGCGCGGCGGGTGGGAAAAAGCCATTCGGTCGCTACCTTTGCCAAGACTGAATATAAATCTGCCATCACCATAGATTTTAACAACGTCAGTGCAGACCTGAAGCATATGTTCTACAACTATCTTCATGATCTGGATTCATTCTTTTTATATCTTTCCGCCTATTACAAAGTGAAGCTCCACGAACGGAAGTCACTGATAGTCTTCGACGAAGTGCAGCTCTTTCCCCGCGCGCGGGCAGCGATAAAATATCTGGTGGCAGATGGCAGGTATGATTATATAGAGACGGGTTCTTTAATATCAATCAGAAAAAATGTTCAGGACATCGTCATCCCCTCGGAGGAGCGGCATATCACGATGCATCCGATGGACTTCGAGGAATTCCTCTGGGCGATGGAAGCGGAAGGCTTGATGGAGATTATACAAAAGCATTTCCAAGAAAAAATACCGTTGGGACAGGCGATGCATCGCAGGATTATGCATTATTTCCGGCAGTATCTGATTGTCGGCGGTATGCCGCAGGCGGTAAAGGCGTATTTGGATAATCCGGATTTTTCACGCGTTGACCAAGTAAAGCGCGACATATTGAACCTGTATAGGGCAGACATGGCCAAATATGCTGAAGGATATGACATGAAAGTGAGGGGCATATTTGACGAGATACCGGCCTGGCTGGGTAGGGCAGAAAAGAAAATCAAGCTTTCATCGCTCCAAAAAGATGCCCGCCTGCGAAATTACGAAGATGCCTTGCTGTGGCTTTCCGACTCCATGATTATCAACCCTTGCTATTTGGCTGCCGAGCCAAGCATAGGACTCCGGATGAAGATGGAGCGTCTGACGCTTAAATGTTACATGGCAGACACCGGCCTTTTAATAAGTCATGCCTTTGATGAAAAGGGCATCGTGAGCGAGGAAATATACCGAAAGTTATTATTTGATAAATTGGAAATTAACAAAGGGATGATTTTTGAAAACATTGTCGCCCAAATGCTTGCCGCCGGCGGACATAAGTTATATTTTTATTCAAACTACAACCGCACGGACAGTAGTTCACGGATGGAAATAGATTTTTTGATTGCCAAAAGTTTAATCAATAATCGCCATAATATTTCGCCCATCGAGGTGAAGTCGGGGAAGAATTATACGTTGTCATCTTTGAATAAATTCATTAGTAAATACGCAGAGCAGACGCATACGCCATATCTCATCCACGCAGACGACTTGAAGGTGGAAAATGGCATTGTCTATCTGCCGGTGTATATGACGAGTATGCTATAGGAGGGTTGAACGAATGGACACGGGACACAGGAAGAAGGCATATTTGTTGCTCATCCCCGCCCGGGGTGGCTCAAAGTCCATACCACATAAAAACATCATGCCGCTGAAGGGCCAGCCGCTCATATACTACACGATAAATGCTGCCCTGGAAGCAAAAAAAATCGGCGTAAATGGCGAAGTGTGCGTCTCCACCGATGATGAAAAAATCGCCCGCGTCTCCCGTGAATTGGGCGCAAACGTGCCCTTCATGCGCCCCGCCGACATATCCGGCGACGAGGCGAAGTCGATAACGTTTGTCCTTCATGCCATGGATTTTTTTGAAAAAGCAGGCCGTTGTTTTGACGCGGTACTTATTTTGGAACCCACTTCACCGCTGCGGACGGCAACGGACATAGCCGCTGCCATTGATTTATACGAAAAGGCCGGTCAGCCCTCGCTGATATCGGTGTATCAGGAAGAGCATCTGTCCGAGCGTTCCTTTTACCGGAAAAAGGGCAATGTCGGCGAGGCCCTTAGCACGGCCCACAATTCGGGCCAGAGGAGACAGGACAGCGAAGACCTTTACGTCCGTAACGGGGCGATATTTTTGACCGATGTCGATTATCTAAAGCAAACGGGCAAGATATTCTCCGACACACCTGCGCTGTATGTCATGCCGAAAGGGCGTTCCTTGGATATCAATACGCGGGAAGATGCGGAGTATGCGGAGTATTTGATGGGGAGGGGATGAGATTATGATTACCCTGGATGAATTTCTTGCCTATGAAAAAGAACACAATTTATCAGAACTTCGGTACAAAGATATTTTTTATTGGCAAATGATTAGATCTACGATACGTAGTGACATTGCTTTTAGTGAACTGGATAAAGGAAACATCAATAGTGTGACTAAATTCCAAAAATCAAAGCGGAATTGGACGGTATATTTGGCTCATCTACCGGGCCAGGTGAAGCATTTTTTCGATTCCGGACGATATGATGTGTTTGTATCATATAATTACACCAATAGGACAATAGAGGGAAAATCAACAAACCCCTATGTTGATTTTCTTGATAGGTACGGTTTAAAGATAAAACATCATACGATATGGTCGCGGAATAATTGGACGAAAGAAGATTCGGCGAAAAGCAATAGCACCTTGCTTGAACTTTCGTGGCGTTTCTTTTTTTCCAAGCTTGCATGGTTGGGAAAGAAATGGGGTAAAGCGGATTACAGGGATAAGCTTCGTCAAATATTGACGGAGTTAAATGAAAAATATGAATGTAACTTATCGTATGAAAAGTACGACAAAAAAATTTTCAACGAATCATATCGTTTACGCGTGTATAAAAAATATTATCGCCATATACTAAAAAATAAATATCGGGCGGCCTTTATTGGTTATTACCCATCGACCCACAATTCAGCATTAGTGGCCGCGGCCAGGGAGTTAAAGATTCCGGTTATAGAGCACCAACATGGCATGATAAATAAGGCTCACACCACGTATAATTTGCCAGAGAGTTCTTTTGCAGGCATGTATTGCCCGGATTATTTCTTCACCTTTGGCGAATACTGGAGTGGGGAATGCCGCCTACCGAAACGCACAAAGGTAGTGGCAGTCGGCTCGCCGCAGTTTGACGAAGCGGCGATGCTGTATACGGGCAGGGAAAAAGATAAAAAAAAGATTGTCTATATTTGTGACTATAGCTTGGGGCATGAAATTACTAAGCAAGTAATCAACACTGCCCGTTTGGTGGCCCCTATGGGATATGAAGTGACGATTAAGTTACATCCAAAGGAATACCTTTCATGGCGGGAGAAGTTTCCGTGGCTGGCTGAAGCCACGGAGGAACTGGAAAATCTCATCTGCATATCCGGGCCGGTATCGCCATATGAGTTAATAAGCGGTGCGGCGCATATCGTCGGCGTGAATAGTACCGTGTTGTATGAGGCTCTGGCATTTGGCTGCCACGTTTATACATGGGATATGGGCGATGACTCACCGGAAGTTTCTAATATAAACGCCGAGATTATGGATAAAGGATACATATTAAAATACAGAACAGAAGAAGAACTGCTATCTTATATAAAAAATGCGAAATCACAGGGTATGACCGAGTTATCCCATAAATTATTCAAGCCGGGTGCTGTGACTAATATAGGTTGGGAATTAGAGAAAATAATATCAGGGGTGGCCAGTATATGACCAAAGAAAACATGAAAAAATACCTAACAGATCCGAGAGAGCTTATATTAGGAATGGATTCTTATTGCTGCCGCCGCTGGGGGAAGCGGCTGATAGGCGATAGGTTTTTCATCAAACTCAAATTCAAAATTGTGATGGGTTATCGCATAAACCTGAAAAACCCGCAGACCTTCAATGAAAAAATCCGCTGGCTTATCCTTTATGACCGCGACCCCTTGTATACGAAAATGGCCGACAAACACCTTGTCCGTGAGTATGTAGCGGAGGTTCTGGGGCGGGAGGAAGCGGAAAAATATTTGGTTCCACTGCTGGGGGTCTGGGAGCGGTTTGAGGACATAGACTTTGATCAGTTGCCGGAGCAGTTTGTCTTAAAATGCAATCATGATTGCGGCAGTATCGTGACGTGTGAGGACAAGAACGGATTCAACAGGGCAGCAGCGGGGATTAAACTGTCACAGGCACTTAAAAGCGATTATTATCTGCCTTACCGGGAACGACACATGAAGGGCATACAGCCCCTGATTATCGCGGAAAAACACCTGGGCGTCAATATCATGGACTATAAGTTCTTTGTGTTTGGCGGTGTCGTGAAAATGATAAAGGTGGACTTTGACAGGTTCATTGAGCATAAAAGAAACATATATAACGAAAAATGGGAATACCAGGATTTTTCCCACTCTGTTCCCACGGACAGAAACAGACATATACCCAAGCCCCGTAATTTTGATAAAATGATGGAATTGGCAACGACCCTGTCGGGAGCCAAGCCTTTTTTACGGGTGGATTTTTATGAAATAGAGGATAAACTATACCTCGGTGAACTGGCGCTGGCACCGACAGCAGGGCTGAGGCCTTTTTCCCCACGCGAACAGGATTATACGGCAGGCTCGTGGCTCACGCTACCGCCGAAAAGAAACGAAAAATCACGCTAGCGACCCATACAAAGCCAGCAGCTTAGCTTCCTCGGACTCCCAATTAAAGCGCTCAATTATGGCGCGGCGTCCGTTTTCGCCCATCCGCCGGGCTTCGTCGGGGTGATTTATCAGATAATCGATAGCCGTCCTGATGCCATCGGCATCATCGGGATTTACATATATGCCGCACTGATGCTCATCGACTATTTGCTTCCACAGCGTAAAGTCCGTGCAGACCACTGGCAATGCCGCCTGCATATATTCAAAAATCTTTATGATGCCATAAGAGCCATATTCCCATTCAGTGTTCGACCAGTAATCATAAACGGCAATACCCACGGCGGCAGTTTTCATTATTATTGGCACTTGTTCATAGGGAACACGGCCGAGAAAATCCACCTTTTTCCAACCGGGCAAGGTCTTCAGTTTACTCAAATATTGCTCCGTTGTATATCCACACAAAACATATTTTGCACCGGGAATATGCTCTATCGCACCAATGACCGTATCGTGGTTCCAATAGGGCAGGATGCCGCCGGCAAAGACAGCTTTCTTAGATTCATAATCCGGAAAATGATCCGGATCAGGGGTGTGTTTGGTCAGGGGATAATTCGTTACCAGGACAGTTCTTTGGTTTAGCGTGAGCAGATGGTCAAAAAAGCGGCCGGGTGTCACGTAGACTATGGCATCGAACATACGACAGCACTGGTCATGGTATCGCTCAAAGAAATAATGATGAATCCTGGTCAAAAGTCGCTTATAAGGGCGCATGGATAGGAGCAGCCTGTTTGCGAGGATGATTTGCAAAATCCCATGTAATTTCAGGAGATAGAGAGTGCCGGCGGAGGATATGGCAACATAGTCCTCGTGGGAGTCAAAGACAACCTTATAACCCCTTTTTTTTAACGTTTTTCCTAAACGCAACAAATGAATGTCGTGCAGATGATACACATCGGCATCCACCGCCAGGGCCTTTCTATATATCCGCGAGAGTAGAAGCCGTTTATCCAGGGCCAGCAGTTCAAAGGATTTGCGCCATATCTTGGCGGGAAGGGATTTTCCGCTCGTCACCCGTAGATTGCCGACGCCAATGACACGGACCTCGTTTTCGACCCGGTCTTCACCGGGGGCAATCAAAGAGACCTCGTAGGCGGTATTTTTAGCCAGTGACGTACACATCTTATGGAATATCCGCGGGTCGTCTGAGCGGTGTTCGTTGGTTATATGGCAAATTTTCATAGTATTTTCCTACTTCGGGCAGTTTTTCTTCTTGTGATAGTTTATCCCCTTATCCATAATCATTAAATCCCCATACTCCCCGCCGATACTTTTCTTATGTATCCGCGCCGCGCTCACCACTTGCGACAATCCTGCCAAAAGCCCCTCGCAGGCCGCCAGCGCATGCATGTCCCGGAGCACTTCCAGTCCCAATAAATAATGATGGTGCTTCCTGTTTAGGCGGCTGTTCATGACACTTTCTTCCTCGCTGCCACGGACCACATCGGGAAAAAAGCGCAGTTTTTCGCCCAGTTCATCGTAAAAAACCTTGATGGCTGCGGTAGAGTCAGTGGCCAGAAAGAGCTGCTCATAACCCTTGTCCATTAACAGCAGTGCTTGCTCCAGCAGTTCCTTTTCACTAAGCGCAACCGGATGGCCGTTATAATTATGCTTAAAGTCCGTGCCGCGCAGATGGACACCCAAGGTGCGCTTGCCCTCCAGCAGATGCCGAAGGTCATCACCAATTTTACTTTTCGTGACATTGTTTAAGCGAATGTATTTGGCCTCAATGCGTGCCATTTCGTTTATATACTCCTCGGAGCGTTGGTATGTGCTGCCCGCATCGCTTAAATCACGGGCCAGGTAGGAGTTTTCTTTTTTGCTTTTCAACACGGTTTTTGCATGAAGCACATCTGACAGCGCGATGCCGGCTGGTTGCAAGAAATAGTATTCATAGGGGTTTGTGCTGCCGTTTATCGCCTCTTTTTCGGCATAGGGGAAGTTCTCGTGGAAGCGTACCACCGGCGTCAGGCCATGGCAATCGGCGAAATACAAAAAAGCCAAAAGATTATTATAGTTGGCAAAAAAGCCGGAACCGGAGTCTTCCATGTCTATGAAATAGAGAAATTCTTCGAAGGTGCGCTCACCATAGCTTTCCATGCTCACAAGATTATGCTCCTGTCCTATCCGCTGAATGGCCGCCACGAAACGCTCGTCGTCCCCGTGGGGCAGGCAAGATAAGGCGAAGGTTATTTTTTTGTGGAGTTTACGTAATTTGGACATTACACCCTTTAAACGGGCGGCAGGTTGCCGCCCCTACATTCACGCTCCTTCACCTTTCCATCCACCACTTCGTAAATAATGTCGGCATTTTCTATCGTCGTCAGGCGGTGGGCGATGATGAGCATGGTCTTTATGCCCTTCAAGCTATCTATCGCTTCCATCACGGCGGCTTCGGTTTCGTTGTCCAGCGAGGACGTGGCCTCGTCCAGCACCAGTATTTCCGGGTCGTGGTAGAGCGCCCGGGCAATACCGATGCGCTGTCTTTGCCCACCGGATAAGCGCACACCCCGATCACCAACAAAGGTATTAGGTCCGTCCGGCAGGTTTTCCACAAACTCGAATAACTGCGCTTTTTTTAACGCCGCTGCCACGGCCGCATCATCTATCAGTTCATCTTTTATGCCGAAAGCGACATTGTTTCTGATACTATCGTCGGATAGGTAGATGTTTTGGGGGATGTAGCCGATTTGCTTATGCCACATATCAATGTTTTTATGAATATCCATGCCATCGGCCAACACCTTGCCCATCTGCGGCGAAAGGACACCGAGGATGATGTCGGCTATTGTCGTCTTACCCGCACCGGATGAACCCACAAAGGCGATGGCCTTGCCTTTGGGGATGCTTAGGCTGGTATTATCCAGAATTAACTCGCTACTGCCCGGATAGGAAAAGGTGATATGCCTTAACTCTATGCCGCTTTCCAGGCGCTTCCCGCTCTCCGGCTCGCTTGCGTCTTCTGCCTTTATACAGACATCTTCAATCTCTATCAGGTCGTCATATAGCAGCTCGACAGAGGGGTAGGTATAGATTATATTACTGAAACCCTCGTTTATGCGACTGGCCGAGGGCAGCATGCGGAAGGCCGCCACGGCAAACACCGCCAGTTGCGAGATGAAGACCGTGGTGTCGCTTCTGCCGAAATTCAACTTCACGATGATGGCCAGCAGCAGACCGCCTATTGTCACCACTTCTATGATGGGCCGCGATGAAAAAGAAATCAGGCTCTTTTTCATGGCGTTTTTCGTATACAGATACTGATACTTCCGATAGACCTCGATGAAGAAGCGTTCGCGGTTTAGCACCTTTATCTCTTTTATGCCGCCGAAGGCCTGGCTAATCCACTGAATCATCCTGCTTTCGTACATACGCCTATCCCGCCCCAGTTTTTCGGTGACGCGGCGGGTAATCTTCATGAACAAGCCGACGCAGATGATGAGCGACCCGCCGACCACGACCGTCATGGAGTTACTGGTGATAAAGAGGAAGATGCCCAGGGCGATGCAGACGATAATCTCATTGAGGACCTGCAGACAGGTAATCACGAAAGTGGAAAAGTTGCTGACATCGCTTCTTATGTTGCGCTGCAGCTCCGAGACATTTCTGTTCAAGTGAAAGGCATAGGGAACATCCATGTATGCGGTCAGGAGGCGGTTGGAGTTTTTGCGTGACAGGGCATAGGAAATGCGGAGAGTGAAGTATTGCTGAAGCCATAGATAGGCATTTTTTATCAGGAAAATAAGGATGATGATTATACACATTGCCGTTAAGAGTTGTTCGTATGTGGCCAGCGAGAGGCTGTCATTCACAATGCGCATTAAACGGTTATTGTGGGCGTTTTCGGGATCCATCAGCATTTCGGTGAAGGGTTGGAAGATGGCGACCGAGATTAGCTCCAAAAAACTGCCGCCAACTATCAGGACGAATACGAAAAAAAGCTTTAATTTATCATTCCCTGACAGTATATAAGAGAGCCTGTTTAACATGCAAGCAACCATGCCTTTCTGTATTACATACCGCTCGCGCCATACTCGTTGATTATAGGTGAACTTAAGCCTGCTGTCAAACTGGGGTTTGCTATTATGCCACCCATGGTGTAGAATATTTTCATGTGGAAAGTAAAATCACGCTGTGCGGACAGTGATAAATATACTAAATATCTGCTTATTATTTTACTGGTCTCTTTGGTTTATGCCGCATATCATATCTGGGTTTCCGGCTACCATGTCATGGATATGGACTATGCCGCCCTCATGCTATGGCCCAAACTAATCTTTGAGCGCGGCCTCTTTTCCACCGGATTTCGCGGCTCGACGGAAAACCCGCTGACAGCGTTGGGTTTTATCCCTCAGATAATTGTCCATGTTTTAGGTTTTAGTTGGCTGGCTGCGATAAAAATCGCCGCCATGTTTAATACGGCGCTGTTTATTTTACTTTTTTTCTTGCTAATGCGTAGGCTGGGCTTATCCTTAAATGCGGCTTTGATAAGTTGTATATTCTTGATCAATACGTATTTTTCGCATTATAGCATCTTTTATGAGTTAAACATCTACCACTCAAATTTATACGCCATTATCTTGATAGTCTTGATACTGGCGCTGGATGTGTATCAGGCAAAGGAATCAAAGAAAAAAAAGATATTGTTCATGGCGGCATCCTTCGTTGCCGGGGCAGTGTCGATGAGGGCATTTTTTCTCATTTTGGCACCGCTATTTGTGATGGAGTTCATTAAGATGGCGCTCCGTTTTCGCGGTCAGAACGAGCTACCCGTCCATTTTCTGCGGACCATAAAACAAGAAAACAGGGGTTTTTACCTGGCTTTTATAGCGTGTGTTTTGGGAGGGATAGGGAGTGTCGGCGCAGCCCTGATAGGCAGGTTCATGGGTTTGTTTGGCGGATACCCGATGGATGTGCAAAGCTTTGAGGAAATACTTAAAACCCTGCCGCAGACATTGTCGCAAGGCGCCACTCTTTTGGGTTTCCCCAGGGAAAGCCTCACAATTTCATCCATCAATGACCTGCTTGTTCTTACAGAAACCCTGCTTAGGGTAGCGGTGTTCAGTATATTTTTGATTGTTTTCATTCACATATGGCGCGTCCGCAAAGACAGCATACTGACAAATAAACTTAAATGGATAGTGTGCTTCTTTTCTATTTCCATTAGCATGAACTTTTTGCTTATAATGGTGGTTTTTGCCGCAGGTGCCAGGTCCAGGCATCAATTTATCACCTGGTACCTGGTGGCTGTTTTGGCGGCGGCGGTTATGGATAAGGCAGTGGTTGCGACCAAGATATATCGCGTTTTTAGCGGGGTTATTATGGCTATGCTTTGCATCATAAGCTTTTATAATAATAGCGTGGTGGTCACAAATCATTACCGCCAGGCCGATCCGCCGCCCCGCATGGAAGCGGCGCAGTATTTGCTGGATAGCGGCTACGATGTGGTTCTAGGCAGAAATGCCCAGGATTCATACGTGATGGGCGGCTACACGGACCTTGAACTGCAAACGGCGGCCTTCAGCACGGATTTCGCTCCCCATCTATGGCTGGTGGACACGCATATATTCCATGAAAACAAAGGCAAATACGCGATTATCTTCAGCGACGAGGCCAGGGAAAAAGAGCTTTTGGAAACCTTCTTAGAAAGCAGCCAGGCCAAGATCCAACTTATCATGTCCGAGGCTCGGTTTGACAGAAAATTCGGACCCTTGAATATATATTCCCTGGACTATAATCCAACACTGGACGTGAGGGTGCAGCCATGAAAAGCAAAATAAAACACCTGCTTGCGCACATCCTGTACCGGCTTCATGAAAAACACCTTCTGCCCAACCACATCCGGGTGCAGGGCATGGACGAAACACTGGATGAACTGCTTCGTACAAATAAAAGCCTGGTCCGTTTCGGCGATGGTGAAATGGACATAATAAAGGGGAAGGACATAAAATTCCAGAAATATGAGCCGCGGCTTGCAACACGGATGCAGGCGATACTCAAACACGAAACAGCGGGGCTTTTGGTCGCCATACCCGACATCTTTGGCGGTCTTTCGTTATATCGAGACGAAAGCGCGTCTCATTGGCGGGAGCATTTACTGTTTTACCGCAGGCACTACCGCCGTTTGCTGAATGCGGACAAGCCATATGGAAATGCTTTTGTCAGCAGACCTTATTTTATGTTTGCGGATCGTACAAAGGCAAAGGAGTGGTTTGCAAAAATAAAAGAGATTTGGGAAAACAAGGACATCGTCATCGTGGAGGGGGAAAATACCCGGGGCGGCATCGGCAACGACCTGTTCGACGGGGCGGCCTCGGTCGAACGCATCATCTGCCCGCCGAAAAACGCCTTCGCCGCCTACGACGACATCCTTGCGCGTTGCAAGGCCTGCCCCCACGAGCGGCTGTTTCTCATCTCCCTGGGCCCGACGGCTAAATTGCTCGTGGAGGACTTGTATCTTTTGGGTTACAGGGCTTTGGACATGGGGCATATCGACATGGAATATGAGTGGTTTTTGCGGGGGGCGGTGGAGAAAATCGTACCGGAGAAACGGGTGTAGGGAGTATACGTCGAAACAGGAGCCGCAAAACCTATAGTGGCGAAGTGAGCGAAGCGAACGAAGACCAACGGTGGTTATTGCGGCTCCGTACCAAGATGAAAATGAAAGGCAAGACATGAAAATAGTCCTGATCGGGCCGGTCCATCCATATGTCGGCGGAATATCGCAGCACACGGGACTGCTGTGCGAAGCCCTGCGCGCAGAGCACCAGGTCGTGATGTTCTCCTATAAATTTCTGTATCCCCGTTTTCTGTTCAAGCGCAAACAAAAAGATGAAAGCGGCGGAGGGTCAATAGGCGACACACGCTTCATCATCCATACAGCCAATCCCTTCAACTGGATTTCGTCGGCCCGAAAAATCCGCGATGAGAAAGCGGACCTCATCGTCGTACCGTGGTGGCATCCCTATTTTGCCCCCTGTTATCTGACAATGACCAGGTTCATGGGGAAAAGCAAGCTAGTCTTTGTTTGCCATAATGTGTTTCCCCATGAACGCTTCCCCTTAGACCGCTTCTTAACTAAGTGGGTACTGCGCAAGGGCGATGCTTTTGTCGTCCAATCACGGACGGACGAGGCGGACTTAAAATCAATAAAGCCGGATGCCGTCTGCCGCGTGAACCCCCACCCGACCTACGACATATTTCGGGCCGAGGGCATATCAGAGGCCGAGGGCCGTGGGCGGCTGGGCATTGGGGCAGACATCCCCATGCTGTTGTTTTTTGGCTTTATCCGGGAATATAAGGGCCTAAGGCACCTGCTTGCGGCGATGCCGGCCGTGCTGGAGCGGATGCCGGAGGCACAGTTGTGGGTGGTGGGCGACTTTGCCGGAGACAGGGCAGCATATGAGGCGCTGATGGAAGGTGGCGGGATAACAACTAATGTGCATATCGTCGATGGTTATATACCGGACCGCGAGGTGGAAAACTACTTTGCCGCCGCCGATCTGGTCGTCCTGCCCTATGAATCAGCGACCCAGAGCGGCATTGTCCAGATAGCCTATGCCTTCGAGAAAGCGGTCGTCGTCACCGATGTCGGCGGGCTGCCGGAGGTGGTACGAGATGGCGAGACGGGCTTTGTCGTCGAAGCGAGGAATCCGCAAGCATTGGCGGCGGCCATCATTCGTTACTTCACGGAAGGCCGTCGTGACGAGTTTCGTGAAAACATCCGCGCCCATGCCGCCGAGTTTAGTTGGGAGCGGCTGGCGGAGAAGGTGGTGGATGTGGTATACTAAACACTAACCGTGAAAGGAATGGTAACAACCATGAAACTCATCATCCAAATACCCTGTTACAACGAAGCCGGAACCTTGGTACGCACCCTGGACGATTTACCGAAAAAGTTACCAGAAATAGATGTCATCGAATACCTGATTATCGACGACGGTTGCACAGACGACACGGTCCGGGTGGCGCAGGAATGGGGCGTGAATCATATCGTCCGTTTCAAGCGAAACAGGGGGCTGGCGCAGGGCTTCATGGCGGGCTTGGATGCTTGCCTGAAAAACAGGGCCGACATCATCGTAAACACCGATGCCGATAACCAATACCGGGGCAGTGACATTGCCGCCCTCATCCGCCCAATTCTCGCCGGCGAGGCCGACATGACGATTGGGGAGCGGCCAATAGACCAGACGGAGCATTTTTCGTTCCTGAAAAAACGATTGCAACGGCTGGGCAGTTTTATCGTTCGCAAGGCCTCCAAAACAGACGTGCGCGACGCCCCCTGCGGTTTTCGCGCCTTTAGCCGCGAGGCGGCCATTGGGGTCAATGTCATCAATGATTATACGTACACCCTGGAAACGATAGTCCAAGCCGGGCGCAATAAACTGGCGATTGTCAATGTGCCGATAGGCACCAATCCCGAGCTTAGGAAATCGCGCCTGATGAACAGCACGGGTAGCTATGTCAAGAAATCGGCCCTGATCATCATCCGCACATGGATGTGGTACAAGCCGCTGAAATGCTTTGGCATGATCTCCATCATTCCCACGGTCATCGGCCTGGTCCCGCTGATTCGTTTTCTGTATTTTTTTATGATCAATCAAGGGGCCGGCCACATCCAGTCATTGATACTGGCCTGCACCTTGCTAATCATTGGCTTCGTCACCTTCGTGATTGGCTTACTGGCGGATGTACTGGCATCGAACAGGAAGATACTGGAAGACACACAGTACCGGGTGCGGAAACAGGAGTATGAATAAGAAGCAATTTTGAGTGCGGTCGGAGGAAACATTTCATGGGTATTAAGTGCATCGTGCGTGTGACTCAAAAAATAATCGCCTTTGATTTATATAAAACTATATCGACTTGGTGGCAAAACGAATCCCTGGCTGCAAAGGCGGCCTTTTTTTCGGCTTTGATTGTCGGTTTTTTCTCGCATTTGTTCGTATACGCAGGGCGCTATTTTGGGGACCATGATTTAGGGTCCATCAGCAGGGCCGGGGCCATGCACGGCTTAGGCAGATGGCTCAATACTGTCGTGACCAACGTAAATTACGGCTATATCCTGCCGCTCGTTTCTGGCATCCAGGTGACACTGTTCTTGGCCGGAGCCGCTTTTTTTACAATAAAACTCCTGGGCATCGAAAACAAGATAAACGCTGTTCTAGCAGGCACCCTCCTTGTAACCATTCCCTCCATATCCAACACCAACTTATATTTGTATGACAGCGCAAATTATCATCTGGCGGTACTGCTTTCCGTGATGGCCGTGTATGTGGCCCAAAAATACCGTCATGGTTTTTGGGCCGGAGCGGTGCTTTTAATGTGCGTTTTAGCGATTTATCAAGCCATGTTTAACGTGGCGGTCGCACTGTGTCTGTTCATGCTAATTTTGCAAGTGATAGACAAGGATTTTCAATGGAAGCAGCTCTGGGGGAGTGTTGCGCGTTTTTCGCTCATGGGCGGGTTGGGCGGTGTTTTCTATGCCCTGTCCCTGGTGATAAACGCCCGTTTTTTCGGCCGGGGACTTAGCGGTTACAGGGGCCTGGATTTTGACAGCATGGAAGGGCGGCTGTTTTCACCGCGCGGCATAATTGATGCCATACAAAAGACTTATCAGGGTTATTTCAACGCTTTTTTTGGTGGCAGACAATATATGGTAACCCGTTCACTCCTGTTCGCATATATACTTCTGGGTGTACTGGCGTTATTCCTGCTCGTCATAATCATTGTCCGGCAGCAGATTTATAAGCATCCGGCACGGATGTTATTTGCGGGCTTTCTCATTGTGTTGGTACCTTTGGCGAGTAATTTCGCCAGCTCTTTTGATACCGGCGGGACGCGGATTCAAATGATTTATGCCTTTGTTTTCATCTTCGTTTTTTTCTTAATTCTTGTCGAGCGGGCGGGTAACATATATCCGCTAATAAAATCTACTGTCCTGTGTTGCGTTATTTTTATCGTCGCAAACTGGATAATAATAAATAATGTTTATTATCTTCAGGCCTGGTTTTTTAACCAGACGACCACCTCAATGACTACGCGTATCGCGGCCCGTATTGAGCCCTATCTTCCCGAAGCAGATTCCGGGCGGGTAGCCGTTTTCGGTGGTATTCCGAGCGAGTTTCTGGGAGAAGTGACAAATGAATTTACGGAACACGGATCTTGGCGTGGCTCACCTCTTAATCGTCAAATGGGCAGTTATTTTATCCAAATGCAACCAGACGATGCCTGGAGAAATAGGGCATTCGTGCGCAACCTCCGTAACCTCCACGGCTTGGATGTACGGACCCTGCCGCAAAATAATATCTGGGAAACAATAAGAGGCAAAGTCCTCGCCGCG
>Ga0099364_10007000_pt1 | contig 16243 bp, 13 predicted proteins | sample TergutTh196P3_FD_73070 | JGI IMG/M metagenome (GOLD analysis project Ga0099364, IMG submission 73070) | Microcerotermes parvus P3 segment gut microbial communities from Pointe-Noire, Republic of the Congo - Th196 P3 | ecosystem: Host-associated > Arthropoda: Insects > Digestive system > Gut ...
CCTCTGAGTATTGTCTCGATTTTCTTACCGTTAGTTTTTCGAGTCCTTTAGGATATTTTCTCACACTTTTATACTGCTTTTGCATGTGACGTCTTGTTTTACGCTTACGTTACTCCGCACAGGAACAGAGCATAGAAAAATCCCCGGAAAAATAGCATCCGGGGTATCACTTTCAGCGTTCCGAAGGAACGCGCAGCAGACGCAACGCGGCTTTGAGATAATGGGGCCTGTCCTCATTATCTGGCGGGTTTGGGCGCCGCCCAACAAGCAGCCGGAGCGGAGCGGATGGCGGTCGTGCGCACGCGCGGCCATTGCTTGCTCGCTCGCTCGACACGTTTAATTTGATGTGCGCGGTAGTACTTGACATCTAAATATCAAAAAAGAAAAATTACTTCTGCGGTGAGAATTGCGGATAAGCTAAAGGTGGATTCGTTTCAAGAATTATCATTTAGCTATCTATACCATGTTTTCGTAAGAACTTATACTTGAATTTTTTGAATTGGTCTGCATGCATTCACTTAATAAATTCCTGAATTCTGCATATCCCTTATTATTTGGGGATCTATCCCCTTCTACCGGATTTTCTATTTCTTTCTTGATGTGAGCTGGCAAATTTGACAATACTATTATGCGGTTTGCTAAGAAAATAGCTTCATCTAGATTATGAGTTATAAACACAATAGTTATTTTTAGATTTCGCCAGATATTCACAAGTTCTTTATATATATTATTCCGTGTCTCCCAGTCTAAACTCCCAAAAGGTTCATCCATAAAGATTGTTTTTGATTGTGTCGCCAATGCTCTTGCAATTGCACCACGCTGCTTCATCCCACCACTCAATTGATGAGGGTAATAATCAAAAAAACTTTTCAATCCAACCATTTCCAAGTATTCTTTTGCTCTAAATTTACATTTATTGTTGTCACCATACTTTTTTCGTTCCAATGGATACATTACATTTTGTCCAAGTGTTTTCCATGGTAGCAACTGGTCTAATGTTTGAAAAACAATTGCGTTACTAATTGATGGTTCAAGCATTTGAATCCCATCCGAGTATATGGCTCCCGATGTAGGATGATCCAGCCCGGTCATGCAACGTAATAATGTTGATTTACCACATCCTGAGCAACCCAAAATACAAATGAAGTCTTCACTATTTACATCAAAAGAAATATTATCAAGCACATGCAATTCTTGGAAGGCATCAGAATATATTTTTGATATATTTTTGACTTCAATAGTTTTCATCTTAGTAATCCCCATTTTTTAACAGTTGCATTTTCTAGCCTAACAAAGAGAAAATCCTCTACCACTATACCTATTACCACAATAACGACAATGACCGCAAACATGCCTGATATATCTAACAAATTTCTTTTGTAAAGTATAAACCATCCTAGTCCTGAATTTACACCCATGACCCCAAAAACAAGTTCGGCACTTATTACAACTCTCCAAGCACGAGACCATCCAATTTTTATTCCTGTAAGAATGTGTATAAAAGCACCGGGTATATATATATCCTTAATCATATAGAATCTATTTAGTCCCATGCTTTTACCTATTTCCTTGTATATTCTAGGAATAGAATTAAATCCTAAAGTCATATTCAGTGTTAATGTCCATACCACAGAATGAATGACTATAAAAACAATAGAACCCTCACCTATCCCAAACCATAAAATGCATATCGGAAAAATTGCTATTCCAGGTATGGGATGTGCTATTAAAACAATATCCTCTACTATTTCCTTGCAAAAAGCATTTGCCATTGCAATCATAGACAATAATGATGCCAACGAAATCCCTAACCCAAATCCTTTAATGAGTAACGTTAATGAATTAATGGTTTTCCCAAATAAATTTTCTTTCATAATAGCTTTATATATTGAAGATAATATATCAATCAATGACGGAAACAACAACTCTGGAAAAACCTTACACATATATAACAATTCCCAAACGATCATTATAACAATTAGGAGTAATAATCTCCTTACCCATGTTTTTTTCATCAGAATATCCTTCTTCTGTTATGCCCACATGACTTCATCAATTACATCCAATTCTTTCGAAATGAATCCCATATTAAACATATATTCTGAATACTTCACTAAATTGTGTACATCAGATTCATAATTTACTTTTTTAGAATCAAGCAATTCAATAACCTCTGCTTCGGTAATCCCTTCTGATTGTGTAATAATTGCAATAGCTTCTGGATTTCTATTGTCAATTAAAGATACAGCTTCACAGAGTGCCTGTCTAAACAATTCAAAAAGCTCGCCGTTTTTTTCTGCAAAATTGTTGGTAGCTGCTACTACTACACTTGTGAATATTTCGTCACCCATTACATCTTTTTCAGATAATATTGTACTGAATCCCGCTTTGTTTTCAATCAGGATATATGGTTGACTCGTGAAATGTAAGTCTACACCTGCATCATTCATTAGTGCCATTGTTGCATCAGCGTGGTTCATTACTACAACTTGATTCTCAAATGCTGAAGCGTTTCCCAATTCTTTTTCAGCCGCTATAGCTAATAGCATATTATGTGTACTTACTAAGCTATTAACCGCTATTCTATGTTCGGGATGAATGTCACTAATCGTTTTAATCGATGGGTCGTTTACTTGTAAAGCAAGTTCAATATCGGCTAATGCGCTTGATATTTTATAAGGAACACCCTTGTCATACCCAATTAAAAATGTTGTTATCCCTACCCCTGCTATGTCTATGTCGCCTGCAATAATTGCTTCATTCATAGAGGCGCTTCCAGTCATAGTGATTATTTCTACTTTAACGTCGGGAGCTATTCTTTCAATAATCTTCATTTTTATCAGAACTTCAAAAGGAGAATATGACATACCGTAAGACGAAGCAATTCGTATTGTCCCTTTAACATTCTTAGTGTTGTTACTACAAGCAGGCATAAATAGCGAGATTATCAAGATAATTGCTAACAAAAAAACTTTTTTCACAGACTTGACACCTCTTGAGATCAATTAATATAATGCAGATTATCTTATAATTTTTGTTAATCCAAATATCTTTTTTTACTCACTGCTTAGAAAAAGGCTTGGAAAACTTTCAATAATAGTAACTGACCCTAAAAATCCGTTAACTTCAATTATCATTCCATCACTAAGCACCTCAGTAATATTACCTAATCCCGTAACGCAAGGTTTTTTCCGCTCCCGCGAAACAATAGCAGCATGGCAAAGTAATCCACCTTCATTAGTAACATAAGCAAGCGCAACGTCGAGAGCAACGCCAAATTCGGGTCGCGTCATACTTGTTACAATAATTTCATCAGGCTGTAAGGTTGGGTTGTCTTCACAAATTCCTACTAATTTTACCTTGCCTCTCACAACTCCTGGTGCTGTTGGTTTACCTTTCAGGACATCACCGTTCTGAACCACATCAAATCTTTTCCCTGGGAACAATCCTCCCGCTGGTTGATAAAAGCTAATAGTGCCATTTACTAATGCCATACAATATGCTTCTGATCGTTGTTTTAGAGTTTCTTTTTTCATGCCATGCCCACTTTTAATCGACCAAGTAATCTCATCACGGGTCATATAGTATATCAAATCACGAGGCAGTTCAAGTAAATCCGACAACATCTCATACATTGGAGTGGCATAATGGTCTGCTATCGAAAGAATATCTACACGTTCGCTTTTCCAAAATGCTAATTCACGCACTAATTCACCTAATCGTATAATATGTTTAGGAAATCTGTCAAGGGGTTCTATATCGCATTTGCTCTGTACAGATGGCTGCTTTATATTTGCTAATACTTTATCGGTTGATGGAGGTGTGCCTAAATTGTATGGGGTATACCAAATTCCAAATGTGTCAGCATGGAACGATGCTGCCGATTCTATTTGATTATCTGATTCATTTGCAAATCGAGATTTTAATACTTCAATATTTTTTTGTTCTAAGGCAAACCAGTTAGGTTCAGATGACATGATAAAGCTCGGGAGTCCGTCATCTACTTCTTGATGATAACCTGATTTCCTCAATTCATTAATGAGAGCATTAACAACAAACGGCTCTACAATCCAGAATGTAGGCATAGCAGTTGAATGTTCTTCATAAGCATCCCAGTATGAAGTCAAATCCTCCAATAAGTCCTGCCGTAAATAAGACTTTCTCCAGCGCGTAGGAGATGAAACAATCTGAGCAGTTCGGATTAGTTTCCTTGCATTCCTGCCCATTGCCGTAATGTATTTCTGTGCTACAACATCCGGGTTTAATTCTGTACTGAGTTGTTTGCAAAACCTATCGCTAGTAGAATCGAAATATTTCTCCCCGCAATTATATACAAAATATTCGAATGCAAAGTCAATCCCATATATTCGACGAAATACTGATGCGCGATTTCCACGGAAAGACAAATCGCTGTTCAGTACAGATTGAAGACACTTTAGAACAAGTTGAACTCCTTCGGGTGGTTTTGGTAAAGGTGGTAACCCCGATACTTCAACTGTTGTGATAGGTCTTGCTTGTAGAATCCAGATTTTTCCAGCATCATCTATTGCCCATTCAATGTCTGCAGGAAATCCAAAATCATGCTCAATTTTTTTTGCTAATTCTGCAATTCTTTTGATTTCATCATCACTTAATGAGCATCTTTCAGTATCTAAGGAAGGGGTATTCTGTGTAAGAATACCCCCTTCACCTAGAACTATCATTGTTGACTTATGTCCAATAAACGTCTTATAAGTGCCATCATTTAAGTACTCGATTGAATCAGGCGTTACTTCGCCATCGACAACTGACTTTCCTAATCCATAGCTACTTTCGATAATAATTTTTTGATTCCCATTGATAGGGTCTCTACTAAATGCAATGCCCGCACGTGTTGCACTAACCATACATTGGATTAGTACGCCAATTTGTTCTTGCGGTATAACTTCGCCGTAATAGTTTTTAACATGGTCAGTTGCTCCACTGTTTTTGACTATAGAAAATGCGTTTATTAATGACGCAGATGAATTGACGCCTAAGCATGTTTCGAATTGCCCTGCAAATGCTTTGCTTGCAGAGTCCTCTTTACTAGCTGATGAACGCACAGCAATAGGCGATGATAGTTCGGTAATAATCTCATGTGCCATGAGGGAAAACTCATCCTCTGTGCATATTCTGGAAATCGCCAAACCATCCGGCACATCATATCCAAGTTGGACGGCTTTTGCTAGATTAGCAGCCTTGGCTCCGAACATAGAAACATCAGTTGCTAAGTGATGTGTTAAGTGAACAACATTCATATTCATTATCAAACCTTCTTATACTAACGATTATTTACAAGTTTCACTTAGATAAAAGCCAAACTTCTTCGACGTATGAGTTGCTTGCTCATATATTAGCGCTTTTTCATCCAATCGTTTACGAAAATACTAACTTCTAGTTAATTGTTCAGTCGGTTACTTTTTCATAGTTTAATGATGGATTAAAACCGCCAAAATCATCAGAATTGTTGGAATTAGAAGAAGGATGAGGTGGAGGTGGAGGTGGTGGAGAAGGAGGTAAATCTAGATACTCTGCTGTAATCTGATGTGCAATCCTCTCAAATGAAGATGAAACGATTGATAGATTATCAGATATACGATTCGCGACAATTATAAAAACTGACATATAAATAATAAGATCTCCAAATAGCAATAGTATTCCTGGCATTGATTTAGATAGAAAACTTGAATCTACGGACAAAAACAGACTGAATGAATAAAACAAATACCTAACTATAGCTGGTTCAGCTGGTTCAGCTAATGGTTCCAATATATTAAAAGATAGGTCGCAATACATAATAACAATCGAATACCACACAATCAAAGCTATAGCTCTTAAAATAACTTTACTTATACAAAAAAAACGAAGCCTATCGCCTAAAACAATAACCTCATTAAGACGATCAATGAGATTATACTTTTTAGTAAAAAATGTTTTCCAATCTTGTATTTTCGGTGTACCAACATTAAGGCTACCTAATTTATCCTTATAAATAAGTTTAAGCTCAGAAATCACATTATTCGGCGGCGATAATTTCATTATGTTGAATATAAGAGGTTTAAAAAACAAGAATTCTAGTAAGAGCGCAAATAATACGATTACACTTAAGATTAACCCTATACGTGAAGAAATTGAGGTTAAGATGGAAGTTGAGATGGAGATATAACACATTATGAAAAATAAAACAAAAGAAATTAGTGAAAGATGCCGTATTATATTTTGATAAATATTGTTTTTTAATGAATTTCCATATCTCGTTTCAGTAATTTTTCTTTGTCTTTCAAATGTACCTATAAAAGCTGTATCTTGACAAAGTTCATCATAAAAGCCTTTAGCATAATTAGTCATTCAAGTCATTCCTTTTTTTGATTTGTCCCTAGCTCCGAAGAGCTTAATGAAATGATCGAAAAGAGCCGAATATCTCCGGATAGCTATAGATTAGGCAAAATGAGCAAAGGTTTTCGAATCTTGCGGGTAAGGGTATGCAAGGAAAAGATTAATATGGGGGATTTGGCGGTTGCCAGTAGCCTTTCTTCAGCTAATATCGTAATGCTCTTCTTGACTTTGTTCTCTTTCTTCTAATATGGTTTCATAGAATTTGGGAACTCTTATCTGGTTTTGGTTTAGACACACAGAGCTGTCATCTCCTTTTTCCATTTAGTTTAGGGCAAAATCTTTCTTTTTACTTATCTTTTCGTTAATATATTTAGACATAAGCCTCAATTTGCTTGGTAGTTTGTATGATGATGGCTGCGATATCTTTCGGGTTATTGGATTAGTTTTTGTAAAATTTATTAATGCTTCGAGCCTTTCTATTGCTTTATTAAGAACATCTTTATCTACTATTCCTTCTCCACTGATTGCGTAATCAGTAGATTTTGGGTAATCGGTAGGTCTTTTATCCACGATATATTCACTACCATTTAGCTCACCAATAGAACGTTTTAGTCTATTTTCTAAATCAATGAATCTTTCTTTTCTTATAAAATCAAATACATTTTTTACTGGTAGTTTGCTATTTGCATTGCAATACTTGATTACTTTTGTAACCCAAACAGACCGAAGATTAAATTCATTATAATATTTAAATATCTCATGATCGATAGTATTAATAGCTATTATAGGATTTCTGTAACAACCTTCACTTAAACTTGATTTAAATTTTGATCCTTCATATACAAGATCAATCAGACCTACATTTACGTAAAGCCAATCGTCTTTTGTTTCGCGGTTGTTCTTGATTTTAGGTTCAATATCTTTTATAGATTTACAAATCTCTACTTTTGCATTAGAAAAATGCCTTTTAACCCCTTTTATTAGGTAAGCTGCTGCTGGTGATTCATCATCTATTACAAATATCGTAATATCATAATTCATATAATAGTCGCACCTATCTTTCTGTAAATTAGACAGCTCGTTATGCGTTTTATCCCATTTATCTCAAATTGCCGGAATAATCAAGAACTATTAGGGAATACTGACTGATAAATAAATACCATATAATGGTTTTTTGATTAGCGCGATTAAGCTATTCGTTTGATGGAAATATATGGGGACTTTTTGGTGTCGACAAAATGATATAAAAATCGTCATTTTGGTGATGCTGGTCGCGGTCGTGAGTGCCTATCATCGACATATGATGCTATCATGCACCTACAAATTCTCTTGGAGAAATTATATCATACCATAAGAGTTATTACAAGTGTACTATGAGTTTTTTTGTAAACAACTTATCAACAATATGTTGACAAGATACGCATATAACACACATCATGTTGTTGTTGTGGTGTTTTTGCTAAATCAACACAGAGGGCGTTAGTAGTTATTAACAAGAAGGATGTTGGAAGAAAATGCCACTTGCGGAACGGATAAAGCAAGTCCGTCAAGTATTCGGACTTACCCAAGGTAAATTTGCTGAACGTATAGCTATATCCCCCAGTCATCTCGCAGGGATGGAACTCGGCAGTAAAAAAATATATGAGCGTACAATTCGTCTTATTTGCATGGAGTTTAATATTAACGAACATTGGCTGAAAACTGGTGAAGGGTCCATGTTCAACAATGTGACAGACTCAAAACTGCTCAATGCTAACAGTCTATTTAAGTCATTAAGTCCTTTGTTCCAAGATTGTGCTTTAAATATGCTCAGCGATTTGTCTGAATTGCAAGATTCAATAATTAAGGTCGAGTGAAGCAACCTATGTGGGGGTGATATGTAGCGAAATGAATATGGCAAACGTTGATCACAAAAAGAAACCTCCTTTGCGTTTCGTAAGGAAGGTTTCTTTTTGGATTTCAGCCTACTACTTTTCCAAGTACATAAAACGAATCAAATTCCCCTATTTCTATAGGCTCGTAACGTGTGTTCAGCGAAATAAGTTCACCGTGCCCATACTTTTTGATGTATGCGTCGCCGCTATGCTCAAATATCCCTATATCGCCAATGTCAAGCGCATTTTGCTTCTTGATAAATACGACTTGCCCGTCTATAAAACGCGGCGTCATGCTATCTCCGCTTACCTTGACTGCGAAATCGGCACTTGGGGGCACTGTATCGTCAACCTCAAAATCCTCATAATCTTCGCTGTCGAGATACGAGCCAGACCCTGCTGAGGCCGGAACGTTATAGAGATTGATATACCGCCGCAGCCTTGGTTTTTCATCCTTACCATCATATTCTGAAAATAGTGGGTTGCCGGAGAGCATTGAGATATATTCATCCACACGGCTTTTTCCGAGTGCGTTCAGCTTCTTGATGCCCCTGTATTTTATGTTGACGCCACGGAAGGTCCCTTGGATATCACTTACCCCATATAGTTCGCACAATAATAGAAATTGCTCGACTGATGGCAAGGGCATGAAGCGACCCAAAACAATTCTGCCCAACTTGGGCCGCATTTTTACAGTGCGGCCATTTTCCTATCATAAAGCCAACCGTCACGTTGGACAACGCTTTTCCCGCGCGTTAAACTAAACATGGGACTAGAGAGCGAAGCCCGGTTGCGTTGGTTTTTCCAAATCAATAACAATCGGGAGTGATAAAAATGCGTACCACCACGACACATTCACGCTTCAGCAGCACGGAGCAACTTCAAGAGGATGGCGCCATATGGAGGGCGGCGTCCTATGTCCGGATCTCCAAAGAAGACGGCGACAAAGAAGAAAGCGACAGCATCGGAAACCAAAAAGATTTGATCCAATCATTTATCCTGACGCACCCGGATATCCAACCGGCCGGCGAGCCATATATTGACGACGGGTACAGCGGCGTGAATTTCGACCGCCCCAGCTTTAACCGCCTGCTGGACGATATACGCGGCGGACTGATTAACTGCGTAGTCGTCAAGGATTTATCCCGCCTCGGCAGAAACTATATTGAGACGGGCAAGCTGCTTGAACGCTTCTTCCCCTTTATGGGTGTGCGGTTTATCGCCATTAATGATTCCTATGATAGCCAGAGCCATAACGCCCAGACGGACAGCCTGCTGATCCCCTTCAAAAACCTGATCAACGACGCCTATTGTGCTGATACTTCCCGGAAAATCAGAAGCCAACTGGAAGTGAAGCGGGAAAAAGGCGAATTTATCGGTGCGTTCGCCGCTTTCGGGTATTTGAAGGACCCCGGTAACCATAACAGGCTGATCGTGGACGAAACCGCTGCCGCCGTTATCCGGGATATCTTCCGCTGGAAAATCGAAGGTATGAGCCCGGGCGCGATAGCGGATAGGTTAAATGGCCTCGGCGTCCCCTCCCCGCTGGAATACAAAAAGCATATGGGCTCAAAATACCGCACGGTATTCCAGACCAACCCCAATGCCAAATGGACGCCGGTCGCCGTGGGGCGCATCCTCAAAAATGAACTTTACACCGGCGTCTTGACACAGGGCGTTTCCTCCACCCCCAATTACAAGGTAAAACAGCGCATGAAGAAAACCCCGGAGGAATGGGTGCGGGTGGAAGGTTCCCACGCGCCCATCATACCCGCCGCGGACTTCGCCCTCGTCGCGTCGCTGCTTGGGAAAGATACACGGGCGGGCGTGGGCGGAACCGCCGTCTATCTATTCTCGGGAATGCTGTACTGCGGGGACTGTGGCCAGAGCCTTGTCCGCAAAAATGTACCGGGCAAAAACTGCAAATACGTGTACCATGTATGCAATACCCACAAAAAAGGAGAGGGCTGCACCAGCCATTCCATTAGCGAAAAATCCTTGTACAACGCCATATTCCATACGCTTTCCCTGCATATCCGCGAATGTGCGAAAATCGGGCAGGTACTGGCGTTTATAGAGGACATGCCCCTGCAGCGGCTGGAAGCCCAGAAACTGCAAAAGCAGATTGAAGCGAAACAAGCGGAACTAGAACGGCTGAAAAACCGCAGGGTCAAGCTGTATGATGATTATTCCGACGGCCTGATGGACAAAGGGGAATATACCGGCCTGAATGAAAGTTATACGGCGCAGGCCGCCGAAGCGCAGCGCGCACTCGCCCTGCTGGAGCAGGAATTATCCGACATTCTAAACAACCGGACGGATAAGAGCCTTTGGATCGAGCACTTCAAAAAATACCGCAATATGCAAAGCCTGACCCGCAGCGCGGTTGTGGAACTGATCGAACGCATTACCGTATATGAAAAGGGCCGGATTGAGGTTGTGCCCGGATATCGCCAGAATTACGACGACGCCTTGCGGTATATCTCCGCCTTGCCGCTGGGCGTGGCTGATGAAAGGCAGGTGGGGTAAATGGCGCGCAAAAGCAGAAAAGGCACGCCGGTTACGGATGCCCCCATTACAACAAAAAAGCCCGACTTTCACGCCGCCGTATATGCCCGGCTTTCCTCCGAAGACCGGGAAGCGCTTTCACTGGACAACCAAATCCTTATGGTGAAGAACTATATCGCGGGCACGCCGGGGTTATCCTTGTCCGGGGTGTTCTCCGATAACGGCATGACGGGTACAAACTTTAACCGCCCCGGATTTGAAAACCTGATGGACGAAGTGCGGCGCGGCGCCATCAACTGTATCGTGGTAAAAGACTTGTCCCGGTTTGGGCGCGACTATATGGAGGCGGGGAACTTTCTGGAGGTCATATTCCCGCGCTTAAACGTCAGGTTTATCTCCATTGGTGACGCTTATGACAGTTTCGACCCCCGGTGTAAGGGGGAGGGTATGAGCGTCGCCATAAAGAACATGGTTAACGCCTTTTACGCAAAGGATATATCGGTAAAAATACGGACCGCTTACGAAGTAAAACGGCGAAACGGCGAGTTTGTAGGTAAATGCCCGCCGTTCGGGTATATCAAGGCGCCGGACAATAAGAACAGGCTGGTTGTGGATGCGGAGGCCGCCGGGATCGTGCGGGAGATATACGCGATGAAGCTGGATGGCACCAGCGTCCATCAGATTACCCGGCAGCTGACCGCGCGCGGCGTCCCCAATCCCGCCCATTACCGCTATATCAAGGGCATCCAAAAGGAGGAACGGTACAGGCAGCCACAATCATGGGATATTACGGTGGTGAAGGATATACTGGAAAACATCGTGTATTTGGGGCACCTTCCGCTGGGAAAGACCAAAATCGTGAACGGGAAACAGCGCGCGGTGCCAAAGAAGGATTGGGTAATCGCGAAAAATGCCCATGATCCGGTTATCACGCAGGCGGACTTCGACGCCGTGGCCGCACAGCTTGCGGCGGTGCGGGAGCGGCATGACAGTTTAGAGCGCCACCAGCGGGAGGAACTGCCGGAATACATCTTGGAAGGTCTGATATTTTGCTCCGACTGCGGCCGTGCGTACAGGAGGATGCCAAACACCATGCGCGACAAGGTGACGTACCGTCTAACGTATGTCTGCGTTTACTGCAACAAACGCAGCCCAAAATACACCTACAGGCATTTCCGGCAGGACGAACTCTACAACGCCCTGTATACCATCCTCCGGCAGCAGATTGATGTATGCGCCGGGCTACGCGGGCGGATGGACGCGGTCCGGACGTCCCCCGCTGCCCGCAAACTGCAAAGCGAGCGGGAAAAGAAGATCGCCCATATTCAAAAAGAGCTTGACAGGTTCCCAGTAAAAAAGCAGCGGCTCTATGACGATTACTGCGACGGCGCCCTGACAAAAGACGATTTCCGTTTTTTGCAGGATAGGCAATCCGATGAAAAGGCAGCGCTGTCTGCGGAACTATCGGCGCTGCTTGCGGAATCTGAAAAACTAGATGCCGGATATATTGATGGGAACCCATGCATGTCCGTGGTGGACCGGTTTATCGGGCAAAAGGAATTGTCCAGGGAAATGCTGCTTGCGATGGTTCAGCGTATTGAGGTTGACGGCGACCGCACAATCCATGTGCAATTCCGTTTCCGCGATGAATATGAGCGGTTGGAAGCATTTGTGGTTCAAGCTCAAAAAGCATTAAGCAATCTGTTGAATATCCCCATCAACAATATCTACACAAATATCTTGGAAATGCCGCATTGGGGTGCCCGCGGCATATATGAAACGGCGCAAGATTTTTAGGATTCTTTCGCTTGATTTTCTCCGTACAGTCCTATCGTGCCATAGGGCTGTACAACTTCCCTCATCCTGTGTGTATCCTAACCATATGCCACAAAGGTTTGCCTTGTTATGGATAATTTGAATACACATTCCATTTCTTCCCTTTACGAAGCGTTTGAGCCAGAGAAAGCAAGGGCTTTGGCAAGGCGTTTGGAGATACACTATACCCCAAAACATGGAAGCTGGCTTAACATCGCAGAAATTGAACTAAGTGCCATGACCGCGCAGTGCTTGGGGAGACGTATTCCAAGCATTGAATCTCTAGGGGCAGAACTCAAAGCGTGGAGTACAGCCCGTAATGAAGCTGTCGTTGAGGTGAAATGGCAGTTCCGCACGGATGACGCTCGTATCAAGCTCAAAAGATTATATCCTAATATTTAGTTGACGCAATATACTAGCCGAAATGGGGTTACAAAAAGTTCTCCTTGCTTATTTTAGACGAATGGCTGCTCACTCCGCTTTCAGACCATCAGACCGCCGATTTATTTGAAATCATCGAATCCCGATACGGCGAAGCTTCCACCATTTTCATCGCTCAGTCTGCACCGGCAGGGTGGTATCAGATGATTGGCGAGAGCCGCATCGCAGACGCAATCCTTGACCGCATCGTCCATAATTCTCATAAAGTCATGATTGAGGGCGACCTGTCTATGCGTGAACGGCTTGGCTTGCGTGAATAGCGGCTTTGCCGCACAAGCGCCTGCGGCGCTGAGTTTATCGCATTAGGTTTTCCAAGGAGTGATGTGACTTGCTTAAAACAAAAAAAGAGCGACGCACGGCAGCATCACTCCTTGCAAAACCTCATATGGCGCTCAGGTCGGTCTCCACCGTCAGACTGCGCAAAAACCCTATGATCATCCGCATCATCCGCTTTGAATTAATTAAAAAAGCTTGGAAACAACCCCCAAATATGCTATAATAATTATATGGTAATCATAGTAGCGGGGGTGTTTTTATGCAGTACATAACCGGAGAAAATCGCGTTCAAATGACGTTGATGCCGATGTGTTTGGATGACTACATCGCAACTGACAGTGTCGTTCGTGTAATTGACGCATTCGTAGATACATTGGATCTGATTGCACTTAATTTCAAAAAGGCTGAACTCAATGATTGTGGCAGACCACCATACAACCCATCAATGATGTTGAAGCTGTATATTTACGGATATATGAATAGGGTTCGGTCTTCTCGCCGCTTGCAGGCAGAGGCGGGTCGAAATGTCGAGGTCATGTGGCTCACGGGTAAAATTGTGCCTGACGACAGGGCGATTGCGTATTTCCGTCACGACAACGCGGCGGCGCTGAAAAAAGTGTTTAAGGAGTTCAGTCTTTGGTGTAAGAACGCTGGTTTATACGGAGGGAAATCGGTTGCGGTAGACGGAACAAAAATACGGGCTAACGCTAATCGCAGCAGCATTCATACTGCCAAGTTAACAGATATGAAGCTTGCCGAGGTCGATGAAAAAATCAATAAATATATGAAACTCCTTGATGAAACCGACAGAGAAGAATCCAATGAATTTACCGTTTCATCCGAAACCGTGAAATCAATACTAAAACATCTTAATGATAAAAAGGACAGGCTACTCAATTGGAAAAAGCAAATTGCTGAAAATGGTGGCAAAGAAGTTTCGACTATTGATCCGGACGCGCATATTATGCACACAAACGGTGACGGTCGCTCGCTTGACGCTTGCTACAACGTGCAAACCGTAGCCGATTCCAAACATAAACTTATAATGGATTTCGATGTGACAACCTGCCCGGATGATAAAGGAGCCTTACCAAAGATGACGGCGTCCGCAAAAGATATAGCCAGTGTTGAATCGCTTGTAGTGTCTGCCGACAAAGGCTATTATGATGGCGGTGATGTCGCGGAATGCGAAAAGAATGGGATAACCACCTTCATTCCTAAAGCCGCCGAACCAACTAAATCCATTGATTCCGATTACGCTCCCGGCATTTTCAAATATAACCCGGAAACTGATACATACAGATGTCCAAATGGTCAAATCCTTGCATTTCATCGAGAAAAGAAACGACCTAATATCGAAATTATTGATAGAGTTTACTTGAATAGGAACGCTTGCAAAAACTGTACGGATTGTGAAAAATGTTTTAAAAACATCAAGGGCTATCGGCAAATTTTTCGTTCTTCAAACCAAGATGCGCTCGACCGCAATAATGCGCGAATGTTAACCGAAGAAGGCAGAACACAATATCAAATCCGCAGCCGCACAATTGAACACCCGTTTGGCACGATTAAAGCTGTTTGGGGATTTAAACAATATCTTTGCCGGGGTCAGGCTATGACAACGGCAGAGCAGTCGCTTGCATTTTTGGCGTATAATTTGCGGCGAGTTATCAATATATTTGCGCAAAACGGTGAAAATCTTGTGGAATTGATGAGGTAATTCTCATCGCTTTTGTTTAAACGTAAAATTACGCCGACACGGAGAATAATTTATCAAAATTATTCCAAATACTACCGTAGAACATTTTATGTATGAGTAATATTGGGCGGTTTTTGCGCAGTCTGGCGTTGCCCTATCCTCCACATGAGTAAAAGCAAGTTCATTTTACTGCTGGTTTTCTTCTTCTTCAATAGACTTATTGCACTATTTACCGGCTGTGCTGCACTATTTATCCGCTGCTACTGCACTCGTTTTCCGCTGTCATTGCACTGCTTTTCCGCTCATCCCGCACTCAAATGATGAAATATCCATTTATGCTCAGCGATTATGCCCAAAAAAGCCGATATTATGACATGTAAAATTAGACTAGATGGTTATCTGATATACTACTAATAAGGTTATTTAGCAACTATATTAGTAGTATATCAGAAATTGTTTTAGGAGGAGCATCCATGAGAGTAAATTCATTTGGTGTAAATGCAACAGTATACCAACCGCAGTATTCGAGCACGCAAGACAAGGGGTTTGCCGATATGCTTGTCAGCGCTCACAATACGAATATACCGGAGAGCGATATGAATTCAGACAGACAAATTACTGCCGAATGGGATAAGTATCTGTCTAAAGAACAAGTAGAATATTTGACCCTAAAATATGATGTTAATAATTTAGGTAAAGAAGAGGAAAAAGCGTTTCTTGATGAATTAGAGAAAATGGGTGTCATAAGTAATAAAGAAAACACGAATGTTTACGCGCGAGTTGCGATGGTTCCTCCTGAGTGGATGCAGGGAGGGGTAACATCTGTAAATAAGCATTGGACTTCGGTGGGCGAAGACAAGTTAATTTTGTCAGATACTCCTTATTCAAAATATTATTCCACAATAACGGACGATATGTCGCTGTATGATTTCCTACGAGCAATGTATTTAGAGGAAAGTAGACTTTACGATGAGGGCAAAAAAGCTTACGGAGAAGAACATGTAGGTTATATGAAAGATCTTATGCAAACCAGACAGAAAATAATTAGCATTTTCGATCAGCTGAGAATATTCAGCGAATCATTATAAAGGAGCCTATTTAATTGTTATCATTCCAAACATAATGGCAACAAGGTTATATTAACCGTGTTGCCATTTTATATTAATAGCTTCAGCGGGAATAACCACCGGCTTTGCCGGTGAGGATAAAAAATCTTTAGATACAAGAAAACCTCCTTTTGCTAAAATAAATGCAGGTCTGCCAACCGCATTAA
>Ga0099364_10007001_pt1 | contig 16242 bp, 12 predicted proteins | sample TergutTh196P3_FD_73070 | JGI IMG/M metagenome (GOLD analysis project Ga0099364, IMG submission 73070) | Microcerotermes parvus P3 segment gut microbial communities from Pointe-Noire, Republic of the Congo - Th196 P3 | ecosystem: Host-associated > Arthropoda: Insects > Digestive system > Gut ...
ATGAACACCCTAACCGACATTGCAAACTTACAACAATTGCATAAAAATATGCCGAACTATGCTTTGCGAATAGGGCGCCCAGAAATGCAGCCGTAGGCTGTGGATGAAAAAAGTTAGCATGGCGTGATGCAAAAAAAGGTTACCAAGACGGGTAATGGCGCTAAGCCTTTAGGCTTAGTAGCGCATCTAGCGTGTAGAGACAGCTTTAATATAAACCTTGTTTACAAGGTTTATATTAAAGTGGCTAAATAATTGTTTCTTCTATATAATAAAACCCCACAGCATATTTTTATGTTTTAGGGTAAATTTGCCAGTACCGCTTCAGGGTGTTCATTGTTTGGCTTTAGTTCAGATTTGCAAGAATCCCTTGACAATATTACAATACCAAGGCATAATATACGCATGAAATCAACTGAACAAATAAGAAACATCACAATAGCCGGGCACGGGCAAACCGGTAAAACCACGCTTTTTGAGCGAATACTGCTTGCGGGAGGCATAATCCAAAAAGCAGAAACTTTGGAATCCGGCAAAACTGTCAGCGATTCCAGCCCTGAAGAGATTGAAAGAAAAATTTCAATCCATACGGCGATGGGCCATATTGAACACAAAGGAATTAAAATTAATTTTTTTGACACTCCCGGGTCCTCAGATTTTTCAGGAAATGTAATATTAAGTTTCCGCTGCAGTGAATTTGTTTTATTAATGGTAGACGGAAAATCCGGCGTCCAGATTGAGACAATCAAGTTTTGGCGTAATTTGCATGGGACAAACAAACCGCGGGGATTTTTTATCAACAAACTTGATAACGATCAGGCTGATTTTGACAAAACGCTTGCCGATATAAAAGAAAAATTCGGGGCAGACCCTGTAATAATAAGCCTTCCCATGAAATCCGGCAGTAACTTTACCGGGGTTATTGATGTGCTGCATGAAAAAGCATATTTATTGGGCGGCGACTCGGTAGAAAAAGAATGTCCCATTCCCGATGAATACAAAGACGCTCTTGCGGCGGCAAAAGAAAGATTGATCGAGGCCGCGGCGGAAGGCGATGACAATCTGATGGAACGGTATATAGAAGAAGGCACCCTTTCGCAGGAGGAAATTAAAACAGGCTTGATTAAAGCCCTTTCCCAAAATAAATATGTTCCCGCATTTTGTGGAGTTCCTCTGAAAAATTCCGGCATTATGCCTCTGATTGATTTCCTGGCGGATGTCGGCCCCGACCTTCGAACCATGAGCGATACTTTAATTAACAGCGAGAAAAAAGAACAGCCCGTATATTTTGATCCTGATAAACCTGTTACGGCCATTGTCGTAAAAACCACCTACGACCAATTTTCGGGAAAACTGTCATGGGTTAAAGTTATTACAGGAAAGCTTGCGGCAGATTCAGAACTCTACAATGTGTCTGAAAATAAAAAAGAACGCATCGGCAAACTTTACACCTGCCAGGGAAAAAAACTTGAAGAAACAAGGGAATTATTTGCAGGCGATGTCGGCATAATTACAAAATCCCCTACCCTTAAAACAAATGATACTTTAGCCGCAACAGACACCGGCTTTACTTTAATTCCTTTAAGTTTACCGGAGCCGGTACACTCGGTGGCTGTAAATGCACTGGCAAAAAAAGACGATGATAAAATGGGAGAATTCCTGGTACGCGCCGCCGAAGAAGATAAAACCTTCAGGTATATTTTTAACGGCGAAACCAAAGAAACTGTTATTTCAGGAATGGGCGAACTGCATATCAATATAATTCTTGATAAAATGAAGGCCAATCAAAAAATTGAAGTAGCGACAAATGTTCCAAAAATTGCATACAGGGAAACAATCACCAAAATGGCAGGCGCCGAGTATACCCACAAAAAGCAAACCGGCGGCCACGGCCAGTTCGGTAAGGTAAAACTGGAAATTGCCCCCCTGCCGCGCGGGGAAAACTATCAATTTATCAATGCCATTTTCGGAGGGGCTATACCCAAGAACTATATCCCGGGAGTAGAAAAAGGCATCGTAGAAGGAATGGCTCATGGAACCATGGCGCAATACCCTGTTGTTGATGTTGAAGTAAAGGTTGTTGACGGTAAGCACCACCCGGTAGATTCCTCGGAGCTTTCGTTTAAACTTGCATCGCGTAACGCTTTTAGGGAGGCAATGCGCCAGGCTGCCCCCACTCTGCTTGAGCCGATAATGAACCTGACGGTATTCGTTGAGGAAAAATACCTCGGCGATGTCATGAGCGATTTATCGGGCAAAAGGGGAAAAATCCTGGGACAGGATGCCGTGGGCAGTTTTGCCGAAATACGCGCCGAAGTGCCTCATGCGGAATTACTGCGTTATTCGATAGATCTTCGTTCAATTACATCCGGCACAGGGTCTTTTTCCGTTGCCTTTAGCCACTATGCGCCTATTTCAGGGCGTACAGCCGATGAAATAATTAAAGCAAGGGAATCTTTCAAGCTTCAGGAAGCGGACGAGTAAAACCTTTTTTCAAGAGTCAGGTCCCGGTGGGCAATATATACTATAGGGTTTTTCTGGGTAAAAAATCCATTTTCGACCACCCCTGGAATTATGTTTATTTCGTTTTCCATACGCACAGGATCAACATTCGAAGGAAAATAAATATCTAAAATAATATTTCCGTTTTCGGTTATTACAGGCCCGCATTTATGCACAGCCTCACGAAGCACTACTTTTGCGCCCATAGCTTCCAGAGCCTTAGCCGCTACCACCCTTGCAGGCGGGATCACTTCCACCGGAACAGGAAAATCCGCAGGCATGGTTTCGGTAACCTTGGATTCGTCAACCACAATCGCATAAACGGCAGATGCAAAAGCGGCAATTTTTTCAATAAGAAGCGCCCCTCCGCCTCCCTTTATAAGACGGTTCTTTGAGTCAACTATATCCGCACCGTCAATTGTTAAATCGAGGGAGCCTTCAAGTTTATGCGAATTAAGCTGGTAAAACGGAATTTTGTTTTTCTCACATTCAATTTCAGTCTGAAAGCTTGTGGTAAAAACAGTAATGTCCTTTAGTTTATTTTCAAGCAAAAGCTCTCCCACCCTGCGAACCGAAAAAACCGCAGTAGAACCTGTGCCAAGCCCTAATTTCATTCCGCTTTTTACAAGGTCGTTTACAGCTTCCCTGCCGGCTAATTCTTTCATTTTGTAAGCAATGTTATTTTCCATTTGTTTTTATCCTTGACATAAGATGTTTGGGAAAATCCCTCCCAAAAAAATAAGTATATTGATATTGCGCCTGCCTTATAAGCATATCATAACCATTTTGAATTTTACACCCGCTGTCTTGAGCCCTTTTTAAAAAAGGCGTCATTTCGGGGCTGTATACAAGATCCATCACAGATTCTTTTCCTGTAAAATGATACATTGGAATAGGATCATCAAAACCGCTCCCTTCCATTCCCGCTGTTGTTGTCTGTATGATTAAATCCTTGTACTTATTCATCATTTCAATGCCGTGCTTATCAAGAGCGTTCCATGCAAACTTGTACTTGGCGGCAAGGCTTTGAGCTTTATGGGCGCTGCGATTTAAAATTAGCACGCGGGCGCCAAGACGGTGAAGTTCATAAGCAACAGCCTTTGCAACCCCGCCTGCGCCGATGATTGTCGTCTTGATTTTTTTTAAATGCGTTCTGTTTAAAAAAGCCAAAAGCGAATCTGAAAAACCTTTCCCGTCTGTATTTGTCCCGACAAAATCCGCCCCGTCTTTAAAGATTGTATTGCAGGCGCCGTAAGAAACTATCTCTTCGGTCTGCCTGTCCAATTTTTCAATAACTTCTTCCTTAAACGGAACTGTAACTGAAAGACCTTGAATATTAAAATCCTTAATCATATTAAAAAATACATCGACAGAATCGCTTGGGAAAGGCACATAAACAGCACTAATCCCTTCCATTTTAAAAATTGAATTAAAAAAAACAGGGCTTGCGGTTTTTTTAAGAGGATTGCCAAGCACGCCGAATATTTTTGTATCGTTTTTAATACTTTTAAAATTATAATTATTCACCAGTTCCGTTATTTCAATTTGCCCCGGAGCCGCAGGCAAAGCATCCGGCTCTGCAAGAGCGCTTGTATAACTTAAAAAGGAGCCAAATTGACGGGCAAGAATCCTGGAATAAATTCCGTAATGCCCGCTTGCTATAAGAATCTTCGCCTGCTTTTTAAACTCTTTTCCGGTCTGCATAAGCCTGTAAACATCCGAAGTTGAATTGGCATAAACAGAAATTTTTATAATCGCATCTTCTGAACGCAGCATGGAACGAAATTTTTCAGAGAGGTCGGTATCAGTGCCTTTTACATTATGGTAAGAACGTATAATTTTTATCCCAAAGGTACGGGCGGCTTCTTCCAGGCTTGGGACATTTAAATCTTCTTCGATATCCAGATAAGCAAAATTCCGGCGCTTGTCCGCATCGGCATAGGCAAGCCCCCTTGCCATTAAATTAATCCTTGCGCCGTCACCCGAATTAAAGTAACCGCCGTCAATATCCCTGCGGATTGTAAGAATTACAGGTATGTCCGCCCGCTGCGGGAATTGCCGTATCAGCAGTCGTTCATCGGGGTTAAGGCAGTCGACTCTCAGCTCCGCTATATCGGTATATTTACGGTATTTATTTAAAATTTCCAAATTTCGCTCAAGAGTTTTTGCAGTGAGGCAAAGGCAAATTTTCCCCATGGTTTAATTTACAGGAATAGAGGCTTTTTTGCAAGGGGGAAAAGCCAGAGGGGGTAACTTATCTCGAATATCTCACACGGAGGCACAAAGGCACGGAGACACGAAGAAAAATTAGGAGGTAGGAGGTAGGAGGTATCCTAACTTCTTGGAAGTAGCACTTACCCGAAAAATATGGTATGATGGATTATGCCCTTATCGTGGAACGAAATAAAAACCAGAGCCTCTGCTTTTGTGCTTGACTGGTCGGACAGATTACTGTCTGCTGATAAAACCGTAAAAGAAAAAGCCGAGGCACAAACTTATGTTAACGAATTCTTAAAAATCTTCGGCGTGGAACGCAAAAAAGCCGCGCTGTTTGAACACGAAGTCCGCTTTAATGAAGGTGAGAAGGGCTATATCGACCTGTTCTGGAAAGGGCATATCATCATCGAGATGAAAACACCCGGCAAAGATTTGGACAAGGCTTATCGGCAGGCAAAAAATTACGCATTGACTTTGCCTCAAAAGGACATTCCGAAAGGAATACTCACCTGCGATTTCCTTAATTTTCAATTTTACGATCTGGAAGATGAAGGAAAATGCAGTAGCTTCAAACTTGAAGAACTGCCCGCCAATGCAAACCTGTTCGGCTTTTTGGCAGGATACAAGGAGATTGACGCCTTCAAGCAATGGGACCCGGTAAACATTGAAGCCGCTGAAAAAATGGGCGAGCTGTACACCCGGCTTAGAAAAATAGGCTATTCCGGGCATCAACTGGAATTGTATCTTGTGCGCCTAATGTTTTGTTTGTTTGAAGATGATACAGGCATATTCGAACCGCCTAATTTGTTCAACAGGTATATCCTTGAGCGTACAAACGAAGACGGCAGCGATCTTGCGCTTCATCTGCATAAAATTTTTGAAACCCTGAACAAACCGAATGATAAACGGCTTTCAACTATAGACGAGCAGTTAAACCAATTCCCGTATATTGACGGCAAGTTATTTGAAGAAACAATTGAAACAGCCGATTTTGACAGACCCATGCGCGACACGCTAATCGAATGCTGTACTCTCGACTGGAGCAAAATTTCCCCGGCGATTTTCGGAGCAATGTTTCAAAGCGTTATGGATGATGAAAAACGCCACGACCTTGGAGCACATTATACAAGCGAGGAAAATATTCTTAAAGTTATCCGCCCTTTGTTTTTAGACGGTCTGCGTGATGAATTTAATAAAATAAAAAAACTTTCTCCAGCTTTGAGGCGGGAACGTTTAAAAAAGTTTCATGAAAAATTAGCTACCCTTAAATTTCTTGACCCGGCTTGCGGCTGCGGAAACTTTCTTGTAATAAGCTACAGGGAATTGCGCTTATTGGAACTGGAAATATTGGAAATACTGCTGGGAAAAGAACAAGTCCTTGATATCCATAACGAAATTAAATTAAATGTAAATCAGTTTTACGGCATTGAAATAGAAGCTTTTCCCGCACAGGTAGCGCAGACCGCTTTATGGCTAACAGACCACCAAATGAACCTTCTTGTCTGCGAACGCTTTGGAATATATTTTGTCCGCATACCGCTTACCGCTACCGCTTTTATTCACCATGCGAATGCTCTGACAAACGATTGGGAAAAGATTGTTCCAAAATCGCAATTGTCGTATATTCTGGGCAACCCGCCGTTTTTAGGCGCGCGGGTTATGAACAAGCGGCAGAAAGGCGAAGTGGAAGATACATTCAAAGGATTAAAAAATTCAGGAAACCTTGATTATGTAACCTGCTGGTACAAGAAAGCGGCGGAATATATTCAAGGGACTGAAATTGAAGCTACCTTTGTTTCGACTAACAGCATCTGCCAAGGCGAGCAAGCCCCGCTTCTTTGGCCTGAATTGATGAACAGGCACGGAATAAAAATTAACTTTGCCCACCAAACATTCAAGTGGAATAACGAAGCACGGGGCAAGGCAGCCGTTTATTGTGTAATTATTGGGTTTGCTCTTGCCGACAGGGATGTAAAAAAGATTTATCAATATGCTTCTGTAACAAGCGAGCCTGCGGAAACTTTGGTTAAACAAATAAATGCGTATTTGGTGGATGCTCCTTTGCTGTTTATACAAAAGAGAAATAAACCTATTTGCAATGTTTCTGAAATGGTTTTTGGCAGTATGCCTAATGACGGGGGGAATTTTTTAATATCTGCTGAAGAAAGAGAACGAATTTTAACTAACGAACAATATCTTAAAGAAATAATAAGACCGTTTTTAGGCGCTGATGAATTTATCAATAGTATTCCCCGATATTGTATATGGTTAAAAAACATATCTCCTGCAAAATACCAAAAATCAAAAGAGATTCAGCTTAGAATAAGGGAAATAAGAAAACACCGAGAAAATAGCACGAGAGAAGCAACAAGAAAACTGGCAGATTTTTCTACTTTATTTGGTGAAATCAGACACCCCGAAACAGATTATTTATTAGTTCCCAGTACATCTTCTGAACACAGAAAATATATACCCATTGGTTTTATTGATAAAAACACAATTAGCTCCAACGCAAATCTTTTAATTCCCAAGGCGACCCTTTATGAATTTGGAATACTGACTTCATCAATGCACATGTCATGGGTTCGTTATGTCTGCGGAAGATTAAAAAGCGACTATCGTTATTCCGCTTCAATTGTGTATAACAATTACCCGTGGCCTTCCCCTTCTGCCAAACAAAAGCAAAACATTGAAACTGCGGCGCAGGCTGTGCTTGACGCACGGAAAAAATACCCCGGCCTATCTTTGGCGGTGCTTTATGATGCTAACACGATGATACCCGAATTGGTAAAAGCCCACCAAAAACTGGACAAAGCCGTAGAAGCCGCCTATGGGCGGGCTTTTACCGATGACAGCCAGCGGGTGGCATTTTTGTTTGAGTTATACGAAAAGCTGTCGGGAGGGCTGTTTGTGAAGAGGAAGAGGGGGCGTAAGGGGTGATATGAGTAAAAAATATTGGTCTCAAAGAAAAAGAATAACAGCTAAATTTTATTTTCCAAAGATGGAAGTGTGGGTATAGCCTACATGGTGTGCGAAAATCTGCAAGCAGAACGATTTCCTTTGCCTTGCCAGCATCCGGTGGAGAGGGAGATAGAGGGATGATTAAAGACACTGATATTTACGAATCAATACGATCCGCCCTTACAGAGGCACGGACTAGCGTTGTAACCGCAGTCAATTCGGCTATGGTAAACGCCTATTGGGAAATTGGTAGGCAAATTGCCGAAGCTGTGGGCGACAGGGCAGAATATGGCCGAAATTTGCTCGCATATCTGTCAGAAAGATTAACCCAAGAATTCGGAAAAGGCTTTACTGAACGGAGTTTAAGGTTAATGCGGCAGTTTTATAATGTTTTCCCAATTCGGAACGCACTGCGTACCGAATTGGCATGGACACATTATCGCTTGCTTATGCGTGTTGATGAACCAAACCGGCGTGAGTTTTACCTGAATGAATGTGCGGATTCCGGCTGGACTTCCCGCCAGCTTGAACGGCAGATAGGTTCATTTTATTATGAACGCTTGCTTGCCACCCAAAAGGAACACCGCCCGGAAATTACAGGTGAAATATTTAAACTCGAACCGAAAAAGGAATCAGACAGTGTTCTCAAAGACCCCTATATTTTAGAATTTCTCGATTTACAGGAACATACCAGATATAACGAAAGCGAACTTGAGCAGGGGTTGATTAATAAGTTACAGGATTTTCTGCTTGAATTGGGCAAAGGGTTTTCTTTCGTGGCACGGCAAAAACGGATTACTACTGACCACGGCGAACATTATTACATCGATCTTGTCTTCTATAACTATATCCTGAAGTGTTTTTTCATCATTGACTTAAAGACAGGCAAACTGACTTATCAGGATGTCGGGCAGATAGATTTTTATGTGCGTCTGTTTGACGAAAAAATTAAACAAACTGATGACAACCCAACAATCGGTCTTGTCCTTGTAACGGACAAGGATGAAAGTATTGTAAAATATTCAGTCCTTTCCGACAATGAGAACTTGTTTGCCTCTAAGTACAGGTTGTATCTCCCAACAGAAGAAGAACTCAAGGCAGAGCTACAAAGGGAGCGGGAATTAATTGAATGGAGAATTAAAGGAAGCGAACTGGAAAAGGCAAAGGAAATGGTAGAGAGGGCAAATAATGCTTAAAGACTCACAGCCGCAAGCCCTTATCAAAACGAAATAAACAGAGGGATTAATGTTTCTGCGGATGTTTCATTTTGGCAATTCTTTCTTTCTCATATTTTATTACATTAAACTTTTTATGGCTGTTTAAATTGAGCCAGTAATCAATATCGATGTATTTTGGCAAAAGTTTTTTATTTCGGCGTATAAAGGGCATTAATACATTCTTTTGAATCTGAAGACGTTTTTCAAGCGCTTCGGAGTATGAATTGAAATAATAACTTTTATGCGCTCCCTTAAAATAGGTAAATGCACACCATTTATAATAACTTTTTTTATTCTTGCCGTAGCATTTACGTAAGGCAACGCCGATTTTACGTCCGTCCTTTGTATATCCCATACTTCTAAGAACAGCAAATACACTGGAATTTTCCACCCTTGAAATGTTAATGGGGGCTATTTTATGCAATTTCTCCCTGTACCATTTTTCTGTTTCGCAACCGCATGATTTAACATATCCACTAAAGACATTAAACATTCTTGCTGGTTTTTTCCGGCCGCAGTCACACTTACAATTACAATACCACTCTTTATCTTTTTTGAATTGCGAAAGAACTGTTAGTTTGCCAAATTTTTTACCTGTATTATCCGGTATTTCGCGAAAACCTGGTATTTTATCTTTACATTCCTCCGATCCGCAGGTTTTGGTTTTCCCTATTAAAACATAATACTTCTTAATTTTTTTTACACGCCCGCAATCGCACCGGCAAATAAAATAATAATTATTTCCCTCTTTAATCTCAGACAAAACAGTAAGAAAAGCAAATTTCTGTCCGGTATAATCCCGTTTGTTAATATATTTTTTTCGGCACTCATACTCCCCGCAGGTCTTTTTATTATAAAAGAAAAAAGAAGCTGTTGCAAAAACTTTTTCACGACCGCAGTCACAACGGCAATGGAAATAACTCCTCCCTCCCTTAATGATTTCTGAAAGAACAGTCAGGCTAAAAAATTTTTTCCCAACACAATCCTTTATGTATCCGTACCTTAACTTCCTTGTACATTCGTATGAACCGCATGTTTTAGTGGTACCGTGCCGAACGCTATAGGAATTAATGTCTTTTTCTTTTCCGCAATCACACCGGCAGTGAAAAAACCAATTACTGTCTTTTTTAAACTGTGAAAGAACGGTTAAACAGTTAAATTTTTGCCCAGTATAATTTTCCATTTTGATTATTATAACATTTCGGCTAAAAATGACAATAACACCATGAACTGCTCATTGCCTATTCTCGCACTAGTGTCCTTTCCCTTTATTATGCTATAATAAACCATATTTATGAACCTAAACAATTTTGAATCATATTTCGATGAAATAATCATAGAAAGGGGGCTGGATTACTATGAGTCCGGGAGTGTTGTCTCTCTGGAATACTATGATGGAGAATGGGTAGCAGAGGTGAGCGGTAGCCGTGATTATACTGTAAAAGTAACCCTATCCGAAAATGGAGAAATAACAAATACCTATTGCGATTGTCCATACGACATGGGCGAATATTGCAAACATCAGGCGGCTGTTTTCTATACGCTGAGAGATGAAATAGAATCCGGTGAACTTGCTTCAAAGAAGAAAAAAAATAAAAATCTTGAAGAACTGCTCGAAAAGCTAGACAAAAAAAACCTTGTATCCATGCTGATGGAATATGCCGGAAAGAATAAACACATGAAAGACGAACTCCTTCTGCGCTGCGATAAACAGGGCGATATACTTAAGTATGCACGGAATGTTATTCAAAGTTCAATTGGCAATGTGAAATACCGCGGTTTTATAGAGTATGCAGATGCTGCATACGCAGTAAGCGGTGCAGACACCATTTTATACAATGTTAATGATAAAATAGATTCCGGTGATATTTCAACTGCCATTTCGCTCTGCATTGTTATTCTGGAAGAAATGGTAGAGCTAATCGGATACTGTGACGATTCGGGCGGTGATGTAGGAAGACCAATTGCTGAGGCAATAGGAAAAATCGGTGAGGCGGTCTTCATAATGGAATCTGACCAGAATAACATTGAAAAAATATTTGACATGATTTTTAATCACGCACTGGAAAAGCGGTATAATGGCTGGCCGGATTGGCGTATTGACTTACTGTATACCCTTCTGCCTTTGTGCGGCAACAATACAAACCGTAACAAGATGGAAAAGTATTTATCCTATCAAAACGCAGAAAAAGATAACGGGGTTCGAAAGTATGAGGAGCATCAGCGGCAGAAACTTCAGTACGAAATTCTCCGTAAATTTGACAGTAAAAAAGCGGCAGATTCATATATGGAACAGCATATGGATAATAGTGATTTCAGAGAAGCTGTCATACAAAATGCGATATCCAGAGGATTTTACAAAAAAGCGCTTAATTTGTGTCTAGACGGAGAACATAATGACAATTCCTATGCTGGATTGGTACGCAAATGGAAAGAGCTTAGGTACACCGTGTACGAAAAATCAGAGGATATCCAGGGACAAAAAACATTAGGTATGGAATTACTGCAAGGCAATTTTGAATATTTTAATAAATTTAAGGCACTTTATAATAAAAAAGAATGGCCGGGCATTCTAAAGACTATTTTAGAGAAGTTATGGAATACTAGTCGCAACAATGTTTATGTCAAGGTATTAATTAAGGAAGATATCAAGCCGCAACTTTTGGAATATTGTAAAAAGTACAATGACAGCATAACTTTTTATTACAAGCATCTCCTGCCGGATTACAAAGACGATATTGGTAAAATTTTTGAAAAATATATAAAAGAAAAAGCTAGTTTTGCAAACAGCCGTGGAAGTTACCGCAATGTTTGTGAAATAATACAATCTTATAAAAAAGCTTGCGGAAATGTTGCATATAAATTACGGGGTGAATTAGCAAAAGAGTATATTAGGCGCCCGGCTTTTTTAGATGAGTTAAGCAGACTGTGATCCGGATGTTAAGAAATATCCACTATCCACTCCTTAATCACTGCCCATCCACCTGTGTCGGGGTTTTGCCGTATGCGCCGGTACCGCGACCTGTCCGCAATCTGAAAGTATTTGATGAGTAGATCGGCCTGGCCTGTCATGTCGCCGTGACGCACTTCGGTATCTATCCTGAATGTCGCTCTTCTGGGCGGTCTTACCGCACTGTTATTAGCATATCAGATATCGGAAAAGATTAATTCCGCCTACTTCCATAATTATTATTCATTCTATATAATAATATCATGGGTAAAACCTATGTTTTTGTAAACCAAAAGGGCGGAGTAGGAAAAACCACATCGGCTCTGAATATTGGCGCTTATCTTGCCGAAGAAGGAAAAAAGGTGCTGCTAGTGGATTTTGACGCTCAGGCCAATCTTTCAAGCGGTGTCGGGGCAAATCCGCTCAAACCGGGAATTTACGAGCTGCTTTCTGGAACCGTTTCCATTGAGGGCGCGACAAGAAAAACCGCTGTCCCGCGCCTTGATGCGATCCCTGCCAGCATAGACCTTTCAGGCGCTGCGGTGGAACTTATAGGGCAAAAAGACAAGGAATTGTTTTTAAAAGAGGCCCTTGCCCCTGTAAAAAACCGCTATGATTTTATTTTAATAGACTGCCCCCCAAGCCTTGGTATTCTTACGCTTAACGGTCTTGCCGCCGCTGATTCTGTCTTTATTCCAATGCAGTGTGAATATTTTGCACTGGAAGGCTTAACCCTCCTTTTAGAAACTATACAGCGGATACAGCGCGGTTTGAATAAATCACTTAAGATAGGCGGGATTTTCTTTACAATGTATGATCCCCGTACAAGGCTTGCGCAGGATGTTGTTAAACAGGTAACAGCCTATTTTAAAAAAACAGTTTTCAGCACCATTATTCCCCGTAATGTCCGCCTTTCAGAGGCGCCTTCAAGGGGGCAGCCGATAAATTTATACGATCCAAACTGCGCGGGGGCAAAGGCTTACCAAAGTCTTTCGCGGGAAATAATTCAACGGGCAGCGGAAAAAAGGTCCGGCGATGGCGCGTAAAATCGGACTGGGAAGAGGCCTTGATGCGCTGCTTCCTGTCAGTAAAGACATTGAAGGCTATGATCCCGAAATTACAAATAACGCGGAAGCAGAGCTTGCAAAAAAAGATTCGGTTTTGCAGATTCCGGTTGATAAACTTATCCCCAACCCGGGGCAGCCCAGAAAACATTTTGACGAGACTGAACTAAAAGAACTGGCGGATTCAATTGCAGAACACGGCATCATTCAGCCTATTATTGCAGAAGATGCAAAAAACGGTTCTTTCTATATTATTGCCGGCGAGCGGCGTACAAGGGCTGCAAGGCTTGCCGGTTTAAGCAAAGTTCCTGCCATTATCAATAAATATTCCGGAAAGGAAAGGCTGGAAATTTCACTCATCGAAAATATTCAGCGCAGCGGGCTAAACCCGATAGAAGAAGCATCGGCATATAAAAACCTGATGGATTTTTCAAACCTGTCCCAGGAGGAACTTGCAGGCAGGGTCGGCAAAAACCGTTCTACGGTGGCAAATTCCCTGCGGCTTTTAAAACTCCCTGCCGAAATTCAAAAAAGCATAGAAACGGGTGAAAAAAACGGGGGCATAAGTTCCGGCCATGCACGCGCCTTACTTTCGATTAACGATAAAAATCTTAGGTTAAAATTGTTCAGGGAAATTACTGGTAAAAAGCTTTCTGTCCGCGAGGCTGAAAAAAAAGCAGCCGCACTGAATATAAACCCATCAGTTACAGAAGATGCAAAGGAAAAAACAGCCTCAAGGCGCCCGCCCGAAATCACAGAAATGGAAGAAAAATTTATTGAAGTACTTGGTACAAAAGTAAGCATCGAGGGCAGTCTGGAAAAAGGCCGCATCCACATTGAATACTATTCAATGGACGATCTGGATCGCTTGCACGGAATCCTTGTCGGCAGAATTTCTTAAAGGTACGTGTCAGGCACTACCTTGGGGTTTTTGCTATGTCGCAAATGCGGCGGGCCATTTTATCCAGCGGCACTTGTTCCATAACATGGCCTAGTTCGTATGCAACACGAGGCATACCGTAGACCACAGAACTTCGCTCGTCCTGCCCAATTGTCATACCGCCTTCCTTGTAAATTGTTCCCAGGTGCTGGGCGCCGTCACGCCCCATTCCGGTCATGATTACCCCCAGGGCATGATTTTGATAAGCCATTGCAACAGATGCAAAAAGCACATCAGCAGAAGGCCTGTGCCCCGAAACCAAAGGCGAATCGGAAAGCCTCACCACAGAACTTAATGCCTTTTTTTCAACTTCCATGTGCTTGTTTCCTTGAGCAATCAGTACCCTGCCATTCTGGATTGCATCGCCGTCTTCGGCTTCCTTTACAGTCAAAGGGCAAATCCTATCAAGGCTTTTGGCAAATTCATTTGTAAAGCCCATAGGCATATGCTGAACCACAAGGATTGGAGCATTCAAATCGGAATCTAATTGAGAAAAAACTTCCCTAAGGGCATCAGGGCCGCCTGTGCTGATTCCTATGGCGATTATCTCTGTTTTTCCCGGCCTGCGAAGCTGGGGCGGCGGTGGGTGCGGTTCTGCTGCAGAAGGCAAGCCAAAACCAAGGTGCGACAGTAAATCTATGCCCTGCGAAACCTGCGGTTTTTTTTCCTGATACTCGTTAGGAGAAAGAACTTTTTTCCCCTGCGCTCTGCGGTAAGACGCCCCGTATCCCAAAAGCTTCTCTACAAGAACATCCTTTACCAGATGAATATCCTCCGAAACAGAACCCGAAGGCTTTTGTATAAAGTCACTGGCTCCAAGCGACAGGGCTTCCATGGTAATTTCTGCCCCCCTGCGCGCTATTGACGATAGAATTACTACGGGGATGTTGATACCGCGTTTTTTTCTTTCCCTTAAAAATTCAATGCCGTTCATTTCAGGCATTTCAAGGTCTAAGATAATAATATCAGGATTTACTCTTGGAATTTTATCCAAAGCAAATTTTCCGTTCATTGCCTTGTCCGCTATGACAAGGCCGGGCGTAGCATCAACCATTTTACCGATAAGGTTACGCATTAAAGCAGAGTCGTCAACAATTAGGACAGATATTTCATCAGACACAGCATTCTCCATTTATGTGAATTTTCTATATAAAGTAGCCCATTCTGTTTTAAGGAATTCAAATTTTGTATTCATGCCAAAAAGAGATTCAGAATGACCGATAAAAAGAAATGATTTAGGCGCCATTGCATCCCAAAAACGATCTATTACACCTTTCTGGGCGGCCTCGTCAAAGTATATTATTACATTTCTGCAAAAAACAATATCAAACCCGCGCTGGCCTGAATCGTTATTCAAATTATGATAATCAAATTTTATCTTAGATTTAATTTCAGGTTTTATCACATAGCCGCCGTCTACTTTATCAAAATATTTTGGCAGATAATCAGGCGGGATACCGTCAATTTTAGTGTCCCCATAAAAACCTTCCTTAGCGGTAAGCAGGCATTTTAAGCTTAGATCGCTTGCGATAATTTCGAATTTCCATAAAGGCGGCAGTTTTTCGCTAAGCAGCATTGCTATGGTATACGGTTCTTCACCAGTGGAACAACCTGCGCTCCATATCCTTAAGGTGTTATTTGCGCCGCCTTTTTTTATATTATTGATTAATTCCGGAACGACAAATTTTTCAAGGGCGTCAAAATGCGGCTGATTTCTGAAAAAACGGGTTAAATTTGTGGTTATAGAATCCAGGAAACTTTTTAATTCTTCTTTATCAGAGGATATGCGTGTATAGTATTCCCCGAGAGAATCGACTTTTTTTTCCCTAAGACGCTCTTTAAGCCTGCTTTCCAGTATTGAACGGTTTGTCGGCGTAAAGGTTATACCGCTTTCTTTATAAATAAAGGCGCGATATTTTTCAAAATCAGCATCATTAAGGAACCCGCTTTCTACCATGTATATATACTAGGCTGTTCTATAATGTATGTCAATAGACTTTTTCATATGAAATCATTAATATTGAGGCAAAATTAGGCAATTTCCTGCCCGGTGTTCGGAAGCTGCCATTTCGGTTACCTAAATATTCAGTTACCTGATTCAAAGCTCTTGATTATTTCTTCCGGTGATTTGCCGCTTTTTAACAGGTTTATTATTTTCTGTTCGCCTTCTGTACGGCCTTCTGTACGGCCTTCTGTACGGCCTTCTATACGGCCTTCTGCACGGCCTTCTGCACGGCCTTCTGCAAGACCCTGAGAATGGCCTTCTTTTTTCGCCCAAGACATATAGCTCTGCCAATCAAGCTCTATTTTTTCATCACGCATAATACGGGCGCGTTCTTCTTCGTCCCTACTGACTGTCATTAACACACTGCTAGCCATAGCTATGCCCTCCTC
>Ga0099364_10007002_pt1 | contig 16242 bp, 15 predicted proteins | sample TergutTh196P3_FD_73070 | JGI IMG/M metagenome (GOLD analysis project Ga0099364, IMG submission 73070) | Microcerotermes parvus P3 segment gut microbial communities from Pointe-Noire, Republic of the Congo - Th196 P3 | ecosystem: Host-associated > Arthropoda: Insects > Digestive system > Gut ...
CTTAAAAACGATCAACCTCTGTTTTCTCTTTGCCCAGAACTATCATATCTCCATGAAGTATGTAGCTCCGGTGCGGCGGGAACTGGGAATCAGAACGATTTTTAATATGCTCGGGCCGCTGGTAAATCCGGCCGGTGCCAAAATGGAACTCCTGGGTGTTTACGATGACGACCAGATTGAGCCCATGGCAAAAGTGCTTTGCAATCTGGGAGTGAAAAGCGGCATGGTGGTTTACGGTCAGGACGGGCTGGATGAAATTTCACTCAGCTCGCCCACCAGTATCTGCGAGCTTAGGGACGGCTTTATAAAAAGTTATGTGATAGAGCCGGAGCAGTTTGGTTTTACACGCTGCAAGAAAGAAGACCTTGTCGGCGGAAATCCAGCGGAAAACGCAAAGATCACAAGAGATGTACTTTCCGGAGCTAAGGGACCGGCACGGGATTCGGTACTGCTTAACTCAGCGGCGGCGATCCACATTGCCCGGCCGGAAGTTTCCATACAGGACGGGATCATCATGGCCGCAGAAACCATAGACAGCGGCAAAGCTATGACCCAGCTAGAGCAGTTTGTAAAACTGAGTCAGGAAAAAGGCGTTTTTTCATGAGCGGGATTCTTGGCGAAATTGCCGAAAAAACCAGGCTCCGTGTGGCCCGTGCAAAAGAGGTTCTGCCTCTGGAACAGGTTCGGGAACAGGCTTTAGCAGGGGTCAGTGAGTCTGACCACTCTGGAGTGGTCAGGTTTGAGCGGGCTTTGAGTCAACCTGGCATGTCGTTTATCTGCGAGGTGAAAAAAGCGTCGCCTTCGAAGGGTATTATTTCTGAGGATTTTCCCTGGCTGGATATTGCGAAAGAGTATGAGGAAGGCGGTGCGGCGGCAATTTCGGTGCTCACTGAGCCGGACTATTTTCTGGGGAGTGATCAGCATTTACGGGAGATTTCAGCTTCAGTAAAAATCCCCTGCCTTAGAAAAGATTTTACAATTGATCTCTACCAGATATACGAGGCAAAAATGCTTGGCGCAGGTGCTGTGCTTTTTATCTCTGCTCTGCTTGACATAGAAACTCTTGCATCATTCATAAAAACAGCAAAAGAGCTGAGGTTGTCATCGTTAGTAGAAATTCACAACGAAGCGGAAATCGAACGGGCAGTACAGGCAGGAGCACGGATCATCGGGATAAACAACCGCGATCTAAAAACTTTTTCGGTGGACTTTGGCCTTTCTGCCGCCCTTCGTAAATCAATCCCCGCTGGAATCCTTACAGTCGCAGAAAGCGGCGTTAAATCTCCCGAGGATATCAAGGTGTTGAAAGAATTTGATTTTGACGCTGTGTTAATCGGAGAATGTCTGATGCGGGCGGCGGAAAAAAAGCAATTTTTAGCAGAGTTACGGGCTGCTGGTAGATAGGAGAAAATATGAACATCAGCAAATTTGCAAAGAATACCGGTTTTGGCCTATTTATTTTGGCGGCATTGTGGATAATGCTTGCAGCTCCATTTTCTCCGGGGCTGGATCAAAGGGGAAACCTCTTGCTGGGCGCAGTGCTCATTGCCATAGGGATATGGGTATTAAAACCATTCGGGCTTCCCTATTCTATAGGCGCTCTGTTCCTTGCCTGCTTTGCGCTTATCGCAGGTTTAGGACCAGGGACAGTGTTTTCCGGTTTTACGGAATCTGCTGTCTGGACTCTGGTTCCTGCCCTTTTCTTCGGAACTGTATTGCGCAAAACGGGGCTGGGCAGAAATATCGCTTTTAGGATTATCAGTCTCTTTCGCCCCTCATATCTATCCTTAATAATAGCGTGGCTTGTCATAGGTGTTGTATTGAGCATTTTTACCCCTTCCATGACTGTAAGGGTCGCTATCATGATTCCCATCGCTGCACAGTGCTGTGAGTTATGCGGCATCAGAAAAAACTCAAAAGGCCAGTCCCTCATCATGCTGACGGCTTTTGTAATGGCACTGCTTCCCGGAAGCGGCTGGCTTACCGGCGTGCTTTGGGGGCCCATCATTCAGGGATTTTACAACAGAGTTCCCGGAATGGGAAATATAATCAATTTTGAAAGCTGGCTTTCTGTTCTGCTCATTCCCATGGTACTGATATCTTTACTGCTTGTTGTTTTCGGCTATTTTGCACTGCGTCCCGAAGATAAGATTTCGCCTGACGTTTTTGTTTCTCTAAAAAAAGGAGATGATACTAAACTTTCTGGTCAGGCCAAAAGCGCAGGAACTATTCTTCTGATTGTGTTTTTACTTTTTATCACAGGCGGCTTGCATGGTCTTCCGGCTTCTGCCATTTGTTTGGCGGCGCTTATAGCATTTTTTGTGTTTAAAATATTAACGCCTGAAGATATTGGGACAGGCATAAGCTGGGACATGGTAATATATGTTGCAATGGCACTTAGCATAAACAGTATTTTTACCGAAACCGGAATAGCAGCATGGTTAAGCAGTATTATCGTCCCTGCACTGAGACCAATAGCAGTAAACCCTCTTGTCTTTGGCACAGTCATGCTTACACTGCTTTTTGCATGGCGCTTTTTTGATATTGCCATGTTCATTCCAACATTGGCAATACTGGTGCCGGTACTGCCTGATGTTCAGGCGGCATACGGCATAAACCCGCTTCTGTGGCTCCCAATTTCTGTAATGGCAGGGAATTCATTTTTTATGAACTATCAGAACATGTGGGCCATGATGGGTTCCGGTATGGCTGGAGAACGAAGCTGGGCACAAAAACATCTGGCTGTATACGGCGTAATTTATTATATTCTCTGCCTGATTGTCATGGCTGTATTGATTCCTGTTTGGATTAACATTGGTGTTGTTTAAGTGGGTTGTGGGTCATAGGGGGTAGTTGTGAAAATAAAAATTTGCGGGTTGTTTAGGGATGATGACATTGATTATGTTAATGAAGCGAAAGTGGACTTTGCAGGGTTTGTTTTTGCTCCCAGTAAAAGGCAGGTAACCTCGGCAAAGGCGGAAGAGATGCGTTCACGCTTGACGAATGACATTGCTTCTGTCGGTGTTTTTGTCAATGCTCCTGTTGCAGAAATTATCGCCCTTTATCGTAATGGTGTTATCAATATGGCACAGCTCCACGGCATAGAAGACGAGGCCTATGTTGCACAGCTTAAAAGAGAATGCGAAATTCCCATAATCAAAACAATCATAATTAACAAACAGGATCTATCTTCAAATTCTTACCTATTATCCCTTGTCTCTTACATCTTACTTGATTCAGGGGCTGGCAGCGGAATAGCTTTTGACTGGGAATCAATTGATACATCACAGATCGAAAAACCCTGGTTTCTTGCTGGCGGGATGAATATCAGAAATATAGAGAGAGCAATGGCCCTGAATCCTTTTGCCATTGACATATCCAGCGGAGCCGAGACGGACGGTATAAAAGATCGGGAAAAAATTATAGAATTAACTGCAAAAGTGAGAAAAGGAAACAATTTATGAGTAAAGGAAGATTCGGAGATCACGGAGGGCAGTATATTCCCGAAATACTGATGAACGAAATAATTCATCTGGAAGAAGCCTATAACCATTATAAAAACGACAGTGCGTTTATAGCAGAACTTGATGCACTTATGAAAAACTACGCGGGGCGGCCATCGCTTCTGTACTATGCTGATAAAATGAGCCGCGATCTTGGCGGAGCAAAAATCTACCTAAAGCGGGAAGATCTGAACCATACCGGCTCGCATAAAATCAACAATGTGCTGGGACAGACTCTTTTGGCAAAAAAAATGGGCAAGACCCGCATCATAGCCGAAACCGGCGCAGGTCAGCACGGTGTTGCGGCTGCTACGACAGCAGCTCTGCTTGGTCTGGAATGTGAAGTGTTTATGGGGCAGGAAGACATAGAGCGGCAATCCCTGAATGTATACCGCATGGGATTGTTAGGCGCAAAAGTACATCCTGTTTTGTCAGGAACACGAACCCTAAAAGATGCAGTTAACGAAACAATGAGGGAATGGGCGGGCCGTGTTCATGACACCCATTATGTGCTGGGTTCGGTTATGGGGCCCCATCCCTTTCCGGAAATGGTACGTGATTTTCAAAGCGTTATCAGCAGGGAGGCAAGAGAACAAATCCTCGCCGCGGAGAACCGCCTTCCTTCGGCAGTGGTAGCCTGTGTCGGCGGCGGCAGTAATGCCATAGGAATATTTTATAACTTTATTCCCGACACGGAAGTGCGCCTGATTGGATGCGAAGCCGCCGGCAGAGGACTGGACACGGAACACCATGCAGCTTCCATTGCCAAGGGCCTGCCGGGTGTTTTCCATGGCATGAAGTCATACTTTTGCCAGGATGATGAAGGTCAGATAGCACCTGTTCATTCGATATCAGCCGGACTGGATTATCCCGGTGTGGGGCCTGAACATGCATGGCTTCACGATATCAAAAGGGCGGAATATGTACCTGTAACCGACGAAGAGGCGGTTTGTGCACTCGAATACCTTGCCGAAACAGAAGGTATTATCTCTGCCATAGAGAGTGCTCACGCAGTAGCCCATGTTCAGAAAATTGCGCGTAGCTTTGGCAGGGATGAAAGTATTATTATTTGTCTTTCCGGCAGGGGTGACAAGGATGTATCCCTGATTGCGCGCTACAGGGGAGTAAAAATCAATGAGTAGAATACATCAAGCGTTTCAAAATGGGAAAGCATTTATCGGCTTCATTACCGGAGGTGATCCAAACATAAATAAAACAAAAGAATATATTCTGGAAATGGTCAGAGCCGGTGCAGATTTAATTGAAATTGGGATTCCCTTTTCTGACCCAATAGCCGAAGGGCCGGTTATACAGGAAGCAAATATCCGCGCGCTTTCTGCAGGTACTACTGTTGAAAAAATAATTGAGCTTGTTGAGATATTACGAAAGGAAACAAATGTTCCGCTCGTCTTTCTTACTTACCTTAACCCGGTTTTCCATTACGGCCTGACCACTTGTACTGCAAGTAATCAGACAAGCTATGATGCCTTTTTTAAACGTGCTTCTGAAGCTGGTCTGGACGGGATCATTATCCCTGACCTTCCCTTTGAGGAGCAGGCTCCTGTGCGGGAAACTGCCGGAAAGTATGGCATAGACATTGTTTCTCTGATTGCACCTACCTCGAATGCAAGGATAAAAAACATTGCCAAAAATGCGTCAGGCTTTATTTATCTTGTTTCGTCCATGGGCGTAACCGGCGTCCGCAGAGAAATTACCACCGACCTATCATCAATTACAACAGCAATAAAATCTGTAACATCAGTTCCAGTTGCAATAGGTTTCGGTATTCACACTCCGGCACAGGCGGCAAAAATGTCAAAAATAGCAGATGGTGTTATTGTGGGAAGCGCTATTGTAAAAATAATCGCGGAGCATGGAGAAAATGCCAGCCCGCATATTTATCAATATGTTAAGAATATGAAGGAAGCTGTAAACGAAACCAGGATATAGACAGCTTTCACCCGCTTGAGTTTTTTTCCCTTTTTCGTCATTCTTATATCACTATGCCGATAAAAATACCAAGGGATTTACCCGCATTTAATGCCCTGAAAGAAGAGCGGGTTTTCGTCATGACGGAGCAGAGAGCGGAGAGTCAGGATATTCGTCCGCTTAAAATTGCAATTTTGAATCTAATGCCGACCACACTGGACACAGAAATGCAGCTTCTTCGCCTTTTGGGCAACAGCCCTTTGCAGATAAATATCAGTTTTCTTCGCATGGGAACCCACGTTTCAAAAAATGCTCCTCCAGGACATCTTGAGAAGTTTTATGTAAGCGCTGTGGAAGTAATGGAAAAGAATCTTCGTTATGACGGCTTTATCATTACTGGTGCTCCTGTGGAAACCCTTCCCTTTGAAGATGTGGACTACTGGGATGAGCTTGCAAAAATGATCGACTACTCATTGAAAAACGTATTTTCCACCCTGCATATTTGCTGGGGAGCACAGGCTGGACTTTACAGGCATTACGGCATTCCCAAGTACAATCTGTCCAAAAAGCTCTTCGGTGTTTTTCCTCATGGGATCAACGAACGCTTTTCTCCTCTTTTTCGCGGTTTTGATGATGAGTTTCTCGCCCCGCAGTCCCGTCACACCACCTGCGACAGGGATGCCATTGCACGGGAACCTGCGCTTACAATCCAATCAGAAACCGACGATGCCGGAGTCTTTATAGCTACAGCCAGGGAAGGCAGGGAGGTTTACGTTACCGGACATCTGGAGTACGATCCCCTGACGCTTGACCGTGAATACCGCCGTGATCTTGAACGGAATCTTCCCATAGAGATTCCCATAAATTATTATCCCGATGACGATCCATCAAAAGCGCCTGTTGTCCGTTGGCGCGCACATGCCCATCTGTTTTTTTCCAACTGGCTAAACTTTGTTTACCAGGAAACGCCATACGATTTGGAGAAACTCAGCTAGTGCGTTATGTTATGTGCAAGGAGTGTTAATGCGCATCAGTGATATTTTATTGAAAAAAGACACAATTTTTTCCTGCGAAATTTTTCCGCCGAAAACAGGTGTTAAACTGGAACACGCTTTCGAAATTGCCGGCAAAATTGCGGAGCTTAAACCTGCCTTTATAAGCGTTACATGCGGCGCAGGCGGAAACACTGATGTTTTTACAGGAGAGCTTGCAGAGCACATTGAAAAATTCAATGTTACGGCTCTTGCTCATATTACCTGTGTTGCATCTCCAAAAGAAAAAATCACGGCGATTCTGGACGATTATGCCGGCAGGGGAATTAAAAATGTACTCGCACTGCGCGGTGATTTACCTGATGGCGGGAAGCAGCCTGCAAATGGCTGCTATAAATATGCCAACGAACTGGTTGCGGCGATTAAAGAACGCAGTGATTTTTGCATAGGCGCAGCCTGCTATCCCGAAGGACATGTTGAAAGCGCAAGTCAGGATGAAGATATTCTTTATCTCAAACAAAAAGTTGAAGCAGGCTGTGATTTTCTTACCACACAAATGTTTTTTGATAACAATGTCCTTTATAAATTTCTATTTAAACTTTCGCAAAAAGGTATTAATGTTCCTGTATTGGCGGGAATAATGCCTGTCACAAATAAGGCGCAGATACAGCGAATTCTCGAAATCAGCGGAACCGTTCTGCCCCCGCGATTTCAGAACATCCTTGACAAATTCGGCAGTAATCCTGCCGCAATGAAGCAGGCTGGTATCGCATACGCAACTGAGCAAATTGTTGATCTTGTTGCGAACAATGTACGGGGGATTCATTTGTATACCATGAATAAGCCTGATATTGCAGAACAAATTATGCGCAATTTATCCCATATCCTGTAAAGTGATACTATATCATGTACGATGAAATTTTAAGATATATGGGTCATTCTTCATCCCTCTCCGAAGAAGCAGCAAATCAGTTTGAAGCTCTTATTTCGTCATGTCTGGAAAAGCTTTCATCAGTAAGTTATCCACGCCATGTTATAAGGCAATTTCCATGTTCTGTTAATGATGATCACGTAACAATAGGCACATTGAACATCAAAAGCGGGAAACTTGCTGTTCACCTGAATGATTGTACACAGGCGTATTTATTTGCAGCGACCCTTGGCATAGATGTGGACAGGCTCATTTCTCAGCACTCATTAATCTCCAGCGCAGAAGCCCTTTGTCTCCAGGCTTGTGCGGCGGCGAAAATCGAAGAATACTGCAATGACATTGATAGTGAAATTGCAAGTAATTTAGGTAAAGAAGGATTGTTTTACAAACAGCGCTTTTCACCAGGATACGGCGATTTTGACATAACCTATCAAGCAGATGTTTTGAATATTTTAAACGCCCATAAAATTATTGGGTTGACGGTAACAGAAACACATATACTTGTCCCTTTAAAATCTGTAACCGCCGTGATCGGCATCAGCTCAAAAGCGATTGATTGCATGAAAAGCAAATGTAAAAATTGCGAAATTGCAAACTGTGGATTCAGGTATAAGGAGGATCCCGATGGTTAAGGATCTGTTTGGGAAAAAAATTCTTTTCTTCGATGGTGCAATGGGAACAATGCTGCAGGAAGCCGGCCTTAAAACAGGCGAGATGCCTGATAACATGAACATCAGCCATCCTGAAACGGTAATAAAAATACATGAAAAATATCTTGCCGCAGGCAGCGACATTATCACAACAAACACTTTCGGCTGTAATACAGTAAAACTGAAAGATGCCGGATACTCCAAAGAGGCTATCGTAACAAAGGCAGTTGAAAATGCAAAAATGGCCGCAAGAGCTTATATGACAGTTAAACCGCGCTTTGTTGCACTTGACATTGGCCCTACAGGAAAACTTCTTAAACCATTAGGCGATCTGCATTTTGATGAAGCCATTTCCTTGTTTGAAGAAACTGTTTCTGCCGGTTCAAAAGCGGGTGCTGACCTTATATTAATTGAAACAATGTCGGATACACATGAGCTAAAAGCGGCAGTGCTTGCGGCTAAAGAAAACTGCGATCTGCCGGTAATTGCATCAGTTACACTTGACGAAAGGGGAAGAATGCTGACAGGCGGCAGTGTTGATGTCGTTATTGCACTGCTCGAAGGACTTAATGTTGATGTCATCGGGTTTAACTGCGGCCTGGGGCCTCAGGAATTAACAACTCATGCCGCACATGCGTTAAGCTTAAGCTCTACGCCGCTCTTGCTTATGCCCAATGCCGGACTTCCTTGCCAGGCTGCCGACGGCTCAATTTACTACAATGTTACACCGGATGAATTCGCGGAAAACATGAAGAAAAACGCGAAGAACGGCATTTGGCTCCTTGGCGGCTGCTGCGGCACGACTCCGGCACATATAGAAGCGCTGGTAGATAAATGCGCCGGTATAAATCCTGCCGCTGTAACAAAAAAAATCATGACAATAATCTCATCCGGCAGTAAAACCGTGAAGTTTGGCTCTGATTTCGTTATTAACGGAGAACGTATAAACCCGACAGGAAAACCGCATTTCAGGCGTGCTCTTAAAAACGGTGATTATAGTATTCTTTTACAGGAAGGAATTTCCCAGAAAGAAAACGGAGCTGTGGTGCTTGATGTAAATACAGGTGTGCCGGGAATTGACGAGGCGGCCGTGCTGACATCACTCGTTGAACAGCTGCAGGAAATCATCAACACGCCGCTCTCGATAGATACTTCAGACATAAATGCAATGGCACAGGCAATGCGTATTTATAACGGCAAGCCTCTTGTGAATTCCATAAGCGGGAAAAAAAGTGTTATGGACAATGTTTTTCCACTGATAAGAAAATACGGCGGTGTTGTAATTGCGCTTACACTGGACGAAAACGGCATACCGGAAACAGTCGAAGGGCGAATTAAAGTCGCAGAAAAAATAATCGCTTACGCAAAAAATTATGGTATTGACAGGGAAGCATTTTTATTTGACCCCCTGACAATGGCAGTCAGCGCGGGACAGGATGCACGTTTAACACTTGAATGTGTCAGAAAGTTAAAAAAAATTGGCCTTAAAACAACACTTGGTGTTTCAAATGTCTCCTTCGGACTGCCAAAACGAGAGATCCTTAACTCAGCATTTCTCTATCTGGCCCTGGATGCCGGTCTTGATGCGGCAATTCTCAATCCAAATGTACAAGAAATGCATCAGGCAATTAAAAATTTTTCTGACGGAAAACCTTTCTCCGGCAATGCGGCAATAGATGCACTTCTTGGCAAAGATAAAAATTTTTTCCATTATCTGGAAATTTACGGTAAAAAGCAGAGTGAAGATATATCAATACAAACAAAAAAAGACAATGTACCGCTGAGTGAAGCTATATTAAAAGGTTTGAAAGACGAGGCTAAAAACAGCGCACAGCGCAGCCTGGAGCTGCACAGTCCCCTTGAAGTTATTGAACAGGAGCTAATCCCGGCACTAAACAGGACGGGTCAGAATTTTGAACAGGGAACAATATATCTACCGCAGCTCCTAATGAGTGCTGATGCGGCAAAAAACGCATTCGCCGTTATTCGCACTGCAATGGGAAATGGTGCAGACAGCAGTGCCGGCACAATAGTGATCGCCACTGTAGAAGGCGACATACACGACATAGGTAAAAACATAGTGCGGGCAATGCTGGAAAATTACCGGTTTAATGTTATAGATCTCGGAAAAGATGTGCCGGCACATACTGTTGTGGAAGCTGTGCAGAAACACAGTGCAAAGTTAGCAGGCCTGTCAGCACTTATGACATCAACCGTAGCAGGGATGGAAAAAACAATACAAGCCCTGCGAAAAGCCGCCCCGGACTGCAAAATAATGTGCGGAGGAGCCGTACTGACAAAAGAATACGCCGAACATATAGGCGCTGACTTTTACGGGAATGACGCAATGGCTTCTGTAAGGTATGCCCAGAAAGTTTTTAACAGCGGAAACATTCAAACCAGCAAGGAATTTAAAGCTCCTTAAAGCCCTGCGTCAGATCATCAATTATATCACCGATGTTCTCAAGCCCGACAGACAGGCGGATCATTCCGGGATTTATCCCCACAGCTTTTAACTGTTCGTCACTTAACTGCCTGTGAGTTGTGCTTGCAGGGTGTAAAACGCAGGTTCTTATGTCGGCGACGTGTATCTCGTTAGACGCAAGCTTAAGTGCATCCATGAATTTGACAGCATTCTCCTTGCCGCCCTTGATCACAAATGTAATAACGCCGCTTGAAGCTTTAAGGTATTTTTTTGCCAGGCTATGATACTTATTGTTTTCCAGCCCCGGATACATGACTTCTTCCACCATTTTGTGGGACTCAAGAAATTTGGCTGCTTTAAGCGCATTATCGCTGTGCCTCTCCATCCTGACCGATAGTGTTTCCAGTCCCAGATTCAAAAGAAACGCAGAATGAGCCGAAGGGTATACACCAAAATCCCGCATAAGCTGCATTCTTGCCTTTATAATATAAGCCATTTTGCCATAAGTTTCTGTGTAGGTTATTCCGTGGTAAGAGGCATCGGGCTCGATCAGGCCGGGAAAATTTCCCTTTGTCCAGTCAAATTTTCCGCTGTCTACAATCACCCCGCCAACCTGAAGAGCATGGCCGTCCATGTATTTTGTTGTTGAATGGATAACAATATCCGCTCCAAAATCAATGGGCTTGCACAGGACAGGCGTGGGAAAAGTATTGTCAATGATGAGCGGTACGTTATGCGCATGAGCAGCTTTCGCGAATTTCTCGATGTCCAGCACACACAGGCCCGGATTTGCCAGAGTCTCGCCAAAAACCAGTTTTGTGTTAGATTTAAAAGCCGCGTTTATTTGGTCATCGGAAGCATCACAGTCAACAAAGATACATTCAATGCCCAGTTTCTTCAGTGTAAATGAAAAAAGGTTTATCGAGCCGCCGTAAACTTGTGTTGTGCTGATAAAACTGTCTCCGGCATTGCACAGGTTCAAAATGGCCAGCAGGGTTGCCGCCTGCCCGGAAGATGTACACATCGCTCCAATCCCGCCCTCAAGATCGGCAATTTTAGCCTCAACTGCCATGACAGTGGGATTACCAAAACGGGAGTAAATAAGACTCTTCGTGGGATCGTCAAAAACCTCGCTTATGCTCTCAGTAGAGTCATAAACATAGGTTGTGCTCTGGTAAATCGGCATCACCCTGGGTTCGGTGTTTTTGGGCGTATAACCTGAATGCAGGCATTTTGTTTCATCTTTCATGGGGATTATGGTATTGCTTTTTTTCTATTATGTCTATGCAGATATATTTTCTGATTTTACTTATAATGAAAATATGAAACCTGAACACATGACCAGCCTTACCGGAAACCGCATGGTCTCAAAGACCCACGAGCGTATTGTCTTTCGGGGACTGATTGATACCCTGGAAGCAGAGGTGATAGAAGCCCAGGTTCTGGCATCGGAGCGGAACAGTGAGGAACTGTGTTCATATCTGGGTGAAGTTTTAGACTGCCTCAGGGGGATAATGGCGGCGGAGGTTAAAGAAACACCCCTTCCTCCACCCCGTCTCTTCGGTATGGACACGGAAGAAATTCACCGACAAAGTCATTGTACAGACGCTTCGATTCCCATAGAAAATTATCTTCCCAATTATACCCAGGGAGCTCTGGCTGTCAGGATCAATACCCTCAGAGCAAAGGTTCGGGAAGTAGAACTTTATGCGGTAAAAGTATTCGGCCCTGAGGGAGACGCAAAGAGGGAGGATATAATTTTGGCCTTGAACCGCCTTTCCAGTGCCCTCTGGTGGCTGTTCTGTCAACACATTTCCCGAAAATAATTGATAAAATTCCCTTGACAATTCCATCCCGAAAACATATATTCATAATAGTTGAATAATTGCTCAACTATTGGAGATGTATATATGAGTAAGAAAATGCCCGTGTGCGATGTAGAGGTTATCCATGAAGAAACGGTGAAGCGGGTTCGTAAGGCTATGCCCAAAGAGGAGGACTTTTACGATCTGGCGGATCTCTACAAGATGTTTTCTGACAGTACCCGTATCCGCATCCTCTGGGCGCTCTCCTGTGAGGAAATGTGTGTCTGCGATATTGCCGTCCTGCTGGGTATGACGAAGTCGGCTATTTCCCATCAGCTAAGGTCTCTCCGGTTATCTAACATGGTCAAATATTACAAGCGAGGGAAAGAAGTCTACTATTCCCTGGCGGACGATCATGTGAGGGATATTTTTGAAAAGGGGTTTGAACATATCCATGAGTGAAGATAAACAGAAAATTATAAGGTTAAGTTCCGGAGCTTTGATCTTTACCGTTGGTATGGTTCTGAATTTTACCCTCGAATTACAGCCCATCATTAAAATTGCCATTTTCGTTACAGCCTATCTAATCCTGGGAACTGATATTATCCTCCGTGCCCTTAAGGGAATAATCAGGGGGCAAATATTTGACGAGAATTTCCTGATGAGCCTTGCTACCATAGGCGCCTTCATCATAGGTGAATATCCCGAAGCGGCAGGCGTTATGCTTTTCTATCAGGTGGGAGAATTTTTTCAGGATCTGGCTGTTAATAGATCAAAAAGATCCATTACCGCCTTAATGGATATACGGCCGGACTTTGCGATTATTATTAAGAACGGTGAGACAATAAAAGTTTCTCCTGGCAGCGTAAGCCCCGGAGATATCATACTTGTAAGACCCGGCGAGAAAATCCCTCTGGACGGAGAGGTAATTGAAGGCGAGTCCATGCTGGACACCAGTGCCCTTACAGGTGAGTCAGTCCCCCGCAAAGTAAAGGTGACAGACACCGTTCTTTCGGGATGTATCAACCTGAACGGGCTTTTGACTGTCAAGGTAACAAAGACAGCGGGGCAGTCTACAGTCGCGAAAATCATAGACATGGTGGAAAATGCCTCCAGTAAAAAAGCACCTACGGAAAATTTCATCACCCGCTTTGCACGCTACTATACCCCCGTTGTGGTGAGCCTTGCCGCACTTATCGCCTTTGTGCCGCCGCTCTTCGACCCTGTCCCTTACGCTGATGCACTGGCTGACTGGGTACACCGTGGGCTTGTCTTTCTGGTAATCTCCTGCCCCTGTGCCTTGGTGATTTCCATCCCACTGGGATTCTTTGGCGGGATTGGCGGCGCATCACGGAAGGGTGTTTTGATAAAGGGCGGTAATTACCTTGAAGCCCTGAACGATCTTGACATTGTGGTTTTTGACAAGACAGGAACCCTGACCAAGGGTGTGTTTAATGTTACGGAAATAAAAAACGCCCCGGACTGGACTTCTGACCAAGTGCTGGAACATGCCGCAAAAGCCGAGTCTTTCTCGAACCATCCCATCGCCCTTTCCATTCTGAATGCCTATGGCAGGGAACCGGAAAAAAGCGGACTGTCGGAATATACAGAAATTTCCGGCCAGGGCATCAGTGTGAGGGACAAGGGAAAAACAATCCTTGCAGGAAATGATAAACTTATGACCGCCCACAGAATCCCTTTCACCGAGAGCCATGACACAGGCACAAAGGTATATGTGGCGATAGATAATGAGTACATCGGCTGTATCATAATTTCCGATGAAGTAAAAAACGACAGTAAAACCGCCATTGCCGCACTAAAAAAAGAAATCAGCAAAACCGTAATGCTTACGGGGGACAATCCCGATATTGCCGCAGCCATTGCCGGTGAGCTTGACATTGACGAGTATTACGCAGGGCTTCTGCCCCACGAGAAGGTTGAAAAGGTGGAAGTGCTTTCGGCACAAAAGCGGCCAAAGGGCAAGCTCGCTTTTATGGGCGACGGCATCAACGACGCACCGGTTCTGGCCCGCTCCGATGTGGGCATAGCGATGGGCGGCCTGGGATCGGATGCTGCTATAGAAGCGGCAGATATCGTGTTAATGAACGATAGCATCGCAGGATTGCTCGATGCCATCGGGATTGCACGCTTTACCCGGCGTATAGTTTGGCAGAACATCGTTCTTGCCCTGGGAATAAAGGCCGTGTTTTTAGGACTAGGGGCGGCGGGTCTGGCCTCCATGTGGGAAGCGGTCTTTGCAGACGTGGGAGTAGCTCTGCTGGCAATACTGAACGCCGCCAGGGTAATCAGGAGAAAGTAAATATATTAAACGATGTTTCTATAAATGGGCGTCGTCAACAATGATGACATCTACCCGCCGGTTAAAGGCCTGACCTTCTGAGGTTCGCTCATCAGCCAGAGGCACGGTGCTCCCGAAGCCGGAAACCTGTGCCCTGGTTTCCGGAACTCCAAGATCGGTCAGGAAGTAGAGAACGCTAAGAGCACGCTCGGTGGAGAGCTGCCAGTTAGAAATCCAGGGGCCAGAAGGGTCAATCGGAACATTGTCTGTATGTCCTTCAATACGATACTTGCGTCCGGCAACTTCGGGTGAGTTTAATAAAATAGCCAGGTTCAGGAGGATATGACGGGATTGTTCTATATTTAGTCTTGCACTGGCGGAGTTGAAAAACACATCCGAGGCAAAACTAATAATCACCCCACGCTCGTCCTGGGTAACTCTTACCTGATTGGATTGAATCTGCGGGTTAAACAGGGTGGTCGCCCGTCTTAGAGCATCGGCAAGAGCTCTCCCTCTTGTCTGTGAAGGCATATCCGCCAATGTGTTTGCCGAATCATGCATCTGCCCGACAGTCAGTGAGTAGCCCATGCCCATATTAGAAAAATATTCTGCTACTGCGGCAAGGGTTTCTTCTTCTGTGATCGGGTTAAACAGTATCGCAAAAAAGCAAAGGAGGAGACAGAGCATATCAGCGAATGTTGTCAGCCAGCCTTCGGTTACTCCGCTGCCGGGTCTTTTTTTTCTTGCCATAGGTTATAGCTCCAGGCTCCAAACTGCCATTAGTCTCTGACTTCCCTTTCAAGAGCCTGCCGGTCTTCGGGTGTCAGGTATGCCAGCAATTTCTGCCCCAGAATACGGGGATTATCTCCAGCCTGAATTGAAAGTACACCTTCGATGATCATTTCCCTTACGTTGGTTTCCTCGGCATCGTAGGTGCGGAGCTTCTTACAAAGGGGGATAATAACGCCGTTGGCAAGTATCGAGCCGTAAAGTGTGGTAATAAGAGCGATAGCCATGTTTGGGCCTACCGTTGAGGGATCGTTCAGGTTTCTCATCATGGCAATAAGACCGATAACCGTTCCCCACATCCCCGTGGCCGGAGCGACTGTGGCCCAAAGATCCAGAACCCCGTGTTTCCTCCCATGTCTTTCCTGCATTTTGTTTATCTCAATTTCAAGCAGATTCTGAATGATATCCTTGTCCGTCCCGTCTATTGAAAGGCGAAGGCCAGTTCTAAGGAACTCATCATCAATATCCTGAATTTCTTCTTCCAGTGAGAGAAGCCCTTCACGTCTGGCCTTTTCAGAGAAAGACATCAATTTACGGGCAATTTCCTGTTCCCCAAAGTTCGGGGTTTTGAAGGCCATTCCTATGGTACTCCATATTCCTATGCTGTCGGCAAACTTGGGGCCTCCAATCAAAAGAACAGAAAATGAACAAACTAAAACGATAAAAATAGAAGCTGTATCCGCAAAGGCCGCAAGAGGTGATCCTCCCCACAATATACCTGTGATTATGGCCCCAAATGCTCCAATAAAGCCAACTATCGAAAAAATATTCACGAACTCCCCCTATTCCATCTATGTGCCGCACTTCTCATTATTATTATTTTCGGCTATTCTGGAAAAAAATATACTTTTCCATTACCATTTAATTACCATTGTATGTGGAGGATTAAATGAAGCAGCATATAATCTCGGCTCTGGTC
>Ga0099364_10007003_pt1 | contig 16238 bp, 15 predicted proteins | sample TergutTh196P3_FD_73070 | JGI IMG/M metagenome (GOLD analysis project Ga0099364, IMG submission 73070) | Microcerotermes parvus P3 segment gut microbial communities from Pointe-Noire, Republic of the Congo - Th196 P3 | ecosystem: Host-associated > Arthropoda: Insects > Digestive system > Gut ...
ACAGAGGCAAAACTCTCCGCAGGGAAACCGGTTGCGGGGTTGAGTATATGGTGGTAACGCCTGCCATTATATAGAACATACCTTTCGTAATCGCCGCTTGTGGAAACGGCCTCGCCATCGTTCAATACAACAGAGCATATTACGGAATCTTCCCTTGGATGCTGAACCCCGATAACGCGGGATGCACCGAGCGTTTTCAGGTTGCCGCCGGCGTCGGCTATGCCGGAGGCAAGATTCATCGCTTTCATTATTTTTACGGCCTGCTCAACGGCATACCCCTTGGCTATGGCGCCGAGGCCGATTTTCATTTCGTTTTTGGCAAAACTTACGGTATTGTTTCCGTGAAACAAAATATTGCGGTAATTTACAAGAGGCAAAATCTTTTTTATTGCGGATTCGGAAGGCGGCACAAAATTTTCGTTTTTGTAATCCCACAACTCGCCAAGCGGCACAAAGGTTATATCAAACGCACCGCCGCTCTCTATCGAGACCTTTACAGAGCGGCCAAGAATATCGTATGTCTCATCCGATACTTGAACGGGCACACCGGAGTTGTTGAGAATATAAACATCGCTTTTTTCGTCATAGAGGCTCATCAACGATTCGATGCGCCTTACCTCGTCCGATACAGCCTTATATATTCGTGCGGCGGCGGCATCACTGCAAGTAAGCGTAACATGAAACAAAGTCCCCATTGCCGGAAAACTCAACTTGTGAGTTTTCTCGGCGCACGAACAAAAGAGACAGCACATGGCGGTTACAAGAATTTTTTTCAAGCTAAGCCGCTCTCGATTTTGTTTACAATCTGCGGTATTTCCCTGAAAGAAGAGGCTACCCAGCGTTCGCCCCTTATTTCGCTTTCTCCGGCATGGCCGAAAGCGCAGCCTATAAAAGGAACATTATTGATCACGGCTGCTGCACGGTCAAGTTCCCGGTCGCCTATCATTATGAGTATATCGCGAGGCGAAAGAAGTTTTTTATACAAAAATAAAATGTCGCTTTTGTCGCGGATATCTCCCTCAACAAAAAGCATCGGCGAGTCGAAAAATTTTTCTATTTTAAAGGATTTCAAAATACTTGTCACATATTCCCTGCGTCCGTTTGAAGCCGGAAGAATAATGCAGCCCTTATTATAAAGATTTTCCAGCGTTTCATAGGCTCCGTCCATGAGGCGGCCGCCTCCGTCCGATATAAGATCGACGAAACTGTCACTGCAAGCATCGTTCACAACGCTGCGTTCCTCGCGGCTAAGTCCTGGAAAAAACGTATCAAATATTTTGTCGGTAGGGGTTCCCATAATGTCCATTATAGCCTGCTTTTCGGGAGGCAGTATGTCATTTCTGCCAAGCGTCTTACTTGAACGAACTATTCCGTTTCTGTAGGCGTCAACCACAATCGGAGCGGCATCATAAATTGTGCCGTCTATATCAAAAGCTAAGTATGTTTTATTCATAATGTGTATTTTTTATTTTTTGCCGGGTGTGTCAATAAAAATATGAATTAACAGTTTTCCTGTCCTCGATTCTTGTACATGCTGGAGTTAACCGTTCTTTAATGCTCCGCTTATTACAATACCCTATTGTATCATACCAAATTCAGATTTTCCACAGGCAAATCATCTCATTCAAAAAAGCTGGGGTTATCCCCCATCACTTCACACCACTCTTTCTGCGTCACCTGATACTTTGACATTTTAAAAGAACTCACAGTTACAGTGTGCTGCACTTCATCATAATCTCTCTCTGCTTCTGAATCTGGGCTGCCCATAATATTGGATTTTTTTGGTCGCGCCCCGCTAGTCGGCAGGTTGCAACCTTACAGGACAAGTGAATTGCAAAATACGGTGAGTCGAGATATACCTGAAACAACAAAAATATCTTGACTTTCTGTGAATAATCATACTACATTGGTGTAGATGTTAAGTAATTAATTACAGGACGTTTAATTATGAAAATGACAAATTTATACGTTGCCGAGAGGCAAAAAAAAACAACATCCCTGCATTTTAAAAGCCTGACCCTGCTATTTTCCTTCCTTGTCTTTGTATTTTCCGCTTGCGGTGCTGACACCGATGGAACGGAAGGAGATTTTTGGGCGATAAATCCGGAAAACAATCGACTCTACCAAGTTGCGGCTGATATGGCCGCAGAAAGCGATTATTGCAAAATCTGGGTAGAAAACGGCATTGATCTTGATGAAACGACAATACAAAACATAATCAATGAATACGAAGCAAGTATTCGCCCCAAAATGCTGACAAATTTTTCCATATCGAATTCGCCTGGTTCTATCAAAGACCCTGAAACCCAGGAAGTTGTCGGCGACAATATTTTGGACTATGCAGACTATTTAACAGACGGCGATGGGAAACTGTCGATTCTCATTCTGGATATACCGGGGGGGGGCGATTCCGCCTATGTCGCCGGTTATTTTTGGTCAGCTAACTTTTGGGCAAAAGAGACTTATGCATATTCCAATGAATGTGATTTGATTTACCTGAACAAACGCCTTCTTGAAAATAACATTCCTGAGTTTTACACTACCTTTGCCCATGAACTGCAGCACCTGATGAATTTTTCGACCTCTCTTTACACCAGACTGATTAAAGATGGAAATGGGGATATTGTTGATTTTAACGAGATGGATCTTTGGGTAAACGAAGGCCTCTCGGCCGCTGCCGAATGGGTGTATTCCGGACAGTATAATTATGATCGCTTAGAGTGGTTTAATGAAATGCCGTGGTACGAATACGCCTCAGGTCCCTATGCTGGAAAGCCTGTTTCAAGAATTGCCTATGGCAATAATTTCTTTGTCTGGGGCGAAAGACGGTCAGCCAGCGACCCCGACTATATTTTAGACGAATACGCTACGGTTTATATTTTCTTTCAGTGGCTCAGACTGCAAACCAAGCCCGACGGAAGCGGAATTGGAGCCGGAGCTGAAATTTATAAAGACATTATAGCTTCAGAAGACTATAATCATGACGCTGTGGTCAAAGCTGTAATAGGTAAAGGCAATTATTACACCTCTGACTACAGCCTCCAATGGGAAACCTTGTTGAGAGACTGGTTGGCTGCTAATGTTCTTGCTAATCCGGATGTAACTAATACCGGTAAGTTTAGTTACATGAACGACCCAATATTGAGTGATCTTGATCTGGTTCTTTTTGATGTGGATGGCGCAGAACCAAATACAGGGTTTACTTTCTATCCCGGAGAAGGTGTCTACATCTTTACCGCCTCCCCTTATAATATACATTCAAAATATACAAACCCCAGTAATGGCGACAATATAAGTCGTATAGCGGCGGGATATTCTGGTAATACCCCATTAATTAATGCCACAACCACTTTTGCACCCGGAGCTTTAATAACCTACAACAGAAATACAACAAGATTCGATTATACAACTACCACTCCCGGATTGCTGGAATGGGGACAACTAACATCGATTAATTATCAAGGTTCTCCATCCTACTCAATCCATGATGCCTCAAAAGACACGCTTCCCATCATAACCAAGTCTCAGACGGCCATGTCTCAGACTGGCGGCAAACCTCGAGCAATAGCCGCCGATAGGCTTTCAAAACCTCAGGCTGTCAGTATGGGGGATATGCTCAGAAAGAACGGGCATAAAACAGACTTTGGCTTAAAAAAGTCAGGCCATAGAAAACCTTTCTTTAAAAAAACCGGCAAAAAAAGCCGTCAGGGTAAGTAAGCTATGAGTAGACGCATAATTCCCGGATTGCTTTTTATCGTCATTGCATCGGCGGCAGTTTTGCCCGCCGTCGCGATGACGGCCGACAAGGAAAAAGGCGTTCTTGTGCAGGTGACCGGACGGGTGCGGCTCGTCGGGAGCGACACCCAGCCTGATATAATAATTTCCTGGGAAGACAAGCAATGGTATATTGCAAGCGAAGATGCGTATAAGCTGAAAAATATGCAACAGCGAATAGTAACCATAGAAGGCAAAGAAACCATAAAAGAAATGAAATTTGCAAGCGGCCGTTCTGCCGGAAAACGGAACATCCTCAGCGATATCAGAATCATTGCCGTTAAATAAAGTCGGTCGGCATGACCGAGCCGAAACCGAAGCAGACAGGATGCTCTTAAAACATAAACGAAAGCGATGCCGTTAACTTATAGGAACCATATGTCTGTGAAGCGTTCAATATGTTAAGCTGATCGCCAATCCAACTCCGTTCAATAATATTATAGCCGCCGCAAAGCGAAAATGAGGTAAAACTTGTAAAATTGATAGAAGCCTCAAGAAAAATTCCGGCATAAAAAATGTTCAAAATTTCGTCTTTTTTGGGGTCACCTACGGCTACTTGATAGCGAACCGTATCTGTGAATAATTCAAACGTAAACAGCCTCGTCGGCGTACATTTTATAAAAAGTTTTGAATTAAACATTATCGTATATGAAAAACCGGCCGACCATTTCTGAGTCCTATACGTGATAAGCGTAGGCAGGCCAACACGCGCAACAAACTGCGGAGTTGTGTAGGTCAAAGAAAGAACAGGAAAAATAAACGGGCCCGGGTATACCCTGTTATAGACAAAAACATCAGTAAAGGCAAGCCCGATATCAAGACTGTACGCTCCGGAAATTTTCACGCGCCTTTCAATAAAGCCAAAGTATTGAAAATTATCGGCCATATTAAGATCTTTGTTGTAAACCCCTCTTACTAAAGCGCTGACCCTGAAATTATTTGTAGTGATGACCAAAAGCTCGCTCAAACGGGAATAATTATCCACTCTGGCTTTATCTGTATTCTCCGAATGAATAAAGTTAAGTCTATTGTGAATCGATACGTTGGAAAAAATAAAATCGTCCTTGGCATCGAAGAGGAACATCCTCTCGCCGTATACAGAATCGGCCGTTTGATACCCTGCCTTATATAAATGAGACTGCGCCGAGGCCAAAACAGGCCAGGCAAAAATCACAGCCGCCGACAAGAAAAATATGACTGTTTTTTTCATTCCAAGTATCTTTTTCATTTTGGGATTGAATCCTTATTTTTTAACTTTGCGCTTTTGCAACAAATTTCTGAAGTTTAAGAAACTATGTCAAGTCAGCTTTCAATTAAATTACATAATTTTATAAAAAGTTGTTGCAAAAGAAACGTACTCAGATATGTATTATTATGCCTGCGGTGCTCGTGATAGGGTGTCGTATTTTTGAGCCAATACAATACGACGAGGGATCCTTATATCCGGTTTGGTAGGGCACGCTCCTTTACGGAGTAGTCCGAATTCTCCGTGCGGGAACCCACCTGGTTAACCAGGTTCAAAAATCCATTTCTACACGGCACTTGCGGGTTTTATTAAAAAAACATAATACAGAGGCGACGCGTGAAAGACCGGTATATAAGCACAAAAGAAAGAAACACACCCATAACAAACGAAGCTTTGAAACTTGATTCCGAAACTCTTAAAACCAATTTTATAGATCATATGGAGTTTTCCCTTGCAAAAGATGAATATACCGCTACTGCTCGCGACCAATACACCTCATTGGCCCTTACAGTCCGCGACAGATTAACCGAAAGGCTTATTGAGACAAAAAATGAATACTATAACCAGGACCCTAAACGCGTTTATTACCTTTCTCTTGAATTTTTGATGGGCAGAACGCTGGGCAATACGCTGATAAATCTCGACCTGCATGATAACGCTCTTAAAGCGATGACTGAGCTTGGGTACAATATGGAGGAACTGAGCGAGATAGAATTTGATGCAGGACTCGGCAACGGCGGACTTGGAAGATTGGCCTCGTGTTTCATGGATTCTTTGGCTACGCTCGGACTTCCTTCCGTAGGCTATGGGTTACGCTACGATTACGGGATATTCTTCCAAAGCATAGTAAACGGCTATCAGGTTGAAACCCCCGACAATTGGCTTCGCTTCGGTAACATCTGGGAATTTCAAAGACCTGAACTCACTTATATAGTCCATTTTTACGGAAAAATCGAGTCCCAAAACGATAACGGCAAACTCAAGACAAAATGGGTTGATACGCATGATGTTATAGCTTTGGCCTTTGACACCCCAATCCCCGGTTACCGAAACAATACGGTCAACAACCTGAGGCTTTGGTCTGCAAAATCAACGCGCGAACTTGATCTCAATTATTTTAACGACGGCGATTATATGAAAGCCGTCGAAGCTAAAGCATCATCTGAAAACATCACAAAAGTTCTCTACCCCAACGATAATACGTCCATAGGCAAAGAACTAAGGATCAAGCAGGAATACCTGTTTGTTTCGGCCACCATTCAAGACATTATACGCCGCTATAAAATCCGCCACAGCGACATGGAACGCTTCGCGGATTTTTCCGCTATACAGTTGAACGATACTCACCCGGCTTTGGCCATCCCGGAACTTATGAGAATTCTTGTGGACATTGAAGACCTCAGTTGGGACAACGCTTGGAACGTAACCATAAACACTTTTGCCTATACCAACCACACTATACTCCCGGAGGCCCTTGAAAAATGGTCTGTATCGCTTATGGAAAAAATATTGCCAAGGCATATGCAAATAATCTATGAAATAAACAGGCGCTTCATAGACATGCTCAACGCTGCTTCGTTCGATAATAGCCTTATAAAGGACCTTTCAATAATAGAAGAAGGCCCGGAAAAAAAAGTACGCATGGCAAATCTTGCCATAATCGGAAGTTCTTCAATAAACGGCGTGGCCGCGCTGCATAGCAACCTAATAAAGACGAAAATTTTTGCAGGTTTTTATAAACTATGGCCTCACAAATTTAATAATAAAACAAACGGAATTACCCAAAGACGCTGGCTTAAACTGTGCAACCCAAAACTCTCTGAGCTTATTTCTGAAAAAATAGGCGACGGCTGGACAACAGACCTCTTTGAACTCGCTAAACTAAAAGAATTTGCCGATAACGAAGATTTCCAAAACCGCTGGATGGAAATTAAAGCAAACAATAAAGAACGGCTCGCAAAATATATTCTAAACCGTACCGGAGTTATAGTCAACACCTCATCCATGTTTGACATACAAGTCAAACGGCTTCACGAATACAAACGCCAGCTCTTAAACGCATTAAGCGTCATAACAATGTACAACAGAATAAAACAAAACCCAGGCGGTAATTTTGTCCCGCGAACCGTCATCTTTGCAGGCAAGGCGGCCCCCGGCTACTACATGGCAAAACTCATAATCAAACTGATAAACTCCATCGCAGAAGCAGTGAACGACGACAAGGCAATGAACGGCCTGCTCAATGTACTTTTTCTCAGAAACTATGCCGTATCGAATGCCGAAAAAATAATTCCGGCAGCCGACCTGTCACAGCAAATATCAACGGCTGGAACTGAGGCGTCCGGCACCGGCAACATGAAATTCGCCCTTAACGGAGCGCTCACGATAGGAACATTTGACGGAGCCAATATTGAAATAATAGAAGAAGTAGGAGAAGAAAACTTTTTCTGCTTCGGCCTCAAAGCAGACGAGGTAGAAGCCCTGAGAAACGCAGGCTATAATCCGATGCATTACTACAACGCAAATCAGGACTTGCAAACGGCCATTTCACAGATTAACGACGGATTTTTTTCGGGCGGCGATACTGAACTGTTCAAACCTATAACAGATTCGCTTCTCTATCACGGCGACAATTATATGCTTTTTGCAGATTATGAATCTTACATTACATGTCAGGAAACCGTTTCTCAGGCATTTACCGATAAAAGACAATGGGCTAAAATGTCCATCCTCAACACCGCAGGCATGGGAAAATTTTCGACCGACAGGACTATTTCAGAATATGCAAACGAGATTTGGAAAATAAAACCGGTAAAAGTAAACCCGCCCGGGTCCAATTAATTAATGCCCTTATTTAAAAGTTTTCGAAACGCATCTCCCGGAGGCATCCGGGAATTGCTCGCTATTGCCGCGCCCATGATGATTTCAACGGCATGCGACGGCCTGATGGTGTTCACAGATCGCTTTTTTATGGCAAAGATTGCGCCGGAACAAATGAATGCCGTCATGGCCGGCGGAATAACGATGCAGACCATGTGTTTTTTCTTTATCGGCCTCACAAGCTACTCTACAGCGTTAGTCGCCCAGTACTTCGGCAAGGGTGAAAAACATAAATCAACGGTAGCCGCTTTTCAGGCCATATTGGTTACGCTAAGCGCCTGGCCTATAATTATAGCCTTAAAACCGCTTGCTATCGCAATGTTTGATATTGCCGGTATATCTCCCGTGCAGGCAATGTACCAGACAGAATATTTGAACGTACTTGTAATGGGCTGCGTTTTCGGCATGATGCGCTATACAATGGGATGTTATTTTTCAGGTATTGGACGCACGGGCATAGTAATGGTTGCAACCATCGCCGCGCTGCTTATCAACATATTTCTTGATTATACCCTTATTTTCGGCAATTTCGGCTTTGACCCAATGGGCATATCGGGCGCGGCTTTTGCAACCATATCTGCAAACGCTTGCGCTTTGTTGATACTCTTTGCGGCATATTTTGGAAAAAATAACAGAAAAACATTTTCTGTCCTTTCCTCGTTTCGTTTTGACAAGATTATAATGAAAAAACTTATACGTTTTGGCTACCCTGCGGGCATAGAGTTCTTTTTTAACTTTGTCATTTTTACAATCCTGACAGGAATATTTCATTCTTGCGGAAACGTCGCGGCAACCGCCGCAACCATTATGTTCAGTTGGGATCTCGTCACATTTATACCCTTACTTGGAATAGAAATATCGGTCACAAGCCTTGTGGGGAGGTATCTCGGCGCAAAGAGGCCGGATATCGCTTACAAGTCCGCGATATCTGCAATCAAAACCGGAATCTTATTTTCATCTGCAATACTTGTTATTTTTGTATTTGCTCCATGGCCGCTTGTGCGCGTATTCGCGCCCGACGTTTTTAACCCTGTATTCGAACAAGCGGCGCCTATAGCCGTTAACATGATACGCATAGCCTCGCTTTATGTTTTGGCCTCGGCGGTAATTGTAGCATTCATAGGAACTCTCAGAGGAGCCGGAGACACTTTTTTCAGCATGATTGTTTCGGTAATGATGAATCTTCTTCTTTTGCCGGTGGTATATCTGTCACTCAAAGTATTCAACCTGCCGTTAGAGGCGGCATGGTCATTTTTAGTTGTCTGCTTTTTAATATTCTGCGCTGTGCTCGCATTCCGTTTTAAAAGCGGCAAATGGAAAAACATAGCCGCTGTCTAAACCCGGAAATATAATATTTGTTCTTGACAAGAGGCCGGCAGAATACATGATTCTCCTTCTAAACAGGAGGCTGAATGTCTGCAAAAAAATTGCCGTTTACAAAAGAACAAATCGAAAGAATAATAACGGATTACCCTACTCCGTTTCATATATACGATGAAAAAGCGATACGCGCCAACGCCAGACGCCTTATTAAGGCATTCAACTGGGCTCCGTCTTTCAAGGAATATTTTGCAGTTAAGGCGACGCCAAATCCGCGCTTGCTAAAAATATTACGCGAGGAAGGTTTCGGCGCCGACTGCAGTTCAATGGCTGAACTTGTCCTCGCCGAACGTACCGGAATGAGCGGCGAGGAAATAATATTCACATCAAACGATACGCCGGCGCACGAATACGTAAAGGCAAAACAATTGGGCGCCGTAATAAACCTTGATGACATAAGTCATATTGATTTTCTTGAAAAAAATGCCGGACTACCGGAATTGATTATGTGCCGCTACAATCCCGGGCCGCTTAGAACCGGAAACGCTATCATAGGCAACCCTGAAGAGGCGAAATACGGCTTCACAAAAGAACAATTACTTGAGGGCTATGCCATCTTAAAACAAAAAGGAGTGAAACGCTTCGGGCTTCACACAATGATTGCATCAAACGAGCTTAACAATAACTACTTTTTGGATACGGCGCTCATGCTCTTTGAGCTCGCCCTTGAGATATTCGAAAAAACGGGAATCAAACTCGAATCGGTAAACTTGGGCGGCGGATTTGGAATACCCTACAAACCGGAACAGGAACCGGTAGACATTGAATTTGTATCATCGGGAATACGCTCATTATACGATGAAAAAATAAAGGGCAGCCCGCTTGACCCTTTGAAAATATTTATGGAGAGCGGCCGCATGATAACCGGCCCATACGGTTTCCTTGTTACAAAGGTGCTGCATATAAAAGACATATACAAAAAATATGCCGGCCTCGATTCCTGCATGGCCGACCTTATGAGACCGGCCATATACGGCGCTTATCACCATATAACTATACTTGGAAAAGAAAACCTTGCAGCCGACGTAAAGTATGACGTAACCGGTTCGCTCTGCGAAAATAACGATAAGTTTGCAATAGACCGGATGCTGCCCGAACTTGCCCCCGGAGACATAGTCGTAATCCACGATACGGGAGCGCACGGCCATGCCATGGGTTTTAACTACAACGGGAAACTGCGTTCTGCCGAAATTCTGCTCAAAGAGGACGGCAAAACCGAACTGATACGCCGCGCCGAAACTCTCGACGATTACTTTGCCACAGTTAATTTTTAAAGTGATAATCAGCGCCAGCAGACGAACGGATGTTCCGGCATTTTATTCGGAATGGTTTTTTAACCGGTTAAAAGAAGGTTTTGTTTTAGTTCGCAATCCCATAAATTTTCGTCAAATCAGCCGGGTCAGTCTCTCGCCGGATGTAGTGGACGGTATTGTTTTTTGGACTAAAAACCCAATTCCTATGCTTGGCAGACTCAATGAGTTAAAAGAATATGTATGTTATTTTCAATTTACAATTACGCCGTACGAAAAAGATATTGAGCCGAATATTCCAACGAAAAGCGGCATATTGACGACTTTCAAACGGTTATCTGATATTATGGGAGCAGATAGAGTTATTTGGAGATATGACCCCATAATGATAAATGCAAAATATTCGATGGAATATCACATTCAATCTTTTAAAAAAATTACGGAAGAATTGCACGACTATACCCGCAAAGTGATAATCAGCTTTCTCATTGAAGATTATCGCGCGGTAAAAAGCAACAGCAAAGAATTAGCGCTGTTGGATTTTCAGGACAAACAGCAAATTGAATTAAGCGCCGCTCTTGCACAAATTGCACATGGCCATGGATTGTTAATAGAGGCTTGCGCCGAAACAATAGATTTACAACAATTTGGCATTAAACACGCGCGTTGTATCGATGAAAAACTGCTTGAAAAACTGTCCGGCTGCCGCTTAAATATTAATAAAGATAAAACGCAGCGTCCTGCATGCGGCTGTGTTACAAGTATTGATATAGGGATGTATAATACATGTATGAATGGCTGCAAGTATTGTTACGCAAATTACAATCAAAACACCGTTAAAGGAAATTTTGCAAAACACAGCCCTTTATCGCCGCTTATATCCGGCGATGTTGGGGATAACGATAAAATCAAAGAGCGCGAAGTAAAATCATGCCGCTGATGCGGACGGCAATTTTTAGCGGACGGCAGAATGCCGCCCGTACCATAAAATTTTGTTGTTAAAAAGAATTCAGGAAAAATTAAATTCTTTTCTGAAAAAATGACAATAAGTTTTTTATAAATTCATTATGTTATTAGTTATATTCCTTTAATATCTCTTCAGGCGATTTTCCGCTTTTAAGCAAATCGATTATTTTTTGTTTTTCTTCTTGTCTGCCTTTCTTTATTCCTTTCTCCATTCCTTTACGCTCTGCATAAACCCGATCACTCTGAGCATCAAGCTTATATTTGTATTCGCTCATAACACGGACGCGTTCTATCTCGTCTTGGCTGATATTTTTTAACAATTTGCTTGCCATGGCTATTCCTTCTTCAATTTCTATTATTTTGTTTATTTTCTTACGTTTGCTTTTGTCTGTCAAGTACTTAAAATATATTGCCCAATGCTCCTGAGCGGTCATTTTATGTATTTTTGCGCGCATCGTACATTTTTGCATATAGAAACAATGCTTTTTGAGCATTAATTTTATAAAAAAAAATAAAAAATTTAATGACTCCTGAACATAGACATCATATTCTTGCAAAACCAAAACAAAGGGAGGTTTTTTATGAGTATCATCATAACAATCATCTTATGGCTCGTCATAGGCGCAATCATCGGCTGGTTAGCCGGACTTATAATGAAAAGCAACTTGGGATTACTCTACAACATAATCCTCGGTATTGTAGGCTCAGCCGTCGGCGGGCTTATAGCCAGTCTGCTTGGCATAGGCTCGGGAGCCAAACTTGTTGGGCTTCCGCTTTCACTGCCGGGACTCTTGATTTCAATCGCCGGCGCATGTCTCGTAATATTTCTCGTAAGGCTTGTAAGAAAATAGTTTCGGCGTTTTTTTTGTACGGGCGGCAATATGCCCGCCCGTACAAAATTAATTTTCTAAAATAAAACGTATGGGAAGATGGTGTACCATCTTTACAGGTTTTCCTTCTTTATAGCCCGGCGCAAAACGCGCTCTGTTTACAACTTTTAGCGCGGCATCATTGAAGCCATACATTGCCTGGCCAGAGGCAATTGAGGCGCTTATGAGTTTTCCTTTTTCGTCTATCTGCACAAGAACCGTTACGGTGTATTCAAGAATATTGGCGGCTTTAGCAGCTTCAGGATAATACCTTCTCAAATCAAAATTTATGATGGCCGTCGGCGGACGGTCTCCATTAAAAGAAAAAAGGTAGCCATCCTTGTCAGTGCCGTCGCCCGACACCTTGTTCATGCTTACATCTTCCGTTTCAGGGTCATCGCCAGTCTTTTTTTGGCCTTCAACCCATTCCTGTTTTTCAACAGGGGCGGGAGAACTTCTCCCGCCAAGAAGTTCAGGCGGGATGTCCATATCTATCTCGATAGGACGCAAATCCATAGCGCTGCTGACGATGCCGACGCCGCTGCCAAATACATAAGTCTTTACTATGTAGGCCGAAGCAACTACGATGTGTATGGATAAGGATATAATAAGGCCTACCCTGAACAGGGAGCCGACACGGATATCTCTGCCGAAAAGGCTCAGAATGATAAGCGACTCATTCACATCACGCCCCTCTATTTACCGAAAGGGCTATTTTGGTAATCCCGCTTTGCCTCATAAGCCCCATGAGACGCGAGACGGAACCGTAAGATATACTCTCATCTGCCGAAAGAGTGACCCTCATGTTCGGCCTGTACTTGGCCTCCCGTGTAAGAAAACTCAAGAGATATTCCTCAGTTACAAGCTGGTCATCCAAATAAAATTCGCCGTCCTTGCTCATGGCAACTTGAGTAGACTCGCGCATATTGCTATCGGCTGCGGCCACCTTGGGCAAATTTATATTTATTGAATCTTTTTTAAGAAAATTGGCCGTTATCATAAATATGACAAGCAGCACGAGCATAACGTCCACCATTGGGGTAATATTTATATCGCTTATTATTCCGTCATCATCTTTATGGCTGCCTGCTCCCATTACCTGCCTCCTTTCATAACTAATCCGGCTAAAGCCGATTTTGAAAGCTGCTCAAGGTTTTGCATAATTACCTTGAGTTTTTTATTAAAATAGTTATTGGCTATTACTACGGGTATGGCAATAAGGAGACCGCCGGCTGTAGCCACAAGAGCGGTCGCTATGCTCTTCATTACAATTTCGGAACTGGAACCATCGATAGAGCCAAGTCCAAGATTGTAGAAAGCCTTTATAATGCCGAATACCGTGCCGAGCAAACCTATAAACGGAGCATTGTTTCCAAGCGAAGCAAGCACTACGAGCCTTTTTTCGAGAAAAATACGTTCCTCAATCATTTTACCGTCCATAAGGTAGGATAGCGCATTTTCTCCGGCATAGTAATTTTCTTTTATAAAAGATGCAAAGCGGGCATAAACGCTTCGCGGATCGGCTTCAACGTACTTTGAAAGTTCGGATGTGTTACCGGTACCCAAATCAACATTAATCTTTGAAAATATTTCCCTGCCTGAACGGGCAAGGCGCGAATAAAGCAGGGCTTTTTCTATTCCAACAGCAAGCGCCAATATGCTTGCAAAAATCATTACAGAAAAAATGGTATACTCTCCATAAGTCATTAATTGTTCCACAAGAGACTCTCCTATATCAGGCCGCTTGGACGCCGTGCGTCTCTACGCCTATTTATTAACATATTTTATAACTTTTCCCGTTACACGCACGGCATTAACGGTTCCGGTGATGTATACATCGCGTTCTTTATAGATGCTCACATTTATAAGGTTATCGCCCCCTTTTGAGCGCACGGCCTCGGCTATGGCTTCATCAACCGAAGGGCGGCCAAATGGAAACAGCCAAAAAAGCGTAAAGGAAGAACTATAACCCTCGGCATCGCCCAAAACCTCGTAAGAACGCCCCTGCACAGCAAAGGCCTCAGGAGCTATCCCCGCCGGATGTATCGAAAACGAAAGGCAGCCGGAAAATAAAAGGCAAAACAGCAGTAATGCGGCAGGCCTCATCACCTGCCCCTGCCCTTGTCAGATAGTTTAACAGCATCTCCCTGCACAACCACGGTACTTGACGACCAAAAAAAGAAATAGTAATAGGTCTGGTAACAGCGTACATTTATCAATGTATCGCCGCCGCTTGAAGTTAAGGCGTTGTTGACTGCGGTTCCGATGTCGGGGCGGCCTATCATAAAAAGTCCCAGCACAGAGTAGGCCGTGTCGCTGCCCTTTGCCTTACCAAGATTTGCGTCAATGTTTTTTCCATCCAAAGGAGTTATTGCAGAAGTAAGGCATATAGGTGTTGTAGAACACCCTGCAAGCGATAAAAGCAAGGCGGCAAATACGGCGATAATAAGTTTATTCATGTATATTCTCCTGTTCAGGTTTATTGCCAAATTTAAAATTTTGTCTCTACGCCGAAATTCGGTATTATAGTAAGCGAATTGGTTTTTTCAATACGCGGATTATTGTTGGTTCCGTATGAATAACGGTAATCCCACCTATAATCTTCACTTGGCGAGGTTACAATTCCTATAATCTCAAAATACCAGCTTACATAGCCCCACTTATAATTGGTCTTTCTGCTGTAACGCAAATCAAGACGGTATTCGGGAGAAAGCCTCGCTGTGTTCGGCAGTCCATAAAGAGGCATATGCCGTTCACGGGATGGATCAAAAAGAGGATAAGTGGCATCTTCATATGAAGAGACTATTTCCGTATATGGCCGCGCCGTATTAAATTGAAATTTGGAACTCAAAGTATTTTTGCCAAAAGTATAACCGAGTACAAACTTTATAACATGGGTCATATCGTAATCGCCCGTAAACCATTGATGCCCATACGATTCAGTGGCTACAGGAGGAGGAGGCCCTGTTCCGGGCATAAATCCGGCAGGGTAATAAGAAGAAAATGCGTCGGCCTGATTGCTCTTTTGTTTGGCTTCATTATATGTATAACTAAGGTAGCCGAAAAAACCCTGCTCTTCCTCATTGTTGATTTTTACAGAGAACTCAAGTCCAAGGCTGCGTTCTCTTCCTTTATTGCTGTACCCAACCGGCGTATCGTCATTCCAGACCGTATCCCAAAAGCTATTGCAATAACCTTCGATTCTGAGCGTGAGCATTTTCATTTCCTGCTCTGCGCTTACAGAGCGGTGTATCGCCCTTTGCGGACCGAAATCAAATCCGGCCACATTTGGAAGTATTGTAAAAAGAACCGGCACAGTTTGAATAAACATGCTGTAATAGCCGCCTGCCACGCCTATGGTCGTACCGGTATGGAACGTATAGCTTATAACCCCGCGCGGGTCGGCATAGTACTTTCCGTTTCGTTCAAGCCAATTAAGAGCAACTCCTGGCGTAAAAACGAGCCCGCCGAAAGTGAACTTGTTGTCGGCATACCCTTCAAAAGTTAGATTCTTATAGGTTTCACCAAGCGAAACAAGTTTGATAGAACCGGGATCATTTATGTCTAAATAATTAGACGTTGGGTCCAATGTACTCCCGCCGGTTTTGAACAAGTAATACTGTACACCGATAGAGGCGCGAAGGAATGCGTGCTCCCACCAGTCAAAGGCAATAGTATCTTTAAGACCGAATATATACGGAGTTGACTTGATATTAAGGCCGCCGTGCGCCCAATCTGCTCCATGCTGGACAGATGGGGCTTCTAACATTATTTCGCTTTGATTCATGGCCGAAAAAGCAATGAGTGAATTTGTAAATCTGTCTCCCGGCTTGAACCTGTGTGTGAGCGCCTGAGTATGAGCCTGGTCGGCAT
>Ga0099364_10007004_pt1 | contig 16237 bp, 14 predicted proteins | sample TergutTh196P3_FD_73070 | JGI IMG/M metagenome (GOLD analysis project Ga0099364, IMG submission 73070) | Microcerotermes parvus P3 segment gut microbial communities from Pointe-Noire, Republic of the Congo - Th196 P3 | ecosystem: Host-associated > Arthropoda: Insects > Digestive system > Gut ...
TCCTGGTACTCAGATGATGGTTAAAGCTGTCCCCTATTATCCACTACAACTGGTCATTAGTCAACAGCAAAAAAATCAATTTGACATCACATATATTGTATGATATTATCCTTGGACAACAAACACCCGATAAAGGGGAGTAGCCACGAGCGGTTTGAGTTCGCCGCAACGTCGTCATCACATGGGGTATGCCCATCGGCGTGCGGGCATGTCCATCATGTGTGCAAGACCTTTGCTGATACTAGCGTCGCATTTGCGAGTCAGCTGAGGTTTTTTGTTGTATATAAACATGAGAGGGCGTTTATTATGAACAATCCCCCACAATTTTTGGTACTCGGGTTCTTTGTGCTCACATACGCATTGCTATTTGCGTTGCCGAAATGGCGGGTTCATGTCGCTTTGGCAGCAGCGGCTATTTTGATTGCAACCGGTGTCATGCCGCCCATGGTAGCTTGGTTCGCCATAGACTGGAATGTCATATTGCTTATCGCAGGAATGATGGGCATCGTAGGTATGTTCATCACCTCCAAAATGCCGGAATTATTAGGAGATTTAATCATCACCAGAGTTCCCAACATAAGATGGGCAATTGTAATTTTATCGATATTTGCCGGAATAGTATCCGCATTTGTAGATAATCTAGCAACAGTCCTAATCATTGCTCCTGTAGCTTTTGATATAGCGAAAAGACAAAACACTTCCCCTGTTCCGATTATTTTCAGCATCGCATTAGCTTCTAACCTCCAAGGCGCAGCGACCCTCGTTGGAGACACAACATCCATTCTCTTGGCTGCTGAAGCAAAGATGAATTTCCTTGATTTCTTTGTGTATGAGGGACACCCCAGCCTTTTTTGGGTAGTCCAAATAAGCTTTTTATGCGCTTCAGCCTTTCTTTATTTTTACTTCAACAAGGAGAATCAACGCGTCGAAGCAACCGTGAATGCTAAGGTAAGCGACTATCTCCCCACTTATCTATTGTTAGCATCTATTGTTCTTTTAGCCTCGGTTTCTTTCATCCCTCCGGATAAAAAACCTGAGATTAGCAATGGTCTGGTCTGTTGTTTTCTATTTGCTATTGGTCTGATTCGCGATTGTATAAAGTCCCATGGATTGTCTCCTGTAAAAAAGGCTTTTAGCCCCAAAGAGATGGACTACGAAACACTTTTGCTGCTCACAGGTCTTTTTGTTATAGTAGGAGCTCTCAGCGAAACAGGCATCATAAGGAGCATCAGCGAGCTTTTTGTCCGAGTATCGGGCGACAGCGTATTTATTATCTACACCCTCATTGTATGGTGTTCGGTGCTTCTGTCTTCCTTCATGGGGAATATACCATATGTAGCAGCGATGCTGCCGGTAACTACAACCATTTCGACACTTATGAACATATCTCCCACAATCCTTTATTTCGGTCTGCTTTGCGGTGCAACACTGGGAGGAAATCTGAATATCTTCGGCTCACCTGCGTTTATATCAGCGCAAGGGATGCTACGACGGGAAAATTGCGAATTCACGCTGAAGGATTTCACTCGCATTTGTTACCCTTATACGATAATTGCCGTAGTTTCCGGTTATGTTCTTGTGTGGGCGATATATAGCTGATTGAAATCGAGAAATGTTTCTTCATTTAAAGCTAGAACGTCCCTGGTTTCAAAATGTTCGATTTTATGCCTATTGGCGTACCCATTGTCCTTGTCACAGGGTTGGCGATATATCTCTATGCATATGAGCACGGAAAGAAAGTATGGGAGAAAGGCGCATTGAGGAGTAATGGGCTTGGTCACTGCTGCGCTAAGTTCCCTTGTAAACTTAGACACGCCACCATTTCTCTTTTTCTCTCTAGTGACGCTCATTTGCATGGTGGTATCTCAGTTTACCTCAAACACAGCCTGCGCACTCCTTTTCATGCCAATCTTTTTGCCCATGGCACAAGCAATGGGCATCGCCCCTGAACCTATTGCCATGGGTGTTGTATTCGGCTCTAGCCTAGCAGTCCTCACTCCCCTTGCAAGCGCTCAAATAGGCATGGCGATAACTGTGGGATTCAACTTCAAAGAAATCGTCCGCTATGGCTTAGTGCTGCACATGATAATGTACCTATCCGCAATCATAATGATACCAATAATATTCCCCTTATAAGACGCAAAAAGACAGTGCTAAGGCGCACGGGCGGTTTCTTTTATTTGCCTTTATCTCTTATGCTTCCATTAAATAGGTATACACGAATCCTAAGATGTAAATCACTTGCCCGGTTGTGGCAATAGCGTCCATATTTTCAAAATACGTTAGAACACTCTCATCTATGATCCCTAGCTCAATCAAATACCTCTTGGCATCCAACGGTTCGCTAAATGGCTCACCTAAAGAAGCGCATCTCGCAGCAGTTAGAAACAGCTGTCCGAGGGTGACCTCGTCTACAAAAAGAGTGGTTTCCACGTAGGGTATCTGCCCCTTTCCCCTATCAGACGTTCGTTCGTGCGCCAATCTCATTACAGTGTTCATGCGATTCTGGAGCATCCAGCGGTTGGGCACCTCGTTGTCCAGCTTATAGTCGTTGGTGTATCCGCCACCAGCTAAACCAAGCTCCCTCATGACAGCTAGCCCTGGATATGCCCAATGATTCATTACAGCCATTCGCGGAGGCTCGTATTCAACCAAATACGCCCCCTGGCTTCTAAGCTTGTTTTGTAGCCAGCTTATCGCTTCGGGATCATATGCCATTTCTCTGAATGTAAGCCCATTTTCAACGCTGTAAGCAACTGCTGTGCCACAGGCTTCTCCCGTTGCCATTCCCACGGGAATAACCCTTGCGCTGCCATGGGGAATGGAATCATATGACGCACTGCGTCCGGCAATCAACAGCTGATCTATCTCCAAAGGTATTAGACACCTGAAAGGAATGCTGTATATATCAGGCACCCCAATAATGTTCCCGAAATTGCTGGGATTTGTCGGTTGCAAGTCTACCGGATAGCTCCCATGAGCGATTCTATCCCAATGATCTCTGTTTTCCAGCACATCGGTGATAGTTAGCCTGTATTCCCCTTGAAAATGCCTGGTTTCTCTGACATATAACCGAGATGCATGTCGCACAAAACTTGCATTTTCAAAGCCAACGAAGTTATTTCTCATAAACTCTATAACATGGCCTATTTCCTGCGCACCTCGTTCGATACCATTGGTGTAGGAAACAGGATCCAGTGCGTCCACGCCAAAAACAATCAAGGCATTGAGCAACACATTGCCATTATTTTGCTTGGCTATATTCGGACCTCTCAAGCGCATATTTCCATCAACAGTAGCATATTCCAGCGCTTGGGCACCATAACCATAAGCTGCCTTATCCGTCGCATCGGTATCGGGGTTACCATCATTTTTCATGTAGTTTACAACCGTGTCCCAATCAACGCCTGCGACCTCGAATATCAGAGTCACTCCTTGCATCGTCCCGTAGGCGCCGTAGTCTTCTCCCCCCATTGTATAAGGTGCTCCTGCTGCTGCCGCAACATCGCCATCAACGGTGGCATCAATAACCGCTAAAGCGCGAAGAGTTTGAATTTCGTTGTCGCCTTTTGTTCGCACAATGATGCCGGCGATTGTATTTCCCTCCATGACAGGCTCGACAATTTCTGTATTTAGCATTACAGTCAGGTTCGGTTCGTTTTTGCAGCTATTCATAAACCAGGTTTTTGCTTCTTCAACATCAAAGGCATTACCCATTGCAGTGAAAAACTCCAGAAAAATACCTTGGGTCAGTAAAACGCCATTCGGATCATGATTTTGATCGATGAAATTAAGCATCCCCAAGGTCATAAGCCCTCCCAAAGCATCGTTTTCATCTACCAATAGGACTTTCACACCATTTCTCGCCGCAGCAAGAGCAGCTGCGATGCCTTCAGGCTCCCCTCCAACCACGATGACATGGTAGGCTTCCTCGTTGTCCAATATGGGTCCCGCAACCGGCTTTGCCTTTTTGTTGAAACTCCGAAGGCGAATCCCTGTTGCAGCTAGCAAAAACAATGCAACTACAACAATTATTAACTCAGTGCGCTCAACGAGAGTCCTTTTCTTGTATTCCACACCCTCAACCTTTCTGTCGACAAGATTGGAAAAGCAGTGATTCTTTTCCGGAAAACTAATTTTGCATTTTTATGATAATATGTGAAGAACTGCCATAGACATGCCGGCCATAGTTTCATGTTTCGCTAATTTGAGCATTTGATTGCTCAATGCAGCCCTCTAACCAAGAGCCACGTCCAGTACCATCATAAGAGTAAAACCCAGTGCAGCGCTGACCGTCCCGGCATTGCTATGGGTTCCTGACTGCGCCTCGGGAATAAGTTCTTCAATGACAACATATATCATCGCTCCAGCAGCAAACGCTAGAATATACGGTAATGCAGGTGTTATCAATGCTGTCAACGCGATTGTCATCAAGGAACCAATAGGTTCAACAACACCGGAGAGTGTTCCGTAAAGGAACGCCTTGTTTCGCTTCATACCTGTTCCCAAAAGTGGAGTTGATATTACAGCGCCTTCCGGGATGTTTTGCAGTGCTATACCAATCGAAAGCGCATATGCGCTAGCTAGCGTCATATTAGCATCTCCTGATAGCAAGCTTGCAAAAACAACACCAACTGCCATACCCTCTGGAATATTGTGCAAAGTCACCGCAAGTATCAGCATGGTGCTTTTCCCAAGGGATGATTTCATGCCTTCAGGCTTCTCGTTGTCAAGATGCAAATGCGGTATTAAATGATCCAGCAAAAGCAAAAAACCAATGCCGGATAAAAAGCCAACTGCCGCTGGAAACCAATCCGGTACAGCAGCATTGCTCGCTTCAGTCATTTCGATTGCAGGAATGAGCAGCGACCATACCGATGCGGCAATCATAACACCTGACGCGAAACCAAGAAAGCATCTTTGCACATTCGTATTTAGGTCGTTTCGGAAAATGTAAACAGACGAAGCACCCAGCATTGTCCCAAATAACGGAATTAATACACCAATTAATATGTCTATTCGCAATCAGCATTTCCTCCAAATATGAGTAATAATACATTGATTATATACAAAAATACTCATAGGGTCAATGGGCGTAACCACAAGATGCCTATTTTTCGATCGACAATTGTGAACAAGGGGACGGTTCTTTTGTTCATTTTTGAACAAGGGGACGGTTCTTTTGTTCATTTTTGTTCAAAAGAGCAAGGCTTTTCTGTACAATGAGAAAAGAGATTACATGGCTCGCTATTTTGTGCTTAGGTGTGAAATACTGGCACGCCACACTTGTATACAAAGTAATTCAGGCATATGCCATGTTATATTGCGCGAAATCAACCCTCAGGACTTGTTGCATAAGAACGATGATTTCCGAAAAATGATAACGCTACTCTCGGAATGCACTGAATTATAAACCGCAGTTGAGCAAACGTAGATACCAGTGCATACATCGCTTCTTTTGATCGAACAACGCATAACAATGCATTCAGACTCATCACAGAGATGAAAGGCTTAACATCTCGCTAAATATCCCGCTTTACAGGATTGTCGATTATTATGATATCCTCTGAATCCGGTAAGTGCTAAATGAACAAAAGAACCGTCCCCATGTTCAAAAGAAAGCCCCCATGTTCAAAAGAAAGCCCCTGAACACTTATGTTTTCTAGGACTTTCTCAATATGGTGCGGATGAAGGGACTCGAACCCATACACCTCTCGGCACAAGAACCTAAATCTTGCATGTCTACCAATTCCATCACATCCGCATATATGGAATAATATGTTTTGATAGGATAAATTTATATGTTTCATATGCTGTTTCTCGTATACTGCCTGAGTTTAGAATGGTTTCCAACCATTCCGACATACAATCAGCATACAACAATCAATTGCTAAATTCTATGTTTTTTTGTTTGTATTCTATCAACACCTCGCTTGGTTTTTTGAGTGCAGCTTTCTTGTTGTTGCCTTTAACCCGGAATGTCTGTTGGTATCCATGGTCTTTTGCGTTTTCCTTTCCGTGAGGATCGATGTAGTCTAGCACAAGATATTAGTTTGGTCTGCTTTTTTTATCTGCACTATTCCTGTCGTAGATATATACTCTCTTTCGTTATATACGTTGGCTACACTTAACCAATTGGAAGTGTAGCATAGATTAAGAAAAAGCACAAGAATTAAATTGCGCAAGGATAATATGTAAATTGCGCAAGAAAAAATGTTTTCAATGTACATTGTGAATAAGACATTGGCACAAAAGCTAAAACTGCTATTTGGCGAACTTTTCAAAAACAACACTTGACAAGTATATACAGTGTAGTATATACTATATGAGAGGTGATTTATATGATAGCTACGAAAGTATTCAATTCAGGCAACAGTCAGGCAATGCGCATTCCTAAAGAATATCGTTTTGAACAAGAAGATATACTTGTTACAAAAGTAGGTTCTGTTTTGATAGCATACCCAGCAGAGAGTCGTTATGACGTTTTTATGGAAAGTCTAAATGGTTTTACGCCCGATTTTTTACCAGATGGTAGACCTGAGCAAGGGGAACAAAAAGACAGGGAGGTATTTAACTGATGTATATGCTAGATACAAATATCTGTATACTACTAATCAACGAGAAAAATCCTGAACTAGCTCAGAGAATTATTGATATTCCAAGAGATAGAGTTTTTATATCATCAGTTACATTAGCAGAGCTTGAATATGGTGTTGCAAAAAGCGAACGAATTAAAGAAAACTCTCAATCATTGAAGCAATTCATTTCTGTATTCAATGTTGTGGGTTTTGATGAAATGGCGGCAGAAGAATATGGAGATATTAGAGCTGCTCTAGAACGTGAAGGTAAAACAATTGGTCCTCTTGATATGCTGATTGCAGCTCATGCGAGATCTAGGAATAACACCATTGTTACAAATAACACGAAAGAGTTTGTTCGAGTTAACAGATTATCTGTAGAAAATTGGACAAGTTAATATCAAACAACACATTACTAACAGGCTATAACGTAAATAAGTTATAGCCTGTTTTTTATCAGTTTGATATTGACTTTCCTCAACGTCTAAAAAGATGCGCAGAAAGAACAACATACTATATTGTCAGACACACAAGAATTTTCGTGTTTTGTCTGCCATTTTGTCTACCGTTTTCTCTATTCAAATATGTGTTGCGGCACACTGGGTTTCTTTGATCCTTTGTTAAGGACACCCAAAAGTCTTTGCGTAGCAATGGTTACCTTATGCTATATATAATGAGGCGGGGTTAAGTGTAGCATAGTAATTTGGAACCTAAATCTTGCATGTCTACCAATTCCATCACATCCGCATATTTGCAATAAAGCATGTTGATTCTAACACAATATTATCTGCTATTCAAGCGCTAAACGCTTAATGCCTTTTCTCTAAACCCATTTTGTACTTTTCAGCAGCTTCCAGTTGCTCTGCTGCGCTGGACAAGGTCGTTTCTGTAATGTTTTCTCCCCCGCTCAGGCGTGCTAATTCGTTTTTTCTGCCTTCGAGATCCAGCTCATTGACTTGGGTATAAGTTCTTCCATCGCTTGTGTTTTTAAGAATCTCGAAGTGTGTATCTGCCATAGCTGCGATTTGGGGAAGATGCGTCACGCATAGCACCTGTCTGAGCCGGGCGAGTTTCGATAGTTTCTCTCCCACCCTCTGGGCCGCTATTCCTGATACACCGGAGTCGATTTCATCGAATACAACAGTGCCTGTGTCTCTGTTGCTGCCGACAACGCTTTTCAACGCAAGCATTATTCTTGCAAGCTCACCACCAGAAGCGATACGATTGATCCTACCCGGCGTCTCGCCGGCGTTTGCAGACATTAAAAAGCGCACCTCATCTTGTCCATTGGCATTTATGCCATATTCGCCTTTCACTTCACTAAATTCCACTACAAATTTGACACCAGGCATATTTAGTTGCGTTAGCTCGTCCATGACCTGGTTCTCGAGTAGTTTCGCAACCTCTCTTCGCGTTTGCGAAAGCTTTGCAGAAACACTGAGCGCTTCCTTGATAAAAAAATCCAATTCATTGCTAAGTCGCTCCACAATATGGGACGAATCTTCGATGCTTGCAAGTTCAAGCTCTCCTTGTTCCAGTTGCTCCAATGCATCCTCTTCACTGCCATACTTACGTATAATCCGATTGATGAGGTCCAAGCGAGCTTCCAATTCCTCCAATTCACCAGGGAAAAAATCCAACTCAGAGCGAAAAGCTCTCAATTCATCAGAAATATCTTGTGCACTATATCGCAGGTCCGAAAGCCTTTCGCAAATCGCTCGCAGTCCTTCGGAATAGTGCGCTGCCCTTTCTAGTCCCGTTTGCGCTTCGCTAATGAGAGCAACCGCTCCATCAGTGCTATCACCGCCATGCAATGCCTCAAAAGCTGTTTCTACGGCTTCTGTTAGCCTGGAAGCATTGATAAGCAATTCCCTTCTTGCGTTTAGCTCTTCTTGCTCGCCAATTCTGATTTGCGCAGCCTCGATTTCGCTTACTTCGTATTTGAGGGCATCAATACGGCGTTCTCTTTCGCTTTCATCCATTGTGAGCCTGTCGATTTCGATTCTCGTGCTAGTAAGCCTAGAGTATAGTTCGCGGTATTCTCCCAAAACGCTTCCTAAATCGCCGAAAGTATCAAGGTATGCGCAATGCGCATTTTCATCGAGTAGTTTTCTACCATCATTTTGCCCATGGATATCGAGTAAGCTTGCTCCGATTTCTCGTAGTTGCGCCACAGGCAATGGCGTGCCATTTATTCGGCAGACTGTTTTTCCATCACTTGTTATTCTACGGGTTATGTACACATCGCCGCTTTCGTCATAATCGATATTGTTGTCTTCAAGCCACGAATCACCTTCATCGTAAGAAAAAACCGCGGTAACGGTAGCATAGTCCGCGCCTGTCCTGATAATCTCACTGGAAGTTCTTCCACCGGTTACTGCTGAAAGAGCGTCTATCACAATGGATTTTCCAGCACCGGTCTCCCCTGTCAATACATTCAAGCCAAGTGCGAATTCAATATCCGCTTTCTCGATAACGGCAATATTCTCAATATGCAATAGTTTTATCATTTGTGAGTACCAAAAACCACTCCCTAGGAAAAGGGAAACTTTTTATCCCTGCCCAACCCAAAAATGGCAGTATGCAGTTTTTGCAACGATACAGAAAAACAAGGTATATCCCGGGAATAAATCCATAGTTGCAATTTGTTGACCATCTCGCCGATCTCCATATATCAAACAAAAATCATGATTCATTTCAACATTTCTTCTATTTCGCTGCAAAAACGCTCAGCAGCGTCCATGTCATGCATTGCCAGAAATCCAGTGTCATCACCTGCTATAGTGCCCACTATGCTCTTGATTCCCATACCATCGATTGCGCTGCAAGCAGCCGGAGCCAATCCGGGAAGCGTTTTGATAACGACAATGTTCTGTGCGAATGCGTATGAAGTCACGCTTTCTCGAAAAATCGATCTGAGCCGGGCTTCATGGTTTAATATGTCCGGCTTGCTTCTTGTAACATATCTATATGAACCCAGAGCTGTCAGTTCCTTAACCAGATGCAGGTCTTTGACGTCCCTCGAAACTGTGGCTTGTGTACTCGCCACACCCACTTTCGCAAGTTCATCTATGAGCTGGTTTTGTGTTTCAACGTCTGTAGTTGCAATGATTCGCATTATTGCGTTCTGACGTTCTTTTTTCATTATCTCTCCCTCAACTTCTCGCTTACTTTACTATAAAAGCTTCTTCCTGATAACCGTACCAATTGCGTATTCTTCTGAGACTTTTTAACATTCATTACGTCTCCGCTATATATCTCAACTCTATCGCAGCCATCAGCTGACAAATAAGCAGGGCTGTCTTTCTCATTGCCTATTTCAATTGTTACATGCCTATCAGAAACAAGCACAAATGGCTTGGCTTCAAGCACATGGGCGCAAATAGGAGTAACAATAATGTTCTGGGATGTCGGCTCGACTATAGGACCTCCGGCAGACATGGAATATGCTGTGGATCCTGTTGGCGTGGCGATTACTGCGCCGTCTCCTATGAAGCTGGAAATGATTTGCCCGTCTCCGTACAAGGTCAAGTCAATGACTTTGTTATAGCCTCTGACGACAACATCGTTAAGCGCAAAATCACGATGCACAACCTCTCCCCCGCGTATGAGTTCCGCATCCAGCATCATGCGATTTTCGATTTCAAATGCACCTGTTGCTACAGAACTGACTAGATCAATCTCATCCATTTCGAGTTCTGCCATAAATCCTTTGCTTCCCATGTTGATCCCGAGGATTGGCACTTCATATTCAGCAGCTGTCCGTGCAGCGCGAAGTATTGTCCCATCGCCTCCGAATGTTATCACCATATCTGCGCCGGGCAATTCCTCTTCAAAGTCTGCGATTCTAAATGGGGAGCCTGGTATTTTAAAATCTCCGACATCGTCCAACACCGGGCATATCACCACATTTCGAGCATAATCTTGCAATATCTCAGCGACCCTCAGCGTAATACCCATACCGATGTCACGATTTAAATGAGGATATAGAATAACCCTATCATGTTTTATTGTACCGGCAGATCCCGGCGGGAAACGCCCTTGCAATCCAAGCTCGCAAAAGCTCTCTGCGATAGCTGCTGCATTTTCTTTACACGACAATTTACTTACTCCACTCTTTCATTTACTTGCAAAATACTCATGGGATTCATGTACCACCGCATTTGCATCTATGATGGCTTTTTCTCCCCGAATACCTAACCATGCCAAATATTCGATGTTTCCTTCCGGTCCTTGGATTGGTGAATATGTAAGTCCTTTCGGAACATATCCCATACGATGTGCACCGGTTAGAAAGGAATCCAAGACCTCAAGATGCGTACCGCTGTCGCGAACAACGCCTCTTTCGCCGACAAGACTCCGGGGTGCTTCAAATTGCGGTTTCACAAGACATATAGTATCCCCGTTTCCTTCAAGCAACCCTCTCATCAAAGGCAGCACCATCGACAATGACATGAATGAAACATCGATAACTGCAATTTCAGGCTTATCAATAAACATATCGTTATTAATATTGCGGATATTTGTTCGTTCCATGACTATTACTCGGGGGTCGTTTCTGAGGCTCCAAGCCAGCTGACCATATGCTACATCGACAGCATACACCAAGCGCGCACCACTCTGCAATAGGCAATCGGTAAACCCTCCTGTTGACGCACCGCAGTCAATGCAGACCTTTCCTTGAGGAGAAACACTGAAAAAATCCAATGCTTTTTTCAGCTTATACCCTCCCCTGCTGACAAATTCCTTTTTCCCGCGAATTACAATATCAGTCTCTAAGCTTATTTGAGTACCGGCACTGTTTACTTGGTTTCCTCCAGCGTACACATTCCCGCTCATAATTATAGCTTTTGCAAGCTCGATGTTTTCAACCAGCCCACGCTCCACCAGAAGCGCATCGAGCCTGCTTTTTTTTTGTTTCATTTATAATCTTCTGACTCCCAATCCAGCGTCTTTGATTCCTATTTCCGCATTTCCCATCTCTGTGCTTATTGCTTTTCTGATAGCATCGCTAACACTTAGCGTATCGATACCGCACAGCTTTCTCAAATCTTCTGCATCACCGCAAGGTAAAAAGCGATCTCCGGTATTGAGCAAAATCACTGTCTTTGGGACTCTGGCATCATTGTTTCTTGCAGATGAATATGTCTTAAGAGCATCGAAATTACGCTGCAAAGGTTGGGAATGCTTCCCTTGCTTTGTGCCCCATTGAGCAAGAGCAGTTATTACGCTCTCTCCCACCGAACCGCGCTGAGCACATTCTTCCAGTACAGCAAGCCTCCCTGTTTTCGCAACGGAATCTGCTATGAGGCTAATGTCAACGGGGTTGATGCGCCCAAGCTTGATGATTTCAATGTCAATGCCTTCCGCTGAAAGTATCTCAGCAGCTTCGAGAGCTGTGTTGATGCTAATTCCATATGTTACAAGCGTGAAATCCTTCCCAATGCGCACCTTCTTGACATTGTCCGCACCACCGTCCTTATAGGCGCCTTCCATTCCTTTGGGATACCTTATTGCAACTGGACCTAATATCCCGGTTGCCAAACGGAGCATGCCACGCAGTTCCGCATAATTTGATGGTGCGAAAATCGTCATCCCAGGTACAGAACGTAGAAATGCTACATCAAAAACACCTTGATGGGTCTCTCCATCGCCAGAAACCACGCCTGCCCGGTCTATAGCAAGTACGACATGCAATTTGCTAAGAGCAATGTCATGAAGCAGCATATCATATGAACGCTGCAGGAACGAAGAATATACAGCAAAAACAGGAACAGCGCCGCGTGATGCCAACCCAGCAGCCATAGCAGCCGCATGTCCCTCAGCTATCCCCACATCGAAAAATCTATCAGGATACCGAAGAGCAAAATCCGCCAACCCTGTACCATCGGTCATTGCTGCTGTTATAGCGCAGATTCTTGGATCTTCGGAAGCAATGCTTGTCAATTCATCACCAAAAGCAGAGGAAAAGGATTTTTCCCTGTCTTCAGATATGCCTTCTCGATAGTCAAAAGATCGCACTCCATGATATTTGTCCGGCGATTGCTCGGAATACTTGTACCCTTTCCCTTTTTGCGTCAATACATGTATGACAGCAGGCTCATTTTGCCGTTTCGCCCATTCCAGCGCTTCGACTATCCTATCGATTCTGTGTCCATCGACCGGTCCTGAATATTGCAATCCCATCTCTTCAAACATGCTGCAATTGAGGAGGGCTTCTTTGATAACTGTCTTTATTTTATGGGTAAATTTGTATACCGCTCGACCACCAGGAATAATTTCCATGAAACGCCTATATCGCTGCTTAAAAGCAGCATAAGACGGCTTCATCCTCAGCCGCGAAAGGTAGCGGGCGATGCCTCCCACATTCGGCTTGATAGACATCCCGTTGTCGTTAAGAATGATAATCAAATGTTCCCCTGAATCTCCAACATTGGACAAGCCCTCAAAGGCAAGTCCTCCGGTCAAAGCTCCATCTCCGATAAGGGCGATAACCGAATAATCGCCGCGGGTAAGAGTTCTTGCTTGTGCCATGCCCAACGCCACCGAAATCGATGTTGAGGCATGACCAGCAATAAACGCATCATGAACACTTTCAGAAGGTTTTGGGAAACCAGCCAAACCTCCGAATTTCCTAAGTGTTTCGAATCCGGATTTTCTTCCGGTTAAAGCCTTGTGCACATAACTTTGATGTCCAACATCGAAGATAAGCCTATCCTTTGCTGTGTCAAAAACTCTGTGCAAGGCGACTGTAAGCTCGACTACCCCCAGATTAGATGCAAGATGGCCACCGGTTTTGGACACATTTTTTATCAAGAATTCTCTAATCTGAGCGCACAGCTCGTCCAACTCACCGGCTTGAAGCGCTTTTACATCTGCGGGCGAGTCAACTTTATCAAAAATACCCAAAGTATGCAGACCCCATTCACAAGCAGCGCAAGGAACGCTGCTATCTATGATATTTTACTGTTATGATTCATGGTAGCCTGATTTTTTAAAGCAGTGCAAGGAAAAAAGCATGCTTCTGTCCCTTTTCGCTCGGCGGCACGTCTTGCGCCAATTCGCGATCGCTCCAACATCCATATATGCGCTCTGCTGAACAGAAAGGTATTACTTTTCTCACATGAGCGTAAACAGTAACATTTTACTCAGTGTTAAATGCGCAACCACTAGCTTGCATAAACAAATTGTTCCTGATACACGGTTATGCTCCCAAAGCATACGATATATTTGTATATAGTTTGTAAATTATTTTAGTATTTTCTTTCTGATAGCATATGAGCCAACCAAACTAAAAAGTCTGTCTTTTCAAACTTTCCGCTAAGTGCCGCGATTCCTAGCGCGGTTTGTTCATTTATGATTTTTTCGCAGCTCTGCGCATCGAATAATGACGCATATGTTGTTTTCAAACGTTTCTCGTCAGATAGTATTGGTTTACCCAGTACTTGTTCGGTAGCTGTATAGTCGAGTAAATCGTCTCTTATTTGAAACGCTAATCCGACATGTCGGGCATATTCCTTTGCCGCTGTCAATTGCTCTTGTGAACCACCGGCTGCGATTACACCGATTTCCGCTGAAGCTGAAATAAGCGCAGCCGTTTTATAATTGTTGATTTCATCCAAGGTATCTTGCGTCAGTGCAGAACCTTCATACAACATGTCCAAGTATTGTCCGCCGCATATCCCGTGAGGTCCGGCGGCACGCGCCAGTGTTTTTCCCATTTCAACAACAACCGCTGGAGGCAATTCCGAAAGCAGCATCATTTCGAAAGCAGCTGCCTGAAGCGCATCACCCGCTAGCGTTGCAGTAAATTCACCATACTTTATATGATTCGATGGCAATCCGCGACGCATATCGTCATCGTCCATGCATGGCAGATCATCATGTATCAGTGAGTAAGTGTGCAGCATTTCAATTGCGCACGCTGCTCTCAGCGCTCCGGTCATACCGCCACTGACAGCTTCGGAAAACTTCATGCACAGTATTCCCCTAATACGCTTCCCCCCGGCAAGTAGACTATATCGCATAGATTCCAGAAGAGTTTTATAAGTAGACTCGATAATAAAACAAGCACCGATCTCTTTTTCTATCCGTTCTCGGCATCGGTCAAACTCATGTTGAAACGCCTGATTGTCAGTCTGCATCATCAAACGGGATTTCCTCCATCTCGTTATCAGCGTCTTTTTGCAGACGAACCACAATCTGTTCAGCATCATCGAGCATTTTGCTACTGCTTTTGATAAGCCTTGCACCTTCTTCAAAAAGCGCAAGGGATTTATCAAGTGGGGCATCGCCTCGCTCAAGAAGTTTTACAATTTCTTCAATTCGTGCGACTGCTTGCTCGAATGTTAGCTCACTAATGTTTTCCATACACTCTCCTTTATCATTGCTCAATAACTTCGCAGTTTATCTCATCAGTCTCCAACCGAACTGTGACTATATCGCCTACGCTGACATCAGAAGCTCTTTTTATCACATTACCATCCTTGTTTCTTGCTATGGAATAGCCTCGTCCGAGAACCTTAAGGGGGCTCATTGCATCCAATGATGCCCCAAGTTTAGCAAACAATTCTTTGTTTATGTATAATCTCCGCTGCATATGCGCCGCAACAGCGCTTGCATACTTATCAAGCTGATCTTTATCCTCGCGGATGCTTCTGTGCAAATTGGAAAAAAGCCTTTCCCTGAATTGGTCAATCATCAACCGCTTGTCATCCACGTAATATCTAGGGCTTTGCATCGCGCGGCTATCGCGAAAGAACGCAATTTTCTGCTTGAGTGTTTGAATATCTCCGTGAATTACATGGCGCAGCCTTGCGCGAGCGTTGTGAAGCATTTCCCACACTTCATTTATATCCGGAACAGCAAGCTGTGCTGCATTAGACGGAGTCGCAGCGCGAATATCCGCAACAAAATCTGAAATGGTGCTGTCAGGCTCATGTCCAACCGCTGATATCACAGGTATTACAGAAGCAAAAATCGCTCTTGCCACACCCTCGTCATTGAATGCCCATAAGTCTTCGATAGAACCACCTCCGCGCCCTGTTATGAGGAGGTCTGCAATGCTTTGGTCGTTTGCGTACTTTATAGCGTCTGCTATCTCCAGCGGAGCTTCCGCACCTTGCACACGTACAGGCAAGACAATTACTTTTGTCAATGGCCAGCGTTCATTTAGGATTCTGATGATATCGCGCACAGCAGCTCCTGTGGGCGAGGTTACGATTGCAATTGTTCCCGGGTAGCGTGGCAGGGCTTTTTTATGCCTTGCATCAAACAGACCTTCTTTATTAAGCTTCTCTTTGAGTTGCTCATATGCGATATAAAGGTTTCCCACGCCATCAGGTATCAATTCTTCAACATATAGCTGGTATTGTCCATCTCTTTGGTACACAGTCACGTTGCCCAATGCGATAACACCCATTCCATTCTCGGGTTGAAAACGAAGCTTAGATGCGCTGCCTTTGAACATTACGCATCGCAGCGTGCCGTCTCCGTCTTTCATAGAAAAATAGCAATGCCCTGCTGAGGATTCTGTAAAATTCGACAGCTCGCCGCGAACATTCACTTTCGACAGATTTTTATCCGAATCAAGCAAACCTTTGATGTATGTATTCAATTCACTTACTGTGAAAGTATTGTATGCCATCATATACCGCCGT
>Ga0099364_10007005_pt1 | contig 16235 bp, 13 predicted proteins | sample TergutTh196P3_FD_73070 | JGI IMG/M metagenome (GOLD analysis project Ga0099364, IMG submission 73070) | Microcerotermes parvus P3 segment gut microbial communities from Pointe-Noire, Republic of the Congo - Th196 P3 | ecosystem: Host-associated > Arthropoda: Insects > Digestive system > Gut ...
AATTGCTGCGGCGCTTGCGGCAGGGCATAGAATTTCCCTTTGTGCTTTCGGCTGGGCACAAGGTAGTCACGCGCACCTTCGGGCGATGAGGCCGTCAGGATCGGCGTTTGTATCTCCACAAAGCCGAGGGCTTCCATTTGTTTGCGCAGATAGCTGATGATTCGCGCGCGCAAGACAATGTTCTTGTGCAGCGCGGGGTTTCGCAGGTCAAGGAAGCGGTAGGCGAGCCTGACTTCCTCGCGCGTGGATGTCGAGTCGTTTATTTCAAACGGCAGCGCGTTTTTGCACGGCCCAAGCATTTCTACTTTGTCGGCATATACTTCGATATATCCCGTTTCCAGTTTCGGGTTGATTGTTTCTTCGTCTCGCGCGCGTACCTTCCCATAGACGGATATCACCGCTTCGCGGTTAACGCCGTCGAGCATCGCGTCGTCGTGCAAGACGATTTGTGTTTTCCCGCTCTGGTCGCGCAAGTCGAGAAACTTGACGCCGCCGTGGTCGCGGATAGTGTCTACCCATCCGGATATCCTGACTTCTTCCCCGATGTTTTCTTTCCGGAGCTGTCCCGCTAGGTGTGTTCTGAGCATAATAGTCCCTCCTGTTTCGCGCTTAGTTTGACGTTGATTATATTCTGCGCAGTTGTCTCCTGTCAAGAAACTTTTTGAAAGCGTTTTGCAAAGCGTTTCGCGAAGTATTTTCATTTCATCGAGCGGATAACTCCGCTAAAGATGTCCTCCGCCTCTAAGCGAAGCGTAGACGGTGGGTTCGCGCTCCCAACAAGCGGTGAGCATATCTCCCGCTTCGTTGAAACGCTATTAAATGAGTTTTCGCTTTGCGAAAACCATTCTCAGTGAAGTCTTGTTATAATATTTATTTGTTGTTTTTGTCATCTAAGGTATGATATTGTGACAACAGCGTTTGATTAGAAAAGACGGAGGGACAAAATGACATACGTTATGAGTGACATACATGGGTGCTTTGATCAGTACCTTGAACTGCTCAGGCTGATTGATTTTTCTGCAAACGATGAGTTATTTGTTCTGGGCGATGTCGTTGACCGGGGCGAAAAACCGATTGAGTTATTGCTGGATATGAGTATGAGGTCGAATGTGTTCCCAATAGTTGGCAACCATGAGTTTGCAGCTATCGCTGTTTTAAAGCAAGTCCTGGGCAAAGCAAAGTTTGCGGTCTCTGAAGAAAGCCTTGATGAGCTTCTTAACGAAGAGTCCGTGCGAGAAGATATGGTGAGCCTTCTTGAAGACATTTCGTTATGGGTATTAGACGGCGGCGGGCCGACTATGGACGGCTTTGCAATACTGTCATTGGCTGGAAAGGAGGACGTTATTGAATATCTTGAAGAATTTTCATTGTATGAAATGGTAGAAGTCGGCGGCAAGAAATACGTCCTTACGCACGCAGGTATTCCAGAAGGTGCTACGCTCGATAAACTCGATGACTATGATGCGTATGATTTTGTCGTTGCGAATGCTGATTACAGCAAAGCGTGCTTTGAAGACGCTATTTTGGTGACAGGCCACATTCCTATAGCAGAAGGGAAAGTTTGGCGCGGGAATAACCACATGCGTATTGATACCGGCTCCGTCTTTGGCGGTAATTTATGCTGCGTGTGCCTGGACACAGGAGATGAGTTTTATGTGAAGGGAGTTAACTGAAATCTCGATTATCCCTTTTATTAGATTAGGCCTGGCGCGGCGGAGGTTACTGGTCACCCCTCACCTAAACCCTCGTCATTACGAGCCGCAGCGAAGATAACAGTAATCCAGACTCTTTGCGTCGATATATAGGTTTACTTCTGGATTGCCGCGTCGCTAAAGTCTCGCAAGCTTGACTTTAGCTCCTCGCAAAGACGAAACTATGCTATTTTGCGTTCATTCTCGGTTACCCATGACCTGTAACCGGCGGAGCGCGCCAATGGCCGATAAATCATAATTTGCGTTGCAAATTATGATATATTGATTGCTGCGCAATCAATATATCGCGCATCGCCGTCTCCGACGGCACGCGCTTGATTAAATTAACCCTGGCGCGGCGGAGCGCGCCAATGGCCGATAAATCATAATTTGCGTTGCAAATTATGATTTATTATGATAGTCTTAATGTCAGTTATGTAAGCTAACATCCTGTGCAAAGTGTGAGTAGATGCTTTATATGTATATAACGCTGATGAGCCACCTAATGCTATTGCACCGTATTACTACGACTTATATGTGGTGAAACATGGTTTTTTCCAGTACAGTATTCTTATACCTCTTCTTACCGACGTCGCTTCTCCTCTACTTTATGATGCCGGGGCAACGTTCGAAAAACATAGTCCTTACGATGCTCTCCCTTGTGTTTTATGCCTGGGGTGAGCCTTTGTGGGTCATCTTGCTCTTATTCAGTTCGATACTGGACTACACCTGTGGCAGAATTATTCATCGCTTTCGAGGAGAAAAACCCGCGAAAAGCGCTATCTTATGCTCCGTCATAATCAATCTGGGACTCTTGGCGACATTTAAATACTCAGGTTTCTTTATCAGCAACATCAATGCTATCACCGGATTATCGTTGCCGCTGCCCGGAATATCGCTCCCCATCGGTATATCGTTTTATACGTTTCAAACACTGTCTTACTCAATCGATGTCCATAGAGGAACAGTGCCGGTCCAGAGATCATTCTGGAATTTTCTGCTGTTCGTGTCACTCTTCCCGCAACTGATAGCCGGCCCTATAGTCCGCTACTCCGATGTTGCAACACAACTTCCTGCGCGTAAGACGACCACTGAAGAGTTTGTGCTCGGTATAACGAGATTCTTGTGCGGCCTTTCAAAAAAAGTGCTCCTTGCGAATTACGCAGGAGCAGTCACAGAGAAGTTTCTAAATAGCGGTACTCTTGGGTCGCTAACTGTATCGGGGGCATGGTTGTCCATGGTGCTGTACGCTTTTCACACGTATTTTGACTTTAGCGGATATAGCGACATGGCGATTGGCTTGGGTAAGATGTTCGGTTTTTCATACCCTGAGAATTTTGATCACCCTTTTATGTCCAAATCGATAACCGAGTTTTGGCGCCGGTGGCATATCTCACTGGGAAGTTATCTTCGCGACTATGTATATATACCATTGGGAGGAAACCGGCGAGGGATTGTCATGCAAATCCGCAATATGCTCATAGTATGGGCTCTGACCGGATTTTGGCATGGAGCGAACTGGAACTATATTTTATGGGGGTTATGGTTCTTTGTATTTTTGCTCATAGAAAAACTTGTAGGCATGGAACGCCTTGATAAAATCCCGAGTTATGTCCGATTACCCGGGACATTTATCATCGTAATGTTTGGTTGGGTTTTCTTCTACTTTGAGAATATGGCGGACACCGCAATTGTGTTCTCATCGTTATTCGGGAATGCTCCTGCGGGATTCATCAATACAGAAGCACGTCTTGCGCTCATACAGAGTTTGCCATTGTTGCTGTTATGCGGGTTCGCATCGAGCGATTTTGTAGCGAAATTCGTAAAGCGATTTGTTACCGCTATGCAAAAAGGCGCGATTTCCGCAGCATTTTTCTCGATACCTACATTAGTTTACAATACTGTAATGCTAATTTTGTGCACCGTTTCGTTAATGGGGTCAACATACAATCCATTCATATACTTCCGATTTTGAGGAGATTTTATATATGTCGCAAAAAAACTGGTTCATGATAATTATTGCAGCGTTTTTAGTCCCATTATTCATCTTTGGGATATGGAGCTTGCTTGGAGATAAACCGACAATATCAGAGTCGGAGAATCGCGCACTGGAACCAATGCCCGAGTTCAGCATGAATGCTCTATTTAGAGAATCATTCACCAGGTTGTTCGAAAAACACTACAACGACACATTTCCGATGCGTGATAGCATGTTGAGCGTCAATCGCGAAATGAACAAGTTTTTCTATTTCACGCCATGGAAATCTGACGAGAATAGCGACAATGTCACTCTCGTCATAGCAGGATATGGGAATCAAGTAGCAGACAGAGGAGAAGCGATGCCTCCCCCGGAAGGCATGGAGGAAGCTATTACGATTCAAATGCCAACAAGACCGGTCGGAGATCAAGACGATGCACCTATCTCCACAGAACCGCCACCTTTACCGGAGCTTGAAGATGCGGTGGCTGACCTAAACACCGGAATCATTTATATTGTCGGCACTCGTGCTATAGAAGTCGTTAGCTGGCATCCTCCTGCGGCCACCAGGTATGGCGAGGCACTGGACCGAATTGTGTCGGCATTGCCTGATGCCCGTATAATTAACCTTGTAACGCCAAATGCCGGAGCATTTTACGGTTCGGCAGAGTACCGATCGGGTATCCACGATCAGCAGCTCATGATAGATGACATGTATGAGCAGCTTGATGAGAGCATTGTCACTGTCGATGCTTATTCAACAATGCGTTACCATGTCGACGAGTATATGTTCTTCCGTACCGACCATCACTGGACGCAACTGGGAGCATATTATGCATATAGCGCGTTCTGCGATGCTCTGGGCTATAATGTGGTCTCTTTGAGCGATTTTGAAACCGGAGAAGTCTATGATTTTGTCGGCAGTATGTATACATACACATCGAGCTACCCGCAGTCAGATGTGTTGAGGCAAAACCCTGACACAGTCCAGTGGTGGCGGCCAAGACGCGAGGTCCGTGCTGTCGTATACTCTGATCCTAGAATGAGAAGTGAGACGAGTTTTGAAATCACTCTCGTCGCCAGCTCTACAACAATCAGTAATAAATATCTCATATTTATCCAAGGCGACAATCCATTAATCCACATAACTTCGGATGTTGGCAACGGTAGAAAAATTGCCGTTCTCAAAGAGAGTTATGGTAATGCTTTTATCCCGTTTCTGGTCAATCATTACGAGGAGGTTTTTGTTATTGACCCTCGTGGCTTTAATGGTGCTGACAAACCGGATTTCTATTTACCCGCTTTTATAGCCGAGCATGAGATTGACGATGTGCTTGTGATTAATAATACGTTTGTTCTCAGTTCAACCGGTTATACTTCACTACTTGAAGCAATGCTGAGATAATGCTATTTACCCGAGTCCGGGTTATCGGATGGAGCAGAACCCCATCCCTACATTTTTATGGGTTATACCACAATGCTCGAAGCAATGCTTAGATAGTCAGTGCGGCATACAGAGGATTTCATGAATATTCGTCTCAAAAATCCTATTCGCATGAGTTGGAGACATCACAACAGCGGTATCAAGCCCTTTTCCGGTGCCTCCCAGACATACGATTTCCAATCCATAATCGATAGCACCAGCATCAAGTGCCATACTGCCAATCTCCACAACGACTTTTACACCGGCGGATAGCATTCTTAGAGAGTGAGCGATTATTTCAGCAGGGTATGTGCCTTGGAATTTCGTGCTCATCCCACGCTCAACGCCTGACAATACATGAGCAGCGGTTACAAGCGTCGCACCAGACTCGATCATCGCTTTCCGATGGTCGTCTTTTAGCGCATTTTTACCGGGTTCTCTGGAACCGAATGCATGGGTAACTATGACGATTTTTCCATCATACCCCATCTCTTTTGCGAGTTCACATAATCTAGCTCCTGCATCTCCCTCTGTTGTCGCCGACACTATTGGTGCTTTCATTTGTTTTGCTCTTTCAATTGCTATGCGACAGGTTTCGTCCGTATTCATCGGACCCGGTTTCTCAAAAACTTTCATTTACCTCTATTCCTCCAAAATATTAAATTAACTGCATCTTGTCTCTTGATGTATTTATGCATATAATGATGATACTCGTAACGATTAAATGAGAGTGAATATTTATACTACCATGGGGGATGAATGCTGTGAAAATCGGATTAATAGGGCTCAACCAAACCGGAAAAACAACACTGTTTGACTTGCTTACCGGGAGAGATGCTGAAACTGTCTCAAGCAGCGGAAAAAGCGTTGCGGGTATAGGATCAGGCGACGTTCCCGATGAACGAATCGACTTCTTATCGGCATTATACAAACCAAAGAAAACGATATATGCGAAAATCGAACTCACCGATGTCGCAGGATTCTCAACATCGAGCGACGGACGAAACTCCGGTGCTGCAAAATTCCTAAATGACGTTCGCCCGTGCGAAGCGCTTGTCCATGTGCTTCGTGCTTTTGAGTCAGACTCGGTCATACATGAGTTTGATACGATCGATCCGTTGCGTGATCTGGAAGCAGTCGAAACAGAAATGCTGTTTGCGGATCTGGAGATGATCGAGAAAAGAGTTGCGAAAATTAAAGCCGGGAAGAAAGTCACAAAAGAGCACGAATCAGAAATCGCACTATTGGAAACGTGCTTTGAATGGCTGGAAAAAGGCGGATCAATACGTGAGATGGAAATGAGCGAAGATGATCGTCTGTCAATTCGCAGTTTCGCATTTCTAACCGAAAAACCACGGCTGGCTGTTGTTAACGTGGACGAACATCAGTGGGAAAATGGCACATACCCTAATCAGGAAGCGCTGCTCACATTATGTGAGAAACTGCATATACCGCTCATACATTTATGTGTGGAGATGGAGTTGGAGATTAGCCGATTGCCCGATGAAGATAAAGAGATTTTCATGGAAGACATGGGTATCGAGCAACCGGGTATATCTGTGCTGGCGAGAGCGGTATATGGATTATTAGGGTTAATTTCGTTTTTGACGGTTGGGGAAGACGAGGTTCGTGCATGGACAATAGAAGAGGGAACTATTGCGAAAAAAGCAGCCGGTAAGGTTCATTCCGATATCGAGCGTGGGTTTATCCGCGCTGAAGTCGTGAAGTATGATAATATCAGGGAGCTTGGTACGATGGCGAAAGTCAAAGAGAAAGGTTTATTCCGCCTGGAAGGAAAAGAATATATTGTCGTTGATGGCGACATTATCAACTTCCGGTTTAATGTGTGATATATATGACTATTCAGACCTCGATGTCGTCCAGTTAAGGAATTGCTTCTCATATGTCAATCTGAACTTTAGCGAAGATTCTTTCTATACAGAAATGCATAATAAGTAAGATTCTTCGGTCGCAAGCTCCCTCAGAATGACAAAGTAGGTGGTTTTGCGTTAGTGCGTCTTGTAATAATTTCTGACGTTTGCCTCGTAATACTCTTTTACCCACTCGCGTTTTGGATTCGGTTCGGCACCGGGGACAGGCATGCCGCCCACATTCGCGCTGAACACCCATCTGCCGCCCGGAGCAAAATGCGCAACATAATCATCAAGCGCAGCATATAGCTCGTCTTTTGTGAAATCGTCGCCAGTAAACTTGCCGCCTTGAGAAGTCCATCCGCCTTCGAGCGTAATTAAGTGTCCATATTTTGTCTTGACCGCTCTGGCATCGTTTGAGTCCTGGATTGGATTCCATGAGTCGCAACCGATTTCGATCCAGTCCTCAATGAACTGCTCAGACTTCCCACAGTCATGGCGGGCGATCATGCATCCGTTCTCTTTTGCCAAGTCACAGTGCAGTTTATGGAATGGCTTAAATATCTCCTGATATGTTTTCACAGAGAAAAATGGAGCATGATATGCTGCATCGTCGTCCATCAATATGTAAATCTCAGGTTTTAGATATTGCATCTGTTTCTTTGTGACCATTAGGAGAAATTTCGATATCTCCGTTAGTAGAGCGATTACTTCCTCCGGTTCTTCGGAGACCGCAAGCATTGCGTTTTCAAAGCCCATGAGACCGATGAGATTCAAGAAATAGTCGCCGCCATCAACGCATAAACACATATTCTCCCTGTCGGCATCCTCTTGGACCGTCTTATAATACCCTTCCCAATCGCGCCCCGTCACGTCGCGGATTTTCAACTGGTCGCGCCATTTCAATATGTCGGTAATTGCATGGTTGCCCGATTGCGGCATAGCTCCAAAGTTGAGTTCCGCAGAGGCTACGAAAGTGATGCCAAGGCTGGTTACAAACGGTTTCCCATCGGGCAGCCTGTTTGGCGTCAGCAGTTCGTCTGTCGTGGGTCTCATGTATGGGTCGAAGAATGATGGAACATATTCCGGTATTTCCCCGCGCAGAGTTCGAAGGTAGTTTTCTTTCGGCGTCAGTGTCATTAGCGTTACCCTCCAGTATATTTTTGATGTATTGTATTATATCAGCTTGAATGCATAAAATTCAAGATAATATTAGGTTGCATGCGCATTAATAATGCTATTGCAAATTAGCAAATTGAATGCTACCATTGCATTGTGTATGACCTTTATACAATATGATGCTACAAGTTCATAAGCGAGGTACTGATATGAAAAGCAACAGAGCAGAATATACAATAATCGCAGGATGTGGGCGGCTTGGGGGAGCATTGGCGAATTCCCGGTCAGAAGCAGGAGAAAACGTCCTCATTATTGATATAGAAAAAGATGCATTCCGTAAATTATCGCCAATGTATGCAGGGATTACACTCGTGGGCGATGCGACATTGCTAACAACGCTGCAAGATGCCCAAATAGAAAAAGCAACCGCTGTCATTTGCGTGACAAACAGCGATAACACGAACATACTTATTGCAGAAATAGCGAAGAAAATGTATGACACTAAACATGTAATCGCCAGACTCCATGACCCGGAAAGAGAATGCGTATACCATGAGATGCACATTGACACAATCTGCCCAACCATTCTGTCGATTAACGCAATCAATAATCTCCTGAAAGAAACCGAAGAGGAAAATCGATGATGAAAAGAAAAGTATTTTTGATCGGTGGATTCAATAAAACAAAATACCTTGCTAACTCGCTGATACACAAAGGGTATTCCGTGACCGCCATTAACGATGACCAGGAAAAATGTCATTTACTCGCGGAAAACGAAAAGTTGATCGTGTTCCACGGAGACGGCTCAAAACCTTATGTGCTGGAAGATGCTGATGCTTATGATGCTGACATAGCCATTGCGCTTACTGACAGAGACGATGACAATTTAGTGATATGCGAGCTGTGTAAGGCGAAATTTCGAGTAAAGAAAACGGTTGCGGTAATCACGGATCCGCAAAAAATCGACTTCTATTATCGTATGGGGATTGACTCGGTAGTATGCTCCGTGGTGACAATTGCATCGGTCATCGAACAGCAAGCATTTCTCGATGAAATGGCAACGGTAGTCCCCATAGGACCGGGGCAGATGAGCATCACTCAGGTACCTATTTCAGGCGCGTCTCATTCTGTAGGTAAGGAAGTATCAAAGTTGAATCTGCCTGATCAGGTCATCGTTGGCTGCTTGATGCGCGGAGACAAGAGCATGATACCTCGCAGTGACACGCAAATACTGGCGGGTGACATATTGATCTTGATATCGGCAGACGGACATGAAGCGGCAGCCGTAAGGGAATTGACAAAGCAATGAAACGTTTTTTGACAAGTGGCAGTATATATGGGAAGCTTATGCTGTTGGTAGGCATACTAGTTAGTGTCCCTTTGCTTGTATTGCCATTTTATAGAGCAGAAACGAAATACACGCTCGCATTTTTAGCACCCGCAGCATTTTCAATCATCATCGGGTTTATAATAATCGCTCTGACTTACACCCGAAATTACGACAGTAACGATTCTGAATGGCACACGCCTGTGCAAAAGGGCAGCATTCCGGTCATGTTCGCATGGTGTTATGGCATAATACTCGGCGCGGTACCTTTCGTTATCGGAAACCAGCTCGGCATCGTCTGCGCATTGTTCGAGTCCGTCAGCGGTTGGACGACTACAGGGTTGTCGGTCGTTAGTGATGTTATGGCAATGCCTCGCATATTCCTGTTGCATAGGAGCTTCATGCAATGCAGCGGTGGCTTGGGATTCATCCTAATGATGGTCATGTTCGTGCAGAATAAGCAAGTAATGAACCTATATAGCGCAGAAGGCCATGCCGACATGATTAGACCAAACCTTCGTCGGACAGCGCGTGTTATTTTTGGAATATACTGTGGGTTCCATGTGATTGGTATTACCATGTATCGTGTATTTGGCATGGAGCTTTTTGATGCCATATGCCATACAATGGCTGCGCTATCAACAGCAGGCTTCACGACGCAAGCAAGCAGCATTGGAGCATATGACAGCTTTCCGATTGAACTGATAACAACAGTCCTCATGCTCATTGGAGCTTCGAACTTTGCAGTTCTGTTTTTATTGGCAGAACTAAAGATGAAACAAGTTTTCAAAGTAACTGAGATGAGGTTTATGCTCGGGCTGGTGGCGGTGTTTGTACCTCTATCTGTGTTTTCCTTGTTTATCAGCACAGACCTAAACGTGTTAAGCAGCTTGCGGCAAGCGCTTTTTGGCGTTGTAACAACGTTTTCAACGACAGGGTTTTCCACAATGGACTATTCGCTGTGGCCGCCTTTTGCACTTGGTCTTGTAATGCTGCTGATGATAATCGGAGGCAGTTCCGGTTCGACAGCAGGCGGTATAAAACTGTCTCGTGCATATTTCGTTTTACGAATTACGCACGAGAACATAAGAAAGCGGTTTTCTCCGGCTCGTAAAGTTAGCGCTCCGGGGTATTATACGGTGCGCGGCAGAGCCGCAATTGACGATTCTCTGATTGCGGACACATTCGGTTTCATTGCGTGTTACCTTGGTCTATTTGTCATCGGATCATTACTCTTGACTCTGACATCTGGTTACTCATTGTTTGATACAATGTATGAATTCGCTTCCGCGTTTGGCACGGTTGGTATATCGAATGGCTTGACCGGCGCAGGGCAAAACGCGGCAACGCTACTTATTTTAATGGTTGGTATGCTGCTTGGTAGGCTTGAAATATTCATCGTTTTCATTGGGATAGCATCCAGTATGAAACTGCTGCTATATAGAAAGCAGAAGACTCGATAGGGAGACAGAGAGTTCAAGATCACTGAAATGTCTCAAACCCCCGTCCTCGTCTAAATACAATGGTATTTAGTCTTCATTGTCCAACATTGATCCTGTTTCTACTTCCGTATCAACAACAGTTTCTGTTGAATTTACTCCCGGCAGACCTTTGACATCGATGGAGAATTTCTTATTCACTTTAGCATCATATGTGCCTGCTCTCATAACCTCGGTAAGGTCAAAGCCTAGTGTTTCATTCATTACCTCGGTGACAGCCTTTAATATTCCAGCCGTGTAACCGGCAACTTCGGAAGCTATTCCGGAGCCGCCTTCCCCTGTTCCGCCAACATATGTGATTTTCCCAATGTTTTTAAGTGGTTCGGCAGCGGCAGCAATGATTTCCGGGTACTTGTCAATGACCATTTCCAGCTTCCCGGCTTCGTTCATTTTTGCAAGAGCTTCTGCTTTTTTCTCCAATGCTTCGGCTTCGGCTAAACCTTTGCGCCTGATAGCTTCCGCTTCTGCAATACCCATGGATTCAATGACTTTTGCCTTTGCTTCGCCTTCCTTGATTATCAGTTCGGACTGCACAGAAGCGCGAGCCTCTCCCTCCAGCCTGAGTTTCTCAGCTTCCGCTTCCGCTCTTTGGATTTGCTCGAACTTGTCTGCTTCCGCAACAAGGCGGCGCTTTTCCTTGTCTGCTTATGCCGGACGGATTACCATTTCTTGAAGCTCTGCTTGCTTACGTTCTGCTTTTCTCTGTGCTAACTCGATGTTTTTTTGCTCAGATTGAATTTCTATCTGAACCTGTGCTTCCGCGACCTCTTGCTGCCGCTTGGCTTCGAGTATGATTGCATCCATGGCAGTGTTTTTTACTTCTTTTGATGTTATGTTCTCTTGAATTCTATATGCCGCGTCAGATATCGCCCTGCGTGTCTCCTGCTCTTCTTGGAACGCAAGGACTTGGAGTTCCTTGTTTTTCTCCGCTTCAGCAATCTGCGTCTCCGCATCTAATTGAGCGCTCTTGCCTAGCCTCAGCGCCTCTGCTGTTTTGATTTGGCGGTTTTTCTCTGCTTCTGCCTCTGCAATCGCAGCTTCTGATTTTACTTTTGCGATTTGTTCTTTACCCAACGCTTCGATATATCCTTCTTCGTCCGTGATATCGTTGATTGTAAAGGATTTCAGTTCCAGCCCCATCTCCTCTAGTTCTTTGCCGGCGACTTCCTGCACTTTTGTTGCAAAGCTTTCCCTATCATCATAGATGTCCTCAACGCTGAGCGATGAAACGATTTCGCGCAGCTTGCCTTTGCACACCTCGGACGCTTGGGTTCGTATCATAGTTACCGTTTCGCTGTCGAGCGCACAGTTGAACTGCTGAACGGCAGCTAAGATAGACTCTTCTGTGTTTTTGACCTTGAGAACCACGATGCCATCAGCATTTATCGGTACGCCCAGCTTTGTCTTTGTCTGCCTGATTTCCACAGAGAACATAATGTTCTCCAGCGTTATTACGTCCATCCTCTGAAACATGGGTATGACAATGCTACCGCCACCGGTAATAACCTTAGGCCGACCAACACCAACTACTACCGCTGCTTTGTCTGATGGAACCTTCTTCCAAGTCGTGCTGATTGCGCATACGACAACTATGAAAGCCACGACGATGATCCCAATCGGTATGATATAATCCATAATTCTCCTCCTTGTGATCTTAATAGACCAATAGTTTTAATGCTAATTTATTACTACCTGTTGAAAAACGTGGACACATAGCAGAGCTTATTATCCAAGTCAACTTCCGTAATGAAAACAGGTTCACCCTTTTGAATAACTTCGGGCATTCTGTCTGCAAGGTGAGTGTCGATCATTGCACGAAAAGATATTGCTGCTCCTGTGCTATCTCGCAGCGAGATTGTTCCAATAGAGTCTCTTTGGATTCTTAGAATAACAGTTGCGTTCTTGCCCGGCAAGTCAGATAACGACATAGCGGAGGAGTCGTTATTTTTTAGCCGTTTCACGATGAACTTATATAGCACCCAATATAACAACGCCGCTAATATTAAGCACAAAGCAATCAATAATATGGTAGGTAGTAGTGATGTCATCATCCATTTGAATGCTTGCCCCAGAGCACCGAAAGCTACAAGAAAAAGGCAAAAACACATAACATTAAATGGGAAAGCGCTGCCACTGCCGCCTGATTCGGATGTACCACCCGCTGCGTCTGTATTAATATCGCCTAAATCCATGCCGACGTCCATATCGATATTTACGTCAAGGTCCACATCGATGCTAAAATCGGCATCAAGATCAAAACCGGTATCGATATTTGTGTCCAGATCTATGTCCATATCGCCACTACCGCCAAAGAAGCTGCCGAACCATCCCGTGAGCAGATTGAGCAGCGGGATAATGAACCCAAGAATAATACAGAAGTTGAAAATATAGTTCAGCACAGATATATCCATTTGCAACTCCCTCCTTGCTCATGCAACATTGAATCAAATAGTATCTTAGTCGATTGATATAGTTATTATACACCAATAAGATAGCTTTTACCAGCATAAGCGTGACAAGGCATCCCATAAGCATCTTATAAGGCATCCAATGGGTTATTAATCACCTCTCCCCATGTCATCCATTGGTTCTTTGTACACTAACTCCAGTTGAAATATGATGCATTTGTAGCTACATGACCTCCGTCAATCGGAATAACGGCACCGGTTATGTGCGATGACTCATCGGAAGCAAGAAAAGCGACAACAGCCGCTACCTCCTCCGGCGACCCGAGCCTGCGCATTGGGTTCTGTGTACGATTAAGTTGCGCATAAGTCTCCCGGTCCTCCTTCGCAGAGCTGTTAACGCTCTCCCACATAGGCGTTTCGATCTGGCCGGGGCATATTGCGTTAGCGCGAATACCCATATCCGCATAATCGCACATGATAGACTTTGTCAAACCGATTATTGCGTGTTTTGAGCTAACATAATCCGAAGCCATTGGCGTGCCAATTAAACCTCCGACTGATGCGTTGAAAATAATCGAGCAAGGTTCTCCGCTTTTCAGCATTTGTTGAATCTCGTACTTTGCGCAATAGAACGAACCGAAAAGATTGATCCGAACGACACGCTCCCATGCCTTGCTATCAACCTCACCGACTTTAGCTCGCGTCATCATAACACCGGCATTGTTAAACGCTATGTTCAGCTTACCATAAGAATTCGTAATCTGTTCCATTGCCTGCTTTATGGCTTCTTCATTGGCGATATCAGCTTTTATGCAGAGGACTTTCGCAGTAGGCATGGCATTGAGTATCTTTGTTTTCGTTTCAGCGAGATCCGCGATATCGATTAAAGCTACTATAGCCCCCTCTTTCGCAAATCGTAATGCGCTTGCTTGACCCATGCCGCTGGCAGCACCCGTAATGACACTGACTCTATCTTCTAATAGCAAATACTCATCTCCTTTACATTATGTTAATTTAGTCACAGTATTCCATTGGAAAATGTGAGAATAATACAATTTATCTTGTTTTCAAATGCTTGTCAACAATTGTAACCAATGAGGTCAATAAGATACCGGATAAGGGTATAGAAGCTTCTATACCCTTTTTAATGAAGTAATTTTAGATATGCCAAGTGAAATTTCAGAAATATATTGTAAATTCATTATAGCTATGATAATATAGCTTTCAAGAAAGGCCATAACTAAGGGCCGCAGCGACCGTTAGGTGTTACCAGCACCAAACGGCGAAAGTAGGGACTCGTTTACAGCAAGCCTACCAACACGGAATAACCGCCACTGCGACATTCTGAGTATACCTTTTTTCTATGGTATATTCAATATGTAACAATGGAGCGGTCATAGAATCCGTGTAAACAAACGCTGAAAACATAATTTTCAAGCGCGTAGGCAAGGCATGAAGCCCCCTGCGCGCTTTTTCTTATGGCCTTCCGGGGAAATGGGAGGAGCCTAGAGTATATGAAAAATAATGTAAAAATATTACGAGATACTAAGAAGCATATCCTGGTACTAGCATTAACGATTACATTAACGATCATAATGCTATGCGCATTTGGCCTAACTTCAGCACGAGCAGCCGTTGGTACTGTATTTACTTATGACAATATTACCTACAGAGTATTAACAGAGTCAGGTGGTGGCGGAACCGTGCAAGTTGGGAACGATACTACAGCCGTAGCATGGAGTTCTACGATTGTAAACATAAACATCCCACAGTCGTTTGTTTACTCAGGTGTATACTATACTGTGACTAGTATTGGAGACAATGCCTTTTATAATTGTAACAACATGACAAGCATTACAATTCCTAACAGTGTTACTAGCATTGGTTACATGGCATTTAATCAATGTAGAAGTCTTGCTGACATCACTATACCTAACAATGTAACTAGCATAGGTGGGTATGCGTTTGTTGGCTGTAGCAGTCTGACGAGTATTTATCTTCCCTCTGGTGTTACGATCATTGGTAATGGAACTTTTAGTGGTTGCAACAGCTTGACAAGTGTAAATATACCAACAAACGTGTCAAGTATTGGTGATGATGCTTTCCTTGGATGTGCCATGTCAAATGTTAGTATACCAAACAGCGTAACGCACATAGGTAATCGTGCATTTGCTGCAAACCTAAGCCTCACGAACGTAACAATTTCTAACCGTGTTACCGAACTAATCAGCACTTTCTATAATTGTCGTAGCCTCACCAGTGTTACTATCCCTAATGGAGTACAAACCCTAGACCATACTTTTTATGGATGCACCAGTCTAGAAAGTGCCAACATTCCTGACAGCGTGATCACTATGGGTTGGGCATTTGCGAATTGTAGTAGTTTGACAAATGCACCCATTCCTAAAAACGTAATTAGTCTCAACTTCACGTTTGTAGGCTGTACGAGCTTAACAAGCGTTGTCATTCCTAGCAGTACATCATATCTGGATTATACATTTGACAACACGTTTAGTGATTGTACAAGCCTTGCAAGTGTATCAATTCCGTTTGGTATTACCAACCTAACCCGAACATTTAGTGATTGTACCAGTCTAAAATATGTTAATATTCCCAATAGTGTTACCGGTCTTAACGGAACATTCCATGGTTGTAGTAGTCTTGAAGACATTATAATACCAAACGGTGTGACCAGTCTCTATACTACATTTGGTGGGTGTACAAGCTTGACTAGCGTCACAATCCCCAATAGTGTAACAGAAATATATGGAGCTTTTTCTGGTTCTGGACTGACAAGTCTTATAATACCATCAAGTATTACAAGCATTAGTCAGGTTGCGTTTAGTAACTGTAATAGCCTAACTAATGTTACTATACCCAACTCCGTCCTTAGCATAGAAAGCTCGGCATTTTTTAATA
>Ga0099364_10007006_pt1 | contig 16235 bp, 8 predicted proteins | sample TergutTh196P3_FD_73070 | JGI IMG/M metagenome (GOLD analysis project Ga0099364, IMG submission 73070) | Microcerotermes parvus P3 segment gut microbial communities from Pointe-Noire, Republic of the Congo - Th196 P3 | ecosystem: Host-associated > Arthropoda: Insects > Digestive system > Gut ...
TTCTCTTATGTCGTACTTGGTGAGTTTTATCTCAATTTGCACGTCATACACATATCTCGTGTCCGCGTGAAACGTCGGCTCGTCAAAAAGCGCTGCTCCACATTCTGAGCACGAAACAGGTTCAACCATCACCACTTCGTCTGGTTCACGTTCAATCTTCAAGCCGTGCCCCTTATGTCCCTTTTGCCCTCCTGGTTTCTTTCCTGATTTCTTTCGCAACGACTTTGCCGTTGGTTTCGCCAACCCATCCGAACTCGGCGGTTTTGAGCTGTTTGAGCTGTTCATATTGAGTCGCGACTCAAGATCGGCGATTCTTGCCATTAATTCGGCGATGGTCATGTTTTGCTTGATAATAACCGCGTTTTGTCTGCGGATTATCTCTTGCGCCTCAGGGGGGAATTTTGTGTAATCATTCATACTTATTATATTATCGTTCATATTTTCTATATCGTATGTTTTTAATAATTCTTTAGCGCGACTGAATAGCTACCTTAATTTTATTGATGGCAACGCAAAATATTATGTAAGCAAGGATAATAATGAAACCGCAATTTCTTTGACGGAAGATATTATGCGGACAGGTATAAAATTAAAAGACGCTTCGCATGTAGCTTGCGCTATTGTGGCAAAATGTGATTACTTGATAACAACGGATAATCGGTTGCTAAAATATAGAGATCATCGAATTAAGATAATAAATCCAATTGAATTTTTAAGAATTTGGAGGGCTTTGTAATGTATAGAGATGCACAGACCGCCGCGATACTTAGTGCGGGAATGAAACTTTTGAGAGATAATCTCGGCGCAATCGAAACCGAAATTTTTATCTCTAAAATCAGCAGTCACGAATTTGACTACACAAAGTGGCGTGAAAACTTGTGGGAAAATTTAACGCCGCAAAAACTATTTGAACGTGCCGCAAAAGCAGAAGAAAAGTACGGCGTGCCAAAAGGGATTGAGATTATGTGATGCTCTCGTTAACGTATAATGGGGGCCCCGCGCAATATGACCAGCAACCGCCCCCGATGGCATTTTCCGAGGTTTTCACGGAATAGCTGACAAAGAACCGGATTTAATTAACGTATTCTCTCCTGTTTGCTCTTTGGAACCCATGTTTCAAGAATCGAGTTCAGCTTGTCCGTGTCAATCGGCTTTGATAGAAAATCGTCAAAGCCGTTTTCCAAAAACATTTCCCTCGTGCCGGAAACAGCGTTGGCCGTCAACGCCACAATGGGCACGTTTTTATAATAAGGATCTTCCGCGCCCATCTTACGTATGCGCCGCGTGGCCTCGACTCCGTCCATTTCGGGCATCATGTGATCCATGAACACCAGGTCATAATCTTTTGACTGTATTGCTTCGATTGCCGTCATGCCGCTCTTACACGGAGTGATCTGTACTTTGTACGGACTCAGCAGGCCTCTGGCTACTTTCAGGTTCGTAAGGATGTCGTCCACAACAAGAATCTTTGCGTCCGGCGCGGTAAACGTCGCCGCGCTGTCCGCCGTTATAATCCCCTTGCTGTCGTCCGGGGTTTCAGCGGCTGCCGGCGCTTCGCTCCCATGAGTTTCGCGCTCGTGATATTTTTGCGGCAGCGTAATGGTAAATTTACTGCCTTTGCCGTATTCGGATTCGACGCCGATGCTTCCTCCCATCGCCTTTACGATGCGGTGCGTTATGGCAAGCCCCAAGCCCGTCCCTTCTATGCCTTTGTTTTTTTCCAGGTCGAATTGAGTAAAATCGCTAAACAGTTTTTCCATGTCTTCCCGCTTTATGCCTTTGCCGCTGTCCGCAACTTCCATGACAAGCTCCACGACGTCTTCATCAACAAACCTGCCATGAACGGTAAAGGATACAAAGCCTTTTTCCGTGTACTTGACGGCGTTGTTCAATATGTTAAGCAGCGCCTGACGGATTTTGGTTTCGTCGCCGAACAGCGTCTTGGGAATACTGCCGTCTATATCGGACGTTAAACGTATCCGCGAATCGACCCTCATCTTGACAATCCTTATTACGTCATTTATCAACGATGGAAACGAATAATCTCCGGGCACGATTTCAAGTTTTCCCGCTTCGATTTTTGAAAAATCCAGAATGTCGTTGATGATGGCCAGAAGGTCCGTGCCCGCCTGTTTGACAGTGAGGATGTGCTCATTCTTGACGTCCGGTTCGCTCTCGCGCAAGGCTAGCTCCGTCATGCCCAAAATCGCGTTCATGGGGGTGCGTATCTCGTGGCTCATCATCGCCAGGAATTTACTTTTTGCCTTGTTGCTCTCCTCGGCTATCTCCGCCCTGCGTATTTCATGCTCCATCTGTTTCTTTTCGTGTATGTCCATTATGGCGCCGGCCACTCTGAGCGGTACTCCCTCGCTGTTTCTATGCGATCTTCCGAACGCGCGGTTGTAACGATACTCGCCGTTTTTCTGCCTGAAACGGTATTCCACATCATAAGGCGTCTGCCCGGTGAAGTCGAACAAATGCGCCCCGCCGGCGTTAATCGTCCTCTCTTTGTCCTCAGGGTGCAACCCGTCCACCCAGCTTCTGACTAAATTCGGAAAATCGCGCTCATCGGAGTAACCAATCATATTGCGGTACTCCGGTGAGAAAACCATTATATTGTTCGGGTTGAGCGGGTCATCGAGCACGACGTCCATATCCCAAAGCCCCATTTGCAGCGCGTCGCTCGCAAGTATGTATTTCATCAGGTCGGAGTCAAATTCTTTAAGCGCGCGCAACTGGTTCTGTATCTTTATCTGGTTTTGCACCCGCAGTTTTACGACCATGGGATTGAAAGGCCTGGCTATATAATCCGAGGCTCCTAAAACCAGCCCTTTTTCCTCGTTGCCGGCGCCGGTAAGCGATGTGACGAAAATAACGGGAATGTTCTGCGTCTTTTCAGATTTCTTAAGCGCGGTTATTACATCGTATCCGTCAATATCCGGCATAACAATATCGAGCAGGATGACGTCCGGCAAATACATTTCCGCTGCGCTTATGGCGCTGTGTCCGCTTTTTGCCACGTAAACGGTATATTCGGGACTCAGGATATGCCTGAGTATCATAATGTTCAGAACTTCGTCATCTACAATGAGCACACTGTTTGCCTTGGTTTCATTCATGACGACGCCCATCCCTTTCACGTATGTTATGTGTAACAATATATAGCCATACACACAAACCGCGTACCCGCCTCATTTATAATACTCCTGCAAAGGCTTCACCCGCATCCATCCGCCCTGCCGGGTGCTGGCTATGCCTTTTATGGCGGCCTTGGCCGCCGCCGCTGTGGTGACGTAGGCGGTTTTATACCGGATAGCCGCTTTGCGGATGGCGCTGCCGCTGCCGCCCTGTGTGCCATGACCGCCGGTGGGGGTGTTGACTACTATGTTAACCTGTCCCGTGCCGATGAGATTCAGGATATCCGCGCTGCCGTCCTCCAGCTTGCCGACCGCCTTGCAGGGTATGCCCAGCTCCGCGAGCCGCCGCGCCGTACCGCTGGTGGCCATGATGGAGAAGCCGAGGTCGTGAAAGCCTCTGCCGATTTCCTCCAAGTTTTTCTCTTTGTCGGCGTCGCTTACGCTGATAAGCGCGGCGCCGCTTTGCGGCAGCTTCATCTTTGCCGCCTCCTGGGACTTGTAAAACGCCTCGCCGAAAGTATCGGCCATTCCCAAGACCTCCCCGGTGGACAACATCTCCGGGCCAAGCTGCGGGTCGACTTCCGGGAACATATTGAAGGGGAACACCGCCTCCTTGACGCCGTAGTAGTCCACCCGCTTTTCCCGCAGGGAGCTGAAGTCGAAGGCTTTGCCTTCCACCGACGCCATGATGATTCGCACGGCGGCGGGAACCATCGCGATACCGCACACCTTTGAAACCAGCGGAACCGTCCGGGACGCTCGCGGGTTGGCCTCCAGGATGTACACCTTGCCGTCCGCGATGGCGTATTGTATGTTCATCAACCCGCAAACGCCAAGCTCCACGGCAATTCGGCGGGAATACTCCTTGATTGTCTCAAGAAGCTCGTCGCCTATGCTCACCGACGGCAGCACGCAGGCGGAATCCCCCGAATGGACGCCCGCCTGTTCTATGTGCTCCATCACCGCCGGGATAAAAGCGTCTTTGCCGTCGCTGATGGCGTCGGCCTCTACTTCCAAAGCATCCTGCAGGAACCGGTCGATGAGGACTGGACGCTCTTTTGAGACGCCGCGGGCGGAAAGCATGTACTGGGTCAGTTCCCCGTCGTTCAGGACAACCCTCATCCCCGCGCCGCCCAGCACGTATGACGGACGCACCATCAGGGGATATCCTATCTCTTTGGCAGCCGCAAGCGCCTCTCCCACTGTAGCACCCATAGCGGCTTTGGGCATGGGGACTCCCAGCTTGTCCATCATCGCGCGGAATTGGTCGCGGTCTTCGGCCATATCAATGGTTTGCGGGGAAGTGCCAAGTATCCGCACGCCCAGTTTGTCAAGCTGCGCCGCGAGGTTGAGCGGCGTCTGACCGCCGAACTGGGCGATAACCCCGATTGGTTTTTCTTTTTCGTAGATTGCCAGCACGTCTTCCACCGTCAGCGGCTCGAAGTAGAGCTTGTCGGAGGTGTCGTAGTCGGTTGAGACCGTCTCGGGGTTACAGTTGACGATGATTGTTTCATACCCCAGCTCCCGCAGGGTAAACGCCGCGTGGACGCAGCAGTAGTCAAACTCTATGCCCTGCCCGATACGGTTGGGGCCGCCGCCCAGAATCATCACCTTGGGCCTGTCGGAGGCGGGCGGGGAGTTATCGGCGCGGTTATAGGTGGAGTAGTAATATGCCCTGTCCTTCACGTTGCTGACCGGAACTTTATCCCATCCCTCCACCGCGCCGATGGCCGCGCGGGCGGCGTAAACCTCCGCCTCGGAACAGTTTAAGTCCTTGGCCAGATATTTATCGGAAAAGCCGTCCAGCTTTGCCTGCCGTAGCAGCTCAGGCGGCACTTTGCCGATGTGCCCGCAGGCCGCGACTTTTTCCTCCAGCTCCACAAGCTCCCGCATTTGCTCGAGATAATACCGCTTGATGTGGGTCAGGCGGCAAAGCTCATCTATGTCCGCCCCCTTGCGTATGGCTTCGTAGAGGATAAACTGCCGCTCGCTGGTGGCGGTTTGCAGCAGCGGCATAAGCTCGCCGAGGGATTTCTGATTGTAGTCCCTGGCGTAGCCAAGGCCGTGGCGGGACGTTTCCAGGCTGCGGACGGCTTTTTGCAAAGCCTCCTTGTAGGTTTTGCCGATACTCATAACCTCGCCGACCGCCTTCATTTGAGTGCCCAAAATATCCTGCGCCCCCTTGAGCTTTTCAAACGCCCAGCGCGCGAATTTAATGACGATATAATCCCCGGAAGGGCGGTAATCGGCCAGCGTACCGCCTTTGCAATAAGGTATCTCGTCCAGCGTGACGCCGGTGGCCAGCGTGGCGGAGACAAGCGCGACGGGGAACCCGGTGGCCTTGGACGCAAGCGCCGACGAGCGGGAGGTGCGGGGATTGATTTCGATGACCACGACGCGGCCGGTTTTGGGGTCGTGGGCAAATTGAACGTTGCAGCCGCCAATGACGCCGACCGACTGCACAATGCGGTGCGCGATATCCTCCAGCCGGTCCTGCAGCTCCCGCGCGCAGGTGAGCATTGGAACGCAGCAGAAGGAGTCGCCGGTATGCACGCCCAGCGCGTCGATATTCTCGATGAGGCAGACGGTAATCATCCTGCCTTTGCGGTCGCGCACAACCTCAACTTCGAGTTCCTCCCAGCCGAGAATGGATTCCTCGATCAAGACCTGCCCGATCATGCTTGCGCTGACGCCCCTGCTGACGATAGTTTCCAGCTCGAGGTCGTCGTGGGCAAATCCGCCGCCGGCGCCGCCCATCGTATAAGCGGGGCGGATAACCACAGGGTAGCCAAGCGACCGGGCGATATCTTTGGCTTCCTCCACCGAATAGGCGGGGTTGCTGCGGGCCATTTCGACGCCGAGGGAGTCCATCTGTTTTTTGAATTCAATACGGTCTTCCCCTCGGCGAATGGCTTCCAAATCCACGCCGATTATTTCCACGCCATATTCTTTGAGCACCCCTGCCTCCGCCAGCTCGAAACAAAGGTTGAGGCCCGACTGCCCGCCCAGGTTGGGCAGAAGCGCGTCGGGCCTCTCTTTTTTGATTATTTCGGTCAACCGCGCGGCGTTGAGCGGCTCTATGTAGGTGACGTCGGCGGTTTCGGGGTCGGTCATGATGGTGGCCGGGTTTGAGTTGACCAGAACGATGGAGTACCCCAGACTCCTGAGCGCCTTACACGCCTGGGTTCCCGAATAATCGAACTCGCACGCCTGCCCGATAACAATCGGTCCCGATCCGATAATCAGGATTTTTTTGATGTCTTGTCTTTTTGGCATGGCAAATTAAGACCTCCAGGTTAGTAATGACAAAATAATTGAATATAAATTACTAATGTATAACATACAAGTTAGCGACATGCAGGTAAGAATCGGCGCGTTTTTTAAATTATAGCATTGCCGCCTGATTGGCGCTTATTTTTCGCGTCGAGGACGTCATAAAAGATTTTTTTGTCACGATTACTGATAAAATATATAGCAATCAACGGAAAATATTTTGGCCGGGAGGGATTATAATGATAAGGACACTTATAGCGCAAACGGAAGAAATTGACGATCTTGAGCTGGCCGTTTCCGAAATTCTCGAGCAGTTGGATATAGAACGGAACCTTCTGAAAAATTCGGTGGGTATAATGACGTGTTATCTCGACTTCATAGAAAATGGCATAGTAAAAGCCATCTGCGAGAAACTGCCGTTTGAAGTAGCCGGGGTAAACGTTCTGAACAGCGCAACCTCCAAGGGAAAGGGGCCGCTCTCGCTTTCTCTGGCCGTGTTGACCAGCGACGACGTTTTTTTCTCCGCCGGAATATCCGGGTCTTTAGCACACGGGCACGAGGAGCCGCTGAAAGAGATGTACGAAAAAGCTTCGGCAAAGCACGAAGCCAAGCCTTCGCTGATATTGGCTTTTACCCCGGCGGCCCATTACTCGACCGCCGGGGATTATATGGTGAACGCGCTCTCCACCGCTTCCGGCGGCGTGCCCGTATTCGGCCTTATGCCGTCGGACTACGACGTGGGTTTCAGATCCCCCCTGGTCATTTTCGGCGGGGAGGTGTACAAAGACTCCATGGCGGTCATTCTGATTTCCGGCAACGTAAACCCCAGGTTTACCTATATGGCCGTGCCGGAGGAGAAGACGCTGAGGCGGAAGGCCGTCGTCACCTCGTCTCAGGATAATATAATCAAGGAGATAAACGGAAACCCGGCTGTCGATTACCTGAAATCCGTCGGTTTAATTGAGGACGACAATTCGATATCGCCGCAGGTTGCCCCCATTGTCTTATACAGCGACGATGGAACCGATCCTGTAGTTCGTACCCTGTATGCCATGAACTCCGAAGGCTTCCCGCTTCTGGGCGGAGTGGCGCCGGAGGGGCGCACTATCGGCGTGGGCACGCTCGACGCTTCCGACGTTCTGGGCATGGTGTCCAAAACGGTCGCGTCGCTCGGCGAATACGATTTCCTGCTGGTAGTATCGTGCGTCAGCAGGAACTTCATACTGGGAGGGGATGACATGGCTGAGATAGATCTGCTAAAGTCCGGCCTCGGCGAGAACGCTCCGTTTATGTTTGCTTACGCCGGCGGAGAACTCTGCCCGGTTCGCGCCGCTGACGGCGCGCTGGTCAATCAGTTTCACAACCTGACGCTGATAAGCTGTGCTTTGTGAGCCAGCGCAGCTCTGAAATTAAGAAATCAAGGAGTTTTAATCTTGAACAAAAACACACTTCCGATAGAGAATGACGTGGAAAAAGAACTGGAAAGACTGAGCAGGGAAAACAAAAAAATGTCCCGCCAGCTTGCCATAGCTCATGACACGCTTGACAGAATCAAGCGGTCGTCCAAAGTGACCGCGACTTTGAGCGCCATGATAGCGGACGAAAAATTCAATCAGGATATATTTTTCAACCTGATTTTGAGGCACAGCCCCAACATTATCCTGATAATGGACGAGAACGGGCGATTTTTGTACTGCGGCGACTCCTTTCTGAAAAAAGCCGGCATATCCAATTTCGGTCTTATCAGCGGGAGAGGGTTCTCCAAGGTGTTCAAAAATTTTTTAAATGCCGCGGAGATAAGGACTTTGAATTCCGCTATGGGCAAATCCATCGAAGAAAAAAGAAGCGTCACGCTGGACATGACGATTGACTTCAGCAAAAAAGGTGACCCGCGCAGTTTTTTCATCAATTTTACGCCGATGGACAACTCAAGCGGCGACACCATCGGCGTGATGGCGATGTTTCACGACATGACGGATTTTCTGCACGCCCAGCAGTCCGAGGCGGCGTCGCGGGCCAAAAGCGCTTTCCTCACCACCATGAGCCACGAAATCCTGACTCCCTTAAACGCGATAATCGGCCTGTCCGAGGTCGAGCTGCAAAACAACCTGCCGAAAAACACCCGGCAAAACATCGACACTATTTACAACGCCGGTTCCAGTCTTCTGGACATAGTTAACAACATTCTGGATATCTCCAAAATAGAGTCGGGGAGCTTCGAGCTGCTGCCGTTCAATTACGACGTGTCAAGCCTCATCAACGACACGGTGCAGCTCAACATCACGCGAATCGGCGGCAAGGATCTTTCCTTCGAGCTTTTTATCGACGACACCATCCCAGGTTATCTGTACGGCGACAAACTGCGGATAACGCATATCCTTAACAATCTGCTGTCCAATGCCTTCAAATATACCGAGAAGGGTAAGATATCTTTCCGGGTGGAATGGAAACAGACGGACGGTGACGCGGATATCACTTTCACCGTGAGCGACACGGGATGCGGCATCGAGAAAAAAGACATGGAAAAGATTTTTTCGGGGTACGGTCAGTTGGACACGCTGGCCAAACGCCATGACGAGGGGGCGGGGCTCGGCCTTTCTATCACGAAAAAACTCGTGGATCTTATGAACGGCACGATTTCGGTGGAAAGCGAACTAGGCAGGGGCTCCGTCTTCACTGTGGAGATCCGGCAAAAAATCGTCCGCAACGTCCCTATGGGCAAGGAAATGGCGGAAGAACTCATGCACTTCCATTTTATGGAAAAACGCAAAACCAGAAGCAAAAACTTCATCCGGTCGTATATGCCTTACGGCAAGGTGCTGGTGGTTGACGACGTGCCCACCAACCTGGACGTGGCCAAGGGGCTTATGCTGCCCTACGGCGTGACCGTGGACTTCGCCGACAGCGGCAAAGAAGCGATAGAGATAATACGGGAGAAAAAAACTCTTTACGACATTGTTTTCATGGATTACATGATGCCCGGGATGGACGGAATGGAGGCAGTAGCCGTCATACGGAACGACCTGGGGACGGAGTATGCCCGGACGGTTCCCATTGTGGCGCTGACGGCGAACGCCCTGGTCGGAAACAGAGAGATATTTCTGGCAAGGGGTTTTGACGACTTTATGGCCAAGCCTATTGACACCATGAAGCTTGACATTGTGCTGAACCAATGGGTGCGCGACACGCAGGACGAGGAGACGCTGAGGCTTGCGGAACAGGCAAAAGCTCAAATGATGGAGGGAAGCAAATCTCCGGACGCCCCGCGAGTACTGGAAAAAATGAGCGTAAGCGGCGTAAATCTGGCCGCTGGAATGGAGAGGTACAGCGACGAGACAATTTACCTGGGAGTGCTGCGCTCTTTCGTGAACCATACGCCGGGACTGCTTTCGATTTTGCGTAACCTCAGGGAGGAAAATCTGACGGAGTACGCCATTACCGTTCACGGAATCAAGGGATCGGCTTACGGTATCTGCGCCAACGAGGCCGGCGGCCGCGCCGAAGCCCTGGAGCGCGCGGCGAAAGCCGGGGATTTTGAGGCGGTGCGCGTGAGCAACGAGGCTTTCCTTGCGCTTGTGGAAACCCTGATCGCCGACCTTGCTGAATTATTGAGGAAGGCGGCGGAGGCGTCCGGGGCCAATAAACCCAAGGAACGCCTGCCCGCGCCGGACAAAGCGTTATTGCGGAAATTGCTGGAGGCGGCCGAGCATTTCAAATCCTCCCAAATGGAGGAGGCCATGAACGAGCTGGAGCTGTACGAATACGAAACCGATGGGGAACTGGTAACCTGGCTCAGAGAGCAGATGGAAAGCCTGGAGTATGACGCGATAAAGAAACGGCTTGGCAAATTGAATTAGCTGGAGTTGTTCTTATGGAAGACTACGTTGTCGAGTGCAGAAACGTCAGTAAATCCTTTAAGAGAGGCAAGGTTTTAGATGACGTTTGTTTTGGCGTACGCGCCGGGGAAATTCTGGTGCTTCTGGGGGAGCACGGTTCGGGCAAATCCACGCTGGTCGACATACTATGCGGCGTACAAGCGAGAGACAGCGGCGTTATTTTGTTTTCCGGGTCGCCGGTCAGGAGGCTAACCCCAAGAAAAGCGAGGCGGTTCGGCTTGGCCGTTATTCGCCAGGAGTCGGGGCTGTGCCCCAACCTGTCTATCGGCGAAAATATTTTCCTTGGCTGGGAAGCCACCAGCGGCCGCCGGTTCAAAGGCGGAAAGGAAGCTAAAAAAAAGCTGGGCCTGGAAGTTTTGCAATGGCTGGGAATGGATTTTGAACTGAAACAGTTTACGGATAAGCTGCCGGTCTACCAAAAACAGCTCATCGAAATAGCCAGAGCCCTTGCGATAAACGCCAAGGTCCTGATATTGGACGAGCCGCTTTCCAGCCTTACCGCGAAGGAAATCGAAAGTCTTTTCGGCGTGCTGCGCAGGCTGAAGGATGAAAAGAATATAGGAATAGTCTACATATGCCATCGCGTGGACGATCTGCTGCATATAGCCGACCGGGTGGCGGCCATGCAGGACGGATCTGTCGTAAAAACCGCGGCGGCGGCCGATTTTTCCATGGAGGAGTTTATATCTTTCCTAGGGATGCAGCGCTTTGCCGACAGCATATCCGAGACAAGAACCCTAGCCAAGCTCCTGACCAACACCTTTTCAAAGGACGCCCGTTTTTTTGACGGCCGCGACGACTCCAACGAAGAAATGATGGCGTCTTTCCAGACGCTGTCAAGTTCGCTTAGACAGTTTTCCGCCCCGGCGCAGGGCGGCGAAACAGGCAGACATCGCCACGGCGTGACGGCAATGAGTGATTTCACGGACGCTTTCAGCGTCATGATAGACCAATTGATGGAGCGCTATGAGGCGTTGTTACTGGCGAAAGCCGAGGCCGAGGCCGCCTCGAAGTCCAAAAGCCACTTTCTGGCCACGATGAGCCATGAAATCCGCACACCTCTCAACGCGGTCATCGGCCTTACCGAAATTGAGATGCAAAACAACCACCCGGAGGGGACGCGCAAAAACCTCGAAACGATTTACAAATCGGGCGCCAGCCTCCTGGGCATAATCGACGATATTTTGGACATAACCAAAATAGAGACCGGAAATTTTGATCTGGCGCTGTTCAACTACGACATCGCAAGCCTTGTCAACGACGTGGTGCAGCTCAATGCCACGCGGATCGGTTTGAAAGACATTTCCTTCGAGCTTTCGATCGACGAGACCATCCCAATCATCCTGCGCGGCGACAAGCTGCGGATAAAGCGCGTCTTGAACAACCTGCTCTCCAACGCTTTCAAATATACCGAGGCGGGAAAGGTAACTTTCCGGATAGAATGGGAACGGCTGTGCGAGAATGGCGGCGCGCGGCTTATTTTTACCGTGAGCGACACAGGCGTCGGCATAAAAGAAGATAACTTCAAAAAAATTTTTTCGGACTACTCCCAACTGGACACGCAAGCCAATCGCAACGTCGACGGAACCGGACTCGGGCTTTCGGTCACAAAAAGGCTCGTGGATTTAATGGACGGCGCTATAACGCTGGAAAGCGAGTACGGCAAAGGATCAGCTTTCACAGTGGAAATCACGCAGCAAATCATTGACGAGACCCCTATAGGCAAAGACACGACGGAAGCCCTTGTTAATTTCCACTTCATGGAAGACCGCGGTGGCGGAGGCAAGGCCCAAAACCTTGTACGGGCGTATATGCCATACGGCAGGGTGCTTATTGTAGACGATCTGCCAACCAACCTGGACGTCGCCAAGGGGCTTATGACGCCCTATGGCCTGACGATAGATTTTGCCGGCAGCGGGAAAGAGGCTATAGAAAAGATTCGGGAGGAAAAAGTTCTGTACGACGTGGTGTTTATGGACCACATGATGCCCGAAATTGACGGGATAGAAGCGACGCGCGTTATCCGAAACGAGATAGAAACCGAGTACGCGCTGAAAGTTCCTGTCGTGGCGCTGACCGCCAACGCCCTGGTCGGTAACAGGGAAATGTTTCTGGCCAACGGCTTCAACGATTTTCTTGCCAAGCCGATTGACGTCATACGACTCGACAAGGTTCTGAACAAATGGGTGCGCGGCAAGCAGAGCGAAGCGACGTTATGGCTTGCCGAACAGGCGAAAGCGCAAGAAGTCAAGAAAACCGGCCCTCCTCTCCCTTCGCAAATACTGGATAAACACAGCGTAGACGGCATAGACCTGTCCGCCGGGCTGGAGCGGTACGGCGACGAGACGGTTTACCTGGGGGTGTTGCGTTCTTTCGTGACCCACACGCCGGGGCTGCTTTCTATTTTGCGAAATCTCAGGGAGGGAAGCCTGACGGAGTACGCCATCACCGTTCACGGAATCAAGGGCGCGGCTTACGGAATCTGCGCGAGCGAGGCGGGAAGCCGCGCCGAAGCGCTGGAACGCGCGGCGAAATCCGGAGATTTCGAGACGGTGCGGTTGAGCAACGGGGCTTTTATCGCGCACTTGGAATCCCTGATCGCCGGCCTTACGGAAGTTTTGAAGCACGCGGCGGAGGCGTCCGGAGCGGATAAGCCAAAGGAACGCCTGCCGGAGCCGGAGTCCTCGTTATTGCAGAATCTGTTGGAGGCGGCGGCGCATTTCAAATCCTCTCAGATGGAGGATGTTATGGGCGAGCTGGAGCAGTACGAATACGAAACCGGCGGGGAATTGATAACCTGGCTGAAAGAACAGATGGACAACCTGGAGTACGACGCCATGCGCGAACGTCTTGAGGAATTATTAAAAAAGCGTTAAATCGGTCTTTCAAAAGTATAATAGAAAAAACTATCATCACGAGGAGGGGTTGTTTCAATGAACGAAAAAACGCTTTTGTCGCTGGCATACGGAGCCGCTTTCACGGACGGCGAACGCGCCGTGACGTTTGCCAACCTGGAGGGCCTCTTGCCCAAATTCAAGAGCGGCGACGCCTGGCTGCGCCAAAACGCGGCCGCGGGTAAAGAGGGCTTTGGATGGATCAACCTGCCCAAGCGCAACACCGACGAAATACAGACTCTTGCCCGATGGCTGGCCACGCGGGAGTCGATAGTGCAGGTGGGCATAGGAGGCTCCGCTCTTGGAAACCTGATGCTGCACGGCGCGCTTCTCCCTCCCTACTGGAACGAGATACCCAACGCCGAACGCGGCGGCCCGCGCTTTTTCATGTCCGACAACGTGGATCCAATCGACAGCCGCGCCATATGGGAGCTTATCAACCCGGAAAACACGGCGGTGATCGTCGTTAGCAAGTCCGGCAGCACAGCCGAAACCGCCGCCAACTTTCTGTTTTTCTGGGAGAAGCTGCGCGACAGGCTGGGCGACGCGGCGGCCCGCGAGCGGGTTGTCGTGGTCACGGACAAAGACAAGGGCATACTGCGCCCATTTGTGGACGAGATCGGCTGCAAGAGCCTGATCCTGCCGGAGGACGTGGGGGGGCGCTTTTCCGTCCTGTCATGCGTCGGCCTGCTGTCGGGCTGGGCTTTGGGTATTGACTGCAAGGCCCTTATGTCCGGCGCCGCCGCTATGGATGAAGCCGTGGCAAAAGCGGAATCCGTGCTGGAAAATCCGGCCTGGATTATGGCCGGGCTCTCCTTCCTCCATATGAACAAGAACCGCAACATGAACGTCCTCATGCCCTACTCGGATCCCCTGGAGCGTTTCGGCGAGTGGTTCGCCCAACTGTGGGGGGAGTCGGTCGGCAAGAACGGCCAGGGTTCCACGCCGGTGCGGGCTTTGGGGGCAATCGACCAGCATTCGCAGATTCAGCTCTACACATCCGGCCCGGACGACAAGCTCTATACTATCGTGACCGTGGCGCACGGACAAAAAGACATAGCCCTTCCGGCGGCTCAGGAGAAGGCTTTTGAAAAACTTTCCTATTTATATGGGAAATCTATGGACGAGCTTCGCAACTTCGAGGCCTCCGCGACGGCGGCCGCGCTGTCGAAAGCCGGCCGTCCGGTGGTCGGTCTCTCGCTCCCGGTTTTGGACGCCTATCACCTGGGCGGCTTGATCCAGTTCTACGAGTACGTGACAGGCATGACGGGCTACCTTATGGAGGTCAACCCCTTCGACCAGCCCGGGGTCGAACAGGGCAAAGACTACACCTACGGCCTCATGGGCCGAAGCGGCTTTGAAGCCCAGGCAAAAGAGGTGCAGGCGCTGGCCGCCAGAATCAACGAACGTACGGCGGCGATCTAAAAACAAAGAGCATAAGCAGTGAGCCGGCGAGGAGCGAGCTATGGCCTATGATTTCCAAAATATAGAGACGAAGTGGCAAAAAATATGGCAGGAGCGGCGGTGCTTCGAGGCGGAGACAAATACCGCGGAGCCGAAGTTCTACTGCCTGGAGATGTTCCCGTACCCAAGCGGCGCGCTGCACATGGGGCACGTGCGCAACTATTCGATGGGAGACATGCTGGCGCGCTTTCTCCGCAAGAAGGGAATGAACGTTCTGTACCCCATGGGCTTCGACGCCTTTGGGATGCCCGCGGAGAACGCCGCCATCAAATATAAAACAAAGCCCCACGAGTGGACGTGGAACAACATCGAGGAGATGACAAGCCAGCTCAAGCGGATGGGTTACAGCTACGACTGGAGGCGGCGCGTCGAGAGCTGCAACCCCGACTACTACCGCTGGAACCAGTGGATTTTCCTTCAGATGTATAAAAAGGGCCTGGTCTACCGTAAGAACTCCCCGGTCAACTGGTGCGAGCCGTGCGGGACGGTGCTCGCTAACGAACAGGTCGTCAACGGCGGGTGCTGGCGCTGCGCCACGCCGGTCGTCAAGAAAAGCCTGGAGCAATGGTTCATAAAAATCACCGATTACGCCCAGGAACTGCTGGACAACATCGACTCGCGGCTGACGGGCTGGCCGGAGAGAGTCCGTATAATGCAGCGCAACTGGCTGGGCCGCTCGGAAGGCGCCAGGCTGTATTTCAGGGTAAACGAGCTGGACTACACCATAGAAGCGTACACCACGCGATTCGACACCGTGTACGGCATAACCTTCATAGCCCTCGCGCCGGAACACGAGCTTGTGGGGGCTATGATCGCCAAACTGTCCGAGAACGGCTCTGACGCCGCGGCGAAAGAAATGTCGGACTTCGTCGCCAAATGCGTCTCTCAAAGCGCAATCGAGCGCTCCGCCGCGGGGGGCGAGAAACTTGGCTTTCTGACGCCCTTCACCGGAGTTCACCCGGTGACGAAAGAGCCTGTTCCCATATGGATAGCCAATTATATTTTGACGGACTACGGCACGGGGGCCATCATGGGCGTTCCCGCCCACGACCAGCGAGACTTTGAATTCTGCCGGAAGTACGGGATAAAAGTCGTCCCGGTCATTCAGCCCGAGGCAGGCGAACTCCTGGACGGGGACACGATGAAAGCCGCGTTTGAGGACGACGGTGTGAGCTTCAGCTCCGGGCAGTTCGACGGGCTGCCAACCCCGGAAGCCATCCGGCGGATGATCGACTGGGGCGAGAAAGAGGGCTATTGTAAGCGTGAGGTTAACTTCCGCCTGCGCGACTGGCTGATTTCACGCCAACGCTACTGGGGTACGCCGATTCCCTTTGTGCACTGCCCGAAATGCGGCATGGTTCCAGTGCCGGAAGAAGAGCTGCCCGTCCTGCTGCCGGAGGACGTTACGGTCACGGACGTCGGGCGCTCGCCGCTGCTGGACATGCCGGAGTGGCTCGAAACCGTTTGCCCGTCCTGCGGCGGGGAGGCGCGGCGCGGGGGCGACACGAAGGGCCCGTTTTTTCTCTCGGCCCGGTAACTTCACGGCTTCTGTTTTCCCGAGTTTGGCCAAG
>Ga0099364_10007007_pt1 | contig 16235 bp, 13 predicted proteins | sample TergutTh196P3_FD_73070 | JGI IMG/M metagenome (GOLD analysis project Ga0099364, IMG submission 73070) | Microcerotermes parvus P3 segment gut microbial communities from Pointe-Noire, Republic of the Congo - Th196 P3 | ecosystem: Host-associated > Arthropoda: Insects > Digestive system > Gut ...
CTGGATCTGGGCCTGGAGGGATTGGGCCTGGACCTGGATCATTTGGACCTGGACCTGGGCCACCGCCTGGATACTCCCCGAAATAATCACCACCACCACCACCTCCCCAGTTTGGATCAATTTCTTCTCCATCTGTCCAGGATTTCGTAGCGTTGCCGTTTGCAAAAGCGATTGATCCGGATGAAAGTTCCCATAAACCATAATAATCATCGATTACAGTTAATGTTAATTTTTCAAATATCATTAACATAAAACCATCATAACGGCTTAATGAAAAAGTATTATTTCCGGAATATCTTACGGGATTCCTGTTTCCTGTTACTGTCCACATGGGGAGATTTACTCTCCCATTGGAAATTAGAACTCCTGTAAGGGTATAATTTGATATATTTATGTTTTGAGCCCCGATAATAAATGTATCTTCATCGTTTACTTGCCTGGCACTAGGAGAAACACTTTGGCTAGGCTGTGGACTATCTACAAAACCAGCTTCTTCAGATTCGCTACTTGCACCATACTGTAATAAAACAGCATATTTTCCATTATACTTCTGTGGAATATTGTTCAAGGTGAATGTTCCACCTGTTCCACCAGCACCTGCTCCACCGGTACCTTGGCTGTCTGAGTCTTGATCGCCTGAATCCTGGGAATCTGAACCTTGGTTACCAAAGCCTTGGCCTGGGTTGGAAGAACTGCCGTCATCGCAGCCTGTGAAAGCAAATGCCAGCATCAAGATCAGCATTACCGGAAAAATACGAAACTTAAACATAATAACCTCCTATGTGCGATCCTACAAATAGTCTGATTATAATGATAAAGGACAATTTCCAGTTAAACATCCGTGTAAAACTCACAATTTTTCGAGAAAAATGCTGTGTTTTTGTGCGTTTACGCACTAAGTCTACAGTTTTATCACTTCTTCCCGGGTAGAAAAACCGGTTTTAAAGTAGATTTTACTTATATAGTTTTCCACGGTTCTTAAGCTTATTCCCATGGTGTCGGCAATTTGTTTATTTGAGTTATTTTGTTTTAATAAATTAATCGCTTCTATTTCTCTTTTTGAGAACTTTGAGTAAATTTGGGAGCTTTCATTTAATTTTAGATTTATTTCGTCAGATATATACATTTTTCCGCAAAGGAGAGAGTCTATTGCTGTTAATAATTCCGCTTTGCCGCTTGTTTTTGATAAAAAACCTGCTGCACCCAGCTTCATGGCCGTTTGTATTTTAAATGAATCTCCCAGGGCGGAACAAACCAGTACAGGGGGCTTGGAAATTTTTTTAATACGGCAATATTTATCTAACATGGGTAGAAAATCAAGCCCGTTATCTTCGCCCAATAAAAGGTCAAGGATAATAAGGGAGGGCAGCGTTTTTGATTTTTCGATAATGTTCATGGCTTCTGCAAGAGATTCTGCCTGGGCGCAGACGGTAAAGATGCCTGTTCCTTCAAGGATGGAAACCAGCCCGGCATTTAACAGTGGATGATCATCAATTAACATTATTTCCATGGGCCTATTCCTTCTTAAGAGAGGACAGCTGGAGCCGGTGGAATTTCAAGGCAAACCAAAGAACCTTCCCCTGGTTCTGTTATAATCTTTAGAACGCCCCCGAGTATAGCTGCTCTCTCCTTCATACTGATAATGCCTATATGTGATTTTTCGATATGTGATTTTTTGAAGCCTGAAATAATTTGCCCGTTGTTATCTAAAGGGGATTTAAAACCTTTACCGTCATCACTGATACCGATAAAAACAAATCCATTTTGTCCTAAACACATGGTGACTATCACCTCTTTAGCTCCGGCATGTTTTTCAATATTTGAAAGAGCTTCCTGGACTATACGGAAAACCTGCAGCTTTTTTTCCATGGTTAAAAAATCAAGCCTTAGTTCTGCTTCTATTTCCGCCCGGCAGTCAATCCCCGTTCTTTCGCTAAAGTCAAGGCAGAGCTGTCTTAAGCTGTCCGGCAGTTCGTTAAAACGGAAATCCGGAGGTATAAGGTCATTGCATATATCTCTTGCCTTACGAATAAGGTCGGCCATCATGGGTACTGTTTTATCACCTAGTTTTTCTCTTTCGTTTTTTCCTTCTGTATGAGCCATTTTTTCTGTTTCCAAAAGCAGGTAACGCATATCCTGAATTATCGTATCGTGTAGTTCCCGGCTGATTCTCCCCCGCTCTTCATCCTGGGCAAGCATATAGGCATGTGAAAAAATTGTTCCCTGGGTTTCTCTTTTTAATGAACCGGTCAGTGATTTATTTAATAATACTGTAAGCAATGTGGTGAATGCGAAAAAGACAATCAAGGTTATAAGCAATTGATAATACGAAGTATTTACATAGCGTTGGGCATCTCCGTCAATCATCAGCAAACTGATAAGTTCACTTGTTATTTCTACCGATACCGCCTGTGCCCTTTCTATGTCCCCTGAAGCAATGGAATCACGATATATTAATGCCAAATCTGAAACATTCCTGACCTCCTCTATATCTGTAAGAGGACGGCGGCGGATGTTAAATTCAGGGGCTTGAGAAAAAGGGATAGCTCGGTATGTACGATGTAATTCTGACTGTTGAAATTCATTAAGGGTCAGTAAAAATGCATCGATGGATGAGACTATGGTTTCTTCTTCAATTTCAATCCATTGATTAACAATGTCCTGTAAACTGGGGCTATACTGGGCCCCACAGGATATAAAAAGGGTGGTCAGCAGTATAAGAAGTTTCAATTTTGTAACCACAAACAACCTCTCAAATTCAATATATACTAAAATGAATATTTTGGTATACTGATTATATGGCAATTAAATGGTCCTGGAAACCAATAAAACTGATAATAATATGCATTGCAGCTGCCTTAATGAATATCTTCTTTAGCAATTTTTTCAAAGATTTGCTGGGTCTTCCGCTGTACCTTGATACAGTATTTACCGCAGCGGTTGCTTTTGCAGCCGGTCTTATTCCCGGCATTGCAGTGGCTATAATTAATTGGCTAATTGCAAGTATTTATTATAATGATTTCCATTTATATGTTCTGTGCGTCATTGCAGAAGTTGCATTAATATTCGCCCTTAAGCCTTCTGACCACTTCGCGAGTGGTCAGACAAGAGAAAGAATTATTGCTTCTTACTCAGGTCTTGCCGCAAAGCTTTTGTTATTATATATACTCTGCGCCATAACAATCAGTGTTTTAGGCGGGATCATTAATTATGTGTCAGATGTGTATCTTGGGATTCATTTACAATATTACAGTGTAGAGGATTCATTTAAACTTGGCCTTATAATGAACAATCTCCCAATTTTAGCAGTAAATATTTTTTCCCGAATCCCAATAAACATAGTAGACCGCTTTATCGTTATCTTTGGCGGCTATATTATCTCCCGGGGTTTAGTAAAATTTATCCAGTATAAGAATTAATTCCCGTTGCAGAAGACAATTGGCCGCCGGACAGTAAAAAATGTTTTATATTTCTCTGGAGTGACGTGTTTTCCGGCAGTTGCGTATAATCGTCATAATTTTTTTTATAAACCCATTTAATAAAACTGGTATTACCTGGAGATGTTTTAATAATTTTATAGTCCGATTGAAACTCAAGTATTTTTGAAGTTTCAGGCAGCAGGTTTTTTAATTCCGGAGCCAAAAGCCATGTGCTGCAATATACAATTGCTTCCCCAAATTCAGGGAAATACTTTTTGAAAAATAGTCCTGCCATTTTATAAGATAGATTTAAATTGTCCCGGGTCATTACCGCGTCAGAAGGGATGTGTACAGAAATTAACTTATCTCCTTCTACGGCATAACCTTCCAGCATTTCGTTGTTCGGACAGCTTCTCATTTCAAACTCCAATGTTCCCAATCTGAAAATTGAAGTTGATAAAACTCTGTAAATCCAAAAATCGCGGTCAAACCCATAGCAGCCGAAAGTTTCCAAATGCTCACCAACAAACCGTGAAAATTCCTTCATAGAATCAATATAAATATGGCGAGATATCCCCAGTTTTTCATACAGATCCCATGTTTTTAAAGCTGCTGCCAGATATACAGCCAGTGGTTTTAGACTGTTGGGGCTTTCTTTTAACGTTGACTCTATTTTTTTTCGCCCTTCATCTCCGGTATCCAGAGTAAAAAGCATATTGAAATAATCCTCCAAATCAGAAAAATCATGATCCTTAATGATGTTTACAATCATTTCTGTCGGCTCTTCGGGCATATCTATTTCTTTGCAGAGAGCATGGATTTGTGAATGGTTAAACTTCAAATTTTACCTCTGGCGCATTGTAATAAAAATTATTCATTTTGTATATCCGCCAAAATCCTGATAGATAAACAGGTAAAGAAAATACTTTATTCGTTTTTGATAGAGAATAACAGTGGAATCCTTACAGAAATTTTCCCGATTCAAAAGTACATCCAAAACAACGTTCGTGTCAACAAGTACTTTCATTTTAAGTATTCCTCGTATTTTCCCATTAGTGCATCGACACGGAGTTTATCATATGTTTTATTTTCCTGGTTAGATATTATACCCACCAAAGAGTCAACTAATGATGTATCTATTCCTATAAGGCATTTGAGAGGTGGCTCCGGTTTCTCTTTTTCCTTTGCAAAGGGAATTACTTTCATTTCTAGACGTGCCTTCCCTTCCGGTATTTCACTGGGTATTTCTATAGTCAAGAGGCGGCTTGCCGGTATTTCTACAGTTTGTGTAATGGTCATAGGGAGAGTATAGCATTAAAAGAGAAAAGAGAAAAGAGAAAAAAGGTAAAGATCATCTTATTCTTTAGTTTACTATCAACTTGATGTACTACTACTTGCTTTTTTTCCCAATATCCTGTACAATCTTCCTATGCTTAGGTCACAATACACCTTACAGCAATCGGCAATCGGCAATCGGCAATCGGCAATCGGCAATCATATAAACACGTAGATTCGTGTCAACTATCTAAAAGTGTAATAAAATCACAGCAATTTGATATTTTTTTTCGTTCTCATTGGGTAATAGGCTGGGAATATTCAGTCTTTACATATCTCTGTCCTTGAGGGCAGGTTAATCATCGTGGTTAGCCGCTTTCTAGCGGCGCATCATAAAAAGGAGTTTTTTGTATGAAAAACACATTAAATTTATTCGGGATTATCGTTTTAATTACAGTAATCGGGTTTTCAATGGTTTCCTGCGATGACAATGGAAATGGTTCAAGTCATGGCGAAAATACAGGTCCCAGTGGCAGTGGGAATAGAGACAGCAGGGTTGTCCTTGCAGCCGGTTATGCGTGGGTATGGCATAACCCGGAGGGTTGGAACAATGATGGTCTTATTTTTAGTGCAGACGGCACATTCCAGTCGATAACTGATTATGTTGCCGGTGTCCAGGGTGTTTGGCATGTAAATGGTACAGGGACATGGTCTACAAGCGGAAATAATGTTATAACATTAAATATTGATAGCCGGACGCATTCAGGCTCTTATACTGTAACGAGTACAACTTTAACTATACCAAATATTTTTGAGGTGGTGTTTACAAGAACGCCAGTAACGATTCCGTAATTTTGGACGTGGATTCAGTACTGTTACCCAGAGGGCGATGTAGTTGTCGCGAACCGGAGGTCCGATGCCTGCCGTTTAAAACGGGTGCCCATATGTAGTATGGGTGCATGTTTTTAAACGGCATGAAGTTGATCATAGCCTTTGTGTAAACCAGCAAGACTTTTTAACATTGCCTGTGCAAAAACAGCTCATATCACCGAATTTGCTTATTAAACGCATCAGCTTTTGCGGCAAGATCAATTTTATCTGGGAATGGTGGTATTGCAAAAGAGAATGTTGTTTTTCCATCTGCATTACAAACTGCCAAATCACCCATCCCAATAATGTCCATACCTATGATAATGTCCGCACTGCCAGGAAAGTCTACAACATATAATGGACAGTACTCTATTTCAAGATTATATACTAAAAATATAGATAATAATGTAACGTCTGCCTTTACAATACCTCCAATTCCAGCAATATTTACTGAAGAGCTGCTTCTAACCAAAGTTAATTTAAGCATATCTTTAACACTGGGTTTTATACATGAAATTGTCGCGCCAGTATCCCATAATGCGGTAAGTTCAACAGATTTAATGCGTAACGTGGTATCTACAGATAATACTGGTTTAATTTTAACTAATGTTGTTAATTTATTGACAGGCGCATCATACGATTGAATAAATCCCCGGTATTCAATACGGTTAGACATAAGGAAATCTTATAAGATCACCATCACAAAAAGCTGATATTGTTTTAGGCTTCTGGGTGTTGTCTTCTGATGGATCGTGTATATTTATAAATGGGCCGATTTCTAGTATTTTTCCATCATCAGCTGGCCTATGCAATATAAAATCACCAGGCTCAAGTTGTTCAAGAGCAGCTTTAGCAGCATCGGCAATTGTATCATAAACACCTAATAACGATGTGCCTGTGATTACTAGCCATTTGTCAAGGTATTTTTCGTGGAATTCAGCTTGTTTTGACTCATAAAAAGCATTTTCCCGTTCAAACATAATAATTTCCCTCAGTTCAAAATATAAGTTATCCTATTCGATCTGTCAACATAGCGTATTATACTCAATATTTTATTTTCGCAATCCTCTGCCTCCTTTCTGCTCATTAAATCCGCTGGTATAATTCGTTTTTTTGTACTATAATAATAGAACTATATTATTATTCGAGGTGTTTAATGGCGATGTTCCGGATTGCTCTTACGAAATTTGAAAATTCCCTGTCCTGGACATCGAAATACAATGCTTTGAGAGAATTTCACATACGTCAAGAAGTTCGCGAAGAATGTGATTTAATAGACAGCCTTTTTTCTCTTAGGGGAAACGTGGTATTGGCAGACTTACGGCAGGCCCGGGATCTTACGATGAAGCTCAATACCCGGTCCAACCTGACTAATGATCAGATGATCAGGGCCGGTCAGCTTAATGCCATGGGGCTTATTGACGAGATTCTTCACTATATGGTGGCTCTTTACCGGCAACAGGTACAGCCTGATATATTTGATACCGCCCTGCTGCGGCTGGAGCAGAATCTTGGTGTAAAAAACACCGGGGGATTGTTAAATTCATTTGGTACTCAATTCCCGCCCAGAGATGTTTATACTGGGAATGCTACGGTGGATCAGTACCTAGCCTCGGAAGAAGAGGGGGAAAGCTGCAGGGCATTGAGCCTTGAGGAAATCCTGCTTTTGGCCCTGGCCAACCTTAACCCTGCATTTAAACCATTTCTCTTTCTTTTTGATGATGCGGATCTGGTGGAAAAATCAATTTACCCCGGAGCGGTGGAAGAATTAAAAGCCCATCTTGCTGCGCTTCCCACCTTTGGCCCTGATGGCATGAACCTTTGGGATCTGCTCAGGGCTCCCGCTCTGGCGTCCCCTGATTCCCTTTTGGGTCAGCTTGAGTATATGCGCAGGAACTGGGGCCTTCTTATCGGTAATTTTATGACCAGGCTTTTGATGGGCCTTGATGTAGTCAAGGAGGAGGAAAAGCCCTATTTTGGCGGCCCCGGACCCAGCTATGCGCCTGATTATTCCTGGCTGCAGCATGAATACGAGGCGTTTTCTCCTGACGAAGACTGGATGCCCCGGACCGTGTTGATAGCTAAAAGTACCCTGGTCTGGCTTTTTCAGTTATCACAAAAATATGGCCGGGAAATAAGCCGCCTGGATGAAATCCCGGACGAGGAGCTGGACATACTGGCCCGCCGGGGCTTTACCGGTTTATGGTTAATTGGACTTTGGGAACGGAGCCAGGCTAGTAAAACCGTTAAACAATGGACCGGTAACCCTGAAGCCGCAGCCAGTGCTTATAGTCTCCATGATTATGATATTTCCGGAGAACTGGGAGGCTGGGGGGCCCTTGGAAATCTACGGGATCGCTGCTTTCGCCGGGGAATCAGGCTTGGTTCCGATATGGTTCCCAACCATACAGGTCTTGACAGCCGTTGGATTATGGAAAACCCCGATCGTTTCCTTCAGCTTTCTTATCCTCCCTACCCAACCTATACCTTTAACGGCGGGAACCTTTCGAACCGGGAGGGAGTTGGTATTTTTATTGAGGATCATTATTATACCCGCAGCGATGCGGCAGTGGTTTTTAAGCGTGTTGATTTTAATTCCGGGCATACCCGTTATATATACCATGGCAATGACGGCACCTCCATGCCCTGGAATGATACCGCCCAAATCGATTTTTTAAACCCAGAAGCCCGGGAGGCGGTAATCCGTACTATAATCGGTGTGTGTCAGCAATTTTCGATAGTTCGTTTTGATGCCGCCATGACCCTTGCAAAACGGCATATTCAACGGCTCTGGTACCCTGAACCGGGCCGGGGTGGTGATATACCAAGCCGCTCTGAACACGCCATTTCCACAGCGGAGTTCAACCAGCGTATCCCCAATGAGTTCTGGCGGGAAGTGGTGGATCGCTGTGCCGCCGAGGCTCCTCATACCCTGCTTTTAGCTGAAGCTTTCTGGATGATGGAAGGTTACTTTGTCCGCACCCTGGGAATGCACCGGGTATATAATTCTGCCTTTATGAATATGCTTAAAAATGAGGATAATGCTAAATACCGGGCCACTATCAAAAATACCCTGGAATTTGACCCTGAAGTATTAAAACGCTTTGTCAACTTTATGAATAACCCTGATGAAGATACGGCAGTGGCACAGTTTGGCAAAGGGGATAAGTACTTTGGTATCGCCACTTTGCTTGTGACCATGCCTGGTCTTCCCATGTTTGGCCACGGGCAGATCGAAGGTTTTGAGGAAAAATACGGCATGGAGTACCGGCGCTCGTATAAAGACGAAGTACCGGATTCTTACCTGGTGGACCGTCACGAAAGGGAAATTTTCCCCTTAATGAAAAAGAGGTATGTTTTTTCCGGCAGTGCAGATTTTGTTCTTTATGACTTAATTGGCAGTGATGGGAATATTAATGATAATGTATTTGTCTATTCAAACCGAGCCGAACGGAGGGACGAAAAAGCGCTGGTTCTTTACAATAACAGCTTCTCTCAGGCCTCAGGGTGGTTAAAATGGAGTGCTGTGGCTGTTCCTAAAAAAGACGGAACTCTAAAAAAGGACGACCTTGGGACGGCTATGGAGCTGCACAGGGAAAACCGCTATTTTACAATCCTTAGGGAGCAGCGTTCAAACTTGTATTTTATACGTTCTTCTAAAGAACTATCTGAGCGTGGCCTTTTTATAAACCTAAATGGATACGAAACTCAGGTTTTCCTGGACATTCACGAAGTGGCGGACTTGAAAGGCGCAAAAACCGGAACCTGGGACGCTCGCTGGGCCCGGTTGAACCATGATCTAAACGGTAAAGGGGTACATGATATAGATCAAGCCATTTTAAATATTTATTTAGGCGAACTTTACTACCCCCTGGAAAGCATTTTAAGGTTTGAAATTCCAACAGACAAGAAAAAAAGGAAGGATATCGAAGGCCTTAAAGAACCAGTACTGGCTTTTGCTAAGGCAGGAGCGAAATACTTAACCGGTGTTGAAGGCGGATACGCCACCTTTAAGACCTTTGATACTCCCCCTAAAATAAATCCTGATGAGATCTGGAAGGAATACGCCGCTTTTGTAAAACGTGCATTATCAGATCATGCTAAAAAGCCGGAAAAACCCCTGTCTCCGGTTTTAGGCTACGGTATTCTGGGCCTGCTCCGTACGATTTTAGGGGGAAGCAGCGGAGCAGAGGCCGTACTTCTGGCGGACCACTGGCTGCTTTTCCAAAAACTGGAAAACATCTGGATGAGCATGGGTATAGAAAAAGCCCAGCGGATTGCGGAAATCGCCCGGGCGGTCCTGTTGCGTACTTCTCCTGAAACTCCCACAGCATTCCGGGCCGCATTTACAGAAAGCAAGGATGCCGCCAATAGCCTGGCTGCGGCCCTTATCTTTGAAAGCTACGGCACTGATGATTTCTTTAGGCTCTTAGGGATCAATCGCTTTGATGATGTGACCTGGTTCAACAAAGAATCCTTTGAGGAAGTCCTTTTCTGGGCACCCCGCTTCCTGATTTCCGAAAGCGGCGCCGCCTTTGGCAAAACCGTAGCTGATACCCCGGATGACGTTAAGAAACGAGCCGCTTTAATCCGGGCCATCGTTTCAAGCCTTAGCCGGGCGGAAAAAGCTTCGGGATATAAGCTTAACGATCTCCTTGAGTTCCTGTTATGATTTAAATTCTATAGCCACTTTTATATCTCCCTTTGAGCCATCGGCACAATGGAAGGCTTCTTCCCATTCTTCCAGAGGGAAAAACCGTGTTACAACTCCATTAGTTTTCAACTTTTTTGCGGCGATATTTTCAATAACAAAAGGGAAACAGTAAGGGCTAAGATGAGCGCCCAGGACATCAAGTTCTTTTCGATCCCCGATTATGGACCAGTCCAGTGTTGTAGGTTCCTGGAAAACAGAAAACTCTACAAAACGGCCCAGCTTGCGGATCATTTGCATTCCCTGAACTACAGAAGAAGGGTGCCCTGCGCATTCGATGTAAATATCGCAGCCGTAACCATTGGTTAGTTTCATTACTTCTGCGTTAACGTTAATCCTGCCGGGATTCCAAACCAGGTCTGCACCAAATTCCTTTGCTTTTTCTAACCTTGCATCTTGCAAGTCCAGAACAATTAAGCGTGCTGGGTTCTTCATTCGTGCATAAGTAACCATTCCTAAACCTAAAGGCCCGGCACCGGAAATGACAACAATATCTTCGCAATTGATCTGAGCCCGGTCCACACAGTGTTTGGCGCAGGCGTAAGGTTCAATCAAGAGGGCGTCTTTAAGGGGTATTTCTTTGGGGATTTTATGAATTAATGAATTTTTGGGGAGTCTGACATATTCGGCCATGCCGCCGCATAGATCCGTAAAGAAGCCATAAATTTTATGGATATGACACATCCAGTAATGGCCGGTCCTACAATAACGGCATTCATTACAGGGAACTATTTGATCTGATGTAACCCTGTCACCTAAAGAAAAACCTTTGACATTGACACCCAGGGCGGCTACGGTTCCAAGGAACTCGTGGCCCGGGATAAAAGGCGGTTTTACATAGCCTGGCTGGATTCCGCCTCCCCAGAACATTGGCGCTCCATGGCGGCATTTAAGATCCCCGGCACAGATTCCGCAGCCCTCAGTCTTGATAATAATGTCATCATTGCCGCAATCCGGAACTGGGAAATCCTTGATAAAACGGTAATCTGTCTGGCTATAGGCTACCAGGGCCTTCATCGTTTTTGGCAGGTTCATATTTGCTTTCATATTAAGACCCTCCCATATGCCAGTATCTATTATACCAGTAATCATTCTATAATACCATAAATGAAAAAAAGAATTTTATTACAGGAGGGTTGGCAGCTTTCTACTCCAAAGAAAGATGGCTGGCTGGATATTAGACTCATGCCCATGAATGTACACGAAGTACTTCATGAAAAAAAAATAATTAACGATGATTTTTTTATAGGATTGGGTGAAAGCTCAAAATGGGTTGCAGAACAGGACTGGATCTACCGCTGCTCCTTTAAAGCACCTTCTCATAAAGGGCCTACCTATCTATACTTTGGAGGCTTGGACACTGTTATCCAGGTGATGCTTAACGGTAATAAGATAGCCCAGTGGAAAGATTTTTACCTTCCCCTCCGTGTTAATGTGACAGGAATGCTTAAAAATGAAAATCTTTTAGAATTGCATTTTAAATCACCCTATACATATATAAAAGAGAATCCCATACCCAAGGAATGGGTGGGGAAAATAAGGCCTTCCAGCGTTTTGCGGAAACCAATGCACGATTTCGATAATTACCTTGGAGCCCAGCCTTACCTTACACCCATTGGTGTTTTTGATGAAATTTGCCTTGAATTGATCAACAAAGCTGAACTCACTTCGATTGAAGTAGAGCCCCTCCTTAGTAACGGATTTCACAGGGGAGCGACAGCAATTCGTATATCTGCTTCAGAATCAAATGGTGTATATGCTGAGTTAAGTCTCTTTGACCCAAAAAAGAAAAAAATTGATTCTGTAAAAATTATTTTTAAGAAGAATAAGGCAGCGGCCAGCCTTCTTGTTTGGGAACCTGAACTATGGTGGCCCAGGGGTTATGGTAAACAGCCCCTTTATACCCTGGAAACCAAATTATTCAGTACAGAAACGGATGAGCTTCTTGACAGCGACCAGAGGGCCATAGGTTTCCGGGAAATTAAAATGGATGGCAACTTTAATTTGTCTGTAAACGGCCGAAAGATCCGCCTCTGGGGTTCTAATATGGCGCCTTTAGATGGAAAAACCCACCGTTGGAATGGCGAACGGGCTAAAATTCTGCTTGACCTTTGCGAAATGGCGAATATGAACACCCTTAGGATCTGGGGAGAAGGTGAACCTTACAGCGACGAATTTTACCGGGAATGTGATGAACGGGGCATTCTAGTTTGGCAGGAATTTTTTTCCGGTTATGGCATGGCGCCTGACTGGAAAGAATACCAGGATCTATGCGTCATGGAGGCTGAACACCTGGTATCCAGGCTTAAGCACCATCCCTGTATTTTTATGTGGTGCGGAGGGAACGAGATGATCATGGGGCGGGATTTTAACCATCCCGGGGAAAAAATGATAGGCCTTGAACTTTACACGAAAAAATACGCCGATGTCTGCGCCCGTCTTGACCCGGGCCGCTTCTATTGGGTCAGCTCCCCTTATGGCGGATCTTACGCCAACGATCCAAAAGAAGGAGATACCCACGGTTACGATATGTGGTGGTACTCCCCTGGAATGGAATACCCTGTTGCAATGACCGAGCTTATGCGGGTATCCGGCCCGGCAATAAAAAGCATGAAACGCTGGATAAGCGATGATAAAATGTGGGACAAGGGTTTTATCGATGCCAACTATTCCTGGAAGCGTCAAAAGGATCTGGCGCCAAAAGCCTGGGTTCAACGGGTGGCAAATTCGCTGGACACTAAAACAGGGCCGGTACACGAATTCCGGGATGCAGAGACACCCTATGAACTGGCCTATAAATACGCGGCGGCCCACGCCAAGGCATTTAAACTAGGCATTAAGCGCAGCCGCATGGGACGCCCTTCTTATTCCGGTAAGAACAGAATTTCCAATGTCCATTTAATATGGAAACTCTTTGATACCTGGCCCCTTATCTACAGCGCAATTATAGACTATTACCTTGAGCCTTTTATTCCCTATTATGAAGCCAAGCGGAGTTATGAGCCTTTGATCTGTTGTTTTGATATTCGGGATTCCATTACCTTATGGCTGATCAATGATAGTGACAGGGATAGCTCAGGATTCCTTGAATACGGTCTTTTTACCCCTCGGACCAATAGTATTTTGACAAAGCGAAGGATCAACGCTAAAATAGCGGCAGGTGAGTCAACAGAAATAACAAGCCTTGATGACTTTGGCCAGTTCCGCACGGAGAATATCCTCTTTGCCCGGTACACAGATAAGAAGCTGGGGATTGATTATTTAACCATTGATTATGTTGACATAGAACGCCGTTTGATTTTCCCCGAGGCTAAACTGAACCTGGAAATCAAAGACGACCTTCTTTCTGTTTCAACCGATAAGTTTGCCCGCTGTGTTGAGCTGGAGGGAAATAATAAGGGGGATGAGTTTGGTTTTTATTTTGAGGATAATTACTTTGACCTTTTACCTGGGATAACAAAGAAGATAAAGATTAAAGGGCGGCATAAAAACGGAACTATTACTGCAAAAGCACATTATTCACCGCATAAAACGACGATTAATAAAAAACATAACTAAATGGAGGAAAAAAATGAAAGTTATTCAAGAAATGAAAAATTACGGGCATGAACAAATTGTTTTTGTCCAGGATGAAAAAGTTGGTCTTAATGCCATCATCGCAATACACAATACCGTATTAGGTCCTGCTCTGGGGGGAAGCCGTTTCTGGAATTACACTTCTGAAGAAGAGGCTCTTTATGATGTACTGCGTCTTTCCAGAGGAATGACATTAAAAAATGCAGCAGCAGGTCTAAAGCTTGGCGGTGGGAAAGCAGTAATTATAGGAGATCCGCAGAAATTAAAATCTAAAGAATTTTTTCATTCTTACGGCAGATTCATAGATTCCATGGGCGGTAAATATTATACTGCCGAAGATATGAACATCCACGCTTCTGATATGGCGCAGATAAATGAAGTAACAAAGTATGTTTCCGGAACTCCGGATATAAGCGGTAATCCTTCCCCTTTTACAGCCCGGGGTGTTTATATGGGTATGAAAGCAGGCGCCGGCATAAAATTTGGTAATGATTCTCTTAATGGTAAAACTGTTGTAGTGCAGGGGCTTGGAAGTGTAGGTTACGCACTTTGTGAATTTTTATATAAAGAAGGTGCTAAACTCAAAGTATATGATATCAAACCTGCAGCTATGGAAAGAGCTGTAAGTGAATTAGGTGCAACTGCCCTTACAGCTGAAGAATATTTAACAACCGACTGTGATATATTTTCTCCCTGTGCAATGGGAGCTGTTATAAATATAAAAAATATAGAAAACTTTAAATGTCAACTTATAGCCGGAGCAGCAAATAATGTCCTTGTAGATGCAGCTTCCGGTGACGCTTTGGATAAAGCCGGCATCCTGTATTTGCCTGATTACATTATTAATGCAGGAGGTGTTATCAATTGCGGAATGGAAGTGTGCGACGGTTATTATGATGTTAAAACTGTTAATACTAAAGTGGATAATATATATGATACTACGCTTAAAATAATCGCCCTGGCAAAGGAAAAGAAAATCAGCACAAGTAAAGCGGCAGATGAATATGCAGAAGGGATCGTTAAGGCGCATGGGAAGTAATATGGAAAAGCAACATGAACAAGGCGGTAAAGGACTCTGGGCCGCCGCTCACTGGGCCGATGAAACTGCGGCAAAAATAATCCGCGAAAAGGGCGATAAGGATATTTATACCTGCGCCTCAGGCATTACCCCTTCCGGGACCGTGCATATTGGGAATTTCCGGGAGATCATTTCTGTGGAACTGGTGGTCCGGGCCCTGCGGGACTTGGGGAAAAAAGTACGTTTTATTTACTCCTGGGATGATTACGACGTGTTCCGTAAAGTGCCGGTAAATATGCCTAAACAGGAGGAGTTAAAAAAATATTTACGCTTTCCCATTACCATGGTTCCCGATCCCTGGGACAGGGATTCCAGTTATGCCCGGCACAATGAGATCGATGTTGAAAACACCCTTCCTCTGGTGGGGATTAAGCCTGAGTATCTTTATCAGGCTGAAAGTTACCGGTCTTTTCAATATGCAGAAGGTATGCGCCGGGCTTTGGAACACCGTGAAAACTTAAAAAAGATCCTGGATAAATTCCGGGATGAAGAACATAAAATTCAAGGGGAATGGTGGCCTGTAAGTGTTTTCTGTTCGTCTTGTAATAAAGACGAAACTGTTATTGAAAGCTGGAATGGGGAATGGAACTTGAGTTATAATTGTAACTCCTGTGGCCACAGAGAAACTGCTGACATTCGCAGCGCTAAGGGATTCAAGCTGGTTTGGCGGGTTGATTGGCCCATGCGCTGGGAATATGAAAAGGTGGATTTTGAACCCGCCGGAAAGGATCATCACAGCCATGGCGGCAGCTTTGACACTGCCAAGTATGTCTGCAAGGAGTTGTATAACTGGGAAGCTCCGGTAACTTTCCGCTATGACTTCATAGGCATCAAGGGAAGTCCGGGCAAGATGTCCTCTTCCAAAGGAGAGTTAATAGACCTTCCCGATGTACTAAAAGTTTACACCCCCGAACTGACCCGCTACCTTTTCGCCGGGACAAGGCCCAATACGGAATTCACAATCTCCTTTGATCTGGACGTGATTAAGATCTACGAAGACTACGATAAAACAGAGCGCATTGCCTGCAAGCTCGAAGAGGCAAAAGACGAGACGAGCTACCTTCGTGAAAAACGGATCTATGAACTGTCCCAGGTCAACACAGACAAGGATGGCAAAACTCTTGAGCTAAAGCTTAAGCCCTACCAGCTTCCCTTCCGCCACTTCTGCAATTTAATCCAGATTGCAGACGGGGATATTGACAAGGCCATTGCCGGCCTGGGCCGCAGCGCAGAGGCCCCTGCGTCCGAGCAGCTCCCAGCTCTGCGCAGCCGGGCCCTTTGCGCCAAATACTGGGTGGAAGAATGC
>Ga0099364_10007008_pt1 | contig 16235 bp, 15 predicted proteins | sample TergutTh196P3_FD_73070 | JGI IMG/M metagenome (GOLD analysis project Ga0099364, IMG submission 73070) | Microcerotermes parvus P3 segment gut microbial communities from Pointe-Noire, Republic of the Congo - Th196 P3 | ecosystem: Host-associated > Arthropoda: Insects > Digestive system > Gut ...
GGAAAAGATGTGTGTTTTATGCCCCGCAGAGCGAAACCAAGGACGGTGGAGCGCTCGCTAGTAGGCGCAAGGACGCGCCGCCTAGCGACAAGGGGCAGAAAATACACATCTTTTCCATGCACCGCACTAATGGTATCGCCCCCCGTGGCCAGTTAAAAAACGCCGGTTCAAACCGGCGTTTCAAGTTGCATTACTTCTTTTCATTTGATAGGGCTTTCAACATTTCAGACTGTATTTTCAGTTTTGTATTCTCCTCACGGAGCAGGAAAATCTCACGTCTAAGCTCCTCGCATTCATCTCTTAGTTTCTCGTAGCGCCGGAACTGGTAATCCGTCATTCCGTCCTCTCCGCCAGACGTCTCCTTTTGGCGCAACTGGTTCATATCCTGCATCAGGGCGTCATATTTATCCCGGAGATCGATATAGGCCCTAAACTGGTAATCTGTCATAGACGCATCACCCTTTGCATAATCAACAGACTTGCTACGCATCATATCACTCTCCGATGTAAAAATCAAGACCGGACGAGTCTTATATATGGAACCATTCTAACAGAGTTACAGGTCAGCCCTAACTGGAAAAGATGCGTGTTTTATGCCCCGCAGAGCGAAACCAAGGACGGTGGAGCGTTCGCTAGTAGGCGCAAGGACGCGCCGCCTAGCGACAAGGGGCATAAAATACACATCTTTTCCATGCACCGCACTTATGGTATCGCCCCCGTGACCGGTTACCTAACAGGCCAATAGCACTCTGCCAAAAAGTTTCCCTACTGAATAACATCGTTGTTTTTCAGAAATACTTTAGTATCGGGAGGTATTGATTGAGTGATAAACATATTTCCGCCAATAACGCTGCCTTTGCCGATCACCGTGTCGCCCCCAAGAATAGAAGCGCCGGAATAAACAGTCACCCCATCCTCAAGCGTTGGGTGACGTTTTTTGCCGCGAAGGTTTTGCCCCCCGCGCGTGGACAAAGCGCCCAAAGTGACACCCTGATATAACTTAACGTGCTCGCCTATTTTAGTCGTCTCACCAATGACAATGCCGGTACCGTGGTCGATGAAAAAGTGGCTGCCAATATCAGCGCCGGGATGAATATCTATTCCGGTCAGGCTGTGAGCATATTCAGTCATCATTCTTGGAATATAAGGAACCTCCAGCAAATAAAGTTCATGAGCCAAACGAAAAATGCTGACTGCAAAAATCCCGGGGTATGCGAAAATAATCTCATGCCTGCTCCTCGCTGCCGGATCCCCGTCATAAGCCGCCTGAACATCGGACAGGAGAGCTTCTATTATATAAGGAATTCTACTCAAGAAACTATGGCAGATATTGCCGGCTTTTGCGAACATATCTGCGCATTCATTATTATCGCCGCCCTCAAGATTCAAAGCGCAACAAATTTGCCGCTGCAGAATGCTTTCCACATCAGCGACCAAATCACGAACAACGCATTGCATATCTGCTCCCCTGGCGCCGTTTTCATCAAAGTATCCCGGAAAAAGCACCCTTCTGAGCAAGTTGATAACTGTAGTTACCTCATCTTTATCAGGTAGAAAATCCGGATGCGCTGTCTCTTTGCTGAAATGCTTTTCATGCGTAGACATAATACCGGCGGTTAGAGAATCAATGAAATCCATTGCGATTACTCCCCTAACCGTATCATTTCGTCAATACACTTTCTAGCCCTCGCAGCTAAATCAGGATCAATCGCGATTTCATCCCCACCCTCCCGTATCAAAGCATGGTAAACATCCATTAAAGTAGTAACCTTCATGTTTGGGCAAAGAAGCTTATGGCTCAAACAATAAAACCTCTTATCCGGGCATTCATATTGCAGATGTTCAGCAATGCTCATTTCCGTCCCAATGATGAACTTATCTGCGGAGGATTCTCTCCCATATTTCATTATTGCGGATGTAGACCCCACAAAATCGGCCTGCGCTACAACTTCCGGTATACACTCGGGATGCACCAGCAGCAACGCGCCGGAATACTCTTGTTTCGCCTTTTCAACATCACTCGTACTGACGCAGGCATGAATCGGGCAGCCGCCTTGCAGCAATTTGAAATTTTTCTCAGGGACACTCTTTGAAATATAATCACCTAAATTACAGTCCGGGATAAACAGAATGTTACGGTTATCGATTTTCTTCACAACATCAACCGCCGAAGATGACGTAACGCAGACGTCGCTTATGGCTTTAAGTTCAGCAGTAGTATTTATATATGCAACTACGGTGTAGTCGGGGTACTGCCTTTTAACAGCAGCGATCATCTCCGGCTCCATTTGCTCCGCCATTGGGCAGCCGGCTGTATGATTGGCCAGTATGACGGTCTTTTCAGGAGAAAGAAGCTTTACGGTCTCCGCCATAAACCTAACGCCACACATGATGACCGTGTTGTGAGAAACCCTAGTGGCCTCCACGCTCAGGCCATACGAATCACCGCAGAAGTCTGCCACCTCCACAATCTCCCTCGCTTGATAGCTATGAGCCAGAATGCAAACACCTTTTTCCCTCTTTAGAGTTACTATTTCAGACTGAAGGTCGCTGATTCTCATAAATGATCTCCCCTTACAATTTAACCGGTTGCGGCTTATATATATCTATATGTAGTACTCATCTGCCCCTCTGGCTTTATTATCGTCAATTATTGCCTGAAGGGTTATTCCGTCGAGATATCCGTTTATCACTCGCTCCAACCCCTGCCATACAGGCAGCGTCATACAGCAATCCCTGCGTTCGCATTGATTTGGCTCATATTCCATGCAAGCAACAGGGCTGAGGCTGCCCTCGGTAATCCTCAAGATTTGGCCTACCGTATATTTATCCGGCTCTTTTGCCAGCATGTACCCGCCCTGATATCCGCGGCTGGTTCGCAGGATATCCGAGTTGTTGAGCAAGGTAACGATTTGCTCAAGATACTTTTTTGAAATGCCCTGCCTCTGAGCAATATCCTTAAGCGAAATATAACCGTCGTTCTTATGCTCAGCCAAATCAAGAAGCATCCGCAGGGAGTATCTCCCCTTTGTAGAAATCTTCATCTTCTTTACCCCCCCACTCGTCTGTTACAGGTCAGCCTCTGGAAAAGATGTGTGTTTTATGCCCCGCAGAGCAAAACCAAAATATATTTGTTTACCTACTTGACATATAGGTAATATCAGGTTATAATCCAATTCACACCAGTCACATATGTATTATTCCAATATAGAGCAATTGCATGAAGCAGCTCAAAGCGGCAGCACCTCGTTCATGCTGCCGGTACGGTAGCCTAATAAATCGAGCGCTACATATGAAAAACCTAATTGCTTAAAGGCTGCGTGAACGAGTTCGCGATTATTCAAATCAGCAAGTATCGAAAAACCGTGTTCATCGGTTTCAATGCGTGCTAACCCCTCGTGATGCCGCACGCGGACTTGGCAAAGGCCCATGTCCAGCAACAATTGCTCAGCCTTGTCCACCATTGATAGTTTTTCATGCGTTATCCTTTCGCCATATGGAAAACGTGACGACAAACAAGCGAAAGATTGCTTATTCCAAGAAAACAAACCCATCTCTTTTGAAAGAGCGCGTATCTCATTCTTTGTCAGCTTAGCATATCGAAGCGGGCTTAAAGCGCCTTGTTCCTCTATTGCGAGATGCCCCGGCCTGTAATCCGCGTTGTCGTCCATGTGGGAGCCTTCGGCCAGAAGCTCGATTCCATATTCGTTTGCTACAGCCCTGAACTGTGTAAACAGTGCGCTCTTGCATAGATAGCAGCGGTTAGCCGGGTTTTCAGCGATGCCTTCAACATCCAGTTCCTTGAAATCGATGATTATGTGCCGGATGTTCTCCTGCTCGCAGAAAGCTGAAGCTTCCCTCAACTCTCGTTCCGGGAAAAAAAGAGAGCGCGCCGTGAGTGCGATGACCTTGTCGCCCAGTACGCTATGCGCTGTTTTCAAAAGGAAAGTCGAATCCACTCCGCCTGAAAAAGCCACTGCCAAACTGTCAAACCCGCGCAAGTATTGCATAAGGATTTCGTGTTTCTCATGAATATCCAAAACCATTCAACACCTTTTCATTGTTTTCCGCGTTTCTCTCAAATAAAACCTTGCATAATCCTCAGCATTGACAAACAAAAGACTGAAAGCATCAATGCACATAATGCCTATTAATAATATATGCAATATGTATTATAAATGACTATCAGCACAAACGTCAAGATTTATTTAAAAAGGAGCGAAATTATCATGAGCAAAAGCAGAAACTACAAGTTTGAAACCTTGCAGATACACGTCGGTCAGGAAACGCCCGATCAAGCTACAGACTCGAGGGCAGTCCCCATCTACCAGACGACCTCGTATGTCTTCAGGGATTCGGCGCAGGCAGCAGGCCGCTTCGCGCTTACTGAACCGGGCAATATATATACCCGCCTGATGAATCCAACAAATGACGTCTTTGAAAAACGCATCGCAGCGCTTGAAAGCGGGGCAGCGGCGTTGGCTGTGGCCTCCGGCTCGGCAGCAACAACATACGCGATTCAGAACATTGCGCGGTCTGGCGATCATATCGTATCGGACAATCAGATATACGGCGGCACATACAATCTGCTTGCGCACACACTGCCGGAAACCGGCATTAAGACGGCTTTCGTGGACGGCGGAGACCCGGGCAACTTTGAAAAAGCCATACAAGCCAACACGAAAGCGATTTTCATTGAAAGCCTCGGAAACCCAAACTCGACCATAGTAAATATAGGCGCACTTGCGGACATCGCGCACCGCAACGGCATACCGCTGATTGTTGACAACACATTCGCCACGCCATATCTGCTGCGCCCCATTGAGCACGGCGCGGATATAGTCATACACTCGGCGACTAAGTTTATTGGCGGTCACGGAACTACGCTTGGCGGCGTGATCGTTGATAGCGGCAAGTTCGACTGGGCGCAAAATGACAAATATCCGGGCCTATCGCAGCCTAGCCCGGGATATCATGGCGCTGTATTCAGCGAAGTAGCGGGAAATCTTGCTTATATTATCAAAATACGCACGACACTGATGCGCGACACAGGCGCGGCATTGTCACCATTCCATTCATTCCTGTTTCTCCAAGGGCTTGAAACACTCTCGCTGCGAGTGGAGCGTCATGTATTTAATGCGCTCAAAGTCGTGGATTACCTGGCTGCTCATCCAAAAGTTGACAAGGTCAACCACCCGTCGCTGCCGGGACACAGGGACAATGCGCTGTACAAAAAGTATTTTCAAAACGGCGCCGGTTCGATATTTACATTTGAACTCAATGGCGGCGAAGATAAAGCGAAAGCATTTATCGACCGCTTGGAACTGTTTTCACTGCTGGCAAACGTCGCCGATGTGAAATCGTTGGTGATTCACCCCGCTTCCACCACTCACTCTCAGATGAGCAAGGATGAGCTGCAAGCGTCAGGCATCAAACCCAACTCCATAAGGCTGTCAATCGGTACAGAGCATATAGACGATATAATAGGAGATTTGGAACAGGCCCTCGAGGCTGTCTGATTTTCTTTATATAGTGCAGAGGAAAGGCGTGTTGTGTGTTTTTGTGAGGGAAATTCGGCTGCTGTACGAAACTGGCCGAACAAAAACACATAATACGCCTTTTTCCGGTAGGGCGTGAATTGCTAAACCCTCTGGTTACAGGTCAGCCTCATCTGGAAAAGATGTGTGTTTTATGCCCCGCAGAGCGAAACCAAGGACGGTGGAGCGCTCGCTCGTAGGCGCAAGGACGCGCCGCCGAGCGACAAGGGGCAGAAAATGCACATCTTTTCCATGCACCGCACCAATGGTTTCGACCCCCTGTGACCTGTAACACCCTCTGAACAGCTATCGGGTTTTATTGTTATAGAAGGGTGGTTAACAGTAACTGAGTATGTTATAATTGGCGGAGGTTTTAATATAAAACGGAGTAAACCGGACGAAGGAGGTACGGAAAAATGGAAGTTTACGCCGACAATGCGGCGACAACAGCGGTCAGTCAAGCAGCATTGGACGCCATGATGACAAGCCTGAAGCAAGAATACGGCAACCCATCCAGCATACATTCAAAGGGGCGCAAGGCAGCAAAAACGCTTGAAGCGGCGCGTGATACAATAGCGGGGCTTATAAACGCACAACCAAGTGAAGTCTTCTTTACCTCAGGAGGGACGGAAGCAGATAACTGGGCGATAAGCATCGCAGCAGAAAACGGGGCGAAAAGCAATAAACGTCATATCATTACCTCAGCAATTGAGCACCACGCAGTACTTCATATGCTGGACAAGCTGAAAAAGCAAGGATTTGAAATAACGCTGCTTCCGGTCGGAAGCGACGGCATAGTCAGCCCCGGGGAGCTTGAAGCCGCAATACGGGCGGACACGGCGCTTGTTACGGTCATGTACGCAAACAATGAAATCGGGACGCTGCAGCCGATACCCGAACTCGGTGCAATATGCCGCGAACGCGGCGTACTTTTCCACACCGACGCCGTCCAAGCGGTAGGCCATGTTGCCATTGACATGCAATCGCAGGATATTGACATGCTCTCGCTGTCGGCGCATAAGTTCCACGGCCCAAAGGGGATAGGTGCGCTTTATTGCCGCAAAGGTATAGCAGTATCGGCTTTCATAGAGGGCGGTGCACAGGAGCGAGGCAAGCGCGCAGGGACCGAAAACGTGCCGGGAGTCGCCGGGATGGCGGCTTCGCTTGAAGAATCATGCAGGGACATGGAAAAAAACAACGCAAAGGTAGCGGAAATGCGTGACAATCTGATCAAATCATTGAGCGCTATAGAGCGAAGCAGGCTGAACGGGCACCCGGAAAACCGCTTGCCCGGCATAGTGAACTTCTGCTTTGAAGGAATAGAAGGCGAGGCGCTTTTACTTATGCTCGATATGGAAGGGATCTGCGCTTCATCGGGATCGGCCTGCACATCAGGCTCGCTTGACCCAAGCCATGTGCTGCTTGCATTAGGCCTGCCGCATGAGATAGCGCACGGATCGCTGAGGCTTTCGTTAAGCGAGTACAACACCCCCGAAGAAATAGAGCATATCATAAAAACCCTGCCGCCTATTATAAAAAAGCTGCGCGATATGTCTCCGGTTTGGGAAAACATCAGTAAATAAGCAAAAAACGCTAATCTAACGAGCAAACTCTATCAATTTTAGTAACTGCTCTTAAACCGGTGAGGATGGTTGTTTCTGTTCACGCAAAGCGCAACCATGGACGGTGGAGCGTTCGCGAGTTGGCGCATGGAGGCGCCGCCACCGAGCGATTGCGTGAACAGAAATAACCGTCCGAGCGCAAGGTTTAAGAGCAGTTACCATTTTCATAAGGAGGGCAATAATGAATTGGCATGAGTATGTAAGCGAAACAGGAAAAGTCCCGGAATGGCCGTATGAGACAAACTACGGGAAAGAAAACATTGTTGAATCAGATGTGCTGGTGATTGGCGGCGGCGTAGCCGGATGCCGGGCAGCAATCGCCGCAAAGCAAAAAGGAGCGTCCGTCGTCCTAATGGACCGCGGCTTCTCGAAGCGCAGCGGAGCCGGAGGTCCCGGCGTCGACCATTGGCACGGAGCTGTCAGGAACCCCTGTTCAAAAATCACTCCTGAGATGTACTCGGAGGCCGCAATGGACGCGACAGACGGGTACACATACGGCATGGCGCGCTACATTGTAGGCATGGAAGGCTGGGATACGCTGCTCGAAGCCGAGGATTGGGGGATGCAGATCAGGGACGAGGACGACGAGTTCAAAGACACCATGTTCCGCGATGAAGAAACTAAACTGCTTTTCGCATACGACCTCGAAAACAAGCACTGCCTGCGTGTCTACGGCTATAACGTAAAACCGATTGTCGCCAATGAAGCGCGCCGCATAGGGGTGCAAGTCTATGACCGCACATGTGTCACATCGCTTCTGACCGAGGGAGGCAAGCAAGGAGCGCGCGTCATAGGCGCCACAGGCGTAAACGACAGAACGGGCGAGTTTTATATCTTTAAGGCAAAAGCTACAGTTATCGCCACCGGGGGCGCCGGCAGGGTCGGCTCCTTTGCGCCTGAGCTTACAGGGAGCCAAGCGATGGCAGATCTGAATCAGGCAGGGCTGGGCCACACGATAGGATGGAATGCCGGGGCGGAGTTTATAAGAATGGAATCCATTGGTCCGCCTGTACTTTCAGGAATGGGCTACGCGCCATACAGCATGGGAAACAGCAACAACACATACCAAGGCGTGCTTAACGTGGACAAAGACGGAAAGGAGATCCACTACTCATACCCCGACGGAAGACTGGTAGACCATGAAGAAGACATATTCAAATCCTGTGAAGAAGGCTCGTTTGTCATAGGGCATGGCATAGCGCTTGAAAACGGCTATAAAAACAAGTATAAAATAGCATTGATCGATCATGACCTATGGCAAAAAACCCTCGCCGGCGAATACCAACAGCCATTTTATAACGATTTTCCCGCAATGAGTGAGACCTCGCGCAGGTTGATTTTTGGGATGATGCTCGCGCACGAGGGCAAATGCCGTGTGCCGATATATCAGAACCTGACAGCATGGGGCTTTGACCCCGACAAGGATATGCTGCAATACGCAGTCGGAGACTACAGCAGAATCCCGGCTGACACTACATGGCTCGGGGCGTCGCACACGCCGCCAAACTGGCTTAGCGGCGGCGGCGGCTATCTTGTAGACTGGAGGCTGATGACTTCGCTTCCGGGGCTTTTTGCGGCAGGCGGCGGTCCCCTCCCGGGATCAGGCTGCCACGGCGAATCGCACACGACAGGCCGCTATGCCGGGCGGCAGGCGGCGGTTTACGCATCGCAGAAAGATGCGATTGAACCTGACGCCGCGCAAATTGCAGCAGTGAAGCAGAAAGTGTACGCGGTCATAAACACCCCCGGCGGCGATATTGGATGGAAGGAATTCAACTACGCTGTTGCGCGCATTGTTCAAGACTACTGCGGCGAATACAAGACCCTGCATACGCTTGACATGGGTATACGCAGGATGCGGGACTTGATGGAAACCGAGGGCGAGCGGATGTATGCCGGCAATCCGCATGAGCTTGCGCGCGTAATAGAGAGCCTGTCGGTGGCCGAACTGGGGATCGCCCTTATGGAAGCAGCGAAAGCCAGAAAAGGAAACGTGCCGCGGTTGGGGTTCAAGCGGACAGACCTTGCCGGAGACGAAGCTGAGGGCAACTGGAATCCCATTCATTTGGAAGATGGCAAGGTAGTCTCGCGACACCTGTCGGTCAATTATCACTTGCAGGAGCCATATGCGCCGACGCTTGCCGAAAACTACCAGCGATATGCTGAAGTCTGAAAAGAAGGTGATAGTTATGAACGCTTACTCAATACCCAGCCAGTCCGGACCGTGCCGCGTTTTGTCGTTTGACGCGGAGAAATGTGTCGGGTGCAACGCATGCGTTAACGTATGCCCGAATGATATAATGATACCGCATCCCGTCAAAGGCAGGGAACCGATCATAATATACGCGGAGGAGTGCTGGTTCTGCGGCGGCTGCGTCGAGGAATGCCCGCATAACGCGCTGACCCTTGTCGCGCCCGCAAAGCAAAGGCTATCGACGGTATGGATGCGGAAAGAAACCGGAAAAGAATACCGCATAGGCATGAAAAACCCGCTCCCGCCGAACACCACCCCGCCGTCAGGCAGAAGGTAATAAACCGGTACAGCTACTTGCAATGCAGCGGCGGACAGTCGTATATTACTGTCCGCCGTCCACAATATAGAATGAAAATGTCACACCGGAGGTAAAAAAATGAATGCAAAGATTTGGTATCTTTACCATAGCGGTTTTGCAGTGCAGACTGCAGAGCATTTTCTTATATTCGATTATTGGAAAAAAAGCCCACAAGGAAAAGGCCTTGAAAGCGGCGTAATTGACCCGGCGGCACTGAATGAGCATGATGTCATCGTGTTTGCATCCCATGCCCATGGCGATCATTATAACCGCGAGATACTAAGCTGGGGCCGGATGATCCCGAAGCTGCGGCTTATTTTATCCGACGACATTCCAAAGGAGCCGGGAGCATTGATGATAGGGCAAGGGATGCAGACGTCACAAAATGACTTTAAGCTGGAAACGCTTGTTTCCAACGACGAGGGTGTAGCGTTTGTGGTCGATGTTGACGGCCTTTGCATTTATCATGCGGGCGACCTCAACTGGTGGCACTGGGAAGGCGAGCCGGACGACTACAACGAAGGCATGGCAGCCAGTTATAAATCACAAATCGCTCTGCTGCGCGATAAGCGTATTGACCTCGCGTTTGTGCCGGTCGATCCGCGTTTGGAAAAACAATATGCATGGGGGATTAACCATCTGATGCACACGGCTGATGTTCGGCATGCCATACCGATGCATTTTTGGGATGACGGGCATATTGTAGACCGGCTTTTGCGCGATGAAGATTCGGCGGGATATCGGGAAAAAATAATAAAGCTTGTAAAGCGCGGCGCTTCGGCAGAAATATAAGAAGAAAGTAAAGCCGTCTGATTTGACACTGCGTTTGTAAGCTGATAAAATGCTCGGGATATTACCGACCGGTGGGAGCATAAAAATGCGTAATAATGATGAATCCGAAATACTGCTGGAGGTTAAAGACCTTGACGTTTCCTTTCATTTGCGCAGAGGTGAATTACACGCAGTCAATGGCATAAGTTACACTGTCAGAAAAGGTGAGATAATGGGCCTTGTCGGGGAGTCCGGCAGCGGGAAAAGCGTCGAAGCCTATTCTATACTCGGTCTTCTAAAACCGCCCGCAAGAATAAACGCCGGGAGCGCTTGTTTTGAAGGCAGGGATATTCTTGAGATGTCAAACAAAGAACTCGAATCTTTTCGCGGAAGCAAGATCAGTATGATATTTCAAAACCCAATCTCACACCTTGACCCGGTTTACACGATTGGAAAGCAAATGGTTGAAACCATCCGCGCACATGATAAACTCATTTCCAAAACCTATGCAAAAGAGAAATCTGTTGATATGCTCCGGGAAGTCAGAATAAGAAATCCGGAGCTTGTCATGAAGCAATACCCATTTGAACTCTCCGGGGGGATGTGCCAGCGCATTATGATAGCGATTGCCCTGCTATGCAAACCAAAACTACTTATAGCGGACGAACCAACAACAGCGCTCGACGTCACTATACAGTCTCAAATAATACAGATTCTTAAAGGGGTTCAAAGGCAAAGCGGCATGGCTATGATATACATAACCCATAATTTCGGAATCGTCGCTGAGCTTTGCGACAGTGTATCGGTTATGTGCGGAGGATATATCCTCGAACAAGGGAGTACGGATGACATTTTCTATCGCACTGCCCACCCCTATACCAAGCTGCTGTTGAAAACGATTCCGCACATGGATTCTGCAAAAAAAGAGCCATTCCTATCTATCGAAGGCCCCCCGGTGGATTCTGTTTCGCTTCCGCGAGGCTGCGTTTTTCATCCGCGCTGCCCCTCCTGCATGGACATATGCAGCCAAAACACTCCCCCGAAAACATTTCTCAATCCTGAACACAGCGCAAGCTGCTGGATGCTTGAAAAAGCAGACAGCGGCAGTGAGGATGCGGGGGAGATGAAAGTTGAAGAAGATATGATGAAAGGTAGTCGTGATGGAAAGATACCCGCTATTAAACATTGATAAATTGAAGAAACACTACCAAGTCCGAAGCAAAGTTGGAAGAAAATCGATACTTCGCGCCGTAGACGGGGTAAGCTTTGAAATATTAAAAGGGGAGACACTAGGGCTTGTGGGGGAGTCGGGGTGCGGCAAGACGACTCTGGGGAGAACAATACTCCGCCTGGCAGAGCCGGACAGCGGCTCTATTATATATGACGGTGAAGATATTACCGGCATCAATATGCGCCCATACCGGGCGAAAATGCAGATAATATTCCAAGACCCTTCCGGAAGCCTTGACCCGCGCACTCGGATCAGGGATATTATTGCCGAAGGAATTAAGGTGAATAAGTCAGGATTTTCAAAAACTGAGCGCACAGACAGGGTGCTGAGCCTTCTTGAAAGCGTAGGCCTCACGCCGGACTCCGCTTACCGGTATCCCCACGAGTTCTCAGGCGGTCAGCAGCAGCGGATAGGAATAGCAAGGGCACTTGCGGTGGAACCGGAGTTTATTGTTTGTGACGAACCGGTATCCTCGCTTGATGTATCCTACCAATCTCAAATAGTAAACCTCTTAAAAGACATGCAGGAAAAGCTCAAGCTTACATACCTTTTCATATCTCATGACCTGTCGGTAGTTCGGCACATATCAGACAGGATAGGCGTCATGTATTTGGGGAAACTTGTAGAGTTTGGGATGAGCGAAGAAGTCATACACAACCCGGCCCATCAATACAGCAAAGCTCTGCTTGAAGCCATTCCTGTTCCAGACCCGAAAATCGGACGCGCAAAAGAACACAAACTGCTGGAGGAAACCGCAGATTTTGGAATCCCCGATAAAGGCTGCCGTTACTGCCATCAATGTGAATATGCCATGCCCGCGTGTTTTGAAGATGAACCAGAGTTAAGCGAGGTATCGCCCGACCACTTTTGCGCGTGCCATTTATACGCATGATTATTTACTGAGGTAAAGAGATTATGAGAAAAATAAGGATGACATATATCGGTAGCGGGATTCTGGTGCTGATTTCAGCTATAATAATGCTGACAAAGCCATTTACCGGGAGTCTGAGCGATACTGCCCAAGTTATGTTGGGGTGCATTCTGATCACATTAGGCATTTGGATATTTAAACCATTTAATCTGCCCTATTCAGTAGGCGGGCTGTTTCTGGCATTTCTCGCCCTTGCCCTCGGTATGGGGCCATCGGTAGTTTTTTCCGGCTTCACTCAATCGGCGATCTGGACGTTGGTTCCGGCGCTTTTTTTTGGCTTTACGCTGCAAAAGACCGGGCTTGGCAGGCGGATCGCCTTGGGGATAATAAAGCTATGCAAGCCTTCATACACGTCTTTGGTACTTGCATGGGTCCTTATCGGAGTGATATTAAGCGCGCTGACCCCGTCAATAACAGTGCGGGTCGCTATTGTCATTCCGATAGCAGTGCAATGCTGTGAGCTGTGCAAGCTCGAAAAGGGATCAAGGGGGAACTCCCTTATTCTTTTGACAGCGTTTGCAATGGCGCTTATTCCGGGGTCGGGATGGCAGTCCGGCTCGCTCTGGGGGCCGTTCATTTCAGGAATAATAAACGCAGTTCCCGAGACTCAAGGGCTGGTAACATTCGACAGTTGGTTTAGCGTGTTGTTTCCACCGATGATATTAACCTCAGTGATTGTAATTGCGGGAAGCTTGGTATTCTTGATGCCTAAAGAAACTCTGTCAAAAGACGCGATCGACATTATCAAGAAGCAACCCACCAATAAAATGAGCCGGCACGAAATCATCGCAGCAGTGATCCTGGTGGCCGTCTTTCTTATGCTCCTTACCGGCAGATTTCACGGGCTGCCTGACGCTGCGGTATGTTTGGCCGCTGTTTTCGCCTTCTTTTTATTTGGCGTCCTTGAGGCTAATGATTTTAACAATGGCGTCAACTGGGATTTGGTTGTCTTTTTTTCCATGTCATACAGCCTTGGGGCAATATTCAGCGAAACAGGGATTTCCAGCTGGCTGGCGGGAATCGTGGTACCGGCTCTTGCGCCAATCACGGGTAGCCCCTGGCTGTTTATGTTCAGCATTATGACTATTATGTTTTTATGGAGATTTTTTGATGCAGCGCTTCTTATTCCGACAATTGCCATTATGGTGCCGATTCTTCCTGCTATTCAGGAGGAGTATGGAATAAGCCCGCTTGTTTGGATTGCCGTTTTTGTCATGGCGGCAAACTGCTTTTTTATGGCATATCAGAATATGTGGGCAATGCTCAGCCGGTCGATTGCCGGCGATAGGGCGTGGGAGAACAAGCATCAGGGCATATATGGCATGATTTACTTTATTGCATGCCTTCTCTCGCTGGTCGTGGCAATTCCTATGTGGATAAATGCCGGACTATTCGGTTAATACGATAAAATTAGTAAAATTGACAGCAATGCCATGTTGTGATATTCTGTTTTAGGAAATATATTAAGAAAGAGAAAAGAAAATGAAACTGTTTATTATGGACGGCGGGGAGATTAGAAACCCAAATAAAGGGATGCTTACACCGGGGCGCGACGACGGAGTCCCCATTACGATTCCGGTGTCTATGTATCTTATCGACCATCCAAATGGCTTGACCGTAGTGGACGCGGGCCTTAACAAGCACAACTGGCCGGAGCAGTACAAAGGAGATACTGATGCGGGAGCCGAGCAGCAGCTTAATAGGCAGATAGAAAAGTTGGGATATGATCCAAAGGATGTTAAATATGTCATAATGTCGCACTATCACATCGACCATACCGGAGGAATGGCGCTGTTGCCCGGTGCGGTTTTTATAGTCAGGAAGTCGGAGCTTCAAATGGCATGGTGGCCGCCAAGCCGGGAACTCGGCGCGTACTCTCTTATATACCCTGACTATAAGGACACAAGGATGTATGAATACATTGAGCTTGATGACGACGTAGAATATGATGTTTTTGGCGACGGCTCGGTTATTTGCATAGACACTCGCGGGCACTCGCGCGGCCATCAATCAGTCATTGTCGATCTGCCCGAAACAGGGAAAGTAGTGCTGGCGCTTGACGCGGCAAGCCTGAGGGAAAACATTGACGACAACCTCTATCCGGGGACGCACTGCTGGGATAAGGAACTTGGGCTCAAGTCTATAGCAAAACTCAGGAAGCTGAGGGACGAGGGGGCGTTAGTTATCCTCGGCCATGACCCGGAGCAGTGGCAGGAACTGAAAAAAGCGCCCGATTTCTACAGATGAGAAGTTATGCAATATGCAAATTATAATTTGAAATGGGGGGACAATATTATGATTGATTTTGGAAAACCATTGGGCATGGGATGCCTGCGCCTGCCTCTTTTTAGCGAGAAAGAACCTGACAAAATTGACATGGAAAAGGCAAAAAAACATATTGACATTTTTATGGCCAAGGGCTACAAGTATTATGACACTTCCTATGTGTATCACAAAGGAAACTCCGAAAGCGCTCTGGGCGAGCTGCTGGTAGACAGGTATCCGCGTGATTCCTACCTGATATCCACAAAAATGCCAATAAAATGGATGACCAAACCGGAACAGATGGAGCTTCAATTTCAGGAGCAGCTGGACCGCCTGCATCTGGATTTCATAGACTTTTATCTGATTCACATGATGGAGCGTGTGACCTATGACCGTTGCGTGAAATGGGGCGCATTTGACTTCCTGATAAAAAAACGTGCCGAGGGAAAGTTCAAGGAATTTGGGTTTTCTGTCCATGACACGCCGGAGTACCTTGATGAGATTTTAACAAAGCATCCCGAAGTGGATTTCGTGATGCTCCAGATTAATTATGTAGACTGGGAGAACAAAGCCATCCGCGCAAAAGAGTCTTATGAAATTGCCGTGAAGCACAATAAGCCCATTATCGTCATGGAACCCTGCAAGGGGGGAACGTTGGCCGTTCTGCCGGAAAAAGCTGAAGCCCTCATGAAAGCTTACAACCCGGATGTTTCCCTGGCATCCTGGGCGTACCGCTTTGTCGGCACTCTGCCGGGGGTGCGCATGGTGCTGGCCGGAATGCCGGACACAGAATTCCTTGAGGATAACATAAAAACATTCGACAATCTTAAGCCTCTTAACGAAGAAGAACTCAAAATCATAGATCAGGTCATCGAAATCATCAACGAGAACACAGTGATCCCCTGCACTGCATGCCGTTACTGCGAGGAGCATGGCTGCCCGAAGAACATACCGATCTCAGACTACCTCGGGCTCATCAACGACATGAAACGCTACGAAAACTCCAGCAATGCCGGGAACATAAACAGGGTCAACATCCAAGCAGACTATTATGAGAGCTGGCTGACAAACGGCGCCGGCGCCGCCAGTTCCTGCATCGACTGCAAGAAGTGCGAACAGGTTTGCCCGCAGCATCTGGAAATAGCGAAGCTTCTTGCCGAGTATGTCGTGCCGTTGCTTGAAGAATGGCAGCATATGGCTTGATTGCAAATAGGGGGGCATATGACTTTTGATATAGAAAAAGCTGATTCGCTTCTCTGCGGAGCGATTGATATGCATGCTCACGGTTATACTCAGTTTACTTTGCACATGCCGGGGAGGCTTGAT
>Ga0099364_10007009_pt1 | contig 16234 bp, 11 predicted proteins | sample TergutTh196P3_FD_73070 | JGI IMG/M metagenome (GOLD analysis project Ga0099364, IMG submission 73070) | Microcerotermes parvus P3 segment gut microbial communities from Pointe-Noire, Republic of the Congo - Th196 P3 | ecosystem: Host-associated > Arthropoda: Insects > Digestive system > Gut ...
TTCAAATTCATACCGGTGTTCTGCCATCTCGATAAGGCGGAACGGGCCGTTGGAGACGGGAGGCGACCGTGACCAGTCATTTTCATTAATCAGGGATCGGTGAGCAACGCTGAAGGAATGATGGCAGAGCATAGACGGAAAAAATGATGCGGGAGAATTTAATGTTACCACAAGGGTTTTTGGTCCCTCTGCGATAATGCCTACACCGCTTGTACCGGGTACTTCCCCGCTGCGGTATTCCCTTGCGCCTTCGATGACATCAAACAGGCTGGCATAAGGCGCCTGCCGCCGGGGGGAAAGAATCGAAAGCCATGTTGCGCGAAAATCTTCGGCGGTGATCGGGTCGCCGTTGGAATACCGTGCATTTTCCCTGAGTGTGAATGTCCATTGTTTTCTGTCTTCAGAAAGTTCCCATTGATCGGCAACCGCAAGAACAGGCTCCATGGTAATGGGGTGATAGGAAAAAAGCCCCTCATACATGGCTGTGTATAACTGTGCTTCGCTTGCCAGGTAGGATTTGCGGAAATCCAGTTCCACATCACTCCTGGTAAAAGCAACGGTAAGTTCGTCGCGGGCTTCCACACGCGGGCGGCTTTCGGCATATTCTGTTCTGGCAGGCGGCGTTTCCCCTGTTCCCGCTGCCGGTGAAGTTGTACAGCCGTAATAAACCAAAGAAATAAAAATGCCGCACACGATAAGGGTTTGTACTGCTGGTTTCATGTTGTACCGGTTTCCGTCAGGAGTTGGGATTTATCCCCAGGCGTTTCATCTGTTCTTCTTCTTCTTTTTGTGCGCTGTATTGATGTCTGATTTGGTTTGCCTTGACGGTACAGCTTTTAACAACACCCAATTCCGGCTTAATGCCTTTTATTTTATCGCGATCTTCCCTGGGAGTGCCGGTTTTAAAGTATTCATCAAGAGCTGTTAAAGTCCGGGAAAATGACTGTACATCCCGAATGGTACGCTCAAGGTACCCCAGTATCTGTTCTTCATTCATTGCGGAAAGCTTCGTCATCAGCGGTCCCTGCCCGTTCATCCCCATGAGTATTTTAATCCGCTTGTCCAGGTCCGCACGGAACTGATGAAAATTGAGGTCTTCTCTTTTATGCGCGCCTGTTGATTGATCAATGTATTCAAGCTCAAAAATGACATCTTCCGGGGAGGAATTCATCATGGCCCGTATGAGAAGCTGCAATTTTTCCCAAAACCCTTTTTTCCGGTTCGCATGTACCGTTTCATTATCCACCATCTTCTGGGCGATATCGCCCAACACATTTGCACATGCCCCGATAGCATGAATCCCTTCAAGAAGAATGGCTTTATAATCGGTTTTTGGTTTGATATTTTTTGGTTTTTCTTCTACAACATGGAGCGCTTTTAAAATCGCTTCCCGGATAGCCGGCCCGTCTTTGGAAAAATCCTCTTTAATGACTTCATCAATATAATCCTGGTAAAACGGCTTGCCGGGCATTGCCGTGCTTAATTTCTTCTTGATAACCATAATGTTGGCTTCGGATGCCTGCATACCCTTGAGGGCTTCCCGGACATTGAGTTTGTAGGTTTCCTTGTGGTATATCGAAAGATCCCGTAAAATCCCCATGACAGAGGCAGTACACTTGGTCAGCTTGGACAGGGACTCACCGATGATATTAAGGGTAAGATGATCGGCGCCCGCTTTTGACTGGTTCGTAATGGTGGCTACAGCACTGGTATTGGGCGCCTGGGAATCCGGTGAGAAATTTACCCAGTCGATATAGCGCACAAGGCCGAGGATACGCCGTATTCGCTCCAAGTTGAGATAGTCAACGCCGAACTGCAGGAAATTGACCAGAAAATCAAGCTGGCTGTCGTAGGCGGCAAGCCTCAGGGAAAACTGCTCATGCCGCTTCGCTTCGTTAAATGGCCCGGTTTCGGGTACTTCCAGATCGGTTATTTTTGATTCCTGTTTATAGGGGTCCTCATTTATCAGTTTTTTCTTGAGGAACATATTGTATAAAACGGAGAACGATATCTGATATATACGGAGCTCTTCCTTGAGCCTGCCCAGCTCTGATTTTTCCAGCCAGTCTTTACGGTCCAGAAGGGCCTGTGCAAGGGTTTGAGTATAGTTAGGAGCAGCAACATCAGCCATTTCCTTTAAATATAGTATAAAATGGGATAATATGCAATACGTACAGGGAACATCCCCTGTCTTTTCCTTGCAGGAACACCTCAAAATCATGTATACTTATCCAAGGATACGCAATGAAGACCATTTTCATGGTAGATGACAACGATGCTAATCTTCTGCTGGCCAAAAATGCCCTGGATGGGATATACGAAACCTATGCCATGCCGTCCGCCGCGCGGCTGTTCAAGCTTATAGAAAAAATCACCCCCGACCTTATCCTCCTGGATGTCAATATGCCCGAAATGGACGGTTTTGAAACAATACAGAGACTAAAAGCTGATCAGAAGCTTAAAACCATACCCGTGGTTTTTCTGACGGGGAAAGAAGACCCGGAATCAGAAAAACGCGGATTTGATTTGGGTGCGCTCGACTTTATCCGCAAGCCCTTTTCCGCGCCTTTACTGACAGAACGGATTAAAGCGTTAATCGGGAGCGATTAACGGGGAGAAGATATGAAAAACACCAATAAAAAATTTCAGCTGTTTTCCAGCATCCTTTTACTGGTTATTTTTACCGTTGCTGTTGCGACATACGGAATTTCCATGCGCCAGATAAACCGGTCATATATAGAACAGCAGCTTTCCATAGCATCGGAAACAATTAGACTGCGTTTGGCCACATCAATAAACAACGAACTGCCCCTGGTGATAAAATTGGGCGATACTCCGGTTATACGCCAGTATTTTTTGAATCCGTCAGATCCGTATCTGACAGAGCGCGCTCTTGCGGAGTTTGAGCTGTACCGGGGTCACTTCAGAACCGGACTGATCTTCTGGATTAATGATGTGGATAAAATATTTTATTTTACCGGTAATGAGCCTTACCTTATGGAACCTGATCACCCTGAGAATTACTGGTACAATCTGACCCTGTTCCATACACAAACGCATAACCTGAACATTAATTACAATCCCGAACTGCAGCAGATCAATCTTTGGATCAATGTTCCGGTATTCGATGATGTTACAGGAATGCCGCTGGGGATGCTTGGAACCGGTATTAATCTGACTGAGTTTTCGGATTTTGTTGCTACCGCCTACAGGGAATTCGACAGAAATATTACATCCTATATGTTCAACAAGTTTGATGAAATTACTTCGGCCATGAATATTGAGCTGATGCATAATAAAGTTCGTCTGGATGATTATATGGGAGAAACCGGAGCGCAGCTGCTGGAGATTGCCCGCAGGATCTCTGATACAGAAGTGAGTACCCTCACCAGCGGAGGAAAAATATATCAGCTAAGATCCATCCCCGCCATGGAATGGTATCTGGTCGTTAGTTACCCGCAGCCCGGTTTTTTGGCATTGAACCGGCCTATGAATATGGTGTTTTTCGGAATGTTATTGCTGATTTTATTCATGTTCATCATTGTAAATGTATTTGTGTATCGTTCTGAAAATACACTGGCGGAAAATAATGCGCGATTGCTTGAAGCAAACCGTATAGCGGAATCCGCTACCCAGGCAGCGCTTGAGGCTTCTCAGGCGAAGAGTGATTTTCTTGCCAACATGAGTCATGAAATACGTACACCGATGAATGCCATCACCGGAATGTCGGAACTGCTGCTGCGCAGGAATTTACCGGAAGATGCCCACTCTGATGCACAGGACATCAAACAGGCGGCAACCAGCCTTATTTCGATTATCAATGATATTCTTGACATTTCAAAAATCGAGGCGGGCAAGCTGGAAATTATTCCCGTTAAGTACATGCTGTCATCTTTGGTAAACGACTCGGTCAATATTGTACGAATGCGTTTAATCGAAAAACCGGTAGAATTTATTACCAAAGTTGATGAAAAATTACCTAACAATCTTTTTGGAGACGAAGTACGCCTGCGCCAAATCATCCTTAACCTTCTGTCCAATGCGGCAAAGTTTACTGATGAGGGGGAAATTAGCTTATCAATTACTGCTGATAAACAGACAACAAATCAGGTCTGGCTTAAGATTGTCATAAGCGATACCGGGCGGGGAATAAAACCGGAAGACCAGGCAAAACTCTTTTCGGATTTTATGCAGGTTGATACCAAAAGAAACAGAACCATTGAAGGGACAGGACTTGGGCTTGCAATAACCAAACGGCTGTGCGATGCCATGGGTGCAAACATTACCATGACCAGCGAATACGGCAAAGGCAGTATTTTTACGATTATTATACCTCAGGAAATTGACAGCAATTCTCCATTCCCGGCAATCGCCGGTCCTCAGGCTTTTCTGTATAGATCAAAACCAATGAATGTAAAATATTCATTCCCCGGCGCACGTCTTCTCATTGTAGACGACACCGCTTCCAATCTGAAAGTTGCCGAAGGTCTGCTCTTGCCCTACAGGGCGGTAATTGATACCTGCCTGAGCGGCGCAAGAGCAATTGAACTGATACAACAGCGTACTTCTGACGGTGAAGGCTACGATCTCGTATTCATGGATCACATGATGCCGGATATGGATGGTATTGAGACAACTACCGTAATCCGCGCCTGGGAAAAATCTGACAACTCTCGAGTGGTTAGACCGATCCCCATTATTGCACTGACCGCCAATGCGGTATCCGGCATGAGAGAAATGTTTTTGGAAAGGGGTTTTAACGATTTTCTTGCCAAACCAATTGATGTTTCAAAACTGGATGAAATTATGAATCGCTGGGTTGCACAAGAGAAAAGAATCAAAAGTTCGAGTGACCAGGGAACAGTGAACAGTGAACAGGGAGCAGATAAAAAGCTCATTCAAATTTTCTGCCGGGATGCACAAGAAGGTATGGTAACATTGCGGCAAACGATGGAAAACGGTGATATTAAAACCTTTACTACTGTTGTTCATTCCATGAAATCCGTGCTTGCCCATCTTGGAGAAAATGAAGCTGCCGCCCAGGCATATACACTGGAAAAAGCGGGGCTTAACAGTGATAATGATTTTATATCCGCTCATACAGATACATTTATTCAGACGCTGGAAACTATCATACAGGGTTTACAGTCTGTTCTGTCTTCTGAAGATGAGCATTCCAATGAAACGGAAGATACCGGCGAATCTGAAGATACACACTTCTTAACCGAACAATTACAAAACATGCAGATTGCCTGCGAGGATTACAATGCGAAAGCTGCCTACGCCATACTCGATCTGCTGAAAGAAAAACTGTGGAAGGCCGAAACTATGGCCGCCTTGGAATACATTCGGGATACGCTGTTTTTACACAGCGATTTTGAAAGCGCGTGCAAACAGATTGATGAGTTAATTGAGAGGAAAATGGAGAAAGTGTAAAGATTAATGCAAAGGCAAACGCTGGAGAGATTCCTTATTCCCTTGCTGTATACTGCTGGCATACTTGTTTTTGTTTTGTTTCAAGGGATACAGCAAGCGGGCGTCTTGCAGGGCGGCTCTCCCCTCTACCGGAACCTCATGGATTACCCCGCATACATCAGGCATGGTTTCGACCTGGCGGAAATTCAAAGTTTACCGATGAACATCGAATGGCTGGAATTCACTGCAGCGCAACTGCGGATAAGAAACTCACCCCTGCCCGATTTGCCGCAGCGGTCCTTCCTTTCGCCCCGGGGCTTGCCGGCGCAGGAATTCACCATCCTTATCCCCATAGAACTGGACAACGCGGCTCTGGAATCTGAGGAGCCGGGAATATTTCTGGGCTATATCGGCGAAAACTGGGAGGTTTATGTTAACGGGCGCCTGGTGAAAAGAGAGATGCATCTTGATGGTACCGGCCGCATTACCAGCCGCCGGAACTGGCGCTCTGTGCATTTTCCGGTGGACAGATCGTTCCTGCTGGAGGGAACAAATGTACTTGCCTTTAGAATAATCGGCGATCCGGCTTACGGCGTTACCGGTTTGTACTATTCATCGCCCTATTATCTTGACGAATACAGCCTTATTCAACGGCGGAATCTGGATATCCTGTCCATGATCCTCTGCGGAATCTTCGGCTATACCGCCATATATTACTTCATCATTTTCCTGTCCGTCAGAAAAAAAGAAGAACTTTACAATCTCTATTACAGCATTGCCTCAGTCCTGCTCTGTGTTTACACTCTCATGTTCAGCGGGATGGTTAATTATCTTATTCCCAATTCCGATATATCGATCCGTCTGGAATACATATCCCTGTTTATGCTTGTCCCCACACTCGGCCTCTTTATTGAACATTTCGGACTAAAAAAAATAACCGCAATAACACGGGGTTTTCTCATTGTTTACGGGATTCTGGGTTTTACGCAAATCTTTTTTTCCAACCAATATGGCGACGATGTTTTGATGATTTGGAGCGCTACGGTTTTGCTGTATTTTTCATATATATTTTTTTATAATGTTGTTAATTTCTTTATCCGCAAAAAACGCAATGAAGCGGTAGACCCCTTTGTCGGCAATATACTCATCGGCCTGGTGGTAGTGTACCTCTGCGGCCTCTACGATGTTCTTGATATTATATTTTTACATACTTCATCCAGCTTTTTTCTATACAGCACTTTTATTTTTCATCTAGGCATGGCTATTACCCTGTCGCAGCGGTACAGGGAAATGTACAGCCATCTTGAACACTCCAACATCATACTGGAAGAAAAAGTACATGAGCGTACACTGGAACTGCAGCAGGCATCGCAGGCAAAGAGTAATTTTTTTGCCAACATGAGCCACGAAATCCGCACTCCCCTCAATGCCGTCATCGGTTTTTCGGAAATAGAACTGAGAGGCCGTGACGGCTCCGATCTTGCGCCGTCAACAAGGGAAAGTTTTGCTCAAATACACCGTTCAGGTTCTTTCCTGCTGGACATCATCAACGAAATACTGGACATATCAAAAATAGAATCGGGTAAACTCGAACTATTCCCTGTTGAATACGAAACCGCACCCCTGATTAACAACGCCGTCAGTTTGAACAGGTTAAGGATTGCTTCCAAAGAAAACGGCGGAAATACGATCCGATTCGTGCTGGAAATTGACGGCAGTTTCCCCGCCAAACTCATAGGCGACGAACTGCGGGTACGGCAAATTGTGAATAATCTTTTATCAAATGCGGTAAAGCACACGGATAATGGAACAATTAAATTATCAATTAACAGTAAACAATTAACAGAGAAATCTCTCATCACTTTTACTGTTACGGACACTGGTATTGGCATACGGCCCGAAGATAGGGATAAACTGTTTGATACATACAGCCAGTTGGATACCGGGAAGGCCCGTACAACAGAAGGTACCGGTCTTGGGCTGTCAATCACCAAAAACCTGGCGGAAATGATGGGCGGCGGCATATCCGTGGAAAGTACATACGGTAAAGGCTCATGTTTTACCGCATGGATCATACAGGAATTTCCTTGCAGTAAAGACGATAGTCAGCCACTGTGCATTGGAGAAGAGGTCGCTGAAGTCTTACGCAGTTTCCGCTATGATATGCAATACAGAGAAGCAGACATAACCCCAATTGATTTACCTGGCGGCAGAATATTAGTTGTAGACGATATACCGGAAAATCTTATGGTAGTCAGAGGATTCCTGCAGCCTTACGGTATTCATATTGATACGGCAGGGGGAGGGCAGGAAGCTATAGAATTGGTGCAAAAGTATGCCATGAGCGGCGAAAATTACAATCTCATCTTCATGGATCACATGATGCCGGAAATGGACGGCGTTGCAACCCTCAAAGCCATAAGGGAACAGGGCAGCCAGGTCCCCATTATCGTGCTTACATCCAATGCCCTGCGTGGTATGAATGAATTTTACATGGAACATGGTTTCCAGGATTTCCTGACAAAGCCGGTTAATCCGCAGGAATTGGACAAGATGTTAAGGAAATGGCTTGAGCAGGGATCAGAGGGCAGGATACAAGAGTCAGCGGATAGCGGGCTGACATTGCCCCATGTTTTTGCTGCCGAACTGAATGCACGGAAGCTGGACAGACTGAGGCATTTTTGTTTTGCCTTTGAAAGCGGCAGGGAAATTGATACCGATTATTTCCAAAAGTTTACCGCTTTTACTGAAACCCTGGATACCGATGATCCCCTTGCCGCTTCGTTAACCAATGCCGGGCATAATGAAGATGCAGAGACCATTCGCCGGATTCTTCCTGCTTTTTGCCAGGCTATGGAAAAACAGTTAGCAATGAACAATGAACAATTAACAGATGGGAACAATGTGCGGGAAATGATTGGGCAAATCAAACAGGCAATACTGGACGGCGATCATGCAGCTGCAAAAAAAATACGCAAAGCAATGGGGGTATTAAAACTCCCCCCTGTAGACCGGGAACTGTATTTTAAGCTCTATGAAGCTTCCATGCTCGATGATAATGCTCAAGCACTCAAAGCGATAGAGGAATGGGAGAAGTTATGATAAGAATTCTCATTGTTGAAGATCAGACCATGCTGAAAGATGCGCTGGAGTACATGATCGACGGACAGGGTGATATGGAAGTTATCGGCTCAACAGACGATGCAGCCAGAGCACTTGACTTATGTAAAAAAATCAAACCGGATCTTGTATTGATGGATGTGGTTACCAAAAACAATAACAGCGGCATTCGCTATACGGCAGAAATACGCAGAGCATTGCCGGATATTAAAATTGTTATTATGACCAGCTATCCGGAAATTACCTTTGTCGAAGAAGCCAAGAAAGCAGGAGCGCATAGTTTTCTGCAGAAAAATATGGATAAAGACCATCTGCTATATGTTATTCGCAGTACCATGAAAGGTGTGGGTTTTTATCCCGGCCTGGATGACAGCTCGCCTTTTACCGGCAAGTTTACGGAAACAGAGATTATCGTCATCCGCCTGATATGTCAGGGGGTGGAGCGTGATGAGATTGCCGCAAAATTAAATGTATCGGAAGCAAAAATAAAAAAAGTCATAACCGAAGTACTGGATAAAACAGGTTTTGACAGTATTGCCAAATTCGCTGTGTATGCGGTTGGTAAGGGTTTTATTGCGCCGGAGCTGATTTAATACAATACCTGACTGTTTAATAAAGAATAGTCTCACGCCAAGACGCAAAGAAAGTAGAAAGTTAAGCGCCCAGCCGAATCAAAAAGGAGGAATGCAATGAAGAATTTATTCAAGAATATCTCTCACAGAGAACACGGAGGAGGATAAAGAATATTTATCTTTTCTTTGTGTCCTCTGTGCCTCTGTGAGAGGAAATAGGAGAAATGTAAATGAAAAAGCACCTATCAAACAGGTAGCACATAATTGAAAAATCTGATATAAAGTAAGAATAGATGAACGAGAAATTTATTGTATCGGGATTATTGGTCTTTGTATTGCTATACGCATGTTCCAGTGAACCGCAATCAAGAAGACGTAGTTATGATACTGGCAGAATGAACCTTATTTCTGAAACGGTAGAATTGGCGGTTATTGACATTGAAGAATCAGAGCATATGGCAACTGCATCTGCCGCACCCAGGACGCAAACACTGGCTGCGCCTGCGGTGCAGGGAACGCCAGTGCCGGCTGTGCCAGGGGCACAAACACAAGTTCCTTCTGATGTGCAGCTTTCAAATGAGGAAACCGTCTGGCAGCTTATTGCCGAGGGAAATATCTACAATAACAGCGGAAACTTCGACAGAGCCATTGATTCTTTTACTGAAGCCATACGGATTCAACCAGATTCTGACGAAGCCCTGTACTTCCGCGGGCTTGCTTATTACAATAAAGATGATTTTGACCGGGCTATTGCGGACTTAACAGCTTCGCTCAGGATTAGACCGCATATGTTCGAAACTCTGCATAACCGCGGTGTTGCATATTCCAAAAGAGGTGACTATGACCGGGCCATTGCGGACTATACCAATGCGCTGGAGATTAGGCCGGGTATGTTCGAAACTCTGCAAAACCGCGGATTTGCGTTTGCCAGCAAGGACGACTATGACCAGGCCATTGCGGATTTTACCGATGCACTCAGGATTAGGCCTGATGACCAATCGGTCTTGTTCAATCGCGGCATAGTACATTACCAAAAAGGCGACCTTGAGCAGGTCATTGCGGACTGGGAAGCATTGCTTAGAATCAATCCAAATTACACCGATGTAAGAAATAATCTTGAAATAGTCAGGCAAATGCTTGGACACTAAAAAAAGGCTATGTACTACAGTACATGCCGCCGTTTACAGGGGTTTTCCAGGTATCCAAAAGGATACAAAAAATAGCCAAAAGGGTACGTAAAATATCCAAAAGGATAAAAAAAATAGCCAAAAGGATACAAAAAATATCCAAAAGTTTCCGCTTTTACACATTCCATAGTGTACTATTTCCTGGATTGAAACTTACTTTGAGAGAAAATAAAGGCGAGGAAATTGTAATGAAGAACTGGTTTTATAGGATAATAGCAATGCGGACTCCAATTCTGAAGGTTTTTTTGTTTGTATCCCCTACCTCATACTTATTGCTTTCTCTGCGTATTTTCTTCTGTGTGTGATATATTATGGGGTATTAAACCCCTCAGCATGAAAAAAACCTTGTATGAGGTTTTATATATTGAAAGGAGAATTTTTATGAAAAGCATGATCAAATTTCTTGGCATCATCGTACTTTTGGCGATGATAGGAATCCCGGCAATGGCGCAGCCCGCAGCTCCCAGAGAGGAAATAGAGGTTTTGCAGCCACGGCCAAATCAGGTCGGCAATTTGCTCCATAAAAACATTGCGGGCTTTGGAAGGCAGTATTTCCGTGTAAACAATCTGACAGACGCATTTTATTACATTATGTGGCGTGATGCGGATAACAGTCAGAATTTAACCGCGCCCTTTGCTGATATAAGGGTCTCTGTTTTGAATATCACAACGAACAGGGTTATTACTGTTCTGGCTGATGTAGACAGGACGCTTAACGAAGAAAGGATTGTTAACGCAATTGAATTAACAAGGAGTGTGCATTACAATCGCGGCGATTCCATCCTGATAATTGTTGAGTCTTTTGAAGCCAGGGGCAATTACGCCATATTAGTGTACTAAATCCCGCTGTTGTAACAGCGGTACACGGGTGACAGTCACGGTGTGGCTGTCACTCGTTTTATCTTATAACACATTTTTGAAAGAGAGGATTCTACAATGGCTTTTTGTGTAAATTGCGGGAACGATATTAAAGATGCTAAATTTTGCCCTTCATGCGGGACTCAAGCCGGCGCTGCTGTGCAGACTGAATCAGCGCCTCAATCCGTGCCTCGTACTGTCACCGTAGGCCAGGTAAAAAAGTGTCCATCATGCGGATCTCCGGTGGAATCTTTTCAATCAAGGTGCGGCGCCTGCGGACATGAACTGGGCGCTGCAACGGTATCACAGGCCATTAAAGAGTTCAGCTCACAAATCAATGCCCTGGATGAAAAAATCGCCAATGAAAAAGTTCAGCCGGTTACATCAACCGGGAGTAAAATAACCGCACCTTCGTCCCGGACATCCCGAAGATCACAGGGATCACGAGGATCTTCTTTTGCAGCAGGAGCCGCAGGAGCTTTGCTTGGCTCAAGTTTAACCGGTTCAAGCAGAAGCAGCAGCAGGTCCAGCTCGGGATCGGGAAAAAAGGTTGTAGGGGGATTGCTGATAATAGGTATTTTTGCCGGCGCAATTGCCCTGATTGTTAAAATTATCAAAAACTTCAAAAACGCCATCGCCCGCCCATCGCTCTCCCCGTCGGAGAAGACGAAAAAAAGCTACATAGAAAATTTTGTTGTACCCAATAACCGGGAAGATATGCTTGAATTTGTTCTTTTGGCTTCTTCAAAGGCCGAGGGTGTTATAGATCTTGGGCACGGTGAAACCATGAGTGAACTGTCAAGCGCTCATTTTTGGGCAAAGGTTTGGGAAAATAAGTGCAGAAAGGTGGAAGACAGGGCGCTTATTGCCTTACAAGGCGATACCGAGACCATGGGGCATATTAAAAAATTCCATGACAGATCAAAGGATGTATATCTGACAATTTCAAAGGCAAAAAAGAAAGGGCAGATAAAATCCGTAATCTTGTTTATACTTATGCTTATCACAGTTACCATTGTAACTTTATTTGTATTATTTTTATTGTATGCTTTTCTTTTTTAGCAAAGTACATATAAAAGGAGTGTGGTATGTCAATATTTGGTAAAAACAAGCCAAACAAAGGCGGCATATGGGCCGACATGATTATGAGTCCCGAACAGAACAGGGACTGGCTCATTTACAAATGGCGTCCGGAAGGGGAAGAAGCGGGCAGCACGAACCGGGAAAACTCCATCCGCTATACATCCAGCCTAACCGTACGGCAGGGAGAGGTTGCGGTTTTCCAATACGCTGCGAAAGGAACCGGAGGGAACCAGGACTATATCGAAGGCTATTACAGCGATACGATAAAGACAGCAAACCTTCCCATTCTTGCAGGAATTGTCGGCGCGGCTTTCGGCGGCGGCACTCCTTTTACCGCCCAGGTTTACTTCATCAACATGGCGGGGGTTAATCAGGTACAGTTCGGTGTTCCTTACTTTAACATGTTCGATCCGCGTCTTCCGGATCATCCGGTGGAAGTAACGGTGAGGGGAACTATTACGTTTAAGATTGTCGATTATAAAAACTTTGTTAATTTACAGTCTCTTGTTGACTTTGACATGACTAAATTCGGTAACCAGATAAAAAATGCCGTCATCGACAATGTACGGAATTCGATGATGGATATTATGGTGAAGCTGGGCAGACCCCTGGCGCAGATCGAAACATACCGGCGCGAAATAAAGCAAATTCTGGAAAGCGATATGATGACTAATTTGCTGAACGTATATGGTGTTACCATGGTCGATCTGAACCTTGCGGCTATCGAAATAAACAAGGAATGTGAAGGGTATCAGAAAGTTGCCAAACTTACCCAGGTACAGGCGGAAACTCAAATTGATTTGGGCGCCCAGGGTATGCGGGATCAGTATGCGATAAATATGCAATCAAACGCAGCAATGGCCGCCGCCAATGTAGAAAACCAGGCGGAATCGATGCGTATCAACCGCGAACTGACTCAACAGGCACAGAGCGGGCAAATCGATCAAAACCTCTACGCACAGAGAATGCAGACAGACCTTGGCGGTATGGATCTGCACCGGCTCAGGGCTCAGGAAGAAATGGTTAAAGCAACAGCGGCGGGAATGGGAAACATGGGCGCCGGCGGCGGTATGGGCGGCGGCGGAGGTTTTAACCCCGGCGCGATGATAGCGGGAATGGCAATGGGCGGTACGGTTGGCCAGGGTATGGCCGGCATGATGGGAAATGTATTTAACCAGATGAATCAGCAAATGCCCGGAATGACGCCTCCCGGTCTGCCTCCCCAAGGAGCGCCTCCGCCCATGCCAGGCGCCGGAGCTCCGCCTCCCATGCCGAGCGCAGCAGCAGCTCCGCCGCCTATGCCTGGAGCCCCTCCCCCGCCTGCGGCAGCGCCTCCGCCTGCAGCGCCGGCCCTTCAATTTGCCGTATCGGTGGATAGACAGACTTACGGTCCCTTCGACATGAACGCCCTGACGCAAATGGCAGGAGCAGGTCAGATTAACGCACAAAGCATGGTATGGCGGGAAGGAATGGCAGAATGGCAGCAGGCCGGAACGGTGCCGGAACTTACCCAGCTTTTCGCGGGCGCAGCGCCTGCAATGCCTCCGCCTCCGGCTTCATAATGTAACAGGAGATAATCATGAGCGATGGTTTTTCGATGGACAGGCTTCTTGAATTTGGCATGAGTGCGGCAGTAGCAGGTCAGGTAATGCGAAACATGAACCAGACCATGAGTGAGACAATGCAGCCCTGGCCTTCTTCGATGAAACCTGGTGCACCAATGCCAAACGCTGCTATGCCTCCTTCACACTTATACTATGTGGCATTGGACGGCAAACAGGCAGGGCCTTTTTCTGAAACCGAGATTGTCAGGCTGGTTAACGATAAACGATTAACAAAAGACACTCTTGTCTGGCATCAGGGAATGCCTGCCTGGAAGCGCGCCGAAGATGTACCGGAAATGCTCCGAATCATCGCGCTTGCGCCCCCGCCGCTTGACAATGTGCTATGAAGTTCCGCATAGAGGGTTTGTATGGCAAAGAGAAGAAATACAACGGGTATGAATAACCGTCTTACCCGGCAGATGATGGGCATGGGCGGAATGATGGGTATGGGCGGGATGATGGGAAATCCGGGCATGGGTGTACAACCGGCTATGCCTCCCCAGGATCACCGGATATTCCATGCGGCAATCGACGGCAGACAGGCTGGGCCTTTTTCTTCCGCGGAAATATCGCAGCTTATCGCTCAGGGAAGGATAACCAGAGAAACCCTTGTGTGGAAACAGGGAATGGCTGCCTGGCAGCAAGCAGGTTCCACACCTGAAATTCTGGTGCTCTTTCCGCAGCAACAGGCCATGCCTCCCCCTCCCCCTTCTCCGGGCCTCCCCCCGCCTCCTCCAGCCATGCCGCCCCCTCCTCCGGCTCCAAAGCAAACATGGGAACACTACTATCTTCCCATTGACGGTATCCTCAACGAATGCCCTGTCAGCGAAGAAGATCATGAAGCTTCGATTTCAGAAGAAACAAAAGCGCAGGCGAAAGCTATAGAAGAAATCCTTTGGGAATTCAAAATTGAAGCGGAAGTAACAGGTATAATCCGCGGGCCCGTAGTCACCATGTACGAGATACTGCCTGCGCCGGGAATAAAGCTATCAAAGATTACCGAGCTGGAAAATAATATCGCCCTGCGCCTTGCCGCTAAAAGCCTCCGTATACTTTCTCCCATTCCGGGTAAAAATGCTGTGGGCATTGAAGTTCCCAATAAAAAACGCGATCTGGTCAGTTTCAAAAAAACAATAGAAAGCTGTTCGTCTTCGCATGCCGAAAAAGCGCTGCCCGTATACCTGGGCAAGACCATAACAGGAGAAATCTTAACCGTGGATCTTGCTGCTATGCCTCATCTTCTGGTGGCAGGAACAACCGGTTCCGGTAAGTCGGTATGTATTAATTCAATTATTCTGTCCCTGCTGTACCGGTTTACTCCCGATCAATGCCGTATGATTTTCATCGATCCAAAAATTGTTGAACTGAAAATCTATGACGGGATTCCCCATCTCCTGACTCCGGTTATCACCGATCCTAAACCTACCCTCAAGGCACTTCGTCACTGTGTTACCGAAATGGAGCGCCGCTATGATGTTCTTGGCAGGGCGGGCGCCCGGAATATAAAATCGTATAATACCAATGCCCGGGAAAAGAATCTTGACCCCCTGCCGTATTGGGTGATTATTGTTGACGAATTTGCCGATCTCATGGCGGTGTCCGGCAAGGAAACCGAAGCTCTTATAGCTCGCCTCGCTGCAAAAAGCCGGGCGGTGGGCATCCATCTTATTCTGGCAACACAGCGCCCGTCGGTGAATGTAATAACCGGGATTATCAAAAGTAATATACCCGGACGTATTGCCTTTATGGTTGCATCAAATGTGGACAGCCGTATTATTCTCGATACTCCCGGAGCGGAAAAACTGTTAGGTAAGGGGGATATGCTCTATTCGAGCAACGAAGCCCCCTTCCCCGTCCGTGCCCAGGGAGCATACGTTTGTGAGGCCGAGGCCGAAAGGGCGGCCATCCATCTGAGAAGTTTAGGTAAACCTGAATATGTAACAATGAACAGTTAACAGTTAAAAGAGGGTGGATGGAAGTGAGAAAATTTTTTGTTTTTTCGGTGATATTTTTCTTTGTTTTCACAGCGTGTAACAGGAATCCGCTGACGGGGCAAAGGACTATGGCTTTTGTCAGTAACAGCACGCTTTTCCCGATGGCCTTTGAGCAGTATGGACAATTCCTCAGCGAAAATACCATCGTTACCGGAACCCCTGAAGCACACATGGTGCAGCGGGTTGGAGACAGAATTCGGGAGGCCGCGGAAGTTCTTCTTGCTGCAGAAGGCGGAGAGAATTTTTTGGATGATTATGAATGGGAATATCATTTAATCGCAAGTGATGAAGTGAATGCCTGGGTGATGCCCGGCGGTAAAATTGTATTTTATACCGGAATACTTCCGCTGGCTCAGGATGAAGACGGCCTTGCCGTCATTATGGGACATGAAGTTGCCCAT
>Ga0099364_10007010_pt1 | contig 16233 bp, 17 predicted proteins | sample TergutTh196P3_FD_73070 | JGI IMG/M metagenome (GOLD analysis project Ga0099364, IMG submission 73070) | Microcerotermes parvus P3 segment gut microbial communities from Pointe-Noire, Republic of the Congo - Th196 P3 | ecosystem: Host-associated > Arthropoda: Insects > Digestive system > Gut ...
TCCTACATGACGGCGGGCTGTGCTAAGTTCCTGCGGATTTACTACGCCCGCGTCAACGAGTATTTAGACACGCTGGAAGCTTAAGCATCTGAACCCATCCCCTCAAATTGACCGGCGCGAAAAAATCACAAATGCGGTGGTCTGGTTGTGTTACACTTTTTTACCTGCCTAAATTTTTCTGAACTTTTTTCATTTTAGGGCTTGACTTTACTTGGCAGGTTTCTTTTATTGGCGGTTTTGCCGCCGGCGTTCTCCTATCGCGTGTTGCTCTCGCCGTTCTATAGCTCCCGGGGCTGACCTCTACTTATCGCGGCCGGTTCTTTCCTTGCGGCAGTTTTGGCCTTGCTGCTCGGTTTTGAGATTCGCACCGCCGCTTCCACCGGTACGCCACCCTACTAATATCAGGTCTACTCCGGTAATCGCTAGCTAAGACTTTCTATCCCTTGCGGGGCTGGCGTTCACCAGCGGGCTGTGTGTCATCTTCTGTCTTTATTATACCACGTTAGCTGTGTACTGTCAATAGGTAAATGTGTACAATGTTAGCGTGGTATATTTGTCTATTATGTACATTGACAGCGTGGTGCATATATGCTATAATAGTATTGTAAAAGAGTAGGCTCAATTATCCCGCACCCCCAGTCTACAAAAAAGGAGGTTTACAATGCCAGACGAAAAGAAAAAGCGCCCCATGACAGAGGCACGAAAAGCGGCAAATTCTCGGTACGATAATGCGGCCTATGATAAAATAATGCTTCGTGTTCGAGCGGGACGCAAAACGGATATTGAGGAACACGCCGCGCAATATCAGCCGCAAGCCGGGGAAATAGGCAAAGCTGGGTATAGCCCTGCCGGTAGCTTGCAAGGCTTCATCAATCGCGCCATAGACGAAACGATGGAGCGCGACATTAACGACGCATGGGCTTCACAGGAAGGAGCGATACCCCATGAGCAACCGCGAATATGCCAAGACGCAGATTGACGCACTGCCTGATAACGCCATTGAAAAGGTGATAGAGTTTATCGCTTTCCAACGGTACAGCCTCGGCTTATTCGACAGTGACGATGATTATTTAGCTTCGATACCCGGCATGACCGAATCTATCAAGCAAGGTTTGGCAACACCGCTGTCTGAGTGTGTGCCGTTGTCTGAGGTATGGCCGGATGTATGATATACAGCTTACAAAACAAGCCGCAAAAGACACTGTACTGATTGAACGCGCCGGATTAAAGCCAAAGGTTACGGAGTTTATCAATATCGTGCGCGTTAATCCGTTTCAAACGCCGCCGCCTTATGAAGCGTTAAAAGGTGACCGGCAAGGCTCATATTCGCGCCGTATCAACAAGCAACACCGTTTTGTGTATGAAGTCTTACCTAACACGGATAACCTCACAGACGCGAGCGGAACGCCGTACAAGGGCATTGTGAAAATAATCCGCATGTGGACGCATTACGAATAACAAACAACGAGCGGTTACCTCTGACTGGTAGCCTCGCGGTTTTGACCTGATAGGAATAATGTTCGTATCAGCTTTTCAGCTTCATCAACGCTGTCAAACTGCCCTAAGAATTGTTTAGGGCAGTTTGACGGCGTTGTAATCCTATACTTATTATTGATATTCGAGACCTCCTCGCGTTTCACGAGCCCCCATCAATGGCGGCTTCTTAGGAGGGGCCGCGCGTATTACGCCTATTCGCCAAGCATCTCCATTCATATTTACCGGCTATGCCGCCAATACAGGCGGTAAGTTTTCTTTTGCGCAAGCCATACACCCATAGCCGCGCTCAAAACAATATCGTCATGTATGCTCTCGCGCCATGCCTCGTATGTGTCATGCCCACTAACGGATATTTTTACCTTGAAATTGGTCAGCTCTTTTACAAGCGTGTCGGCTTCGGGCAGCCCTTGCGCTATTTTAAGTTGTCCGTTTTGAAAAGCCACTTGCAGGGCTGAAACAAGGTCACGCTTTGGCACATGGTAAATAGGTAATGACGCACCATTACGTGCTTGCTCCTGCGTGACAATATTGCCGCCGGTGATTGTTATACCGTTCATTTTGCCCTTAAAGCCGTTTCCCTGCATAAAATCCCATATCGGCTTGCCTAGCCCGGTCATATCAATTACGACGGCTCTATCTTCATATCGGAGCTGTGGACTTTCGCATAATTCTTTTATCCGCTCAACGATTTTCGGATATGTTGTGCCGCGCTCCGGACGTTCGATGTGCCGCAAGCAGAGCATTAACGGCTCGGGCTGTTTTGGCGTGTCAAAGGTAATAAAGCCCGTCCCCCTATCGCCGGTACTCTCTATTATCGTTATTGCCGTGTAGTCGTTCACCTGTCCTAAATCTGCCGATATAACAAAAGTGTTTCGCGTCATTGTGTACCTCCCTAAAATAACGGTTTAACGGTTTCATCAAATGCCGATTGTACTATGTCGTAACTGAAAACCTGGTCTACTGTTTCGACAAACTCACAATTAAACTCTTGTCTAAAAAACATATCCCCCAAACTACGCCGCTGCCGTTCCAGTTCCTCCGGCGATATGCGCGGGCATTTTGTAGCGGGTATCTCTATCCGCTTCCAGTCCTCGCCGCCGTCTTGCCATTCATTGAAAAAGTGTCCCCGCTTGCCGTAAGGCGTTGTCATTGCGATAAACGTACCGTTGTTAATAATCAGCATGGGGAGTATCGCATAATAAAACTCGTCTTTGACTTGGCTCGCCTCATCTTCAAGTATCATCGTGACACCGCTGAACCCTCGGACGGTAGACTGGTCGCTTGGCAGGGACACAATACGGCTGCCGTTTGTCAGAACCATTGACAGCTTGTTATCTTCAATCAGCCCCGGTCTTGCGGCCATAGCCTCATATCCCTCTTTTACCTTACGGAACAATTCTTGACTTTGGCGTAGAGAGGGCGAAACAAGCAGTATCAGGCTCTTGGGCTTGTATATGCCCGTGTGCAGGGCTTTTGTCGCCGTGGTGGTGCTTTTGCCGCTTTGCCGCGAACAGTTAAGTAATAGCCGCTTGCCCTCATGCCTTAATACCTCGGCTTGCCACGGGTCAGGCTCTATGCCGATGTAGCGGGAAAACTCCACGGGGTCAAAGGCACGTTGTAAATCTTTATGTATCATTAACTCATGCCCCCTATCGCTTCAATAACGGCTTGTCGAGCGGGCGGGTATGGTTCAAGGGCTATGAGTATCACATTCCGCAAACTAACCCATTCCGGCGCGATAATGATATTGTTGACGGTCTGCGATTGGAGTTCGCCTGTGATTTTCGCATACAATTCGGTTATCCCTCGCAGCTCCCGTATAGCCTGTACCGCCGCGCTTAGATTGTCAGCGTTGATGGCCCGCTCGTAAACGTCCTGCGCTTTTTCGTTAAGGTCGGATATACGCCTCATGAGGCTGTCGGCAGCGGCTATTTCCTGTGCGTCCTGTGCCTTTGCAAGCGCGGGCGGGATATGGTTCTTGTGACGATGCAAGGCGGTTACGCTCAATTTATAGGCTTTTGACAGCATTTCCAATGTCACACCCTCTATAAGCTGCGCGTTGATTATGTCGGCGTCTGCATGGATGCAAACACTGCACGGTTTAGGCATAAGCTAACCCCCTTTCGTATTTAACGGAACATAACGGAAAAACACTGTGCTGTAGTGTTCATGTGATTGCGCTCCTTTTATAATTTATTCTCATCGGATAAATACCCGATAATGCACTCTTTAGCCTGTTCAAACCCATAGCATACCGCTGCCTTATAGCCGCGAGCGTTTAGCGCGTCAAGCCACGCCTTTTGTGTGTGCTGCACTCTGCCGGCGGGGGCTTTCATCTCGATAAACAGGCCGTGATATGACCCGCTCGGGACAGGCAAGCATAGATCCGGCACACCGGCGCGGACACCTTGCGACTTTAGATGTGCGCCCTCGATTGCGTCCCTGCGCCCTCCGTTGGGGATATGGAACAGCAGCCGCAAGGCGGGATACTGTTTCTCGGCCAGCTTAACCCATTGAAACAGCGCGGTCTGTTCGCCTGCCTCGGTCTGTCGGCGTCGAGCGGGTTGTTTACCTAAGTATCGGCAGTCGTCAAGGTCGAGCTTGCCGCCCAAGACGGCGTAAAGTTCGTTCGATTCGGCAATTTGCCTCTGTGTCGGCCTCATAATTGTCTCTCGCTTATGATTTTGGCGGCTTGTCTTAAATGTGCCGCTATACGCTCAAAATCTTCTTTGATGATGAGGTCCTGTGCAAGCCCCGCCTGTAACTCTCGCTTCTGAGCCTCTTGTTCAAGTGTTTTTACTATTTCGTGTCGCATGTTGACCTCCTGTTTTTAACTTCATTTCCTTTAGTTGCACCTCCCGATCGGGACGTGAAAGTGTTGGTAATACAGACTTTTTGCAGCTGGAAATATTTACCGGTAGGGCCTAGTAGGGGATAAAAACATAAAGCCCTCATGTGTGCGTATATGTAGTATTTATGTATTCAGACCCTACTAGGCCCTACTTGACAAGTAATACCGTTGCGGCACAACGGTTTGCGCGTCATCAAGATTTAACCCTATCCAATAGGCGCGTCCATTGCTGGTAATTTTCTTATATCCCGCTGATTCCATCGCCGCAACAAAATCATTCGAGCGTCGGGCATATTCGCCGGAGCGTTCGGCCCATGCCCGATATGCGGCGTACAGTTCGCCACCGGCGACGCGATCCCCTTTTATGCAGCATTCTGCTATGAAATTTGAGACCCAATCTTCACGCGCTTGATATTCCTCGGTCGCTATTGCCACACAATCCGGGATTATGAGCTTGTACCGTTGCCGGACGAAATTGACAGCGCCCTCGATGGCCCATTGCAGGATAGCGGGCCCGGCCTTTTCACTTAAAACCTCGCCGTAGTTCTGTATGGCATTTTTCGTGCTGATAACTGCGTCAAATGGTACGACAATCAACCGGCGCCATGTGCCGCCATCAGTCGAACCGACGCGAGGAAGATGATTAGTAAACAGGCAGATCGTGTGTGACTGCTTGAACTCCTCCGGCGCTCTGAACTTTTCCTCTGCGACAAGCGTATCGGTGGATGCCAATGCCTTTAACATAGCGACGGATAGTCGCTGGTGCTCCTCCAACTCCCCAGTCAGCACAAGGCGTTTTCCGCGCAACGTCGCCAGCGTCGCCCCCTTATTTGTACGTTCTGTCGTGAGTGTATTTACGGCAATATGTCCGGCGTAGCTACCCATCGTATTCGCTATGGCGTTAAAAAAGGTGCTCTTTCCATTCCTGCCGCCGCCATGGGCTATGATGATCCCCTCATGGAACACCTTGCCGATCAGAGACATTCCCGCTACCTGTTGCAAAAAGTCTGCTTTAAGAGCGTCGCCTTCCGCTATCAAATCCAAAAACTCCCACCACATCTTACCGCCCGTGTCGCTCGGCGCGTATTTCGTGACCTTGGAACAGAACGCGGCAGGATCATGCGGTCGTATTGCGCCGGTAGTAAGGTCAACGATACCTGCGGGGGTATTCAGGTCAAAAGGGTTCGGGTCAAGCATGCCGTAATCTTTAATCAATCCCGCCTGTGCAAGTCCAAGCATTGCATCAAGACGGTTTTTTCGTCGTGTAGCCTGCGCGTGGGACAAATAACCTTTCGCCTCTTTAAGCGCGTCGTCAGATCCCTTTCTGACAGCCTCTAAGTGTTCGGCCAGAGCGTTATTGAGCATTTTGTCGCTTAAACTACGAGCCAGCATAACGGCTTTTTGATCGGACTGTTCCCAATACACACCGCTCCAAACAAACCAGCCGCCGCCCCGCGTCCACATAGCAACAGGATAGAAAAGTTGCTCGAAAATCTCGGCGTTAGCGGTGTCAGAAAAGTCGGATGGCTTATCATATCCCACAACAACAGGCGAAGATTCTTTGCGCGGCGGCAAGCATAAAAGTTCTTCGTATGTCCATTCATTGTCGCGGACTCTCTTAAGAGCATCATTTATTTCGTCAAGGCTGTACCCCATTGCCAGCATATGATTTACTGCATCGTTATTGGTTTCGGTGTGTATCATCAACCCACCACCTAACCAACACGCCGTATCGTCCCGAGCGGCTTCACAGGCTCGGCGGGTGCTGTGTTTTCTAGCATAAGCCGCTCGATAGCATTATCCAGCAGGTCAAGGTCAAACCAAAATTTGCCTTGCGCTCCACCTATCCGCATATACGGATATTTCCCCGACAAACAGCCCGTGCGAAGTTCCCATAATGACAGGCCGGTATGTTCGGCGGCGCGTTTCAATCCTCCGCACTTTTTCATGGTTGCGTCTCCTGTTTCTGTGTGGCGGATTGCTGTTCCTGCAATCTGCGCTCCACTCGTTTTTGCCAGTAATTCGCGTTATACTGCCTAACCTTGTCCGGGTTTTCTGCCCGCCATGCCTTGAAATATGCGCGGCGTTCGGCCTTTGCCGCCTCGTCATATTTTGCCTGTCCCATATTTTTCTCCTTTGCTTTATTTTTCGCTTGACATGCAGTTACCTATATGATAACATGTAACTGGCACAAGCATAACACAAGTAAAAAGCAAAAGCAATAGGCAAGGTTACATAAATCTATTTATGTAACGACAAAGATTCATTTAGGAGTGACGGACTATGCGAAAGGTAACAAAGCCCAAAAGTGACAGAATACCGGAAACAACCGGACAGCGGATCACATTTTTACGCACAAAGGCAGGACAAAAACAAGAGGAATTGGCGGACATGCTTCATGTGACTCGCAATTATATAACCATGATTGAAGCAGATAAGCGAACCCCAAACGCAGATATGTTGGTCATTATCGCAAAGCATTTTAAGGTTACAAGTGATTTTCTATTGGGGCTGTCTGATCTACCGTGTGGCTCTGCCGATGATATGGAGATAGAAAAAAGGCTTGGTCTGCTTCATACAGTGATAGAAAAACTGGAACGCATGAATGAACGCAAAAAGAATGATTGGCTCACGTTCACCTTAAACCACTTAATTTCCAGCGACAAATTTCTGAATTTCCTGTATACCATGACAGAGTATGCCGCTATGGGTAATAATAATAATACAAAGGTAGAACCGTCTCACTATATAGATATTTCACGGAAAGATTTATACGCTTTCCATATGCAAAATGTTCTTAGAGAAATATCTGACGAAATAGCGTTGATTTATGAGCCTGTCGTTAAGCGTGGCGGATATTTTGAAAAACACTTTTATGACATTATTAATCAAGGTTATGAAGATGGAAGGGTAAGCGAACAACAATACCATGAGGACTTAGCAGAACTTAACGCCCGTTGGTATCCAAATGAGAAAGAAGGTGCAGACAATGGCAAACATAACACACCGAACAAATAAAGACGGCTCTATGAGCTATCTGCTCCGCGCCTTTATTGAAACAGGAGCCAACGGCAAGCAAATCACAAAATCTATGACATGGAAACCTCCCGCCGGTATGTCACCCACCAAAGCTGAAAAGGAAGCCAAGAAGCAAGCGATACTTTTTGAAGAGCGTGTCCGCTCGGGCGTGGTATCCCTCGACGGTAAGACAAAATTTGAGGATTACGCCGGAAAGTGGATGGACACAGCGGAACTTGCGCCCAAGACGCGGGAACAGTACGGCTATTTACTGCGCCGTATCAATGCAGCCATAGGGCATTTACCTCTTGAAAAGCTACGAGCGGATCACCTGAAAGCGTTTTATAAAAACCTTCGGGAAAACGGAGTAAAAGACTCAGGTTGTTTTGCAACGTCAATCAACTTTGAGGAACATCGGAGAGCTGCCGGTCTGACACAAATAAAATTACGCGAAATGTCAGGCGTAGCCGTCACCACGATTGTCAATGCCGCTCGTGGTAAGCGCGTATCCGTTGACACAGCGAAAAAGCTATGCGCCGCGCTGGATAAACGTTTAGAGGCGGTATTTATCATTGACGGCGACACCGGCAAGCTGTCAGACAAAACCATCCGGCACCATCACACAGTTATTTGCTCTATCCTATCCAGTGCGAAAAAGGCGCGGGTCATTCCTCATAATGTGGCGTCTGAATTTATGGAGGCTCCAAAGTTGCCGCGCACAGAGGCGCGGCACATGACGGACGATGAAGCTAAACTATTTTTGGACAAGCTGCTTAACGAACGCGATATAAGGGTTAAAACGGCGCTTGTGCTTGATTTATTTACAGGCTTGCGCCGTGGTGAGCTTTGCGGCCTATCGTGGCCGGATATTTCGTTTGCTGATAATACCATCCACATACGCCGAGCGTCACAGTATGTATCCGGCCACGGTATCATTGAGGTCAACACAAAGAACCGTTCAAGCGACCGCAGTATAACCGTATCGCCGTTTGTGATGTCCCTGTTAAAGCAATACCGGGCTTGGTGGTCTGAATACAGACTTAGGCTGGGAGATATATGGAAAGGCGATAGAGAGCGGTTGTTTATTCAAGAGGACGGCAAACCCATTTTTCCCGACACCATCAACGGATGGCTAAAGAAATTCACCGAGCGGAACAGCCTAACATACATGAACCCTCACGCGCTGCGCCATACGTTCATCACACTGCAAATCACGTCGGGTGTCGATATACGAACGCTGCAAGCCCGGACAGGACACGCACAGGCCAGCACTTTATTGAATGTATACAGCCACACCATACAAAGCGCACAGGAACGAGCGGCACAAGCTATGGATAATGTACTGTTATCGACACTTCAAAGAGAATAAATGAGAAACGGCAGAGGCTGCCCAAAACTGGGAGGCTTCTGCCGTTTTTTTTGACCTCGCTTGAACAAAACTTGAACAAATGGCTTTTTGAACAGGATAACAGCAAAAACACAAAAACCCTGCAACTGTTGAAGTTGCAAGGTTTATTCGATGGCAACAAACGTCACGTTTGATAGACTCTCACCTATCGTTTTACACTAGAATTCGTTCTCGTGCAGCCCTTCTGCTTGGTGCATAGTCACACGATATATAAGCTATCTTGCACCAACCACAACTATGTCACATTACCCTTGTTTTCCAACCATCAACCTACTGCATCATAATGGATAAGACTAGGCGACCATGCTAATCTTGGCTCGGCTACTGGCATCTTTGCTTTTAGCCGATCACCGGATAACGCACCTGCACCTAGCACAGCCGTTATCTCCCACCGATCATACTATTTATGTGGGAGGTATTTATGCTTGGATATCCAAGCGTCAAGCTATACAAAATAACCATCAAAATGCAAAGGATATTAGCATTTTCAAGACTTCTCATGCCTTTATAAATATAACCGCAGGGTAGAGTGGCTCAAAGTTGCGTTTAATGAGCCCCTCTACACTGCGGTTAGCGGTGTTAATATTATTATTGCAATTCCGTTTATGAATGTCAATACTTTGGCGAATTAGAATCTCGGCGCGACTTCTCTGGCATAGGTTAAGTACGCTTGTCTCAAATTCGATGATTGGTTGTAGGCCCACAAATATGTTGCCGGTGAGAGATAGAACACCTCCGCCGGGCGCGCCGAGGCCGGCATACCGATTCCTGCCCCATGTGTGCGGTGTAGCGCCACTCGGCTGGCCATCACCGGCCCGTTCACCGCCAGACGCGTCGTACACTTGCTGCTGTCCAAAGCCGCCACACTTGACACCCCTGACGCACCGGCACAGGTATTAATCGACCCGCTACCGCCATTTAGCCCTGCCAGCAGCCACGCATCAACTTGGCTCACGGTAGAGTTAATATTGATACTCCCAGCGAAAATCAACACTTGTGGAATCTGCGAAATATCGGTGTATGGCCCGTTGCTTAACGTAATATTACCATTAATCGTCACCGTGCCCGGCGTATCGATAACTACCGTCCTGCCGGGCTGAATCGTGCTGGCCTCAATCGTGATACTGCCACTCGACTTCAGATAGTTCATCCTCTGGTTATAGTTGCTAATCGACCCGCCACCAAAGCCATCCACAACTTGAATGCCCCTTGCTGCGCGCTCGGCGGCAGTGTAGCTGTCGTTGTAGTTCGAGTAGCGATGGCGGATATTTCGTGCCATGCCATGCGCATTATTCGCCCCGCCCATGTTGCCCAGCGGCGCCGTCGTACTGGTCGGTGAGCAACCCGAGTTGGCAAAGGTTAAGAGCGCAATCTGGCAGGAGCCGGTCATTAGGTTGCCTGAAAGCAAGGTTGAAGCGGTAGTTAGGCCAAACGGCACACCACCCGCGCCCACGCCCAGCGCCGCGCCCGAAGCAAAGGTGTAAACCGCGCTATTCGACACTACCTCATACTCGCCCCAAGAACCAAACGCACACATATTGCCCGTCCCTACCGGGCAAGGACTGGTCGAGTTGGTGATGCCGGTCTGCGGTTGCGGCTGTTTTTCAAAAATCGCTCCCTCAATCATCCCGTCGCTGTACAAACCGCCCGCTATCACATTCGCCATTGGCATTTTGCCGACTACCACGCACTCCGGCTGCGTTAACGTCCATAAACCGCCCGACAAATCGCCGTACCCATTGTTGTAAGTGCTGTTTCTATCCATCACCGCCATGCTTACGCAATACTTTGTGCCAATCGGCGCGTCTGCAATTATTCGAGTCGTGGTGCTTAATTCAAATAAAGAACCGTTCCACAGATTGAACGGCGTCGTTCCGCTCGGGGTATTCAAACTTCCACTGCCCTGAGTAGCTTGACAGCCCCACGGCACATTTTGGAGGCCGTTAGCACCATTACTATCATATTGATAAAAGCTGCAGGGATTAGCCATGACACCGGACGGGGTTAGGTTAATTCCCGCATTTGGGTTGCTTGTACGGTTCGGCCCAACATAAAACTCCACGACCGCCCATCTGGTGCTTGGTCTGGTTGCCGTCGCGTAGGTTTCCCCCACTTCGGCGTTGTACCGCGGGTTAATTCGCAGTGAACCTTGAAACCTTAAACCCGTGCCGCCAATTTGAATCCGCTCCGCGTTAGCCGGGGATATACTCATTTGCGGCACGATAGTGTAGTTATATGGAATATTAAACGATGCCGTCGAGCTGATTGGCCCCGTCTCCACCCGCTTCACCCAGTGGTAGCGCACTTCGGTATAGCTGTCCGTCCCGGTGCTTGGGTTGTCTTCGTCACCATATTCATAACTATAGGTATATCTGTAAGGGCTGGTTGCCGTGGCATCTTGCGTGCAATCCGCCACATAATCGCTTATCTCGCCGCTGTCATCGCAATTCATGAACTTCTTCGCCACCACATCCTGAATCGAAACGGTCTGGCTGATGTTCTGCTTGCCTAAATCACTGTTGCCTACAATATGGGCATTGCTTTGATTATTTACTCTAATATTCTGTAAGCCGAGATTGATGTTATTTTCACCCGGACAATTCGGACTCGCCGCCGATAAGCCGGTCGGGCCCGCCAAGGTGCATCGGTTCTTCAGATTTAATGGTTGCAAGGGTCTTCCCAAAAGATTTAACGACAAATGGCCATTCGCCGGAGTCGTTTTCGTACAATTTCGACCCAGAGTTGAATCATTATCCGATCCGCAAAGTGTATGCGATACCGAAAACGCCGGGAAGTTCCGCCAGTTGCCGGATTGATCGGTTGCGCTGTCGTCTGTTGTTTCATTATTTAACGCTACCAACATCCCTTCATAGGCAAAGGAAACGCTGTCCTGCGGTTTAGCGAAAGTTGTTGGCGCCGTCGTTGTTTTGCTGCCACAGCCGGATTTCCCGGCGCCTTGACTGCCGGTGTAAATGCGGAGCGTTCCGTCGCCCGTGCTACAGGCATCGGCCGCTTCCGCTTCCACCACAGGCGCCGCTCGGTTGCTATTTGGTGATTGCGCCCTTGCTCTGACTGCCTGCGCCCTTACATAGCTCGAAAATACTTTTGCTGATTTCGGCGCTGTTGGCGGGGAACCCGGACTTCCCGGTATATCCGGCTCGCATTGCGGGCTGCCAATCGGCCATTGAGTGCCGTCTGGAGCGGTGCAAGTTTCTATTTCTCCAACCCTAACTATCACACATTGTTCAGCTCCCGGCGGCCCAATACGGGAATTTGATTCACCGCTATTATGTGTTGAAGTGGGCGACCAACGAATATATTGGCAATACACGGTATTATTGGCCGCAGTTGGCGGTACTGTCCAATTAACAACTTCCCACGGCATCCCGGTCGATGCGACTGATTTATTAGAAAAGCCTGCCGTTACACCGCTTGATGAAACAGTATTTGCTGTAATCGGCGGTGCGCCGCTGCCGTCCACAGTTATTCTGTGCCGCCACTGCACCGTTGCGCCGCGCTCGACTTGCATGGGGTTAGATTGTGTATGTCCTTTAACCCACATTTCTGAATCAGTCAGTATTTCTGTCTCACCCACAGTCGACCACTCCTCAACTGTCGGCGTATATCTTAAAAGATTAGAGCAGTCCACCCTCAACGCATAGCCGGTTTCCTTACCGTCTTTATCAAGCAGTTTGTATGCCTCGGTGGGATTGATTTGGCTTGCGCCGCCGCCGGGGATATGGTCATAAAAAACAAAATTCTCGCATGAACCAGCTAAACCCTCTGGCCCCATGTGTGAGTTTTGCTCCCATGTAATTATTTCCGGTGAAGCCGGAGTTCCGTTCACCGTCACCCCGCTAACATATGTTCCGTTGCCGCTTCCCGCCAGATGTATTGTGAAATTAAGGCTGCTTTCATTCCCGATTGTCCTTTTTACCATAGCGTTGAAACTGGCCTCGTTTAACGGTACATACCCTATATAGTGATAGTCCGGGCCGCCTACGAAACAGTTTGATACGGTAAAGTTGGCGGCATCCACCGGTTCAGATAGTACAAACATTGCTAAAAATATTGATATTAACCCGCCTAAAACACTTATTCTTATCTTCATATATTTATTCTATCTCAAATATCCCCATTTGCAATCGCTATATAATAATGCATGGAGCCGCCCATATCGTCAAATTCGCCGTTTTCATATCGGTCGACTATTAGCTGTGCAAAACGCCGTCGTTCTTCTCGATTTCCGATTATTCCATATCCGGATACCATCATAGCGTATATACTTAGACGTTCGTCCTCTTCAATCACATTTCGTTCAATGGCTTCCGCGCCGGCCGCTACAGCCTCATGGTAAAGGGCGGCGTTAAACAAGACTTTGAATTTCAATATGTATAGCATTGATATTTCGCTGCCGTCTTCCGACCTTTCAATCTGCTCGTTTATGTCTTCTATTATTTCAGGAGCCATTTCTGTCGTTACAGGGCCTTGAGCCACGTTAGAAATCCTGTCAATCGCTTCCGCCACAGATTCACCATGCGGCCCCTCCGGTTCCGGCTCCGGCGGCTGCTGCATGGCTAAAAATATAACCAAAAACACTAATGAAACCGCTATCACCGATCCGCCAATATATACGGCTATCTTCGTTCCTCTGCGGAGTCCCTGAAACCAACTGCCGAGCCCACTAAAAAAACCGCCTACAACTTCACGCAATCTGCGCCTAATTATTTGCGGCTTGCTTTCAAATATACTCATGCTTTTATTTTATCACAAATAAACGAAAAACAACCAAAGAAGAAAGGCTGATTTTACTTTTTTATATATAATATGACTACGGATATGTTTAATCCCCACCAGCATGGCGGGGATTAAAGCAGTTGTTAGTCAAGAAGCCAACCTTTTTGAGCGTACAGTTCATCGACGTATAAATTCCATACGCCAATTCTTGGGTGCGCATCCAAAAACCTGATTGCACCAACTGTTGAGTCCCAATAGCCATTGCATCCATGCGCTAAACCAGTATTTACCCCTACGACATCAAACAGCTCGAAATCCAACGCGATCATCAGAAACTGCACTGCAGTAGCTCGTGGCGCACAATCTCCGTTTGTAGTCGTAAGTCCATTAGCTTCTCTGGTAAACCTATAATTCGGTTTCCACAAGCCAATGAACTCCTCAAACAAACTCTCGTCTTCGATAATCTGCCGGATAATCGCTGTTTTCTCGTAATCGGTTTTGCCTGCATAGGTCAGCCCGTTTTCCAGAAGATAGTGGTCAACCCATTCTTGGACTGGTTTCATCCGCGATTCATAGTTTGGCACGCCATTTATCCAGTTCGCGGGGTCTTCACCTTGTCGATGTAGTTCCGCTACAATCTCCGCCGCCGATTGCCATGTCGTCATTCCGTAGTTCAACTCTCTCATGGCATCCTGAAACTCTTTCGGGCTGGTTACTGTCGCGTAAAACGGATATTTCTGCACGTTCGGGTCGTTTATGTCATACTGGCGCCTCTGTCCGGCCGTTGGCGAAGGGCTCGGAGTTGGCGTACCTGACGTATCCGGCTTGCCATAATCGACATCTACATTCGGCAGCTCATGCGAAGTGCCTTGGTCCATCGCATAATCCCACAGATTCAAAACGGTAATCAGCGCCTGTTCGCGTGAATAAGGCGTCTTCGGGCTAAAAACCAACGTCTGCGAGCTTGTGCCGTTCATAATCTTGGCCGCATACATTACGTCGGTTGCGTCTCTTGCCCAGCTTGCGATTTCGCCGGCATCCGTCCATGCTATTGCCGGGTGATTTGCCGTTTCAAGGCCGATTACATCCATCACATTTCGGAGCATTGTCGCCGCCTGTTCGCGGGTCAACGGTTGTTCCGGTGAGAAGTTTCCGTTGCCGGTGCCGCTTGTGATGCCCAACGCCGCCGCCGCTCTGATTGCATAATCTTCCGTGTCATTAAAATTATGCGGTGTCAATCCCCGTGCCTCTATGATGTAGTCGATTGGCGCTTCGTAGAAGATGATTAACATCCTGCTGACCAAGCGGCAGAACTCGGCGCGTGTAGTGGCGGATTGGAAGCCTTGATTCATCTCATCTGTCACCAATCCGAGGCTTCGTGCCCTCTCTACGCCTGCCGTCGCCCACGATGTGGGCTGGTCGTTAGGCGTTGTTTGTGCTGCGCTCACTGTGAGCAGGGATGACTGTACCGGTAGTTCGTCCGCACCTTGCGCTGCGTTGCCGCAAGCCGTCAGTAGCAGCAGAAATACCAATAGCAGGGGAATAAGCTGGTATTTGCTCTTTTTCATAATCAAGTCTCCTCCTGTTTTCCGAACCCCAAAAGGCAAGCCTCAAACTTAGCTAAACAACTGCTTTTTAAGGTTCTATTTCTTTCAATAAATCATAAAATCTCATAAATGCAAGCATAAGCAAAACACATATTCTATGACCCAACCATATCGTTAATAATGTCTTCTCGATCACCAAATACTTTATCAAGCGTCAGGTCTATTATGATCTTTATACCTCCAAACAAATATGACAAAAGCCAAGCGAGATAGGCGCTATATATCCATTGCCCGATTGGTTTTCCGACCAGTAAAAACCCCCACTCTTGAATTAGAATCTCCGCATCCGTATAAATAAAAAGCAGAGCCGCTCCAATGGCGGCAAGCCTTAGGAGAATTAACCCGATCAAGCAAATGACATAGCCTACAACCTCATCAGGAATAACGAAATATATAATTTTAATGATAAATACAAATGCCACAAAAACAGTAGATATGGCAATTACAATAATCATTTCAAATAAGAATCTGTCGCTTATCATATCTTGCTCAAGCTTGACCATCTCACCCATAAACATAAATACATATGCGATAAAAAACATTGCGAAGCAGCCCATGACCCGACGAAGCACATGGACATATCTCAGAATCAACTTAAGCTCTTTCGATGAATTATAAGCATTTATCACTACATTTAGCATATTTAGAGCAAGAATCGTAATGAATATGCCAAATACAAACGGAAAGTTTTGAAAAATTTGCGGAATACTTATAACGAAAATGCGTAATAATACGAGGATTTCCACTAATATACCCCCCCTCGGTCTGGATTCTATTGCATAGTGCGATAGATTATTAAGGCGAATCCACCCTGCGCCTGTCATCGACCCTACCCAACCAAAAACCTCAGCCAAGCAATCGAATCTCTCGTGATTATGATGTCATTCGGATTGTCCGAGCTGCTGTCGTCGAGCATAATTTCAAAGCTGGCCGTAAACCCGCCACCATGCTCATCACGCCCGCCAAACTCCACTCGCGCATACTTGTCCGCAATATAACCCGCCGTCCCGGCGCCACGCAGCACTTCCACGTTCGAGTAGGTCTCGCTAATCCCGGCCGTAAAATCCGCCAAACTCATCGATTGCGGCATCTCCGGCACCAACACGCCCAAAGGC
>Ga0099364_10007011_pt1 | contig 16232 bp, 14 predicted proteins | sample TergutTh196P3_FD_73070 | JGI IMG/M metagenome (GOLD analysis project Ga0099364, IMG submission 73070) | Microcerotermes parvus P3 segment gut microbial communities from Pointe-Noire, Republic of the Congo - Th196 P3 | ecosystem: Host-associated > Arthropoda: Insects > Digestive system > Gut ...
GGTATTCCATGCTGGTGAAATTCTCTTCGATTTTGTTTCCATCGCGGTAGATGTTAAAGCCAAGCGGTTCGGCTCCTTCAACAGCTTCGGGCATGCCCCAGGTGAGGATGGCTGTTTTTCCTTCGGCGACGCCTACGAGGTCGAATGGCGGTTCGCACACGCCTATTTCGATGGTGATGGAAACGCCTTCGGTCAGATCTGATTCGCAATGTTCGTAGATAGCGTTTACTTGGTAAACGTATGTGCCTTCGTCGAGGTTTTTGTCTTGGTATTCGAGGACATCCGGCGCTACATTAGCGAGGAAATCGTCATTGCAATAGACGTCATATCCTAACAGTTCGCCTTCGATATCTTCCGGCGCATCCCAGGTGATGACGGCAGTAGTTCCTTGCACGGTTACTTCGAGGTTGACGGGCGGTTCACATGCCAATTCCGACAAAATGTTGCAAATCACATTCGACATCTCGGCAAACGACTCTTTATTGCCGACATATACGGCGGTTACGTTATAGGCATAGATGCCCGGTGTGATGTTTTCTTCGGTAAAGTTCAAGGTTGTGAGCGGTGTGGCGTTGAGGAGTTCGTTGTTGCGATAGACGTTATAGCCGGTGGGTGTGCCGTCGGTGGGTGCTGACCAGGTAGCGTCAATTGTCTTTGCTGCTTCGTTCAATACTGCTTCTACATTTTGTACGCGTGCATAGAGTTCGGGGAAGATAAAAGTATAATCAAGTGTTTGTCCATGAGTAGCGTTGCTACATGCGTCCTCAGGTGCGGAACTATATGTGCAACGGAGTCTGAAACGTTGCTCTCCGGGAACGAAGTCGCCGGGTATTGTAATCGAGAACGTTTGTTCCGAATTTGCACTACAAGAGCCACTACATAATAACTCGGACACTCCAAACTCATTATCTCCGTTTGCATCAACCCACGCTTTCACTAGTTGAGCGTATGAACCTACCGCTACCTTAAGCGTAAGCGTTTCTCCGGCATTTACAGGAACTTTGATGTTAGTTGTGTGGTCTGAGTAACCATTAGGAGTGCCGCAGTCAGGGACTTGGTTAATCAAAGGCTCAGTACCTCTAAGCAGTTGAACAGATGTGAATTTGTTGCCTAAACTGCAGCCATAACTTATAGTTGGGATACAGAAACTATCCGATTTCGTGCAAGAAGCATCAAACGGAATCGTTTTCTCAATGCCATATTGTGCAGCGAGCATGAGGTTGAAATCGGCAGTATAGCCGTAGGGCATGGCGGGGTCGCAGATGACGTAGAAGTCGAAGTTCATATTTTCGCCGGCGGACAGGTTTTGCGGTGCGCGGCTTTTGGCGTCGTCGCAGACGAGGGTGAGATAGGGGCTGTCCATCTCTAACGTTGCTGTCAGTTTATAAGTATCAGCGCCGCCGTCATTTTTCACAACGGTGGTGATGACGGCTAACGACCCTGCTACTAAACTGCCACCTTCGACGCCGTCAATCAGCACGTTATCCAATTTCAAGTTGGGTGCGTAAGCCTTCAGCGGCAATTTGCATACCCATGGGTCGCCGACTGGTTTTACGGTGAAGTCGAGCGGGAAGGTTTTTCCGTCGGCGATGTCGTTGGCGACGGTAACGTTGAACTTCACGGTGGCGGTTCCGTCGGGAGCGATGGCGGCGGTGTGCTGCGCGGTTCCGTTGACGATGGTCAGTTGCGGGTCGTCGCTGGCGATGGTTATGTTGAGCGTTCCGGTGGTCGGGGCGGAGCCAACGTTTTTCAGGGTAACTTCAATCTCTTTGTTGGTGGAGATGTAGGTCAGTTCGCTGCCGCCGGTAACGGCATATCCGTCGTGTACGACGTATGGACCGCTGGCGGGGATTGTCTGTATGGGCGCTTGATAGGCTACTTTGTTGAAACCGGTAACGGTGAGGGTTAAGTCCATTGGCGTTGTTATCGGCCCGGCAAAGGTTACTTCGGCAATGCCGCCGGTAACAGTGGCTGTGCTTAAGATGATAACTTCGTCGTCGTTGTCAATGTATGTAACGGCGGCAACGGCGCCTTCGGCGTCGCAGTTCACCGTCAGAGAGTTCATCCCGAGAAGAATAACGGGAAGGTGCGAAATCGTCATCTCTTGCGGCGTCTTGGTACGGAAGTTTAAGGTGGGGTCGCCGAAAACTAACCATGAGTTGTAGTCGGTAGTACTGTTGTGAACCATAAGCATTTTTTGGGAAGCGTTGAGCATCGCGCCTGCGATGGTTCTTTTGGTGCCGGGTTGTATTGTTCCGTATGGCGAGGGGAGATCCATGTAGATATTCACAAACTCGTCTTGTGCGGTCATGGGCGGTTGCCAACTGATGCTAATGCTTGCTCCAAACACTGCAATGGAGCCTGCCGGTTGACCGTTGTATGTATGACGCATGAACACTTCGGAAAGACAGGGTTGAGAATAGAGAAATTGCCCATTTAAACAAGCCACTAAAAAGAGGAAAGGGAGTTTATTTACATTTTGTAACTGGTTCACATGTGTAGTGGAGTAACCTGCCACAGACCACTCTGTTGAAGATCCATGATTGCAATAATTCAAAACACTGGCGCCGGCATCCATCCGTTGATTAATTTGGGCAGCGGTTGTATTGGGTATCCCCGGACAACCTCCGTCATATTCTTGCCAAACAGGGTCATAGCCGTAGGTCATCATTCTGGTTCTAATATTATTCATGTGTACATAATCATTCTCGCCGCCGTCATGTCCGTAGCCGGTGCCTTCATTGGCTGCTACTCCAATACCTACGCTTACCCAACTGTCGTCTGTGGTAAGGTCGCGCTCATAAGTAATGGTACGTTGTACCTGCGTTTGCACGTGGGCATTTGTTTCGCAAGACATCCTTCCGATAAGTACTTCCAGATAGTCGTCGCTTCCGGTAATTTTTCCATATTCAACGTCGGAGTTAGCTCCTGATACGGGATATGCCGGTATTTGCGGCGCATCACCTACAAAAAGCACGAAAGCGAGGCTGTTGTTGGGATCGTTGTAGTAGTTTGCGATGTAAGTTTTAATGGCGGTGGCAGTGGTTCCGGATGTTGCTGTAGAAACCATGATTGTTTTCCGACCCATAGTGCGTTTCCAGTCAATGTAGGGTTTCATGTCATCCATAAAGGTGGGATGGCAGATAATCAGCAATTCGCCCTCTTCTTCGGTGGGGTAACCTCTGCTCTGCATCACGGAGTTGTTGATGAAGAGTCGGCTGTAGATGTCGCTGAACGCAGGTTCAATGGTTCTGTTTCTTTTTTGGTTGGTGAACTCGTTGATACCGGCTTTCGGGGTGTTGGTTATTGTAACGGTGATCTCTGAGTAGAGCCTCAAAACTTTGGTAACGGGGTTGTACTGAACGGGATAGACATCCACCGACTGTCCTCTTACGTCTCGCATGATGAAAGGCTCTCGCAGGCTTGCGAGCGTTCCGGGATAGAAATCGTCTCTTTGGTAAACCTCGCCCTTGACGTAAGGCACGGTGGCGGGGTCAACACTACGCGACAGATTTCCTTTCGACGGCGCGATTTCGATGTTGTCGAACTCCTGATACGCTCCGTAAGCGATTTCCAATTCCGAACTTCCCGTATCGGGAATGATGAACGCCATGGTGAGGAAAAACATCTCGGGACATCTTTCCTGTAACATCAACGGGGCATTGTCCGACGTGGCGATGAACGCTTTTCCGTTGTCGGTGTTTACGGCAATCAGTTCCGCCGCGTTCACTTCGAAACGGATGGAGGTCTGATGGTCATTCTGAAACGCTAATGTCGTTTCGTTTTTCACGTCGCCGGTCTTTCCGACCGTCAACAATAGATCCTGCGCAAAGGCGCCTGTCGTTACGGCTACCAGCATGATAACCAACGACTTTCTTAATAATGATTTGAGCATAGTTAAAACTTTTTAATATTAAAATGATTCTCTATTTTTTTAACGACTGCAAATGTACGAAAAAAAAATGAGATGGATAGAATTGCTTCAGGCAAACGCATTAAAATTTACCTGCTTTCCCTCTTTTTTTCTTAACCATATTTTTGCAATTGCCCGCAGGGTAGGGTGTACAAAATGTGAAGAAATCATCATGCGGTTTTAAGTTTTTTAGTTCTCATACTGATTTGATTTTCAATCAATTTTTCTCTCTTGTTCTGTAAGATTGTAGTAGTTCATATAAGATTTGAATTTAACCAGAGCTATTTCTTTCGTATAGGAATTGCACTCTTCGTCTTTATCGTAGATACGTTTCATAATCACACCTAACGTATGTCTTATATCTCTGATATTCAGAAAATTAAAACCTGCTACATCTTTGTTCATAGTGCTGGCATTGTCAGTAATTGCATAAGAAAGATTGAGAGCAGCTTTCTTCGAAATATCTTCAAGTTCAGCAGTGATTGCGTTACCGTTCCAGTTTGAACGGACATTCATCCCAAGAACTTCTACATCACCAAGAGTCAACGGTTTACCGTTATGCTTAGCGTTAACACCCAAAGTCATCAATAGATTCTGACTTCCTATCATCATACTTTCGTCCATTATCACGCCATATTCTTCTTTTGTTATCGCTCCATCAGGCTCTTTATAAATGGAAACATCATTATGTTTACAAGTTCCAAGTTACTGAACTAAAAAAAAATGAAACTTTTGAAAAATTTGTTCCTTTATAAATCGTTATAAATAAAATAATTACAATGAAATATGCGTTGGATATCTCATTTTATTTTCTTCAAATTTTGTACACCCTATCCGTAGGGATGTGCGATTTGCGATGTCATTGTTATGTGTCATTGTAGAGACGCGATTAATCGCGTCTTTACGGGGCAACCACGGGGGACAATCACCATGCGTTAGGGGCGGAATATTGGTAGAAGAAACGTACATCCGCCACAAGGCATGCAGTTAGGTATGCGCTACTAATCCCACAAAAAAAAGCCGCAAATTGCGGCTTTTTTTTGTGGGATTAACAAATTTACGCCCCGATCTTCACGCGTTTGAAGTCAATGGCGGTGAGTTCCTTGTCGAACTTTTGCAGGTATTCGGCAACGGTCATGCTTCCGTCTTTGATAAATTCTTGGTTGAGCAGGGTATTTTCTTTGATGAACTTTTCGATTTTCCCTTGTGCAATTTTTTCTAACATCTCTGTCGGTTTGGTTGCAAATTTGGGGTCTTCTTTTATTTGGTCAACGGCGATTTCCATCTCTCTGCTTATCAGGGCGGGGTCAACAGTCTCTTTGTTGATGGCGATGGGGTTCATGGCTGCGACTTGCATGGCGAGGTCTTTAGCGCATTCGGGGGCGTTGGGCAGGGATTTGTTGAGTCCTACCAATGTGCCTAATTTGTTTCCGAGGTGGATATAGGCGGCTACGACGGGCGCTTCGATAAATTCGTAGGCTGCCACTTCGATTTTTTCGCCGATTTTGCCGATCATGTCGGTAACGTTTTCGCTCACGCTGCGACCGTCTTCCATCGGAAGCGCCAGCAGTTTTTCCAGATCGTACGGTTTGTTCGCTAATGCGAGGTCGGCGATTTTTGTTGCGGAGGCTACAAATTCTTCGTTTTTCGCTACGAAGTCTGTTTCGCTGCTCAGCAGAACAACGACGCCGAAAGAGTTGTCGGCGGTGGTTTTTGCGATAACAACGCCTTGGTTGGCGTCGCGGTCGGAGCGTTTCGCTGCTATCTTTTGTCCTTTTTTACGTAGGATGTCTATTGCTTTTTCGAAGTCGCCTTCGGCTTCAACCAATGCGTTTTTGCAGTCCATTATGCCGGAGCCGGTAACTTGTCTCAGTTTGTTGACATCTTGTGATGTTATATTTGCCATTTTCTATATTATTTTAAGGGTTAATTAATTTTAATGTTTATTTACGGGGGTTCTTGTGATGCTTTTACGCGGACGGCGTCCTTTTTTACTTCCTTCTTCTTCTTCTTCTTCGGCTGTCCGGGCGGTTTTTTCTTCAAATTCGTCTTCGTTGTCTTCGGCGGCTTGTTCTTCGGGATTTTTGTCGCGTTCGAATTTGCGTTCTTCCAATCCTTCGATGATGGCGTCGCAGGCGGCTTTGACGACTAATTCGATGGCTTTTGAGGCGTCGTCGTTGCCCGGAATCGGGAAGTCAATCAGGTTGGGATTGGTGTTGGTGTCGGTGATGGCGAAAGTGGGGATGCCCAATTTGCGTGCTTCCTGAACGGCGATGTGTTCTTTGCAGATGTCCACAATGAAGACTGCCGTTGGGAGGTAGCGCATGTCGGCGATGGAGCCGAGCGTCTTTTCCAACTTAGCGCGTTCGCGGGTGATTTGGAGGCGTTCCCGTTTGGAGAAGTTTGCCCACGATGGGTCTTCTATCATTTTATCAATGGTCGCCATCTTTTTGACGGCTTTCCGGATGGTGATAAAATTGGTCAACATGCCTCCTGCCCAACGTTCTGTTACGTAGGGCATTCCGGTTCTTTTTACCTCTTCTGCCACGATGTCTTTCGCTTGCTTTTTTGTTGCTACGAAGAGGATTCTTTTTCCTGATTTGGCAATTTGCTTGAGGGCAGCCGTCGCTTCGTCTAATTTGGCGACGGTTTTGTGCAAATCAATGATGTGGATGCCGTTGCGCTCCATGAAGATGTAGGGCGCCATGGCGGGGTTCCATTTTCTTGTGAGGTGTCCGAAGTGGACGCCTGCGTCAAGAAGTTCGTCGAATGTTACTTTTGTCATTTTCTTTTTTTTATGTTTACTTTCTTACTATGAACACAATTATCGGGTAGGCGTCGCCGTGTTGTCGAAAGCATCCCGATAATTTAGATACTAAACATATATATATGTATAATATGCTAACGTTTACTGAATTGGAATCTCTTACGTGCTTTGGGTTGTCCGGGTTTTTTCCGTTCTACCATGCGCGGGTCGCGACGCAGGAATCCTTTTGCTTTCAAAGCGGGACGGTACTCGCCGTCTATCTTGCACAATGCACGTGAAATGGCTAAGCGGAGCGCTTCTGCCTGTCCGGTGATGCCGCCGCCGTCTAAATTTACTTTAATATCGTATTTTCCTTCGGATTCGGTAACTGCAAGCGGTTGATTTACAACGTAGTGCAAGGTCGCTAAGGAAAAATAGTCTTTGTAATCTCTGCCGTTGATGGTAATGTTGCCATTCCCTTCTGTTACGTAAATGCGTGCAATCGCAGTTTTTCTTCTGCCAAGAGCATTAATTACTTCCATTATTTAGTTGTATTAATATTAATTTCTTTGGGTTGTTGTGCCTGATGCGGGTGTTCGTTGCCTTCGTAAACGTGCAGATTGCGGAACAATGCGCGTCCCAATCTGTTTTTCGGCAACATCCCTTTGATGGCGTGTTCTACGATGAACAATGGTTTCTTTTTCAGCACTTTGCCGGCTGTGATGAAACGTTGTCCGCCCGGGTATCCGGTATGGCGGATGTATTCTTTTTCTTCCATTTTGTTGCCGGTAAATTTGACTTTTTCGGCATTGACAATGATCACATGGTCGCCACATTCGGAATGGGGCGTGTAGGTTGGTTTGTGTTTGCCGCGCAGCATGAACGCTGCCTGTGTCGCCAAACGTCCTACGATGGCATCGGCTGCATCTATGACGACCCACTCTCTCTCGGCGGATTCTTTGTTGATGCTTCTCGTCTTGTAACTTAAAGTATTCATTATTTCTTCTTCCTTAATGTTGTCCCACCAGGATTCGAACCTAGACAGACAGAACCAAAATCTGTAGTGCTACCATTACACCATGGGACAAAGCCTTTCAAAAAACAGGGTGCAAAGGTACGACTTTTTTTGATACGAACAAGTCTTGGTGATATTTTTTTTGAAAAAAATATTTTTGTTCTGTAATATATTGATTATGAGCATGCTTTCGTTTCTATAAATTTATATTCGCCGCTCCTTGCATATTTCAAACAACACAATTCCCGTCGCAACCGAGACATTGAGCGAGGTTATTTCGCCGTGAAGCGGAATCCGAACCGTTGCGTCGCACATTTTCAGGTATGCTGACGAGACGCCGTCTTCTTCCGAACCCATGATCAGGGCTACCGGTCCCGACATGTCAACGTCGGTATAACTTTTCTCTGCCTTTTCTGTGGCGGCGACGATGCGCAAACCGCTGTTTTTCAGGAAAGTTATCGTCTCTTTCAAATTTTCTTCCCGGCAAACAGGGATGGTGTTCAACGCTCCTGCCGACGTTTTCACGGCGTCGCTGTTGATAAGCGCATGTCCGCGTGAAGGGACGATGATGGCGTGAACGCCGGCACACTCCGCCGTGCGGGCGATAGAGCCGAAGTTGCGTACATCGGTGATACGGTCTAAAATCAATAGAAAAGGATCTTCGCCTCTGTCGTAAATCATCGGCAAAATCTGTTCAAGCGGATGATATTCCACAGCAGAGATATAGGCGATAATGCCTTGATGATTCACTTTCGGAATCTTGTTAAACCATTCATTGGGAACATATTGCAACGGAACTTGCCCCTTCTCGCAAAGGGTGCGCAGTTCACCCACAGACTGCCCCCGCAACGAACCGGAAACAATAACTTTCTCTATCTCCTTATTCGCATGCAACGCCTCCAAAACAGGATGTATGCCGTATATAAAATTGTCTTTTTTCATCTCATTCCGTGTAAATTGATTATTTTTCGCGAAGGTACGAAAATTATTTTATCTCACACCCATTTCTCGTCCATTGCCTTTTTCACTAACATGGCGGTGTTTTTGACATCAAGTTTGAGTAGCAGGTTTTTACGGTAGCCTTTGATGGTTTCGGGGCTGAGGGCGATTTTTTCGGCGATTTCGGTGTTGGTATAGCCTTCCACGATGAGTCTTAGCAGGTCGCGTTCGCGAGGGGTGAGCCAGATGTTGGTGTTAACCCGTTTTTTCATCAGCATGTCCACCTCGTGGCACAGGAACTTTTCGCCTGCGGCGACGGTGCGGATGCCCTCGATGACCTCTTCTGTCATGGCGTTTTTGAGGACATAGCCCAGTGCGCCGTTGTCCAACATTTGATGAATTACGGTGTATTCGTTGTAGGTGGTCAGCGCCAAAATTTTCAGTTGCGGGTAACGCGTTTTGAACTCTTTGCAGAGGTCAATGCCGTTGCCGTCGGGCAGGCTGATGTCGAGCAGCAGCACGTCGGGCAGCCCGAACTGCAACTCATAGCGACACTCTTTGGCGCTGTGGGCGATGTGGGAAACCGTGATGTCTCCGGCTTCTTCGATGAGTTTGCGCAAACCGTTTGCTAAAATCTTGTGGTCGTCAACGATCATAACCTTGATGAGTTGAGAGTTGAGAGTTGTTGTCTGTGTCATAATTTCCTCCGTATTTTTATTCTCTGTGAAACTTTGTGGTCTCTGTGTCTCTGTGTTGAAAATAATTTGATTCAGCACAGAGACACAGAGTTCACGGAGTTGCACAGAGGTTTCGTTTTATCTATTATTATCATGTTAATTTTCAATTTTCAACTCAATTTCCGTCCCTTTCCCTATCGTCGAGTGTATCAGCAATTTACCGTTGTGGGCGGCTGCGTTGTTGCGGATTTTTTCGAGTCCTGTGCCTTTGATGGTTGTTGCGGGGGCGAAGCCTTTTCCGTTGTCGTGGATGGTGAGTGAGATGTGGTCGGATGTTTGTAGTAGCCGGACGTTGATGTGCGTGGCTTCGGCGTGTTTGAGGGCATTGTTGATGAGTTCGTGGGCGGCGCGATAGAGCAGGATTTCGAGTTTGCTGTCCAAGCGTCGGTCGTCGCCGGAATGGTGAAATTCGACGGATGGGAGGGCGTGGCAGAGGTCGGACAGCGCCGTTTTCACTCCGTAGCGCGTCAGCGTTTCGGGCATGATATGGCGCGCTACGTTACGCAATTCGCTGAGCGAGTCAGCAAGCATGGAGAGCGCTCTTTGGAAACGTGTTATGTCGTCGGCTTCGATGACGCCGCCACTTCTCGCCTCCGGCGGGTTGGGTTTGACGGATAGAATCATATAACTAATACTTTAAATTTCTACATTTATTTTACTCCATTAAAATTGCTGCAAAAATAAGGTGTTTTTTCTTTCCGTACCACCCCCTTTAGGGGGGTATTGTGATTTTTTTTTCTTAAATCACACCTCCACATTCACCTCCGTCCCCTGTCCGGGTGCGGAGTAGAGTGTCATTTTTCCGTTGCAGGTTTTGACGCGGTTGCGGATGTTTTCGAGACCCATGCCGTCGGAGGTGGTTTCGGGGTCGAAGCCTTTGCCGTTGTCGTGTATGGTGAGGGAGACGCGGTCAGTTTCCTGTATCAGTTGGACGTTGATTTGGGTGGCTTCGGCGTGTTTGAGGGCGTTGTTGATGAGTTCGTGGGCGGCGCGATAGATGAGGATTTCGACTTTATTGTCCAAGCGTTGGTCGTCGCCGAAGTAGTGGAATTCGACGGAGGGGGGGGCGTGGCAGAAGTCGGCGAGGGAGGCTTTCAGTCCGTGGCGCATCAGCGATTCGGGCATGATGTGGTGCGCGACGCGGCGCAGTTCGCCGATGGAGTCGTCGAGTAAGGTGATCGCTTTTTGGAAGCGTGCTACGTCGCCGACTTCGATGATGCCGCCGCTTTTCACTGCGGGCAAGTTGATTTTGACCAACGACAACATGCCGCCCAAGCCGTCGTGCAGGTCTTTGGCTAAGCGGCTGCGCTCGGCGTTTTCGCCGTCGAGGACTGCTTGGGCGGCAATCAACTGTTTCTCCTGTTCGAGTTGCTTGATGCGTGTTTCGGAGAGGAGGCGTTTGCGTTTGGTGTATCGCACATATACCATCACCAACGCGCCCATGACGACAATAAGGCTCGAAATGGCTATCAGCAAGGTATCGCGAAGTTTTACCCGATATTGCTGGATGGTCATCTTATTCTCCAAATCTCTGATGTTAGCCTCTTTCTGCGCTAAATCGTATTTCACCGCCATGAAGTTTAATTTATTTTGCGTCTCGGCGGAGACGAGTTCCACCTCGTAATAATCGCTGGAGTCGCGGTAAGAGAATGCCTTTTGCATGTTGTTTCGTGAGTATTCCACGTAAGAGAGGTCGGAGTAGGCATTCCGGAGTAGTAGTTTCGACCGGAGTTCTTGCGCTATTTGCAATCCTTTCTTCATGTAACTTTCGGCTTCGGTAAATTTTTCCTGATAGTAAAACAGAAGCCCTAAGTTCAGCAAGGCATCGCAGATGTCGGACTTGTTGCCTGACGCCTCGGCGAAGGATAACGCTTTTTTGCAGTATATCTCGGACTCTTCAAACTGCTCCTGCTCCCGCGCGAACAATCCCATATTATAATATACGGTGTGCAGTTGATGCAGGTTTTGTGTTTGGTTCAGTATCTCCAGCGCTTTTTTATGGAAGTCGGCACTGCTTTGATAGTCGTCGTCGTAAAAACATATCGAACTTTGATGGATGTAGTAGTCCACCATGGCGTCCAGATCTGTAACTTTATCTATGATTTCTTTCCCTTTTTCCACAATTTGCTTGTTGCGTTCGAAGTTGCTGTTGCGCAGGAAGATATTGCCCATTTTGCCGTAGAGATTGATTAAACGGTTGTAATCCTGAGCGTTCGACAACAAGACTTCCGCTTCGAGATAGAGTTCGTAAGCCGTTTCGTAATCGTCGTAGAGTTGGAAGACGAGACCCTTGTTGAGCAATATCTTTGCTCGCTCGCTTTGCGCCGTTGCGGAATTATTGTCCGACAGGAGGAGTAATGCACTGTCGTAGAGGGCAACGGCTTGTTGAAGACTATCCTTTTTCAGATAATCTTGTCCCAGCGCGTTGTAGGAGATCGCGCGGGTGAGCGAGTCGGAGATGTCCGGCGTTTGATTATCAACTGTTTCACTGTTTTTTGTGAAATTGCAACCTGTGGCGGCAAACGCTAAGGCGATGAAGCACAGGGCTTTTATCCATTTACAAATAGTTTTCATATTCTTCCATATTAAGTAAGCATGCGGCAAAGGTACGTATTTTTTAAAAAACTCTGTGAACCTCTGTGTCATTTGTGCCTCTGTGTTGAAAAAAATATTCAGCACAGAGGCGCAGAGTTCACAGAGTTACACAGAGACATTGATGGTTTTGTTTAGCGTTCTGTGTAATTCAAAAATTTCACGTACCTTTGCAGCAATTTTAATTTAAAAATAAATACGAAATTTCACCATGAAACGAACCATCTTATTTATCGCAACCTGCTGCATATTAGCATTTTGCGGATTCGGACAAACCGACGTCAGAACCTTATTAGACAGCGTAACCATCGAAAAATATCCCAAAGCCGATGAAGTTGTCGTCTTCGATAGCACGAGCGTCTATGTGGAAGAAACAGGACTGAGCCACGTTTACATGCACAAGTTAGTCAAGGTGCTGAACGAAAAAGGCGCCAAGCAAAACAATCTCTTTATCATTGATTATGACCCGCTTTCGGCATACGTTGAGATACGGGAAGTCTTAATCCACCGCGCCGACGGAACAACGGAAACCGTTGAGAACAAAGTGTGCGACTATGCAGCGCCCGCACGGATGATCTACTGGGGCGCCAGTCAAAAAATGGTAGAAATAGGACGTTTGGAACTTGGCGATGCCATCGAAGTGTGGAGTTATAAAAAAGGATATACCTACGCCTTACTCTTTGACAATGAACCGAATGGTGATGATTCGCAATACATCCCGCCCATGAAAGGACATTTTTACGATATTGTCCATTTCTGGAATAACTATCCGGTAGAAGAAAAAGTGTATATCGTTGATATACAGACAAATAAAAATCTAAAATACAAAATCTATCACGGCGACATCGAAGAAAAGACAGAACAGAGCGAAGAGAGAACGCAATATATCTTCACCGCCCGCGACATCACCCCGCAGAAACGCGAACCCTCCATGCTGGCGCCAAGCGACGTGTGGACAAAACTGTTACTCTCAACTGCCCCCGACTGGGAATCGAAATCGCTATGGTTCTACGGCGTCAACGAAGACTACGGCAGTTTCACCCCGACGCCCGAAGTGAAAAAGAAAGTCGCCGAACTGTTGACCGGCGCCAAAAGCGAGTTGGACAGCATCTCGATACTCACCCACTGGGTCGCCGACAACATGCGCTATTCGGGAATCTCCATGGGAACAGGCGAGGGCTACACGTTGCACAACTGCGAAATGAACTTTACCGACCTCTGCGGCGTCTGCAAAGACAAAGCCGGCTTGCTCATCGCCATGCTGCGTGCAGCAGGATTCCAATCCTTTGCCGCCATGACCATGGCTGGCGAACGCATCGAAAAAGAGATCGCCGCCGACCATTTCAACCACTCCGTTACCGTGGTGAAACGCCGCAACGGACAGTACGAACTGCTCGACCCGACGTGGGTGCCGTTTGTACGCGAACTGTGGTCGAGCGCCGAACAACAGCAAGGCTACCTGATGGGCGTTCCCGAAGGCGCAACCTTGATGTTCACTCCCATCTCACCCGCCGAAAACCACTATTTTAAGATGCACGCCGAAACCACCATCCTCAAAAACGGAACCTTAGAAGGCGAACTCGTCATCACAGCAGAAGGACAAACCGACGCCGCCGTGCGTAGCCTGCTCTTTACCAGACACCACCATAGCGAATGGGACAAAAACGTCGAAAAAGAACTGTTGCAAACTTCTCCTCGCGCCGTCATCATCTCCAAAACATACACCACCACCGACAACTATCTGAACGGACCGGTGAAAATCACCTACAAATTCAGAATCCCCGACTACGCCGTCGTAACCGACAAAGAGATCATCTTTACCCCCATCACCGCCCTACATCCGTTCAAACGCGCCTTAAACCATTTCACCGTCGGCGCCGAACCCGAAACCCGTGAATACCCCTTCCGCGACCGCTGCTCCCGTCAAATAGAAATCACCGAAAACGTCAAATTGCCCACTTTCAAGAAGGTCGTTTATCAACCCGAAAACGTCTCATTCACCGACTCAGCCGTCAACTACAGCGGAGGATACGACGTGAGCAAAAACAAAATCTCATTCTCCGAAAAAGGAACCTTCGGAAAACGTGTGTACGACATCGCCGACTGGGACGGCTACCGAAAAGCCGTGCAGGCACAGAAAAACTTTGAGACAGAACGAATTATCCTTGCGCGATAAGTATTGCAAAGTGGTATTTTCCGTTGTAAAATGGGAAAAATGAATAATAAGATGATTGAGATAAGGAAAAATAAGGGAATAAGGGATATAAGGTTTCATATTCGGTTACTAAGGGCACTGTGGAAAATAAGGGTTTTCATGTTGCAAAAGAAATGCAAGTTGATATTATATTTCATGATTTTAAAACCTTATTTTACAATGGTTCCCTTAGTAGCAGGGAAGTCCACGGCAAATATCCTTTATTCCCTTATTTTCAAACAAATAGGAATTTATTATATAAAAGACACCCTGTAAATGTCCCCAGTTTTAGTCTTAACCGTTATCGGAGTTTACTTCGCCTCGCTGTTTGCCATCTCTTATCTTACGACGAGAAACATTGACAGTCAGTCGTTTTACTTGGGCAATCGCCGGTCGCCGTGGTATATCATCGCCATAGCGATGGTCGGGACGTCTATTTCGGGCGTTACCTTTGTCTCGGTACCGGGGATGGTGATGAGCAGTGGGTTTGCGTACATGCAGATGGTGTTCGGATTTTTGCTGGGCTACGTTGCCGTTGCACTGATTTTGCTGCCGGTTTTTTACAAACTCCATCTCACTTCGATATACGCCTACTTGGAGAAACGTTTCGGGATGCACTCTTACAAGACGGGCGCATCTTTTTTTCTACTTTCGCGGATGTTAGGCTCGGCGTTTCGGTTGTATATCGTGGCGATAGTTCTGCAAAAAGCGCTTTTCGATGCGTGGAACATTCCGTTTTTTGTAACCGTGTCCATCACCATCCTGCTGATTTTTCTCTACACGCAAAAAGGCGGCATGAAAACGGTCATCTGGACGGATATGATTCAAACGCTGGTATTCTTGGGCGCAGTCGTATTATGTATTTTTCAGGTGAAAAACGCACTGAATCTGGATTTTTCGGGATTGGTCAAAACCGTTACCGATAGCGACTTATCGAAGGTTTATGTCGGCGATGTGGCGAATAGCCGTTATTTCTGGAAACAATTTTTAGCCGGCGTTTTCACCGTGATAACGATGACCGGCTTGGATCAGGATCAGATGCAAAAAAACCTCAGTTGCCGAACATTGAGAGATGCGCAAAAAAACATGTTCACCTACGGTGCCTTGTTTATTCCCATCAACCTCGTATTTCTCTCGCTTGGCGTGCTTTTGGTAACCTTCGCACAACAATCCGGACTGAATCTGTCCGGCATAAAAGGTGATGAACTGTTTCCGGTTTTAGCCACACATCTCAATCCTGCATCCGGCACATTCTATCTCGGAACTCTGGTCAGCGTTTTGTTCATCCTCGGCGTCATCTCCGCCGCGTACTCCAGCGCCGACTCAGCGCTTACGGCGCTCACCACATCGTTTACCGTGGACATCTTAGGCGTGAAAAACAACGACCCGAAATTGGTACAAAAACGCAGATTGGTACACATCTCCATCTCCATCGCCTTGATTTTTGTAATCGTATTATTCAACCTCATCAACGACGAAAGCGTCATTAACTCCATCTACACCGTCGCAGGATACACGTATGGTCCGCTGTTAGGACTATTCGCCTTCGGGTTATTCACGAAATTCGCAGTGAGAGACCGCCTGATACCACTCGTAGCCATCCTATCGCCGATAGTGAGTTACGTGCTGAATACCTACGTGTTCGATTTCGGCTTTTCTATCTTGGTTGTGAATGGATTACTAACGTTTTTGGGGTTATGGGCAATCAGTTTTAGGCGTCAAAAATTCAACCGCAAAGACGCAAAGACTTTACGCAAAGAACGCAAATTGTCCGAACCATGATTTTTACAAGATTTTCAGAATTAGCAAGATTAAACCTCTGTGAGCCTCTGTGTTGAGCAAAAATATTCAGCACAGAGGCACAGAGTTCACAGAGTTTCACAGAGAAAAAAGTCTGAACCATGATTTGCATGATTAAAGGATTAGCAGGATTGCATGCAATTCGTGCAATTATCATTCGTGTAAATTAGTGTAATTCGTGGCTAAAAAGAAATATTAGTGGCTAAAAACAAAAAAATCCCCCCCCCCCCCCCCTTTGGGGGGGGGGGGGGGTCTAAAAAAAAACAGCCCTTGTATCCAAAAAAAAAAAAAAAAAA
>Ga0099364_10007012_pt1 | contig 16231 bp, 15 predicted proteins | sample TergutTh196P3_FD_73070 | JGI IMG/M metagenome (GOLD analysis project Ga0099364, IMG submission 73070) | Microcerotermes parvus P3 segment gut microbial communities from Pointe-Noire, Republic of the Congo - Th196 P3 | ecosystem: Host-associated > Arthropoda: Insects > Digestive system > Gut ...
CAGGTTTGTTGGAATAACCACTACTTCCAGTTTGTAAATTTTGGAAAACTCTACCGCTTCGGTGTCTGCAGTTCCTGTCATGCCTGCTATCTTTTGATACAGCCTAAAGTAATTTTGAAAGGTAATTGTTGCCAGGGTGCGGTTTCGCTGGGCAATTTTAATCCTTTCCTTTGCTTCTATAGCCTGGTGAAGACCGTCTGAGTAACGGCGTCCATGGAGTATACGTCCTGTAAATTCATCTACTATTTGAACCTGGCCATCCTGGACTACATAATCAACGTCTATATGAAAGAGTTTTCGGGCACGCAGCGCCTGTGTAAAGTAATGAATATATTCGAAATTTTCTTCGTCTACTATGGCGCCTTTAATTAAATTGCGTTTTTGCAAAATCTCTTCTATTTTTGCAAGTCCGGAATTGGAAAAAGAAATATTTTTATTTTTTTCGTTTATTTTATAATCTCCGATTATTTCTTCTCCCTGTGCTTCATCAGGATATTCGCCGTTTTCTTTTTTTTGTATTTCTTCCAGTGTAGAAATAAGCTTGTCTACTTCGGCATACTTAAAGGTATCGTCTTCGGCAGCTCCGGAAATAATAAGCGGAGTACGGGCTTCATCAATAAGGATAGAATCTATCTCGTCCACAATACAATAAGGATGCCCCCGCTGGACACGCCGCTCTTTTTCCCAAAGCATATTGTCTCTTAAATAATCAAAGCCAAATTCATTATTGGTACCGTAGGTAATATCACAGGCATAATTAATTTTCCGTCTGTCATTGTCCATGTCAGAAAGGATAGTTCCAACACTTATTCCCAGAGAACTAAAAACAGGCCGCATCCAGTCTGCATCCCGTCCTGCCAGGTAATCGTTTACTGTTACAATATGAACTCCGTTGCCGGCAATGGCGTTAAGGTAGGCAGCTGCAACGCTCATGAGGGTTTTTCCTTCGCCGGTTTTCATTTCTACAATCTTTCCCTGATGAAGGACTATGGAACCCAATACCTGTACATCGTAAGGACGCTCTCCCAGCATACGCCGGCTTGCCTCCCGTGCCAGGGCAAAGGCTTCCGGCAGCATGGAATCCAGGCTTTCTCCTGCGCTGTAACGCTCCCGAAATTCCTGGGTAATTTGGAGAAAATTTTCTGTAGCAATGGCGGCAGCCCAGGCTTCTTTTTCGTTTACCTTATGGAGTATGGGAAGCAGCTTTTTAAGATCCCGCTCGTGCTGTGAACCAAATAGGGCTTTAATTATTTTTTCTACCATGGTTTTACTGTACTTTTTTTAGGTGAAACTGGCAAGCCGATGTTGAAAGGCTGCCAAATTAATGCTAGATTAAAAAAGGCGGTTATGTATGAAACTAAGTTTACTTTTGGCTTTTACGGGAATCCTTGTTTTTTTTGGCTGTTCCCAGGGTAGAGTTGCTTCTGTAGCAAGAATAGATTTGTTTAATTTGCAAATCGGTCCTATGGAAGACCAGATAAACCTCGTAGACCTTGCCTTACGATCAAACCGCACCAGTGTTATTATGAGAGATGGCTTTTTTTATATTTCCGATACTGCCGGTAATAAAATTGTCAGTTATAATTCTTATGGTGATCTGCTTTTTGTAATATACTGCGAAGAAACAAATCCTCCCCCAATCACCCTGCGCCGCGGGACTGAAGAAGAAGGAATGGCGACGCGCTGGTCAATCCCTCACCCTCTGCGGGAACCAGGAGCAATTGCAGTAGATTCACGCAAACACATCTATACTGCCGATAGGGCCGAAGAAGCAATCTGGTCTAATGATGCAGACGACAATACATTACTAAGCAATATTGTGCTTCACTTTAATGAATCCGGCCGTTATGAAAAAACCCTGGGTCAGGAAGGAATTGGAGGAAGGCCATTCCCCAGGATAATGGGTATCTATGCTTCACGGGACGATGAAATTGCCGTAGTATGCCTTTTGGCCTCCGGATGGAATATCCATTGGTTTGATACAGAAGGAACCCTGCTTTTTCTGGTACACCTGCGAAACGATAATATTCCCATGCCCATGGATGAGGGACTGGATTATGCTTCGGTGGAAAATGTCACAGCAGCTCCCGACGGCAGAAGACTGTTTTTTAAGATTGATTATTACAGGAATGCTGTTGATGAACATAACAATATTACCATTGTCCCGGATTCTTCGGTGATATGGATTATGGATATAGAAACCGGAATATATACTGAATCTATAATTGTTCCGCTTTTTGAACACGCTGTCATAGAAGATGAAACTAAAATTACTCAGCGCTTGCCGTATACCATGCTGGGAGTAATCAGAAATTCCCGTGTATTTTTATCCTTTCCTGTAGACGGAGGTTATTCACTTTTAGTGCTTGCTGCGGGATCCAGAGACAGGCGGGCCGGCTTTATTCAGGTTCGAAATGATGAACTGGAATACAATGCCTTTAATCTTTCTGCAGAAGGAATACTTTCCGGTCTTTTAGCTACCGAATGGGAAGCCAGACTGGTATGGTGGCGTACCGAAAGACTAATGGGAGAAGTTAATCTGTGATATTACTTACTCCGGAAAATGCTGCTTTGCTGGATACCGAAGCGATCTCCTGGGGCCTTTCTTCTTTTGCTCTTGTAGAAGCGGCAGGCCGCGTCTGTGCAGCTATTTTGGAAAAAGAACTAACAAACAATAATGCAGGGCATTTGCTGCAGGGCCCAATAATTGTCTGTGCCGGATCCGGGAATAACGGTGCAGATGCTCTTGTCTTGCTTCGTGCTCTTCTTACAAACTCAGCTGCTGCTACAGCTAACTTAGCTGAAGACAGCGGCTTTGACGGAGTCACCGTAGTTCTAAGCCGTTTTTCTGACGAAGAACCCCGTGCTTCGGCTGTTAAGGCGCTGCAATCCATGGGGATTAAGATAAGCATCTGGAACGGTTTAGAACATTCCAATTCATTGTTCGAGAATGCTGCTTTAATTATCGACGGTATATGCGGAACCGGTATTAAGGGGCCTTTGGAAGGGATTCCCCTGGAAATGGTAACTGCAATTAACAAGCGCTCTCTTTCTTGTAAAGATGCTTCCAAAATTATTTCTATCGATGTGCCTTCCGGTGCAGGCAGCGCCTGGGATGCTCAGATGCCGATAGTACATGCCGATTATACTTTGGCAATAGAACCCCTTAAAACATCATTGTACACTCCGGCCATCCGGCCTTTTTGCGGAAAAATAATTCCGGTTAAGGGGATTTTTCCCCGGCAGCTGCTTTCCAAATATAAAGATGCCCGGCTGCATTGCTGGGAAGATCAGCATACCATTATTCCGCCGCTGGCGCCCGATGCATTTAAGTACCGCCGCGGTGTTGTAGAAATTCATGCAGGCAGCTGCGGCTGTACAGGGGCAGCCCGTATTGCCGCTGCCGGAGCATCCGCTGCAGGAGCCGGGCTGGTACGGCTTATTGTTGACGATTCCCTTTATCCTGTTTTGGCGCCTGCCTTTGGGGGAATTATGGCAGTCCCTGTTTCTGCCTGGTCTGCCGAAGTATATGCCGACAAAAACCAGATACAGGATATGCGCTTTAAACCCAATGCAGTGCTGCTGGGACCCGGCTGGGGCAGGGGAACAGATCGTCTGGATCTATTACGGAACAGTATAGAGAATGAACAGCCGGGCAGGCAGCTGATCCTCGATGCAGACGCCATAGTTTTATTAAAAATGCTGTACAATGCGGACTTACCGGTTTTTAGTCAAACTGCAATCCTTACCCCCCATGCCGGAGAACTAGAAGCGCTTAGCGGTATTCCAAAAGAACAGCTTCTCTCCAAGCCAGCCTGTATTGCAGAGCTTGCCCGGCACATGAATGCAGTAATTCTTTTTAAAAGTCATGTTATGATTGTTGCCGGACCGGATGCTTCTCTTGGTTTTATAGACGGCATGGATCCGGCTTTGGGAGCAGGAGGCAGCGGAGATCTGCTTGCCGGCTTATGTACCGGAATTGCTGCGCGGATAAATGCTGCAGAAAAAAAACCAGCAGTAGATCCCTATGATATTGCTGTTGCTGCCGGAACCCTGCTTATTGCAGCTTCAAAAACCATGGGACGGCGTTTTTACGATCCGTTGGAACTGGCTCAAACTGCTGCAAAACATGCAGGAGAAGCCTGGCTGCCATGAATATGGAGGACTAAAGGTGCGTAACAATAATGAAACAAGTGAAGATGGAAAAATCACTTTTTATTATAATCGCGAAGCCCGCCTAAAGAGAGCTTCCCAGAATGTACAGGATATAAATGATCCTTCAAAACTTCCAAAACGCGGTTTATTACGCGCTCTTACTGCTACAACGCCTTTAAAAATAATGTTTTTTTCGATAGTGGTTTTTTGTGTGTTTATGTTTATTTTAAGCCGTATTATGAGCCGCGATCCGGTAAAAGTGCTGGGCAACAATACCATTTCCATTACGGCAATAGCCGCAGGGGACAGCTCATATCTAAGCCTCAAAAAAACTGCCGGAGCAGAACAGGGCGAATCCAACTTTACCGGCGAAATTGCCGTTCTGGTTACCCTTCCCATAGAAGAAAGCCCCGTTCATATTGAATGGATTAACTTTAGTCCGGAGCAGGAACAAGTGTTTCAATTTTCTGTTCCTTTCAGCGGAAATAAACTGCTGGTTTTTTTGGAAGCCGGTGATGAACGGATTATGCTGGAGATTAGACCCAGAAATTAATTATCGAAGTTGATAGAAGAATTTCAGCAATTCCTTTTGCATGCTGTCCGGTAATACCTTATTCCTCATTCTCCATTCCCCAGCCATATTTTTCCGGACCCCAAGTTTCTTCTGCCAGTTCTTGCTTTAACAGTAATATAGTTCCATGGGGAAGGTTTTTGGATACTATTACACCCGGTCCAATAATACAGTTGGCTCCTGTCATTATGCCAGGAAGGAAACCTGAATTTATGCCGGTACGGGAATAATCACCAATAAATACTGCTCCTGCCAAAGGATGAATGTAGCGTTTGCCCTGTACTGGCTGGCTTAAATCTCCGTCATCGAAACGCAAAGAACCAATATTAGTTCCTGCTCCAATATCGCTTGCTGTACCCATTACACCAAATAACTCACAGTTATGTACGGCGGCTACTCTGTCCATAAGCACGCCTGCTACTTCGGCAGTAAATGCTACTTTGCAGTGATTGCCAATTACCGTGTTAGCAGAAATTTTACAGAAATCTTCTATCAGACAATCCCGTCCAATGATGCAGTTCTCGCCGATTATTACATTATTCTGGATCACTGTACCATTGCCCACACTGCAATTACCCTTAAATACCACACCGCTGCCAATACGGCAGTTTTCGCCAATAATAATACCTGCAGGCAGGATGACGGATTCTGCGATACTTGCGCTTTTATTTATCTGTACAGTGTTGATCTTTCCGATATTGTCCTTGCAGCAAAATTGATTTGCTTCCAAATAATCCCAGGGGAAATCCATATCAACAAAATGCCCGTCCACATAGCGTGCATGAACAGAAAGACCGTCTATAAGGGCGTTTTGCAGGGAATTTTCGATTGTGAAGCCGATAGTAGGCATACCGCCGGCAGGTACATTTTCAAAATGAGGCGCTGCAGAGCTAAGGTAGGGCAGGGCTTTTGGTCCCAGCAAAAATACTCCGCAGCAGCGTGAATTTACATACCTGGGGCGCGGATGGCCGTAAAATGCTTCTACTTCTTCTGCAGCTTTTGCACATATCCAATCGCCTTTACGGAATACAGCTGATGTTTCTGACTGTAATAAAGTTGCAGCTGCTGCATTATCTGGCAGTGGCTCCATCATGCGTGCCAAATCGTTTTTTGTGATATAAATATCCCCATATAGTACAAGGGTTAAGCTGTCTTGTTTGCATAGGTTTTTTAATGTTTCACCCAGACCGGTAGTATTTTGTTCGACCTTAACTTCAGGCATATTACGAAATATATGTGCAGCCCAGCTGTTTTTATAACCGCTAATAATGCTGATCTCTCCTATCCCCAATTCGACAAGCATTTCCGCCAATCGTAAAGAATTTGGCTTGTTGCCTATAGGCAGAAAGGCCTTTTGCCAGTACCTGTCAAAGGGAAAAATACGGCTGCCTTTTCCTCCTGCTAAAATCACCGCTTTCATTTATCACTCCAAAACATTATTTATACCAATACATAATGCCGGCTTACATGGGAATAGCAAAAATACCTGCAAGCGTACCAAGGATCGATACTGCTACAATACCCAGCAGTATCCATATCGGTTTAATGCGTTTCTTTTTCATCAGCCAGAAACATAACAATGTTACAAACAATGGCAGCATATAGGGCAAAATGCTGTCAAGAATCCCCTGAAAGCTGAATACTGTCTCGCCGCTGTCAACTACATCCAGTGCAAGGCTAATATTTACCAGCTGGCAAATAAGGCCGCCTACCATTGTTAGACCAACAACAGAAGCCAGGAAAGAAAAACGTTTTATAAAGTCGCCTCCCTGTATACGATCTATCAGCTTGACTCCTTCACGGTATCCCAAACGAGTCCCGGCATGTTTTATACTTTGTGATATACTATTCCAGAGTACAAAACATAGCAAAAGGCCTATAGGATTGCCTTCTATGCCAAAAGATACAGCAAGCAGCAGGCAGATAAGCAGTATAGTCATGTATATAATGCTGTCGCCTACACCTGCCAGGGGACCCATCATGGCCACTTTTAGACCTGATACAGCTTGGGCAGCATCATTGCCGCCTTCCAGCTCCATAGCAGATGTAACGCCTAAAATAGGCTGTACTACCTGCGGACAGGTATTAAAAAATTCCAGATGCCGGTGCATGGCAGAACATAGTTCTTCCTTTGGTTTATCTTTGTATGCTTTTTTTAACGCAGGTATCATTGCGTATAAATATCCTATCGACTGGAAACGCTCATAATTCTTAGAAGATTGTAAAAGCAATGAGCGCCACCAGATACTGTTTACTTCTTGTTTAGTCAGTTTTTCTGCCATTATAGATCATAGCCTCCTTCTGATTTATTTTCTCCGGCCGGGATAATCTCGGGATCAGCAGTTTTTTGTTTTGTTTTTTGTACTTCTGTTTTTCGTTCATTGATTACAAGATCGCAGATTACTGCCACTGCTAATCCAACCAGGGCACAGCCTATAGTTGGCAAACTTAAATACGCTGCAGCTACAAACCCCACTAAAAGGAATATCCAGGTTTTTTTATTCATCATCATACTTAACAGCATACCCATGCCTAAAGCAGGCATAATTTTACTTGCTACGGTGAGCCCAGCCATGAGGTTTTCGGGAATTAAATTGATCAAGGCGACTGCATAATCAATACCAAGCCATACAGCAAAAAACAGCGGTAAAGACATTACCAGGCACTGTACTGCAAGACCGGAAAAGTGGTATAGGGCAATCTTATCTAAATCTGCATTATCAGCAGCTTTTTCGGCTTTGTGTACAAAACCAATATTGATTGTGTAGGAAAGTATCCTAAGCTGCTGGCCTAAAATTGCAACCGGCAGTCCAACAGTCAATGCAGCAGCTGCATCTTGTCCCGAAAGAATTCCCACAGTTGTTCCAACAATAGTACCAAGGACAGGATCGGGCGGGATATAGGCGCCAATCTGTCCGCTGGCAAAGATCAGCTCCATGCTGGCACCGATCATCAATCCTGTTGTAAAATCTCCCAGTATAAGACCTGCTGCGCTTCCAATGAATACAGGACGGAAAAATCCGAACTGCAGCGTGGCTTCATCGGCTACAGCAACAGAGGCTACGATTGCCAGTAAAATGGCTTGTATAAACATACAATGTCTCCTTATATATAATGCTTCTTATTTTTCTGGTATTTTATTCATTGCTTTTTCAAAAGATACTGCATTGTCCGCCGGTACCATTTGGATAGTGACAGGGATTCCTGTATCTACTATAGCCTTGAGCAATGCTGTATCCTCTTCATTTACTGCAACAGCTTTTGTAATTTGGCGTTTTTTTCCATCGTTTTTCATACCGCCGATATTAAGGGAATCAAGTTTGTATCCCAATTGGATCAAGTGCAGTACATCTCTTGGATGGTTAAATAACAACATGGTACGGCGCTTAATGGGATTTTCCAAAACCGCTTGGGCAAGTTCTTCGGGCGAAAAGAACACTAAGCGTAAATCTTCCGGTGCCGCCATTTCCAGCAGTTGCTGTTGAAAACTGTCTTTAGCTACAGCAGAATTTACCACAATGCATTGTTCCAGCTGCAAGGTTTTAAGCCAGGTGGTAACAACCTGACCGTGCAATAAGCGATCATCAATCCGTGCAAATTCCACAGCCATAATGGCTCCTTTTTTTCTATAAATCAGATGCCGAATTAGATAACCCCAACTCTTGCCCTGCTTTTTGTAAAAGGCTACGCAGCTTTGTTCCTAAATCCTGCATACCGCTATGAGCTGCTTCCAGTAATTCAGCAAGGACTTTTTCGTCAAGTTCTTCCATTCCAGCAAGTTCACATAAAAAGCCCATGTTTGCTCCGCCTACTAGCTGGAGTTCCGTCCGTTCTGCAATCAGTTCAGCGGCTACATTTGCCGGTGTACCGCCCACTAAATCAGCCACTATCAATACTTTGTTGTATTGGGCCAATACTTCCAGTTTTTCTTCCATGATACAGCGTAATTCTTCGCGTCCCATATTTGGAAAGAGTGCTACGGTTTCTATACCTTTCTGGGGTCCCATTAGCATGACCAAACTTTCCAAAGCAGCTTGTGCAAGGGTGCCGTGTGCTGCAAGCAGTATTCCAAAGTTTCGTGACAATATTCTGCTCCCTTGTAATTACTATGCAGTATATCATACAACGAAGTTTATAACAATGCTTTTTGCTTTCTTGTATGTTTTTCTAATTAGTCATACTGTATAAGATATGAGTATAGGAATTAAGCAAAATATCGAACTGCTTATAAATAATATTAAACAGCTGATTTTTATCGACACAAAAAAGCTGGAATATATCATTTCTGCCCTGATTGCAGGGGGACATGTACTTTTAGCAGATTCCCACGGCGTTGGAAAAACATCTCTTGCACGGGCACTGGCTCAGTCTATACGCTGGAAAAATAGCGACAGTGCTATAGGCGATGTTCAAATAGAAGGATTTAGCCGTATCCAATGTACTGTTGATCTTCTTCCTCAAGACATTCTGGGTTATAACCGTTTTATTGGCCAGTCGGGACAGATATTGTTTAATAAAGGACCGATATTTGCCCATTTTGTACTGTGTGACGAAATTAATCTGCTTACTCCAAAAACGCAAGGGAGTTTTTTACAAGTAATGGAAGAGCAGAATATTACGATAGAAGGCAAGCTGTATTCCTTGCAGGATCCTTTTTTTATTATTGCTACAATGAATTTAAAAGGTCTGCACCTGTTTCCTCTTCCTGCACCGCAGCTGGATCGCTTTATGATTCGTCTCTCTCTGGGTTATCCTTCGATGCAGGACGAAGAAGAAATTGTTAAGCGGCATGGGAAAGCAGATGTTTGGTATTCTTTTAAACCGGTTATTGACAGTGCTGACCTTATTCAATGGAAGAGCAAGGTAGACACTGTGCAGATGCATCCGGATGTATGCTCTTACCTTGTGCATTGCATACGGCAAACCAGATTGCATCCTGATATAGAAACACCGGCAAGCCCCCGTTCTGCCGTTAAACTTTCCAGACTTGCCAGATCTCTTGCCATGTGCAGGGATCTGGACTATGTACCGCTTGATATTATAAAAGAATTGTTTATTCCTTCCATGGCCCACCGTATTGTTACCAGGGATCCATCCATAGCTCCGGAGGCGATTCTGGAAAGCATACTTAATTCGGCGGCTGTGGAACAAAAAAAACGATGAGAAAGAAATTTGTTTTTACACCGGTTGGAGCCTCTATTTTAATTATTGCACTGTTCATTTTAATACGTGCCCTTCTTACCCGTAATTCCTACGAAACAGTGCTGGGTTTGGGAATAATAATGCTTTTGCTATTACTTGGCTTTGTTGGCTTTTGGAAGTCACGGCTTTTTAAAACACAGGAACTTGTCTGGAAAACACCTGTTCCATTTACAGCAAATACTGCAGAAGAAACCCAAATCGCCGTTCCCCGGCTGCCCGTTCCCTTGTTTTTTCGTATTCATGTTATAATACAGGGCAGGTTTTATCCATCTGCTTCTATTGGTTCATTGTTTTTTACAGAAATTGCTATTCCCCGGAATAAAAGCGAAGGGAAGATAAAGTTTTCGTTTCCAATGTCGGGAAAATTTAAGGGAGCAGCTTATTATCGAATTCGTGATATCTTTGGTTTTTTCTCTTTTCCCTGCATTTCGCCGCAGCAAAGAACCATAACAATTAGAAGCGCCCCTATAAATAAAACACAGTTTCCAATAAATGCACAATCCGGTGCAGAAGACAGACATAATAAAAGTTCGGGCAGCGAAGAACGGTATTATATGCGTGAATATAGTCCGGGTGATCGTTCGCGTGATATCAACTGGAAAAGTTCTGAACGAATAGATAGTCTAATTACAAGAATTTCTCCGGATAATCAGGAAAAAATTAACAGGATAGAAATATACTTCCGAAATTATGGGCCTTCCGCTTATGCTGCACTGGATACATTATGGCTTTTAGACCGTATTAAAGCACGCCTATCCTTATTTTTACGCAGGCTTATGGAAGAACAAGGCAATTATATTTTTCAAATACACAGTGCCCGGGAATATTGGGAAATAGAAAATAATGATGAGCTGGATGCTTTTTTGGAAGAACTTTCTGTTCTTTCATTTTCTCCCCCGCAAAATGAAAGTTTTACAGGAATGGGAAGCTTGGGAGAACTCTTTATTTTTTCCACAGCTTGTGATATAGGCCTGCCTGCCTTTCTTTTAAGCTGTATACCCAGGCCGGTATCAATTTTTCTTGTACAGCCAGCCATGCAGAAAAATAAGATCGCAGAAATTGAAACCCTTCGTATCCGGGATTTTATAGCAAAGAACTGTCTTCCTGTTTTTCGATGGTTTTTCCCGGGAAAAACTGAACAGCTTAAAGTATCTAACGGAAAAATGGAAATTGCTTATGCGGAGACCCGCTTGTGATAACAGCCCTTATCGACAATCGTCGGACAATTGTACTTTTTGTATTACGGCTCTTTTTTTACTTTAGCGTAATAATACTTGTCCTATTACATCCAGGAATTGCTGTTTCTTACGATCGTATCGGCATTATTCAATGGTTTGTAATTATCCCGCTGCAAACCTTATTTGCCTTTATTATTATCCCAATGAGAAAAAGCTTAATTTTTAAATCCTGTTTTGTTATGCTGCCTTTAATCGTACTGTCGATTTGGACAGGAGGATTTTCTTTGGCTGCCTTTCAGCTCTTTTTTGCCGGACTTATTAGTTTTACCGCTACCTTGCTGTTATTTTACTATCCCCGCTGGGCAAAACTTTCTTTACTAGAGCCGTTTTTTTTAGCCTGGATATGTTTACGTCTGCTTATTTTATCCCGTTCCGGAGAAGATATTGCAGGGCTTAGCCATGGTTTGACACAGTTTATTCTGATATGGACAGCGGTGATTTTTTTATCTCATAGCGTAGTAGTATATTTTTGCCTATATCCCTGCAGCAGCAGCGGTGCTGGAAAGGAGACGGCACTGTTTTTATTAAGCGCAGGAACAGTGTTGTTTATAACGTTGATTATCCTGCCTGCCGATTTTATACGCAATACCATAATTGTTAATCCCCGTTCAAATCGTATACCGCAAGCAATTGGTTCTTCTGATCTGGACATACCGGCAGATCGGGAAAGAAGGGGAAGCGGCCGCAGAACGATCCCCAGATATGGAAGTGACTATAGGCCGGAATTACGCGGTATTTCCGAACACGACTGGTCCGATACAGATGCTTTGGACAGAAATAGGAGAGGTACAGGAGATGGAGATTCAAGGCAATATACTGTTATGGTTGTTGCTTCAAAGTATGAGCCGGTATATATGGGTGATACCTTTTGGGGACAGCTTGATCCAATAGAAGGATTTCTTGTTACTCCAAATGATACATTAAATCAGCTTGCAACACAGCGTTTGTTTGTAAGCTGGTTTGATACAGAAACAGTTTTCTACCAGGAAAGAACCCGGCAAGAGTTATTTTCTCTTTCGATTCTGCCAAGAAAGTTTTTTCCCTATAGGCCTGTTTCCATGGATCCAACGATTTTACATGAAAATGCCGGCCCCCTGCGCTACCTTCATCAAGTTGTTTCAAATGTCTTTCTCAAGGATCCGCTGGAATTATATACAGTTCCGCTTAGGGAACTAAATACTGCAGAAAAAACCCGGTTTTCCCACTATTTGGAAATCCCGCTTGAACAATCCGATAGAGAACTTTTTGAAGAGTATATCAGAGAGGCTGTAAACAGCTGGCGGGAGCGGGGACAGGAAAGCGGCAGTGTTTACATGGAAACACTGGCAGCGCTTCTGATTAACTTTTCCGATTATCAATATACATTAAATGATTCCGGCAATCCGCTTTCCATTAACCATATAAAAAATTTTCTTTTTACTGATAAAGAAGGGGATTGTGTTGAATTTTCCAACAGTATTGCCCTCTTGGGACGGTTTGCAGGTATTCCTTCCCGTATAGTAAGCGGCTACCTTGTGGCAGAAAGTACGCAGACTATTGCTCATAAACGCGGTCTTGCTGTTCTGCGAAACTCCATTCCGGCATTACAGCAATTTCGTTTGGACGATTTGTACCTGGTTACCAATCTGCATGGTCATTCCTGGGTGCAGTTTTATATTCCCGATTATGGTTGGCTTGATTTCGAAGCAACTGCTTATGCCATTCCTCCAGTCCCTTCCGGCGATATTAATAACTGGGATGTAGTCATCCCCTTAATTGATAGTGAAAGGGTTTTTTCTCCGGTTAGAGCATTTCCCTGGCATACAGTGTTTAGAATTATTGGAATATTTGCATTGTTAATAGTAATCCTTGCTTATATAATCCGTTATGGCAGAGAAATATTGCTTATTTATGTAAGCCGTTGCGGCGGAAGCTCTGCTGTTCGTGCTGTATATCTGCTCCTTTTAGCACGGCTGGCAGCAGACGGTAAGCCGATAAAGCCCGCATCAAAAACCGCTCTGGAGTATGCGGAACTTTTTCCCAAACCCAATGCAATACAGGTATCTATACAACAAAATGAAGATGCAGAGAAGCATTTAAAAAACTTTGCTTTGCTGTATACAGAATTACGCTGGCGCGAATTCAATGACCTTAGCGAATTCAATAATAAATTTATTATGCTCAAACAAGAATACAAAAAAATTCTTGAAACAAGCCGACGGCGGGGAATGTTTTGGTTTATTGTCCGAATCTTTAGTCTGCGAGGTTTGGCATATTTATGATTCATACCAAAAATTTGTTCGTGAGCTTAATGGTAATAATAATCGCAGTTCCCTGTATTTTTTTATTTAATAGCTGTTCCCGCAGATCGGACTGGGTTCAGTTCCGCGGGGAAGGGGGCAGGGGAGCAAGTTCTGCAGTTATTGCTCCGCCCTTGGGGATACGCTGGAAAATTAATCTTCAAATTGTTAGTGAAACAGGCGACCAAACCATACGGTTTTTAAATCCGCCGGTAATCATGGGAAATATTGTATACTTTGGATCGGAAGACGGTAACTTTTATGCTCTTGATTTGGAAAGCGGTTATATGCGCTGGGTATTCAAAAGCGGAGCAGAGATAAATTCAATTCCCTATGCCGACAGAGATAAAGTATATTTTGGCAGCAGAGACGGCAGCCTCCGTGCCCTGTCCCGGCAGGACGGTCAGGAGCTATGGAGTTTTCAAACACAAAGTCAGATTAATTCACAGGTGGAACGCTATAAGGATTATATTATTTTTTGCAGCGATGCCGATGCAATTTATTTTCTTTCTCCCGAAGGGGAAGAACAATTTAGAATACCAAACCCAGGATGGTATAACTATACCTTTCTTTTGGCAGATGATGTAATGTACTGGGCTACCGGTCCGTCGGTAGAATTAATAGGTCCTTTTGATATCAATAAACGAGAGTTTCTTTGGTTCTTGCCCCTCCACGAAATTGATGCAATCTGGTATTCATTTCCTGCTGTAAAAGGAGATGTTTTGTATTTTGGTACTGCTGACATACGCGGAGGAATGGAATTGGGTTTTTATGCACTTAACCGTTATACAGGAAATCTGCTTTGGAATCAGCATCGTATTGGAGTATGGAATATCTGGGATGAATATATAACCTGGGAACATTTTTTTAGAGGACTTGATATCCTGGATTTTATGTCACCTACAGTCTGGAGAAATTTGGTAATCTTTACCGGCGGAGATACCGTCGCGCGGGCGTTTGATGCAAAAACCGGAGTTTTACGCTGGGAAAGAACCTTTGATACGGCAATAAGTTCTTCGCCAACCATTGCAGGCGGCCGGGTATATTTCGGAATTCTTGGAAATGATACAACAGCCTCTCAGTTGATTTGCCTTTCCGCCAAAGACGGAAAGCTATTATGGCAAATGGAAACCGAAGGAGCTCTCTTATCTGCTCCGGTTATAGCAGGAAACCGAATAGTATTTAGTACGGATAAAAGCGTTTTTTATGTACTGGAACAGTTGTTTTGAAATACTTGAGGCTTTTTCAAAACATCAGTTTTTGAAAAAGCTTCCTTAGATTTAGGTGAAAAACCGGTATTAAAACCGGTTTTTCCAAAGTTTTTTTCAAAACTAACAAAGTTTTGAAAAAAACTGACTTGACTAAAAAGCCCATTTTACTGTATATCTATACTAGAAATTGTATTTTCAAGGAGTAAAGAATGGCTCAGGCTAGTAAAAACAGCCGTACAACAAGTGCTACCCAAAAATTTGTATGCGGTTGTGGAGGCGAAGTAAAAATGAAGATGGTCTTTGAACACGGCAAAGTAAAAAATCATGCTGAATGTGAAAAATGTAAGCGGGTAGAAAGACGGCCATCTGGTTTTAGATAGGTCCGACATATAATGAAACCCTGTTGGTTTCTTTATATGTCTTGCACTTTTTCGGGCTAAAGCCCTGCAAAAGTGTAGTTTTTAGGAAGTTATTCTGAAACTGAAGTTTCCGAATAACAATATTTTGGAGGTTTTTTTGACAGTAACAGGCAAGTCTGCGGCAAAACGGCACCGCCGGAGCGAAGAACGCAGAAAACGAAACAGGGCTGTAAAAAGTTCGGTTAGAACCAGTGTAAAGAAATTTTCTCTTTTAGCCCGCAAGAAAGAAACTGGGGAAGCGGAATCAGCTTTTAAAGAGATGATAAGTAAATTAGATTCGGCTGCCCGAAAAGGAATAATCAAAAAAAACGCAGCTGCCCGAAAGAAATCGCGGATGCAGCGTTTATTTAATACTTTAAACGCAGCTCAATGAGCCTCGTAAACGGAGGCGGCTTGTGCTTGGCCGGAAAAAAATTACAAAACTTGATATAATTGACGCTGTTTATGAAAAAACCGAGCTAAACAGGAAGGAAATTAAGTCTGTAGTGGACATAACTCTTGCAACTATAGGAGATGCACTTGCAAGGGGAAATATGATAGAACTTCGCGGTTTTGGTACTTTTGAGATAAGGATTCGAAAGGGAAGGAAAAAGGCCCGCAATCCCAAAACAGGGGAAGCGGTATCGGTTTCTTCTCATGGTATTGCTGCATTTAGGGCAGGAAAAGAACTGCGCCAGGCAGTGTGGAATATTTCAGCTTCGAATGAAGTCCTTTCTGATTAATACTGCATTAATACTTTTTGGAGCGCTTCTTTTTGCCGCTTCTTTTCCCAATCCTATTATTAATTATGGCCTTCCTGTATTGGCCTGGTTTGCCTATATTCCAGTTTTTTATGTTATTCGCCGCACAGAAAATGGTTTAAGAGGCCTGGCTTTTTGTATTTTATGGGGTGCTCTTTATGGATATACAAGCTATAGCCTTTTAGTTCCTTGGCTGGGAAATTTTCATCCTTTGGCAAGCATGACAGCTTCTCTTCTTCAGCTTTTTTACATGACAATTCTTTTTCCCATTCTAAAACTTGCCCTTATATTGTATCCCCGCAAAGGATATATACTCCAGTGGCTGCTCTGGCTTGCTTATGAATATCTTAAAACACTTGGTTTTTTGGGATTTCCCTATGGAATTTCCGGATATTCACAATGGCAATTTCCGCTGC
>Ga0099364_10007013_pt1 | contig 16230 bp, 4 predicted proteins | sample TergutTh196P3_FD_73070 | JGI IMG/M metagenome (GOLD analysis project Ga0099364, IMG submission 73070) | Microcerotermes parvus P3 segment gut microbial communities from Pointe-Noire, Republic of the Congo - Th196 P3 | ecosystem: Host-associated > Arthropoda: Insects > Digestive system > Gut ...
TCTGTCGGGACATGCTGTGCATAACACTGCCGTCGGCGAATCGATATTCGACATAATGGTGATCGAAAATGTTACCGCATTGATGGAACGGAAACCTCGGCGTTTTCCGAACTTCCCGACCGCCATGCCAAACGCAAGACACCGGATGAGCAAGCGGGTCTCCCTTGCTGTGAACCCAGTTGCCGATGTCAATATTATGGCAGTGCTGTTCGACGTTGTGGTCGCCGCTCAACCAATTGAAAAAATACCAGTCACGAACCTGAAAACTCATTTCAGGCTCGCCTTCTTCCCGAACACCGCGAACTTTGGCGCCGGCGGCGTTCCAATAAACGTCGGTCGAAATAATGTCACCGATTTCACCACCGTGAATCCGGGACATCCATTCGAGGTATTTCTTTTCGTGTCGGCGTTGGAATCCGGCGCAGACGGTCAGCCCTTTTTCCTCGGCGATTTTGTTCGCTTTCATGCAGCGGCGGTATCCTTCGGCGTCGATTCCGAACGGCTTTTCCATAAAGACATGCTTGCCTTTTTCGACGGCGTACAAATAATGGTCGGGATGAAAGGCGGGCGGTGAAGCGATCAGCACGAGATCGGCAAATTCAATCGCTTTTTTGTAACTGTCAAATCCGCCGAACACTCGTTCTGGAGACAGGTCGATCATCGCCTTTTTGTCTTCCATCTTGGCGAGGGCCGCTGCGGCTCTTTCGGCGGTTCCCTTCGCAACATCGGCGAGGGCGACGACCTTGACGGCATCGCCGACGGCAAAGCGGTCGAGCAGACACCCCACTCCGCGGCCACCGCTGCCGATCAGAGCGACCTTAATGACATCGCTGCCAGCGACGTTTGCTCCACGGGCCGTCGACAACGAACTGCCGACGGCAAGGCCCGCCGAAACGACTCCGGCGGTCTTGAGAAAATTGCGACGTGAATGTCGGGAAACACTCATCTTGTTCTCCTTTCGATTAGTTTGTGAAAAAAATATGATGTTTTGCCGACCATCTGTCGGCAACCTATCGGTTTTCGTCGATCTTCTTTGCAAGTTCCGCAATGCTCGGATTCGAGAGCAACACGTTGCCGTCGGCATCGATCAGCAGGATCGCCGGAATTGCGGAAACGCCGTAGTTCTTGACAAACGACGACTCAAGCAGGTTCCCGGCAAGACCGTGAACCCACGGCAGATCGTTTTCCGTAACGAATTTGCCGAGCCGTTCGGATGCGTCCTTGTCATCGAAACTGACGCCGATCATCACAAATCGCGGATCGCCCTTGATCGATTCATACAATTTTCGTAACTCCGGCATCTTTTGCAGACACGGTGCGCACCACATCGCCCAAAAGTCGAGGACGATGATTTTGCCTTTGTAATCGGAAAGTTTGACCTTTGCATCTTCTTGAATCGGAAAGACTTGCGGCAACTCGAAATCGGGTGCCGTCTGACCGACTTGAAGCAGCGGTTTCGGCTGTTCGACCTGTTCGACCTTTTCGACTGTCAGTGTGCCAACGTCCAACGGCTCGTCCGACACGCCGCTCGGAATCGATTCCACCGTAAAGGGATGTTCCAATTGGCCAAGGGTGTTCCACTGTTGCGTCCAATAACCATCTTCCTTCTGTATCATCTCTGACTGTATAAATTTGACTTCGAGTTGCCAATCCCCTCCGGGTACGTTGTCGATTCGGAACGATCCATCTTTGGACACATCGAAGTGCAACTGACGGCTAAAATGTTTTTCGGCCTTGGAACGGAGTCCTTGCGCAAATTGGGCATAAACTTTACCCTCTTCGGTCGTTTCTTTCCATTCTTCGATTCTTGCCAGATACGTGTGGCCATCGATCTCGCCGGAAAAGAGTGATTGGGGAATCAGCCGGTGTTGTTGAGCGAGTGCTTTTTCATACTCCTGTTTGGCAACCGGGTCGCAACACAGGAACGTACAAATACGTAATGACTGAAAATCTTTTGGGATTGCTAAACCTGTTTCAGAGACAAGTTTGCCGATCACCGGGCGTCCCACTCCGCCGAAGTTGATGCTGGATGTTTCGCCGGTACGAACCTCGACATTGGGACTCGTCAGATAAAAAGAACCCCCATTGGAATAAAATTCCCGCTGAACACTTCCCGAACCTGCTGGAACCCGTTCGAATGCAAACTTACCCTCGGCATCGGTTGTCGCCCAGTAGTTCCACCGTATTTTCGGCGATATTTCTTTTGCCGCTGTGTTATAATTATCACTGGGATAGAATCTCATGCGGACACCCTCGACGGGCTTGGTGCCGGAGTAAAATGTACCCTCAATTCGGCCCCATTTTTCCAATGTAATCGGCTTGTCCTTGTATGCCGTTTCCATATCCTCCGGCGACAATATCCGATAACCGGTATCGTGCAGAATGCCCAGTGAGTAATCGGAAACCTTGAATTCCGGCGGAAATATCCGACCGGTCAACCGCTCGTTTGGAAAATCAAAAGACGCAAATCGGAATCTCCCCTGCTTGTTCGTTTTGATAATGTAAGGGGTAAGGTCGGCTTGCGAACCATAGATTTGATGAAACTGATTATGACCATGATGATATTGATCGGGAGGATTGATCTGAATCTGCCCATTGATCGACAGATTACTTTTGAATGTCGATAGCAAAACAGTAGCGTCCGCCGCAAATTTACCGTCGGGAGTTAAGACGATACCGTGCAACAGTTTTGAGAGTTCTTCCTCCGAAAGTTCCTCTTCCAACGGCTTTTCTTCCTCCGAGGGAGGGCGGAGCGAAAAATCAATCGCGATGGCTCCTTCATTCGGTTCGATAAGCCGGGAAGTTGCCGGTGCGTAACCTTCCGCTTCGATTTTAACGCCGAAACCAATTTGCGGATACGTTTCCGACAGCGAATAAAAGCCGTTCCGACCGGCATTCGCTCTGATGTCCCAATGAAAATCAGGGCGGTTTTCAAACTTGATACCGAGAAACACTTTGAACGCGGGAACCGGCAACTCCGTTTCGGCATCAAGAACCTTGCCGGTGATTTTCAGTGCCGGAAATGCCGTGAAGACGTACTCCTCATCCCGTGCAGTCATCGGTTTTTGACGCAAATCCATCAGGGATTCACCTCTGAACATATCGAACACGACCTCGGTTTCCGGGGCTTCCTTCCAAATCCAATAACCGTTTTCGTCGGTTCGCGGCCTGTCTTTTCCCGTTTGCAGAATCGGATTGACAAGCCGGTGTTTTCCCCAACGTTCGATGCAAATGTAAAACCCTTTGACCGGTTTGCCGTCCTTGTCGACAATCCTGACTTTGAGCGGCGTTCCGGCGGATTTCATCACAATATCGGAGACCTGTGACGAATCTTTTTTGATGGCAAACTCATGGAGTACGCTCATTCGACCGGGCGACCAAACACCGATGTACGCCTCATCGCTTTCCGGAAGGTTTTCGAGAATGTACTCGCCGTTTTCGTTCGTTTTCGTGGTGAAATCTCTGCGAGTGGACATATAGTTACAGAAAACGACGGCATCCGTAATCGGCATTCCATTTTCGTCCGTTATTCGACCTTTGATCGCTTCGCCGCGTTCCATTCGGGCAGTGTGCGGAAACGAACCATCGGCGTTCGGTGCGAAATCGGCAAGCGGTGTCATTTTCTCATATGGCATGAACCCCTTGTAGTTGACGTTAAAGTGGACTTGTGTCGTTTTGAGCATTGCCGGGGGAACGAGGTTGCAACTCCACGCACCGTTTTTGTCGGTTTTCACCCAGACGGGATAACTGCAAATCTGCGGCGTGCGGCTGCGGTGCTGCCAATGGAACCGGAACTCGACATCGGCTCCCGGCAGCGGTTTGCCGGTGTCGTCGAGAACGATTCCGCCGACGGTCGTCGCCTTTTCGAGTCGGATCGTGAACTCACCGGGAATCGGATCGGTGTCCGGCTTCTCCCATTGAGCGTTGTACGGAGCGTAACCGGGCGTATCGACCTGGACTTCGAGTTGTTTTTGCACGATATTCGGTTTGAACCGGATCGTGAACCTGCCGTCTTCGCCGGTTTCGACATAATGCCGATTCGTTCCCTTGTCGTGCGGTTTCGGTTGACCGAAGTACGATAATTGCGCCTTTGGTATCGGCTTGTCAGTGTCGTCGAGGACGGTAATCGTCAACGTTTTTCCGTCCGGAATTTCCGGCACGGCGTTTTTACGCGGCTCCGTGGAGTTCAACGGTCGATCCTGTGGAAACCAGCACTCGGCAAAGAGCGCACCCGTACAGATTAGGAAAAATGTACAGAAAAAGAAACGGCACATGGCAATTCTCCAACTGAAAGGTTGCCCATCGACAGTAGGGCGTATTCAATAGCGGAATCAACGAGCAGGTTGTCCATCCGTCACATCGCATCGATGGTCCGTTGGAATCTGTCCAATTCGTGTTTCAGGTCGCTGAACCGATCCGGCCAGTTCGTGTCCTGGAGTTTTCTCAGCGTCGTTCGCGCCGCTTCAGGTTGCCTGCGATCAACTTGAATTCGTAACACATTCATCAGGCCCGTCGGCTCCAAGGATCGGACTTCGGCAACCTGCTGCCACTGCGCAACGGCATCGTCGAAACGCTTTTGCTGCTCACGAATTTTCGCCAAAGTTTCGTGTCCCTCCGATTCGCCGGGAAGCATTTCGACCATCGACGTGTACGCCCGCTCCGCCTCGACAGGATTTTTCTGTTGCAAAAACATCTCGCCGAGCACCTTGTAATGCTCCGGATTACGCGGTTGTAACAGAATTCGTTCCCACTGCCAGCGGACCATTGCGTCCGAATCGCTGCGAAGAGACGCCAATCCGTAAAGTTCCCGCAAAATCTCATCATCGTTCGCTTGCAGATCAAGCAGAATCATATACTGCTTCTCCGCAGCGTCGAGTTTCCTCTTATTAACGTACATTTTTGCAAGAGCATGACGGATCAGCGGATTATCGTAACCGCTTTCCTCGACATCCTTCTCGAACGCGGCAAGGTAAGCGGCGAGGGTTTCCGGCTTGGCGTTTTGGAAATATCTCTGTAGACGGCTGGTTTCGTTGGATCGATCACGTTGATTTTCACGCCGATCAACGAAAACCGTTGCACGGCAGGCGGCATCGACGGCTTCCGCCAAACGACCGGTTTGCGCATAGCAATCCGCAAGTTTCGATAAAATGTTCGCCCGCTGCGAAGTCGATGCTCCGTCCAAACTCAAAAGGTGAAGCCGATAGAATCGAATCGCCTCCTCATAGAGTTTCGCCTCTTGACAAGGCCCGGCAAAAGCCTGCGCCGCCGCAAGCCGGGAACCGTAAAGCGTTTCCGTTACGGAAAGAAGTTTCCTCGCTTCGTCCTGACGTTCCAAACGGCCAAGCGCACGGATTCGATTAGCGTGCGCACCGCTTTGTTGTGACGGAATTGCGGAAAGTTGTTCCCAAATCGCAAGGGCTTCTTCGAACTGGTGGGCATTGAACAACCGATTGGCAAGATCATTGCGACCGTCAAGGGGCAGTACGTTGTCGGCATCGGCTTTGCGAAGAAGTTCGAGTGCCCGCCGCTGATTTTTCGCCTGCTGTTGATTCGATTGCGAAGCAAAATAACTGCCGTTGAGATAACTCACGGCACGTTGAATGACCTCAGCGCAATCGGCGTATTCCCTGCAAACCTGTTCGAGCGTTTCGAGATACGTATTTTCCTGTTCCTTCCAATATCGGTCGGAACCGGTGCGGAACATATCTTCGGCTTGATACAGACCGGAATTGTATCGGTCGCTCGTGAACAAACTGACTCGCAGGATTTCCAATTGCAGTTTCAGGAGACGTTCTTCGAGTTCGGCGAGATTCTGTGCGTTATCATCTTTCGCGGCCATTCGCCACTGATCGAGCATGTGAACGCCGTGCATATTCCAGATGTTGCGGTCCCGAAGCCGCAAACGCTGTTTCGGTATTTTTTCGAAATACTCAATATAGTAACGAAAAACTTCTCCCGGTCCGAGCAGGTTCATCGGACGGAGTGCTCCGAACAATTCGCCGTGATCGTTGACGCCGTCCATAATGGCGTCGCGCTTTTCAAAGGCGGTCAACCGGGCGTATTTTTCCATATTGGCGTAACGATTTTTGGCGTTGTAGTTGATCTGTTGGAGCATGTTCGTATATCGGTAACGCTTATCCGGCGCAACCGTGAGCAACTTGTCGATCAACCGTGTACAGACAATATCGTACAATTCCTGACCGCTGCCGAGAGAGGTCTCCGCCTTGCCGTTGCTGAGTGCACCCTGGTAGATGCCATACAGCCGCCAGTCGTGTTCCTGGAGTTTCATCGGATTTTCCGTTTCCTCCATACGTTCCAAAAGCAGGGACTCCGCGTCGAGATAGCGGTCGCATTGGCAAAGGTATTGAATGAGCAGATCAAAGACCGGCCAAGTCGCATCCTCGGCGACAGTCTCCTGTGTTTTCGTGTCAATAATTTCGAGCAGAAGATTGAAGAGCAAATCGATGCACCGCTCGTTCTTCGGTTCGTCGTTCCAAAGAATCTTCGCCAAAGCCAAACCGAAGGCGGTCCGGTCGGCAAGTTGTTCCGCTCTGCCGCGCGACGTTTCGTTCCAAAACGCTTTGATTTGCCGCTGGCGTTCCTTGATGAGCGTTTCGCTGCCGCCGACGCTTCCGATGTCCGCAAGGAAATTAGCGTACAAAATCTTTTCGCCGTCCTTCCAACTAGCGAGATCGAAGGCGGCTTTCAAGGAATCCGTTGCGAGTTCGACGTGTTCCCTCGGTGCGTCCAATACGGTTGCGCCGCGCAGCGACATCGTGAAATCAAGCAGAGCGAGCGCACGCCGATCCATTGCACTGAGCGGTCCGACATCGGAGCGGCCGACTTTGCGCAACGCTTCGGTGCGGCGGATCATTTCGTCAACCGTCGCTTCCTCGAATATGTCGTCGCGCTGTTGCGCAAATCCTGTGAGAACCCGATAGATACTTTCCGTTGCGCAGCCGGGCAAAGCATCGGCACAGGCGGCGAGAATACGGAAATCCTTCGTCGCTTTGTAGAATTCGCGCAACAGATAATCAAAACTGTACTGATTTTTCGTATCCTTCCGCATCAGAACCTGGAACATCAGCGGAATGTCGGGATTGAACGCCGGCGGCATCGGCATTTTGTTTTCGTCACGCCAACTGCCTCGCCGGTACGAATATTGCTGAAAAGGCTGTAACTGCGATTGGATGGATTGATACAAAGCGTTGACGTCCATTGTCTTATAACAATCGAGCATCGTGTTACGATATTTCTCCTCGCCGTCGGTTGCGAGATACAGAATCGCCAGCCGCCGATAGTCCGTGGGTGAAAGCAGGTCGGCGGCACGGAGTTTTTCGTAACACTCAATCGACGCGGCAAAGTCGCCTTTCAGGGCAAGGAGTTTCGCAAGGTCGATGCCGTATCCTTCGCCGTCAGGTTCGTTGCTCCATTCGTTCAACCGTTTGACGAGCGAGTCCATATCGCCGCGGACTATCCACAGTGTCGTCAACAAGGCGCGACCGAGTTCCCTCCGTTCGGCATTGTCGGCGTCGGTGTCGGCTGCGGCTTCGAGAATTTTTGTAACTTCATCGAGAACGGACGGCGGACTGTCTTTTCTCGACGCAATCAGCATCAATTGCGTCAAGGCGGCGTCGCGGATCGGGGCGTCGGGGGTTTTATACCATTTCAACGCCTCGGTTGCCAGTTCCTGCAAATCGTCGCCGCTTACGAGCCGGACGGCGTTGGTTTTCAGTGCAACAATGGCGTCGACGTTTTCGTTCCAGTTTTTCCCGGCGAGCAGTTCGCAGAGTTCCGTTTGCGCAACTCGCAGAAACTCGCGTTCCTTGAGCAGCAGTTCACGGCGAGTCGATTGAATGAGTTCGTCCTCGGCGGCCAAACGCAGAGCGGCAATCCGTTTTTGAACGAAAAAGTTACAGAATTCGTTGAGTTTTTGAACAAAAATATTTTTATCGTCCGAAAACGCTGTTAAGAGCGTCATCAGTTCGGCAATTTCCTCTTCGGAATAATTTTTGTCCGTTTGACGACCGAGGAGAAACTCAAAAAGTCTTCCGTTCAATCGCTTGCGTTCCTTGTCGTCGTCTGTCTTTTCGAGACAACGCCGCAGGAACGCAAGTCCTTCCCCCTTCGGGATTTGGAGATACAAGGATTCGAGGGTCGGCCGCATCGGAACTTCGGCGGCGTCGCATCGCTTTTCGGTGGTTTCGGCAATTTTCGTCCAGATTTCCGCATCGGAATCCTTGGGAATCGCCTGCGTTGCCCATTGCAACAGCGCTGTCATTCGCTGCGGTTCCATTGTTTCGGCACCGGTGGCGATCTTTTCCAACGCAAGACGGTGAAGCGTGCGATGTGGATCGTAAGTGTCACAATTATTACCGTGCCAGGAATCCGGGAACGGAACGTTCAGCGGCGAGTTTAATATCGCACGGAAAAGATCGACGACGATACGCCGTGTTTTCGGATCGACGGAAGATGCACCAACCTGTTGTCCGCCGGCGTAAATTCCGTTACCGATAAGTCGGCAAACGCTCCAGGCCTTTGCCTGTGTGAGCGGAGCGATGTCTTCCGGCTTTTTCGCACGGGAAAGTTGATCGATATACTCCGCAATCCAGCGTTTGACGCATTGGTCGATGTCTTCCGGCGTTGCGGCAATGCACAGAGCCGTCAAATGCCGATCCGTCGGCGAATCGTACATTCCGCCGTCCGCCGTCCATTCGAGCATCCAGGAATTTGTGTACTCAATGATTTCCTTATGCCGCCCCAGCCGGTCGAGTTTTTGTACAACTTCCCGGCGCAGCGTGTCGCGTTCCGAATCCGTCCAGGCCGTTCCATCGGTTCGCACTTCATCGAGATAACGAACCGCTTCGTCCACACCGCGAAGGGACTCCAACTGCGCGGCGTATTGCGTCCGGGCATGAACGTCGAATCGATTTTCGTCCGTTATTTCCCGATAGAGACGGAGCGATTCTTCGGTTCGTCCCGCCGAACGGAGAGCGTCGGCGTATTGTTGTTTCCAAAACCGCATCGGCTCGGCGGGAGCCGGATTGTTTTCGTACACCGGACGTAATCGTTTCAACAATTCGATCCGGGTCTTTCCGCCTGACGGCAGGAACGAAAGCAGTTTATCGGCCAGAGGACGGAATTCGAATGCGGTTTCGGGATCAATTATTGCAAGTTCTTCGGCTTCGTCGAGCAGGAGCCGTTCCAGCCGTTGGTGATCGCGGGACCTTGACATAAAAGCAAAGCGAATCACCTTGCCGCCTGTGTGTTTATTGATCAAGGCGAATTTGTCCAAGCGTTCCGTTACCTGATCCCACCGGTCGCCGTTTGCAAGGCGGATGATTTCGAGCAGTTCCTTCACGTTGCCGTCGAGTGCCTCCTCGTCATTTTTGTTGCCGAAAAGCGGTTCAGGCAAAAAGACACATTCGCGGAGGGACTTGAACGCAGACAGCTCGGTTTTTACCATCGTAATATATTCTTCGTCGAGGATGGCGTAATTCCGTGTTACCCGCCTCGTCATCCGGCCTTCGTTGTCGAAGTGTTCAATCTTTTTCGGATAGAACGCGCCGTCGAGTTCAACGAAGTCATCGTACACCACGGCGGATCGGTTGTTCCCATAATCGGTGTCCGCACGGAGGAGAACATTTTTCTCCGTGTCGATCAAATAGCGGAGAATATGTTTGCTCGGTTTGTACTCTGCCGTGAGAAGCACCCGATTCGGTTCCGGGTTTTCCAAACGAATTTCGTAACCGGAATGATCGGGAATATGCACCGGGAAAACATACAGTTCGATGGGCAAAGGCTTTTCGGCGGGATCGACTTTTCGCGTTCGGCCCAAACCGAGAGGCAGGTTGTAAGCCCCCACTTCGGTCGGCGTCTGCCAGGAAGTCGTTGCTCCCGCCCGCCTTGAGTAACTAGCGATTAGCCGATAATCCCGTGCGTGAACTATCTCCGTTTCTTGCAGTTCGACGATGCGTGGATAACGCGGTTCGTGGATTTCGATCCCCTCGTGAAAAACGATTGCCCCTTTTTGCGGTATTTCGCGTTTCAGTAATTTCAGCAGGGCTTCGACTTCTTCGCTGTGTTCCTTTTTCGGAGCGTCGATGTTTGGCACCGGCGCCGGAAGGTGCGGAAACAGCGAAGCGACGACCGCATCGCCCGACGGCGGCGGACGCCAATCACGGCTGCTGCGCCGCTGCGGCAACATCGGCGACATCGACGGCATTGGTTTCGACAACGCTAAAAAAGACGAAACAGACATCGACTGCCTTTGGTCTGAACTTGTCAGCACCAGATGAGAACTTGGCCCTCTGAAATATTTTGGTACCGCATCCTCCCAAAGGGCGTCGGCGCTGGCTTCCTTTTTCCTGTTGCCAAAGTCTCCAAAGTCGTCCCATTCTTCGAAGTCGTCGCCGTCGAACCATTCCGAGGAAGACTCGTCCATCGGCTCACTCGTATCCATCCCTCTTTTTGATAATGATCGCGATCCCGATATTCTACCGCCCATTTCGAAGGCCTCTTCGCCGACAAAACCATAGGAATATGCTTGTATTCTCCTCGAAAAAACGGGGTTCAAGGTTGAGGGAACCTGACCGTCCTGCGGAAAGAACAGCGGCGTTTCGACGGCTTGACGCAGTTCCTGTGCCGTTTGGCGACGCAGATTGTCCCATTCGGCGTTCCAACGCTTGGTTTCATTGCGGACGGTCTGTTGGTGCGTCTTCTCACGGGAATCGGCGAAAAAGCGTTCGCCGTCCCGCATATTGAGACGACGTTTCACCGCAAAACGCTCCCGGTCGGCATCGGTCTCCAAGACCAACAGCGACGTGTACGGCGTGATAATGTGATACGACTCACTCATCGCAATGATCTCGTCGCGGACTTCCGGGCCCGACTTTTGGTCGAGCAGATGATCCAAATGCCGCCGCGCCCAAAGACGAGGAATAAACGACGTGTCGTCGCCGTCCTGCGAACTCTCCGGGAGCGCAAGAACCTCATCGGTAATACGATGCACAATATCCCTATGCACAAAATGGACGGTAATCGTCGGTGCGGTATCCGGCTTAACATCGGCACGGTATCGCCCCAGTACGACGCCCTGTTCGCCGAGCGGAATGTTCGCGATCGAATCGGGATAGACTCCGGCGACTTCAATGCCCTCGAATTCGATTTCGACATTGGACCAGCCCGGCGCCGCAAGGTCCCGCAAGAGGTCGCTGACCGCTTCCGTCGGATCGAAAGTTCCAAGGACGTTGATCGTTTTGACACCGGGCAACTTCTCCGACCGGGCGACGTCACGGCGGTCGCCGATAAACAAGACGGTCGGGTGCGGGGACACAGTCCCCGGCTCGGTGTGGAGGAGTTCGCGGACTTTCGTCCAGTCGGTCCAACCGAGCGAACGGCGCTTTTCCAATTCCGCCAAGGGATCGGTCAATAACACCGTGTCCACATCGACGGCGTAGAACGTCGCCTTGTCCTGTTCCCGGAGCGACGCAATCAGGGTTTTCAGGAACTCGGTCTGCAAACGCCGGGAGTTTTCGTTCATCGACGCCGAGGTGTCAACAAGGACGAGCAAATTGATCGGTCCGCCCTGCGTTTTTTCCTCCGACTGCGGCGGCGTGTTGATTTTGAGCAGGAAATATCCGTCGTCGCCGCGCCGATGCGGAATAAATTGGACGGCGTGAGCGTTCTTTGCCGTTTCGATTTCGAGGCGGAAGTCGGTTTCCGGCGTGTAATTCCGGGCGGCGTATTTGACCGTTGCCTCACCGGGCCGCTGTTCGATGACCGCCTTGTGCGTCGGACAGAGGACGTTGCCCAGCACCGCGTCGTCGACGATGACGTCGAGACCGAACTCCCGGAGCGGATTCTGTCGGAGCATTTCGCTCTGCAAAGGATAGTGATAAACGTACTTTCCGTCTTTCTTCGGCAAAAACTGCGTGTAGACGATCTTGATGCGTTTTTCACTCAGCGGTTCAATGGGAAAGACCCTTGCCTTGAAGATATTGCCTTCGGTCCATTCGAGGAGACCGGGGTCCCGCCTTTCACGGAGAATGGTTTCGAATATTTCGCGTGCCCGTTGTTTTTCCACGATGTCGGCTTCGACGAGTTCGTTGCCGATCCACATTCCGAAGCCTGCGATGGAAGCGTCGCCGGGCAGGGGAAAGTAGAACACGCCTTCCGTTTGGGCGTGGGTTCGATTGATGAACGACTGTTCGATGGTCGTTCGGGCGATTTGGTCGCGTATTTCGACGCTGACTTTGTGATAACCGATAGCGAGCGGCGTTTCGCGGCCATCGATTTTGGCAACGAGAGCACCGAGTGACTCCGGCTTTTTCGGAGCCGGAGGGGGAGCGTCCGCCGCTTGGACGGACGGAAACAGGAACAACGCAACGCCGACGGCGTGGAAGAAATGGGCCTTCATTTGGGGGACTCCGTTTGAGGGAAGGAACCGAGTTGCTTCAGTCTACTCTGTTTATAGACGCCGGGCAAGCGATTGTCATAGAGATTCACGAGGATTAGGTAGGCAGCCGACCGCCGGGCGGCTGCATCGGCAACAGCCGACACGTTTTGTGCGGAGTACCGCACGTTGCCGCCCGGCGGTCGGCAACCTACCTGATTGGGTAACCTACTACAAAGTCGTGGAAATGGAGTTCGTCATCCCCGCGAAGGCGGGGATCTAGAGCATCGACGTAGTTGAGTTTGTTTCATCGCCCATTGAAAGACGATGTGAACATTTGCCCTCTAGACCCCCGCCTTCGCGGGGGTGACGGTGGTTTATCCTTTTTTCTATGAAGGTCAATTCGATGACTATGTCCTACCTGATTGGGCAACCTACCCGATTGGGGATTTTCAGTCCTCGTGCATAGAGGTTTCTTTCGCATCCCCAAGAAAGAAACCCGGCTGCGAAATCGTTTGATTCCGTAGCCGGGCATTTTCCGACGGCCTTTTGGCTCATTTTCCGATCGACTGCATCAGACTCCGGAGATCGGCGTCGTTCGGCAGTCGTTGGTCGGCAATTTCGAACACCTTGTTGGCGTCGGCGGTCCGACCTTCGCGGCCCAATGCACGAATCCAATGATAGTAAATGTGCAGTTGGTTTTCACGAAATTTGTCGTAGTTCGGATCAAGGTACACGCCCTGGTCCAGGAGCGTCGCGGCGAGATCGTATCTCTTGTTCTCTCCGACGAGCTTGATCGACCAGTTGTTGATTGACGCGAGCAGGTTGCCCCACGCCGTTTCACTGACCGGATCAAGTTGCAACGCCTTGAGATTCGCAACGATCGCTTCGGCGAACTTCTCTTCGGCAAGGAAATCGACTCCCTGGTTGTAGTAGATCGTGGCGACCAACTGAACCGGTGTGATTTCACGGAGCTTTTTGTAGGACTCGTTCGTCGTGTCCTGCGTTCCGGCAGTAGCAGGGTTGGCAGTGGCGACGGACGGTGCAATACGGCGGGCGGTTGCTTCCCGGCGGGCGGTTGCTTCCCGGCGGGCCTTTTCGTCTTGCAGGGAAAACCAATTCGGACAAGTCGTTTCGATGTTCACCAACTCGCTGCCGATCTTGACGCGACTCAGCGCGTGTCCCGGCATTTCGAGAGCACAAACTTTCAAACCGGCCTTTTCGGCGACGCAGTTGAACAGGATCGTTGCGCTGACGCAATTGAAATGTCCCGTCTCCAGCGTTTTGACCAATTCGGTGCAGTTGATGTCGTAAGTGTTCGTCAACAATTGTCGATGAAGCGCCTCAAAAACTTCCCGCGCCAAGGCTTCCGGCGACGGATTGCTTCCGAGTTTGGCGTTAACCGCAGCAAGGACGTTATCCAGTTTCGCCTCGTATTCACGGATTTTCCGGGAATCTCGCACCCCTTCGGCGACCAAGGTCGCATGGAAGAGATCAAAATGATCCCATTTTCCGTCTTTGGCGTCCTGGAGCAAGGTTTGTTCAGCCGAATCGACCCCTTTGAGCAAGAATCCGTAGCTCGATGGCGTTTGGTCTTTGATGCGTCTATTCACGCTGACCAAGTAACCGTCGGTCGAATTCGCCGTGTTTTGGGCGTCGGTGATCGCGCCTTGAAAACGCACAATGTCCTGCCGTAAAATTTCTACGGTTCCTTTTCCCGTTGCGCGGGTGTCCCCGGCAACTAAAGTGTTGGCTCCGAGAACGAACGCGACGAGGATCAGGAGTCCGAAGAAAAAGCTCCTAAAAGTTTTTTCGATTTCTCCTTTCCGTGTTGAGTAGTTCTGCAGGGAGCGGGACGTTCCTTGGTAGGTAATAGACGTTCGGCTCATGGTATTTGCCCCCCATGACAGTGGTGAAAAACTGGTTGTCAAAGAACACGCCGTCCGGAACAAGTCTTCGCCGATTTGTCGGACGAAGCGTTGTTTCCAGACGTTCGTATCATAGCGTAGGTTTTCCGTTCCGGCATTCGAAAATTGAGTGTTTCCCCGAAAATTGTCTGAAAAAACAACTACCGGGTTACTGTTGTACACGAGGCGAAGGTTGTGACGGTTTCGTAGAGTTTTCATAACATCCTGCCTTTCTTCCGGCAAGCGGCGTGTGGGAATCGTTGTTTCTATCGGTTCTACGCAACAACTCGAACAACCGGATCAAATGCGGCGATATTTTCGCCTTTTCGGATGCCATTCGCAAGATGGACGGGAAAGTCCGGCAACCTATCTGATTGGGCACCCTACCATGTGTTTTTTTGGCCGCACGTCTTGAAATTGGTTTTCCATAGGGGTAGAATCCGCCTTCGTATGGAACGTTTGGTGTTCCCGCAAACAACATTTACCTCGTTACTACGGAGACTTGACAATGGGACGACCCGTCACACTGACCACCGGACAATGGGCAGATCTGAAACTTGCCGAACTCGCACCGAAAGCCAAGGGCTTCGGCTACGACGGCCTCGAACTCGCTTGCTGGGGCGAACTCTTCGAAGTTCAACGTGCCCTCAAAGAAGACGACTACTGCGCCAAACGCCGTGAAGTTATGGAACAACACGGTTTGGGGTGTTGGGCCTTGGCGGCTCACCTCGTCGGACAAGCAGTGCTCGACAAAATCGACGAACGACACAAGGGCCTCTTGCCAGAATACGTCTGGGGCGATGGCAATCCGGACGGTGTCAACCAGCGGGCTGCAAAAGAACTCGCCGACACCGCCCGCGCAGCACAGAAAATGGGATGTTCCATCGTCAACGGATTTACCGGGTCCAGTATCTGGTCGTATCTCTATTCCTTCCCGCCGGTTCCGCAAAGTTGGATCGACGACGGATTCAAACTCCTCGCCGACCGCTTCAATCCGATTCTCGACGTTTTCGGCGAATGCGGCGTCAAGTTCGCCCTCGAAGTCCACCCGACGGAAATTGCCTTTGACATCTACTCCACCGAAATGGCGCTCGACGCTCTGAAATGGAGACCGGAATTCGGATTCAATTTCGATCCGTCGCACTTGATTTGGCAAGGTGTCGATCCGGTCGAGTTCCTCTATCGGTTCAAAGACCGTATCTACCACGTCCACATGAAGGACACGAAGGTCCAACTGAATGGCAAGACGGGCATTTTGGCCTCGCATCTGAACTTCGGCGATCCGCGTCGCGGTTGGGACTTCCGTTCGCTCGGACACGGCAGCGTGAACTTCGAAGAGATTATCCGTGCCTTGAATCACATTGGCTATACGGGTCCGCTTTCCGTCGAATGGGAAGATATGGGAATGGAACGCGAATTCGGTGCGACGGAAGCCTGTGCGTTCGTCAAGAAGATCAACTTCTCGCCGAGTACAATTGCCTTCGACGGTGCCTTCGACAAGGAAAATCAGTAAACGCCGTTAGCCACGGCGGTCTCCGCGGTCCCCGCCGCGGCTAACTTGTCCTATTGACATTCGGCCAAAAACCGGCAAAATCAAGAAACTCAGAGTTAAAGGTCGTCATCCCCCCCGCGTAGGCGGGGGCCTAGAGGAAGGATGTTATATCCCCTCCTCTAGATTCCTGCCTATGCGGGAATGACGGAGATCGAATCCACAATTTTAGATCAGGTCAGGTACTAGACGAAAAGTATTATCATTTCTTGCGTTGACAATGAACATCTTCCCTCTAGGCCTCCGCCTTCGCGGGGTGATAGAGGTTCGACTTTTTCGAAGGTCCCAAACATGCAGCAATCTGATGTTAAAATAGGGGGGGGGGGGGGGCAGAGGGAGACGATTTTTTCCGAAAAACCTATCAGTTTTCGGGAAAAAAA
>Ga0099364_10007014_pt1 | contig 16228 bp, 16 predicted proteins | sample TergutTh196P3_FD_73070 | JGI IMG/M metagenome (GOLD analysis project Ga0099364, IMG submission 73070) | Microcerotermes parvus P3 segment gut microbial communities from Pointe-Noire, Republic of the Congo - Th196 P3 | ecosystem: Host-associated > Arthropoda: Insects > Digestive system > Gut ...
AAGCTGGCTGGCGTCTTCAGCAAGCCCAACGTCGATAACACGCTGGTTGCCTACCAGAATTTCCCGTGTAGTGTAACCCACAAAGGAAAACTGCAATATGGCGTCCGCGTCGGGTACTGTGATCTGGTACCTGCCATCCGCATCGGTTGCAGTTCCGATATTGGAACCTTTTACAACGACGGATACCCCCGGCAGCGGATTGCCATCCTCATTTACCGTTCCGGTAATCGTAATCCCCTGCTGTACAAGGCTCAACATTTCATCGTCTTTTCTCAAAACGATTTTTTTGTTGATCACTGCATAGGCAATATCCGAACCGGTAAACATTTGATTCAGTACGTCGAAAATGCTTTTGTTTTCAGCATGTACTGACAATTTACGTCTGGTATCCACTGATTTGCTGTCGTATATAAAGGAGAACTCGCTTTGTTGTTCAACGGCTTCCAATATTTCGGCAATCGTTTGATTTTGCGCATCAATGGATATTAGGGCGCTTTGGGCATAATTAGCCCACGATACGCCAATTGATAAAATAAGAGATAATACTAAGAATCTCATGGTTAATGGAATTTTAAAAAATTTTTCATTATGTGAAAAAAAACTCATATCTTTGAATGTTTAAATTTTTATAAAAAAGTTACTTTTTTCGGCTGTCGTCTAACAGTCGATGCTTTCCATGCGGAAGAGTACGTCAAAATCCTTCCGCGTGGTTTTTTGTGGTTCATTCTTTTCTTTTATTGGATCATAGGCATTACATTTATTTGATTATTAATTACTTCCATATTTCGACAATTCCGGAAATCATTTCACCGTTTTTGATGGTTGCAGGCACGATATTGTATCTGATGTCCGAAGCAATTTTCAGATACTCCATCACCTGCGGCAACTGTTCGTTGCTGAACGATCCGGTTATTTCCGAATCCATTGCCTTTTCGTCTTTGACCACAAACTGCACATTGTAGTACCGCCCTAAAGTACGGATGACCTGTTCCATCGGGTGATTCTTGAACAATAACTGGTGATCTTTCCACGCAATATCATATTGCGGATCAACGGTAGCCACTTTTATTGATTCCGGTTTCGCATCATTTACAGAAGCGATTTGAACATTTGGTGAAAATTTGATTGATTCTAACTCCCTGTTTTCGGTATAGATGACCTTTTCGTTGGGTTTCATCACGTGTTGTACCATTCTGCCATTTTGCATCAGTTCAAGCCGTACAGAGCCTTCTACCAAGGTCGTTTCTATGACATTTTCATCATCGTAAGCCGATAAGTTGAACGCGGTACCCAGTACTTCCAAAGAAAACGTTTCCCCTTTTCGGACTACAAACGGTTGCTGCGGGTGATGCGCAATTTCAAAAAATCCTTGTCCGCTCATTTGCACTTCTCTGTTTTTTCCCTTGAACACAACGGGATAACGCAAACTGCTTCCGCCATTGAGCCATACTTTCGAGCCGTCGGGTAGTTCAAACGCTGCCACCATACCGGGATTGGAGCGCAGTTCAACGTAGCGCTCCGGTATTTCAGCCTCATTACGTTGCAAAAGCGTCCATAATAATATCGCCGCCACAGGCAGCAACAACACTGCTGCTACACGTTGCAGGCGCTGAAGAACAATCCGCCGCCGCGAGGCGATCTCTTTCTGTCGTATCCGGTCTTTCAGTTGACGCAACGTCCGGTCGGGGTTTACCGATTGAAGCGCCTTCAGTCGGTCGCTTGCTTGCAAGGCAAAATACAACTGCTCCAATGTCTTTCGGTTGTCATCCGAGATGTTGCACCATTGCTCCACCTCCGATTTTTCATCGGCAGTAACCGTTTCCGTCAGGTAACGGATCAACAATTCGTCATTGATCAAATTTTCCATACTACATATAATACAGTTCAGACAGCAAATATACTAAAGAAAAAATGTTTTTTTTCGATTTTTTTTGATTTTTTATTATTTTTGCCCAAAAAAACAACCATACAAAATGGGTCATCAACACATCAGCCATGAAACCTTTCTTGGGCTAAAAGCCGGCAATGAACGGGCATTCGACACCGTATACAAGCATTATTACGGCAGTTTGTTCGCCTTTGCTTCGCAATATGTATCTGCTTCGGACTGCGAAGAGATGGTACAGGATGCGATGATGTGGTTGTGGGAAAACCGTCAAACAATTGCAAATGAACTGACTCTTAAATCGTTGCTTTTCACTATTGTCAAAAATAAATGTATCAATAACGTTTCGCACCAGCAGGTCAAGAATCGGGTACATGAGAAACTCTATCAACAGTTTAGCGCCCAATTTGAAGACCCCGACTTTTACGTACACGGTGAGTTGATGGAAAAATTGGATCAAGCCATCAAAAAACTTCCTGTAGACTACAGGAAAGCCTTCGAAATGAACCGATTTGAAGATATGACTTACAAGCAAATTGCTACCAAACTTGATGTTTCGGAAAAAACGATTGCCTACCGCATATCGCAGGCGCTCAAAATTTTGAGGATAGAGTTGAAGGATTTTTTGCCGTTCACTTAACCCCGATCCCAAGCCTCACGCCCGTCAGCAGCACGAATCCTGTATGCCCGTATGAAAGCATGGTTCTGTTGAAGGAGGGTTTGTCTTTGTCGGAAAAAGAATGACGATAGGCTAAACCCCAAAAGAAGTCGGCAAGGAAAGCGCTACGGTTAGGTATCTGGCATCCAAAGAGTATGTTAACGCCCCATCTGTTGATTTGCTGGGATCGGTAATCCAGCGCGTATGCGAGGTACGGTAAACCGTCTTCGGTATATTCATCCCATTCCATTCCCCAATAATCAATATTGAAGCGAGCGTATGATACGCCGGCAGCATGATAAAATGTTCGCGATGCATTGAGAAAATGTTTGTAGTACGCATCCAAGCCGCCGCCAAGCAATTTTGAAAAAGGCACGAAAATGTCTATATGATAATAACTGTTATAATAATTATAATCATTCTCAAAATAAGCATAACGCGGTTCATCCTCTTTATCATCATGTTTCCTGTAATACACCGTGGGGCTGAGATGCAGCCAGCCCGGACCATTGCCCAGACGCATTTCAGCATCGAAACGCCAACCCCCATTGAACAATTGCAGGGGCTGCACGGCAAAAGTATATTTTTTCTGTGTTGGGGCATAATACCTGTACGCGGGATCGTCGGAGGTATCCTGTCCATGCGCGTTTATTGCTATCAGGCACGCAGCCAATAATATGTATCTTTTCATGGCATTTTACTTTTGTTCTGTTCTTCTTTACTGTTTTATTTCAATCTTGCTCAAGAATTTCAGCCGTTCCCCCGTATAGTCAAACTGAAACAAGCCTTCCTTTGCGGAAAGAACCAACAATCCATCTAAAGGGATCACATCATAAGCCGAACGAACATCCACTTCGTCTATATCGGCAAGGTCATCTATTTGTCTGATTTGCAACGGGTCGTTGATGTCGAATACTTTTAATCCTTTGTCGCAGACAAACAGTTTATCGCCGTCTACGCCTAATCCGGTAGGTCCATTCATTTGTATCGTCCGTTTTAATGATGGTTGCAACGGATTGCTGATGTCGTAAATTTCCAGAATATTATTGGGCATGGCGCCGCAATTTGTGGTAATGGTGTTGAGCGTCACGTAGGCATAATTGCCCTGCGCTACCACCGGATCGCAACTTCTGAAATGGCTCACTTGCGACAGAAGCGTCGGAAAGCGCGGCTCTCTGATGTCATACACATACATCCCTCTGCGCGAACCGATGAACAATAGCGTGTCCATCGGAAAAACGGTCTCTACTTCAAATCCCACTTTCACATCCCTTTGCTCGGAATATTTAGGGTTTGCCGCATCTTCGATGTTGAAGACTTTCAAATTTTCGGTGGAAACCGTGTACAGGACGTCGCCGCTGATGGCAAAACGCGCCATGGAACCGCCTTTGCCCGACGATGCGTCATTACCGCCCCCTTTATCACTTGCGCACGAGGCAATGAATAAAACTACGGCTACAATATACAAAAGATTTTTCATGGCTCAATAGGATTTAGTTGTTGTTTTCCACTCTACAAGCACATATCCTTCCGGACGAAGCATCCCGTAATAAAAAAAATCATTGGGAGGCAATGGCTCCGGAAAAACATCCCGAATACGGCTGGTTACCTGCTTGCTGTCCAAATCGAAACTCACGAGATCGACGGCATTATCCAGGTACAAAATATTCCCTTTCACTGCCATGTCGATACATCCGGGCGCAAGAATAAATCCTTCGTTAACCGGAGCGGCAGGATCGGCGTTGTTGATCACATGTACCCCCTTATAACGCTCGTTGACGTAAATATACGGAGCGCGGTAATAGATTTTTCCGGTCTGCACCATATCGCGGGCTTCGGAAATGTATTTTACGGAATGATCCAACGCCTCGCGGCTCATAAAAACCGGCATATGCGTACCCTCGCGATGAACAGGATCGCGCGCCATAATGGCGAGAGAAGCAATAAGAAACAATAAAAAAACTTTTTTCATTTTTGTTGATATTAAATTGTTGATTATAAAAGTCTATCTTAATTCTGAAAACTGAAAACTGAAAACTGAAAACTGAAAACTAAAAACTAAAAACTGAAAACTGAAAACTACTTTTCTTTAGACGGCAAAATTAAAAAACGTTGCGTTGGATGTAAAAATTTATTTTTATTTTTTCGATAAAAATTTTTCTTTTCTACCTTTGCCCCCTCATTCATCAACCAAAATCTTTAACAATTCATCAATGAAACAGTTTATATTTTGTTGCGTGACGCTGGTTTTTGTGTCATGCGCTTTATGGGGGCAAGTCGCTCCTTATCCCGGAGGTTCGGGAAAATACGGTCGTTTGGTATGGAACGACGAATTTGACGGATCGGGGCTGCCCGACCCCAGCAAGTGGAGTTACGAGCGAGGTTATGTGCGCAATCGCGAGATGCAGTACTACACTGTTGAGCGTGCCGAAAATGCAGTACAGCGAAACGGCAATTTAGTGATTACTGCCCGTAACGATTCGGCGTTGATTGACGGCGAAATCCATCCGGTGACTTCCGCAAGTATCAGAACCAGAGGAAAAGCCGACTGGCAGTATTGTCGCGTAGAGGTGCGCGCCAAAGTGCCGTCGTGTCTGGGTACGTGGCCCGCAATTTGGATGATGCCCACAACAAACACCTATGGCGGATGGCCCAGAAGCGGCGAGATTGACATCATGGAGTTTGTAGGTTATGAGCCGGACAAAATCCACTTTTTCCTGCACACCGAAAAATACAACCACACCAAGGGAACAGGGCGTGGCACATCGGTAACTTTACAGAATCCGGATAAAGAATTTCACGTGTATGCCGTCGAATGGTTCGAGGATCACATTGACTGGTTCCTCAACGACAAAAAAGTCTTTACAGTGCAAAACGATGGCAGCGGATGGGAATCATGGCCCCTGAATCAGCCGTTTTACTTGATCCTCAATTTCGCTTTTGGCGGAGCATGGGGCGGTCAGCAAGGCGTTGATCTGACAAAATTACCGCTGGAATATTGTATCGATTACGTTAGGATATTTCAATAAGCGAACTATCGTTTGCTCAGTACTTCCTTTTCGTAGGCTGCAATATCTTCAATACAGTCCAAGCCGGATGGCACGTTGCTGGCGAGGCAGAAATAATCCCAGACAGCGTTCCACGGTAAATTTTTACATTCTTCGAGTAGCGCCAATCGTTCAAATCCGCGTCCTGAATCTTCGTACTCGCGGAGTTTTTTCAACGGTTCGAGCAGCGCCATCAGGAACGCCTTCTGTACGGAGCGCACGCCAATTACATAAGCGCCGATACGGTTGATGGAAGCATCGAAATAGTCGAGACCAAGGTGTACGCGGTGCAGGGCGTCCATGCGCACTATTTCCTGTGCGAAGTTCATCAGATCGTCGTTGAGGATCACCACGTGGTCGCTGTCCCAGCGCACACCGCGACTGACGTGGAACATCAGTTCGTCAGAAAACAATAGCAGCGACGAGATTTTATCGGCTACCGATTCGGTGGGATGGAAATGTCCCATGTCGAGGGTAACCATCCGGTTGCGCGAAATGCCGTAACCCATGTAAAACTCGTGCGAGCCTACCACGTATGTTTCGCTGCCGATACCGAAAAGTTTACATTCGATACAGTCCTTCATGTGGGTATACTCTTTTTCGAAAATTTTGTCCAACGAATCGCGCAGGTTTTTGCGATAAATATATCGGTCGACAGTAATATCTTTCGATCCGTCGGGCGCCCAGATGTTGTGGATACAGTCCGAACCGAGTTCTTTGCCCATGTACTCGCTGATGCGGCGGCAACGATCTACGTGTTCAATCCAGAAATCGCGGATAGCCTTGTCCTTATGCGAAAGGGTAAATCCGTCGGCTGATTTGCTGTGCGAGAACAGCGTACAGTTGAAATCGAGTTTCAAGCCGTTGGTTTTAGCCCAGTCAACCCAACTTTGGAAATGCGCGGGTTCAATCTGGTCGCGGTCTACAAATTTTCCGTCGAAATCGCCGTAAATGGCGTGCAGGTTCACACGATGCTTGCCCGGCAACAAGGATACGGCTTTGGATAGATCCGCCTTCACTTCTTCTATGGTGCGCGCTCTTCCGGGAAAATTACCCGTTGCAGCGATACCGCCCGACAACCCGCCTTCAGGATTTTCAAATCCCAATACATCGTCTGTTTGCCAGCAATGCAGGCTCAATGAGATGCCTGAGAGAACTTCCAACACTCGATCTGTATCAACGCCCAATGCGGCGTATTTTACTTTTGCAACTTCGTAAGCCGCTTTTGTTAATGATTCATTCATGGTTTTATTATTATTTTATTATTGTGTCATACGATTAATTTTTTATTGTTGGCTGACGCCGGTAAAAATGATGGACAGGATAAGGATCAGCAGTCCTGCCGCCAGAAAGGTAACAGATTTTTTACCTGCGCCTTTCCATTCTTTGAGGATGATACCCCATACATTGCTGAACAATATGTTGAGGGACATGAGTATACTCCATGAAAATAACAATATGACGCTGTCTTTGTCAAAGAAACTTTCGCCTACGCTTTTTCCAAAAAATTGCGAATACCACAACAATCCCGCCAACGCGCAGAACAGTACGTTGTTGGTCAATACGTTTCCTGATACGGAAAAATATTGTTTGCCGGTTTTGTTTTTCAGATTTTCGCGAATGCAAAAAGCGGCATTCACCAAAAAACCGCCTGTTGTGACCAGCAATGTGGCGGGAAGCCCTACAAATAAGGCGGGAACATTCAATCCTTCCATTTGCGCCTTCACGCCCGATTCGAGTCCGAGATTAAAACAGGCGCTCATCACGCCGGCGAGCAAGGCTATCAACAATCCTTTTTTCAAGGCGAAATCTTTGATGGCTTGCCGTCGTTCTTCTTCGGTCATGTTTTGCGATTTCAACGCACCGGCATATCCGATAATGGCAATGCCCGCAATGGCAATAGATACGGCTATCAACAGAATGAGCCCTTTTCCTTCAAAAAGATTTTCGCCGGCTATGATGGCAGGAATCAATGTGCCAAAAGCTGAACATGTGCCAAGCGCAATGGATTGTCCCATGGCAATGCCCAGATAACGCATACTCAAGCCGAATGTCAGACCGCCTACGCCCCACAGCATACCAAAACCAATGGTTTTCAGGATCGACGGCGCGCCTGCCCAAGCAATGATGCCAAATAACGACTGTCCGTCGGGAACAGCCATCAACGCGCCCAAATAGGGAAACAGCAGCCATGCAAAGATGCCCTGCACCAACCAAAAACACTCCCAAGCCCAGTCCCGAATTTTTTTGATGGGAACATAAGAGCTTGATTGTCCGAAACTTCCTACAGCAATAATCAATAAACCTATGATCGTATTCATGTAAATTAAATTTGATTGTTTGAATTTTTTACACCACAAAGAAAGAAAAAAGTATTGATATTTCAAAAAAAACCGTAATTTTGTGCAACATTTTTTTTGCACCCTGAAAAGTCGTGATTTTTGAAAGTACAAGACAAAAAATAGCCCGGATGCTTCTTCGCAACAAAAGCGCTAAACTGAAGAGGCAAAAGAAGTTGTATGATTTTGCTACGGCGAAATACATTGGGATTTTGTGTTCGCCGCAAGATGAAACAGGTACCGGTCATTTAAAGGATTTTTTGACTTTTTTGAGTCAAAAAGGCATTCGTTATTCGGTGTTTGGTTATTTTGACGGGAATGATATTCCTGAAAATTTCCTTTATTGGAAGGGAATGGACTTCATCACACGTAATGACTTGAATTTCTTTTTTATACCTAAAAGTCCGGTCGTTGACAAATTTATCCTTGAGCCGTTTGATATGCTGATCAATTGCACGGTCGCGCCTTACTTTCCGGTGGAGTATATTTCGCAATTATCGGTGGCAAAATGCAAGGTAGGCATCATGCGCGAGAAAGAGCCATGCTACGACCTGATGATCGATATTCAAAAAGAGCCTACCATTGAGTATTTTCTGCACAATCTAAAAATTTATTTATCAAATATAAGGCATCCAAAATAATTATAAACGTAATATTTTCAATATGTTATTTACAGGCACGGGCGTAGCGATCGTTACGCCGTTTAAAAATGACAGGACAGTAGATTTTGACGCGCTGCAACGAATCGTCAACCATTGTATCGACGGGCAGGCGGACTACATCGTTGTGTTGGGTACAACCGGCGAATCTGCGACGTTGGATTCCAACGAAAAGGCGGAAATTGTTCGCTGCGTGGTCGATGCAGTTGCCGGACGCGTACAGGTAGTAGTCGGAGTTGGCGGCAACGACACGGCAAAAGTGGTCAACGACATCAAACGTACCCATTTCGACGGTATATCCGGTTTGTTATCGCAAGCGCCATATTACAATAAACCTTCGCAAGCCGGTATTATCGAACACTTTAAAGCCGTAGCCGCCGCAAGTCCCGTACCGCTGATCCTGTACAATGTACCGGGGCGCACGGTGGTGAATATGACTGCCGAAACAACGCTCGCTCTGGCGCATGAAGTTGATAATATTGTCGCCATCAAAGAAGCGTCGGGTAACTTGACGCAAATCATGCAAATCATCATGGGACGACCGGACAATTTTTCGGTCATTTCCGGCGACGACGCCCTCACGCTTCCATTGATGGCTGTTGGCGGGCAAGGCGTCATTTCAGTAGCTGCGAATGCACTTCCTTTGGAGGTGTCGACCCTTATTCGCAATTCGATGGAAAACAATCTAATGGCAGCACAAGCAATACAATATGAACTGCTCGATTGGATTGAAGATCTTTTTGTAGAAGGCAGTCCTTCAGGAATAAAGGCGACGCTGCATATTTTGGGATTGTGTGAAAATTCGCTTCGCTTGCCTTTAGTACCGGTATCCCAAAAAACGTATGACAAATTGGAAGCGTTTATTAAATTGAGAGTTAAAAATTGAAAATTGAGAATTGAAAATTGAAAAAAGATATTACACCCCAAATCTGGCAGTATTTTGAAGAAATCTGCCGTATACCGCGCCCTTCAAAGAAAGAAGAAAAGATATGCGCCTACATCCGTCAGTTTGCCGCTGACCATCAGTTAATATACAAAGAGGATGACGCCGGTAATATTGTCATCATCAAGCCCGCCACAGCAGGGAAGGAACAACTGCCGGGCGTGATCCTGCAAAGCCACGTTGATATGGTTTGCGAAAAGGACAGTGATGTAGTCCACAATTTCGATACCGATCCCATTGATTATTACATTGATGAAGAGTGGATGAAAGCGCGCGGAACCACCTTAGGCGCCGACGATGGCATTGGAGTGGCTACCATGCTCGCTATTTTAGCAGATAAGGAAATTACGCACGGGCAGATCGAAGCGCTCTTCACTGTGGATGAAGAAACGGGATTGACAGGCGCCAGAGCCTTGCAGGAAGATTTTCTTAGCGGAACGATACTGATCAACCTTGATTCGGAAGACGAAGGAGAACTGTTCATCGGTTGCGCCGGAGGAATTGATACGGTGGCTACTTTTAGTTACACACTTGAGCCAATACCGTCCAATTCTGTTGCTTACACGCTCGAAGTCGACGGATTGACCGGAGGACATTCGGGAGACGACATCAACAAACGTCGCGGTAACGCCATCAAAATACTCAATCTCTTGTTGTTGGATTGTTCAAGCATGTTTGGCATATCCCTCTGTCGGTTTGAGGGCGGAAACCTCCGCAACGCCATTCCTCGTGAAGCGTCGGCAACCATAGTAGTAGATAAGCAGTATTGCAGTCTTTTTGAACAATACTGCATCAGCGAGATGAAAATGTGGCAGGTATGTATGAGGTCAACGTCGCCGGGGTTCGAATTTTCCATCGGGTCATGCGAAATGCCGGAACATATCGTAGATATAGTCAGCCAGTCTTGCCTGCTGAATACGCTGTCTCTCTGTCCGTCGGGCGTTGTTTCGATGAGTACCGCAGTACCGGGTTTGGTCAGTACATCAACCAATATTGCCTCCGTCAAATTTACCGACAACCGGAAAATTATCGTCACCACCAGCCAGCGAAGCGATAGCGAGGACGCAAAGACGAGTATCAACAAACGTATCCGCAGGATTTTCGCGATGATGGACGCCGAAGTGAAAAGTTCGGACGGCTATCCGGGATGGACGCCCAATCCGCAATCGCCCATACTGGAAATTACTCAAGCCGCATATCAGACGCTGTTTGGCAATGCACCCGTTGTGAGAGCAATACACGCAGGCTTGGAATGTGGCTTGTTCCTCGAAAAGTATCCCCTGCTGGATATGATTTCGTTTGGTCCCACTATTAAAAATGTACATTCGCCCAGCGAAAAACTCCATATCCCGTCTGTGAAACGATTTGCGGATTTGTTGCTTGAAGTTTTGGATGAAATAAGGTAGCCTGTAAATCACAAAATCAACTATGCGCTTTATCTTGAATTTCAAAACGTATTCGTGCATCAACATCTTGAGTTTGGCAATCAGTTTGGCGTGCGTCATTACCATTTTTCGTTATGTATACGGAGAATTTACAGTTGACCGGTTCAATGAACATCTCGACCGGATTTATGTGGTTACGCAAGAAAGAAGCGCTTATCAGGGAAACGTCCAGTTTTCAGGTATCTCAAACATCATCAGGGAAACGGCATTTGCTGACCTGACAAATCATTCGGGTGTGGAAAGACATGCTCATTTTATCTGTTTCGATAATGATGAAATTGATGTGGACGGCAGAAAATTCATGGCAAAGGTACTGGCGGCTGACAGCAATTTTCTAAAAATAACCGACTATCCCCTGATTTCGGGTGTTGACAGGTTGACAGAACCAAAAAGCGCTCTCATCACGCAAACTTTCGCTCAAAAATTGTTCGGTCATCAAAATCCCGTAGGAAAAACTTTTCGACACACAAGCGGCGAGATACTGACAATAACCGGTGTGATTGGGCAAACAACCACAAAAACGACGCTCTCATTCGACGTTGTTGTATCTTATTATTTATCTGACAGATGGGGACTAGTACCGCAAACGTTTGCGCTTTTGTATTCAGGCGTTGATTACCGAACAATCAACAAACAGTATGAATCCTTTTTCGATATTCCTCATCCTTTTCTGGAGCAACAAATACGTTGTCAATTGTTTCCATTGTCGAAAGTTTATTTTGATAAAAGCGTTGACAATGATGTATTCAGACGAGGAAACTACGATTACGTAACTGTATTAATGGCTGTGGGCGTTTTGATACTGTTGGCGGGCGTTATCAGTTATATCAATATATTTGCTGTTGTTGTTCTTCGCAGGGGAAAAGAATTGGGCATCAAAAGGGTCTTTGGCGCCGAAGGACATAACATCTTCAAACAATTATTAGTAGAAAACCTGTTGACGACCGGATTAGCGTTGATTTTAGCCTTTTTTATCGCTCGCGCGGCTTATCCGTTTATTTCCGGCGTACTGCATCTTGATCAAATATTCAATATCCGTTTCGACATGCTCCTGTCATTCGGCATATTGCTTTCACTGCCCATACTCGTTACCCTGTATCCGTTTTTCCGGTATCAATATTCCATGCCGGTCAATTCATTACGTAATTTCGACAAAATGCGTGGCGGCAGTTTGCGCCTGACTTTCCTGTCATTTCAATACATGATCACTATGGTGATGATTGTTGTATCGCTGTTTTTTATCAAACAATTTTTCTTCATGCGCAACAGCGACCCCGGCTATCGCACAAAAGACATTGTCAAAGTTCAGTTCCTAAAGCAAACCAATCATCGTGAAAAATGGGATGAGGAAACGAAGATTGCCGACGAAATTGTGCAGAAAATGAATGATTGCCCGTTGTTTGTCAATTGGACGTCCGGAAAAAGCCCGAACGAATTTCCGCAAAGAAAATTTTCATTCAAACTCGCCGATGGAGATTATCAGGACGTCAAATTAATCGGAGTTGACGAACGTTGGTTACGGTCATTTGAAATTCCATTAATGGAAGGACGTATTTGGGATGATAACACAGATACAACTGAGGATTACCTGATGATTGTTACCGAATCGGTCTTGAAACTTTACGGAATAAGCGATTTCAATAATGTTTTGCTTCAACCCAATAGTAGACTATGGGCAAAAACAATAGAAGATATGAACACAAATCCTCCATATCGGATTGTAGGCGTTATGAAGGATTTTGATTATTTGCATCTGTCGCAAAAACCTGACCCTGTTGTCTTTTGTTATTCACAAGGGAACAGGTACGATCCGCTCATAGCCTCTATCGTTCCGGGACGCAAACAGGACGCCATTGAGTTTTTGAGAAATCTGCATGAAGAAACGGTAGGCGGAGAATTTGCCTATTCTTTTGTAGATGATGAAGTTCGCGAGATGTACAGGGAAGACAAAAAGATAGCCTCCATTTATACCATCTTTACGTTTATCGCCATTTTTATATCCGCCCTTGGATTGTTCAGCATGTCGCTGTTCGACATAAAGCAACGCCGCAGGGAGATTGCCATCCGAAAGGTGCATGGCGCGTCGGTGTATGATATTATCAGGCTGCTGTTGAAAAAGTATTTTTGGGCGCTGTCTATTTCTTTTGTTATTGCGGCGCCTGTTGCCCTGTTTGCCATTAACCGCTACCTCGAAGATTTTGCCAATAAGGCGCCTGTTTCGTGGTGGCTGTTTGCCATTGCACTAACCGTAACAGCAGGTATTTCGTTGGTAACGTTGATTTACCAGACGCAAAAAGCGGCAAGCCAAAATCCATCGGAAGTGATGAAAAATTAGTAAATAATTAAATTTTAATATATCAAAACAAAAATACGTAATTTCTTAATAAAAATAAAAAAAATGAAAACATTAAATTATCTGTTCATCGTACTCGTCGCATGTACGTTCTTATCGTGTAAAACTAAAGACTATACGGGTCAATGGGTTTCCATCAAACCCGGAAAATCTTTGAGAGGCTGGAAAACTGACGGAAATAAAAAGGATTTTGACTTCGAAGGCGACACCTTGATTTTAACCGGTCGGAGTACGATCTATTATTCGGGGGGGATTCACGAATCAAGGTTCAAAAATTTCGAGTTGCAAGCCGAAATCAAAACTAGCCCGAACGCTGTTGCCGCCTTATGGTTCCATTCGGGTAACATGTCCGGTTATCAGGCGCTTATCAACAATACGCCAACCGGCGAAGAACGCCGCAAGACCGGTAGCCTGAGCGCCGTCCGCAACGTGTATAAAAGCATGGCAGCCGACGATCAATGGTTTACGTTGCATATTAAAGTGGTGAAGAAGCACGTGACGATCAAGGTGAACAACATATTGGTGGTAGATTACGTTGAACCCGATAACCCTTACCGGACAGAAGAAAACGAGGGAATGCGTTTTTCAGAAGGTTCGTTTGCCATCAGCAACTATACCGGCAACAGCGTAAAAATCAGCAGTCTTCAGCTGCAAGCGCTGCCCGACAATGAACAACCCGAACGTACCGACGCCGTAGACGAACAAAATGACGAGATCATTCGTTTGCAACAAGCCAATTTTCCGATCATTGATTTTCACGTTCACCTGAAAGGCTGGAATCAGGATCAGGCGATGGCGCACTCGCGCAAGATAGGCATTTTTTACGGGCTTGCCCCCAATTGCGGCATAGGATTCCCCGTCACTTCCGACGCCGATATATACACGTACCTCGATACAACCAAAAACTTGTCGTGTTTCCAAGCCATGCAAGCCGAAGGACGCGAATGGCCCGCCACTTTTTCGATTGAAGCCCGCGAGCAGTTCGATTATGTCTTCACCGACGCCATGACCTTTACCGACCACAAAGGACGCCGTACCCGCTTATGGATGCCCAACGAAGTACATATTGATATTTCGCAGGAACGATATATGGATATTATTGTCGACCGAATTGTGAAGGTATTGAAGGAAGAACCCATCGATGTTTATGTGAACCCAACTTTCCTGCCCGACCCAATGATGCCCCATTATGACCAATTATGGACAGACGTCCGCATCAACAAGGTCATTGAGGCTTTGGTGACGCGGAAAATCGCTTTGGAAATCAATGCCCGGTATTGCATCCCCAACGAAAAAATCATCAGAGCGGCAAAAGAAGCCGGTATTCGGTTCATATTTGGCACCAACAACGCGGACGCAGAAATCGGAAAACTCGAATATTGCATCGAGATGATGGAAAAATGCGGTATTACCGAACGCGATATGTTTTTCCCTGTGGTAAAACCGGTGAAAAGTCTGTAGCCTGTAAATCAAACGGATTTACAACTGTCAGATTTGGAATACGTTTGAAACCAAAATTGCTTGTAAGTAGTATCTACTAAAACAAACTCAACCTCAACCTGTTTCCCAATATATGACGGCGGAACCTAGAGGTAGAGGTTCAGTCGTTTGTTCTAGAAAATGTGCCGCAGAAATGGATGCAGCTGAGCAGTAAGAAAACCACACATTAAAATAAGAAGTTGTTCAAAACAGAACAATTTCTTTTTTTATAACTAATCGCTTCATGACTGATAAATTTTTTGCCACAAAGGTAGTAATTTTTTTGAAACTTTTTTTGAAACGGTACGTATAAAAGATCAGAATATTATTTGAATTTTATGTTAGTTTCAAACAAATAAAAATTGAATTATATGAATACGGTTTTGAAAGCAATTTTAGTAGTTATAGGCGTAATCCTGATACCTTTTATACCATTGATTGGTATACCGTTTTTATTGGTGGTGACGTTGAAACTGTTTTTTAAAGTACTGAAATTTGCCGTTCTGGTGGCGGTGTATTTTGTAATACTGTGCCTTTTGATAGGACTTTTTGTGGGATGATAACACACATCCCTAAAATCCAACAAGATCCCTTAATTTTTGATTAAAAGAATTGTACACGGTTTGTGGGTTTATATTTTCCACAATTACATTATCATTAGCATACGCTTTAACTGCGTTTTCCTTCATAGTTTTACAACATTTTGGCACATTTATTCATTGACGACACCTTAATACGTTTGCTCTTCCGGTTGCTTCTGATAGTTTTCCCATTGCTACCATCAATTGATGAGTACTGACACCCCATGTATTCGTTGCTACAGCAGCTTCATTAATACTTATTAAGATATTTTGCATTGAACCGTCGGAGAAATGAAACTGTCTCCTTAATCTGACCATAGTTGTTTCTATTTCCCCTATTTGCTTTAAACTATCTTTTAATGTACCTCCAAAGAGACCTCCACCTCCTCCAGAACTTCTGCTTCCGCCACCAAACAGTCCTCCGAGTAATTTAGAACCAAGGAATAACCCTCCTCCGATACCGGCGCCGATTCCCAACATTTTGCCAATATCCATAGCACTGCTGGAATTTTGCGTTTGTTTCGCTATTTGTGTTTGTTGTGTATTTTGTTTTTGCTGAACCGGTTTTCCGCCAACCCCATTCACAAAGTTTTGAACTGCCACGTCAAATTTTGTAACCGAATTGCTAAATATATCTATACTTTTAGCAAATATATCATTAGAACTGTTATTCTCATCAGATCGGCTGTTATTTGAAGATTTATCGGTTGTTTCTCTATCTCCCAACTTATTGTTTTCATTGATAGAATTAATTAATTCATTACTTGCAACTAACGTTTCATTTGCAATATTTTCATAACTTTTAAACTGGTCAATTAAAACCGATATTTCTTCTATTA
>Ga0099364_10007015_pt1 | contig 16227 bp, 18 predicted proteins | sample TergutTh196P3_FD_73070 | JGI IMG/M metagenome (GOLD analysis project Ga0099364, IMG submission 73070) | Microcerotermes parvus P3 segment gut microbial communities from Pointe-Noire, Republic of the Congo - Th196 P3 | ecosystem: Host-associated > Arthropoda: Insects > Digestive system > Gut ...
GCGAAGGCGACGATAGAAACAAAAGCGATGTTGTTGCGTCGGCATCTGAATGAACCGCAATGGCTTACATCTATAGGCTTGGGAAAATCAGGAGGCGCAATCTGTTTTTACGTATACGCCAATAATCTATCTTTAGCCAAAAAAGCTAATATACCTGATGAATGGTTTGGTGTGCCGATAATTGTCAAACACATGCGCCAGCCTTATCCAGCGTAACATAGTTTATAAATGAAAAAATAAGGCCGTTGCCACCGGTGAAAAAACCAACGACGGAGGAACTTTATCAGCGGAGGGCCGCAAGAACTGTAGCGTCACTCATTGGGCGGCTGCCGTCGGGTGTTCGGTTTGACGGGAAAACGTATTTCCCGTGCCCGGTGAGTTGGCGCATTTTATCAAGAATCTCCAGGGCTTGACGGGATAACGGCACAATGTGCGGACGTTCCATTTTCATCTTTTCCGATGGGATGCGCCATTCGTCGCCGGATATTTCGGCCCATTCAGCACGGCGAACCTCTCCTGGGCGCGCGAATGTCAGCGCCGAGAATTTCAACGCGCAGCGGACAATGTTATGCGGATAGGCGTCGATTACCCGCATCAGTATTCCTACTTCGTTCGGCTGTTTTATGCTCGGATAATGCCGCTTCTTGGGCGCGATGATAGCGCCCCCTCAGCGCGTATGTCGGATCTCCGGAGCAGCGCCCGGTTGCCACACCGTACCGGAATATCTGCGACGTGATGCTGCGGATGCGCGACAGCATTTCCCAATTCTCACGAGCGGCAAGGCGTTGAAGGACGGGAAGAATGTCGGCCGGGGTGACGGCCGCAATGTCCTTGTCGCCGATGAAGGGTAGCAGGTGATTGCTCATCCTGTTGCGGGTTTTTATTCTGTCTTTTTCGTTTTTGATTTTCTTGTCGTGTGCGTCGGCCCATTCGAGAGCGACGGTACGGAAGTCGCTGCCTTTCGTTTCGAGCGGCTGCCCATCGCGAAGTTTTTTTCGCAACTCGTTCCGACGGTCCCTCGCCTCCTGTAGGCCGGTTGCCGGGTATTCGCCGATTGTGTGCCACTTCCGTTTTCCGCCCATAGAATACCGAAGTCTCCAGTACTTCTTCCCCGTGACCATCACCTCAAGATACAGGCCGTCGGTGAGTTGGTATCGAACGTCCCGCGCTTTTGCCGATTTAATCTTGGTATCGCTCAATAACATTGTATGCCACCTCGGATATTGTGTATACCGTTATGTGTGCCACATTGATTTAGATTGAGCTAATTATATTGGATTGCGCTGGGGTGGTCAACATAAGAAAAACCCGCTCGACAAGCGGGTTTTTGTGGAGATTATTTTATATTGGGCTTGTTTAGATTTTCGGAATGGTGCGAAGGGGGGGACTTGAACCCCCATGCCCTTGCGAGCACATGCTCCTGAGGCATGCGTGTCTACCGTTTCCACCACCTTCGCACGCGTATGAGAGTTTACACTGTTTTTTCGGGCGCGTCAACAGAGCTAGATCGGATAAGCCTCCTCCGTGATCGGGGCGTCGAGGCCGACGTTCGTCTTTGTCTCCCGCGCGAATTTCCTGGGCAGGAAGTCTTTGGCGACCTGCGGAAACATCGCATATGACAGTATGTCCTCGGGTTGCAGGGCCCATACGCCCACTTCCTTGCGCAGCCTCTCCATTTCCGCCGGGATATTATCCGCCGGGCGGCACGTAATAGGGGACTCGCCTTCGGTGGCTATCTTCTGTATCTCCTTGCTCACCGGCGCGGGCGTGCGTCCGTACTGCCCGAGGAAATAATTCCTGACTTCTTTCGGGATCATCTTCCACCTCTCGCCCACCATCACGTTCAGCGCGGCTTGCGTGCCTACTATCTGGCTGGTCGGGGTCACCAGCGGCGGATACCCCATCTCCTCGCGGACGCGGGGAACCTCCTCCAGCACTTCCTTCAGTTTATGAAGAGAGTTGCCTTCCTTTAGCTGGCTCTGCAGGTTGGAATACATGCCTCCCGGTATCTGGTAGAGCAATATGTTAATGTCGACGCCGGAGACGCCCATGATGATGTCCTTGTATTTCTCGTAGAGGCCGGTGAAGTGGTTGGCGACGGGCAGAAGTTTTTCCAAGGAGAGCCCGGTGTCGAGCGGACCTCCCGCAAGCGCCGCCACCATCGTCTCGGTTGCGGGCTGGCTCGTCCCCATTGCGAACGGCGATATAGCGCAGTCGCATACGTCCGCGCCGGATTCGAGGCCCTCCAGATATGCCATTGCGGCCAAGCCTGACGTGTAGTGGGTGTGCAGTTGCACAGGCAAATCGACTTTTGCCTTGATGGCGGTCACGAGTTCTCTGGCCGCGACAGGCGTGAGGAGTCCGGCCATGTCCTTTATCGCGATGGAGTCAGCGCCCATGTCCGCCATGTTCCGTGCCTGTTTGACGAACAGTTCCAGCGTGTGGACAGGCGAGATCGTATACGAGATCGTCAGTTGCAGGTGCGCGCCCTCGCGTTTCACCTGGTCGGCCGAGACCTCCATGTTGCGCAGGTCGTTCAGCGCGTCGAATATACGGACGATGTCGATGCCGTTGCCCACCGTCCTCTTCACGAACTCGCGAACCACATCATCGGCGTAGTGTCTGTACCCGACAAGGTTCTGTCCGCGCAGAAGCATCTGGAGTTTTGTCTTCTTGACGCGTTTGCGGATCTCCCTTAACCGTTCCCAGGGATCCTCGTCCAGAAATCTCATCGCCGCGTCGAAGGTCGCCCCTCCCCACATCTCAAGCGAATGATACCCCACTTCATCAAGCGCCTCGCATATCGGCAGCATGTCCGACGTGCGAAGCCGCGTCGCCATAATCGACTGGTGCGCGTCCCTAAGGCAAGTCTCCGTTATTCCCGGCCGGCGTTTCCTCGCCGGGACTTTGACGGTTTCGCGGTTCTCCGCAACCGTGCCGGTGGGTTTTATTTTTTTATCGTTATAATTTGCCAAGCTATTCACCCCTCAATTGATAAATAAAAAAACTCTCTCGCCAATGGTAGATAATATCCATATACCATGGAGATGTAAACCGTAAAAGCGTTGAATGGCGCCTCCGCGATAAGATTATCCCGCCGCGAAGGGCGTGAATTCGCCGCCAATCATCGCGGCGAGTTCATCCATGCTCTTGCTTCCCAGATCGCCCTCGGTTCTTTTTCGCACAGACACCAGGCCGGACTCTGCCTCTTTCGCTCCGATTACGAGCATATACGGAACCTTTTCCAGTTGCGCGTCGCGGATCTTCCTGCCCAGCTTCTCGTCCCTGGCGTCCCTCTCGAAGCGGATGCCCATCTTATTCAGTGCATCTTCGATTTCGAGCGCGTAACTCTCGAACTCGGGCTTCACCTGTATGATCTTCGCCTGCACGGGAGCTATCCAGAAGGGGAACGCGCCGGCGTAGTGTTCGACCAATATCCCGATGAAGCGCTCCAGGCTGCCCAAAACCGTCCTGTGGATCATCACCGGCCTGTGGTCCGCGCCGTCGCTGCCTACGTAAGCCATGTCGAATTTTTCGGGCATCTGAAAATCGAGCTGAATTGTCCCGCACTGCCAGGTGCGGCCGATGCTGTCCCTCAGGTGAAAATCTATCTTGGGCCCATAGAAGGCTCCGTCGCCGGGGTTTATTTTGTACTGCGTCCCGGTCTCCTCCAACACCTCTTGCAGTTGTTTTTCCGCTTGATCCCACATTGCGGGATCACCCATGAAATCGTCCGGCCTCGTTGAAAGTTCGACGTTGAACTCGAATCCGAAAACGCCGTATATATATTTGTCGAGATCGATCACAGCTTTTACCTCGTCTCCGATCTGCTCCCTTGTGCAATAGATGTGCGCGTCGTCCTGTGTGAAACATCTCACCCTCATAAGACCGTGCAGGACGCCTGAACGCTCGTGCCTGTGAACGACGCCCAGCTCGGCCATACGGAGAGGCAATTCGCGGTAGCTGCGCTTGGCGGTCTTGTACACCAAGATACCGCCGGGGCAGTTCATAGGCTTTACCGCGTATGGGTGTTCGTCTATCTCGGTGAAGTACATGTTGTCGCGGTAGTGGTCCCAGTGTCCCGAGCGTTTCCACAATTCGCGGTCGAGTATAAGAGGGGTTTTTATCTCGCTGTAACCGCGCCGAATGTGCTCGCGCCTCCAGAAATCGACGAGATTGTTCATCAGCGTCATGCCCTTCGGATGGAAGAAGGGAAAACCGGGGCCCTCCTGTTGGAAGCTGAATAGGTCGAGTTCCCGGCCGAGCTTCCTGTGGTCGCGCAGCCTCGCTTCTTCGATCATTCTGAGGTGGGCTTCAAGGGCCGATGCGTCGGCGAAAGCCGTCCCGTATATTCGAGTGAGCATCACATTTTTTTCGTTGCCGCGCCAGTAGGCGCCGGCAAGCGACATCAGCTTGAAGTGCTTTATATATCCGGCGTCGGGCGCGTGAGGCCCACGGCAGAGGTCCCGGAAATCGCCGTGCTTATATATTGTGACAATGGGTTCGCCAATGTCGTTTATCAGCTCGGTCTTGAACTCATCGCCGGAGAAAAGTTCGAGCGCCTCTGCGGAGGTCATCTCGACGCGTTCCGCCGGCGTCCGTTCTTTCGAAATTTTCTTCATCTCCGCTTCTATTAAGGGCAGGTCTTCGTCGGTTATCGGCCTTGGAAACAACACGTCGTAGTAAAAACCGTCCTGTATCGCGGGACCGACGCCAAATTTCGCTCCGGGATACAACCTTGTAATCGCGTGAGCCATAAGGTGGGACGCCGAGTGCCTCAGTATGTGAAGCCCTTCTTCCGTGTCGGGAATGATGGGTTCCACCGTTCCTCCCTCAGTCATCACGGCGCGGATATCGACGGGTATTCCGTTCACCGACGCAGCCAGCGCGTTTCTGACGCCCCACTCTTTGAACAGTTCATACGGCCTGGTCTCTCCGGCGCTTTCGTAATTTTTGCCGTCGCAGTTTTTATAAAGAGCCATAAAATCATCTCCTAAAGTTTTTCTTTCCATGCTGCAAATTGCCGGAAAATATTGTAGCACTCCGCCGGTTTTTTTCGTAATCTTCGAGGACGCGCTCGTGTTAAAATGAGTCGGGATATTATTTTCGCCCCGCCCGTCTTCACGAGCAGCGAAATTGACTTGAAAGGATTGATTTGATGACTAACACGACCCAGGCAGCCCAACTGACTCAGACAAAACTGCTCAAGTCTTCGGAGGCGAAATCGCTCCAACCCGGTGAGATATTCAAGGGTATTTTCATCGTGAACAACATCACGCGGAAGACCGATAAAAACAACAAGACCTACTGGGAGATAACGGTGTCGGACGAAGCGGGGCAGCTTGGCGCAAAGGTGTGGTCGGACGCCGGATGGCTGGATCGCTCGACGCCGGAACTGGAATCGCGCCCCTCACTTCTCACGGAAACGCAAATAATAGGGCTTCGCGGGCATGTCGTCGGCGTAACGGGAAAGACGGTCGACTTTAAGGGGCAGGTTCAGCACAACTTTAACGCCATATCTCTGCTCGATCAGGTGAAATTTCCGGCGTCCAGATTCGTAGCGCACTCGGATATACCTCTGCCGGTGTTGAAATCAAGATTCGACGACCTCATTGACGGATGCAGGGAAGATATCCGCGATTTTCTCCGGCTTGTGTTCAGCGGTCCCGCAGGCAACGCGTTCTATGAAGCGCCCGCAGCCGTCACGAATCACCACGCTTACGCTCACGGCCTCCTCGAACACACGGTGACGCTTTCCGAAGCCGCGCGGACGATGGCCGGGCATTACAAGAACGTATACCCGGCGCTGGACGTTTCAATAACGGTCGCGGGGGCATTGCTTCACGACCTTGGAAAAATAACTTCATACTCAATGTCCCCGATTCCCGAAATGACGTTGAAGGGTTACGCGATCGACCATATAGCCCTCGGCTACGCCGAGTTCTCGCGCCTTGCGGATGAGGCAAAACTATCCACCGAGGTAACCACGCAGTTGGGACACATCATACTGAGCCATCACGGGCAGAAGGAGTTCGGCTCGCCGGTGCTTCCCCTTACGATGGAGGCGCTGATAGTAGCCGCAGCCGATATGCTGGACTTCCAACTGTTCTGCTGTAACGACGCAACAAGCAGTCAGCCGCCGGGCCAGGAAATTTCGGCATTCAACCACGCCGCGCAGAGGCGTTTCTGGCGACCTAGCGCTGCCGGCAAATGAACCCGTCGCCAAAGGGATCGTTCTCCGCCACCCGGGACCAAGCCCACAGGCGTATCGACCGGGTGCTTCGCGGTTTGTTCCGCGACGTTCCCCTCGGCGCGATAATGAAAGCGATCCGAAACGGAAGCGTCCGCCTGAACGGCGTGAAAACGTCCGTCAGCGAGAGGCTCTCCGAGGGCGATGAGGTTTCGACTCCCTGGACATTAGACACAGGGGGAATTAATATATCGAACCATTTGACAGAGCAAACTGTAAAGACCGAAAAAAACCTGACGACGCTTTTCCGGAACGACGATCTTTGGTGCGTGGACAAACCGGCCGGCCTGTTGTCTCAGCCCGACAGGGCCGGAGGGAACTCGTTGATAACGATGGCGTGGGAACAGCTAGGTTGGTATAGGCGCGATTTCAGGCCGGCGTTGATAGGACGTCTCGACCGTAACGTATCCGGCGTCGAAGCGATCGCTATGAATGCCCCGGCGCTGAGGGCGCTGTCCGAGGCGATGCGAAACGGCGAAATAAAAAAAATCTACTCCGCCGTCGTCTGCGGCGACGCCCCCGAAGAGGGGGAGATCAGCGTGCCCGTTATCAAAGATTCGCGAAGAAACTTCGTAAGAGCGGCCATGCCCGGCGAAAAGGGACTCGCAGCGCTGACGAGATACAGAAAGTTATCCGGTAACGGAGTGTACTCGCTTCTTGAGGTAAGCCTTATAACCGGCCGCCCGCATCAGGCGAGGGTACATCTTAAATCCATCGGCCATCCGATCGCGGGCGATACGAAATACGGTTCGCGCTTTCCGCAAACCCCCGGCAGGCTGATGCTCCACGCGCATAAAATATCATTTTTGCCCGATACAAATCTTCCCGACGGGTTGCGCGGACTTGAGGTCGTCTCACCGCTCCCCTATGATTTTGATATTATCGGCAACTTGAGTTAGCGCGCGCCGCCCTGCGGTTGCCTATATTGTCCTCTCCCCTGTCAAAGCGTTCCAAACCGCTTCCTGTATTACCTTGCTTGATGAAATGACCCCGGAAAGAGTGCCAACATAATAACATACTTGACATATATGTTAAAATGGCTCATAATCCTCAAAACATACTATTCATATATGTTTTAAGAGTATATGAAAGACTTAGGAGGAAGAGTATTATGGCTAAACATTCAAAAATTTTAATCGCTATCGCGGTTACCGTCGGCCTTGTTTCGGTTTTATTTGCGGTCTCCTCGATTTCGACCGACTCAAGCACCGGAACACAAACAAGCGCCGGATTGCCTGCGGCCGACGAAACACCCGTGACAAAAATCGTCGTCGCCGACGCGAAAACTACCCACCACTTGAACCTTTATGTCGCCAAAGAGCTCGGCTTGTTTGAAAATTACAACCTCGATGTTGAGATCATTGAGATTGACGACAACGCTGCCGCTCGCGACTTGGTTGTTTCCGGAGGAGCCGACGTATTTTGGAGCTGCCCGACTGTCGCCATCGCCGCCATCGCAAACGGCGCGCCGATAAAATCCATCGCCCAGGTGAAAAAGCCCTGCACAAGCGTATTGATCGTTTCGCAGGACTCGCCGATTAACACGCTCAGTGACTTAAACGGCAAGCAAATCGCCGGCATATCGCCGACCTGCGAAGCAGTTATATCGCTGACTGCGGCGGCACGGGCTGAAGGCGCTCGGTTTGAGTTGCAGCGTTTGGCAGGCGGCCCGGCCATCACCGCGCTGGAGGGAGGGACAGTGGACGGGGCTATTCTTGAGGAACCTCATGCAAGTATCGCTGAGCTTCTCGGATATAAGATTATATTTAAGGATGTGTCTGAAAACATCCCTTGCCGTACCATAAACGCAAGCGACAGGATACTCGCGGCCAATCCTGAACAGCTCAAGGACTTTATTGCCGCAGTGGATGAAGCTAACGCGGTGATACTAGCCGATCCTGTGGCGGAAAACATTGTGAGGATAGCCGCCGAGTACACGGGAGCGCCTGAGGTAGCCATCATCCGCGGCAACGACCGTTTGAAGTTCAGAGTCGCGCTCGATGTTGAAGGGTTATGGGCGCTTGGTGAAGAATTACTCGCGCTTGACAACATCAGGCAAAATCCGGGAGACAGTATGTATTCCGATGTATTTAAGGGTATCACATGGTAAGGAAACAGATTCTTACCTTAACGAACGTCGTCATACGGACTCGCACAGTTTTCGGGTTGTTTTTGCGCGAGCTCGGATATTTTTCAAAAGGCGCCGCCCTTAGCATTTTCTCGCGGGAATTTATCGTCGTTTTTATTCCTTTGCTTGGATTATGGGAATTGCTGCCGCGATTGGGCGCGGTGAACGATAAATTGGTCCCCCCGCTCAGTGATGTGGTTGTGACGCTGTGGGATATGTTCACCAGGCAAGGGTTTCTGGCAGATGTAGGGAACAGTTTGGGGAAGTTTTTCTTAGGGTTGGGAATCGCCATGATTACAGCTATACCGATTGGGATGCTTATGGGGTGGAATATTTCCATCAGAAAACGAATATTGCCGTTGTTTCAGCTTTTATCCCCGATACCCCCGCCGGCGTGGGTTCCCATCACGATCATAATTTTCGGCATCGGCCTGCCTATGCAAACTTTCCTGATTTTTTTGGGGGCGTTTTATCCAATTCTGTTCAACACCTATCAGGCCGTGAAAGATACCGACCCTCGTTATCTCGCGAGCGCGCGTATATTCGGGGCAAGCGAGCTTACCCTTATTCTTCGCGTGTATTTCTGGCACGCGTTGGGGGCTATCATCATGAGCGTAAAAACCGGCGTGGCTATCGGGCTTGTAATGCTGGTGATCGCCGAGATGTACGGAGGCCGGACGGGGATCGGCTATGTCTTAAACGAAGCGAAAGATTTCTTCCAAATCCCCAAAATGGTGGTGTGCATGGTTACTTTGGGCATCATCGGATGGTTCTTGATTGAGATATTGAAGTTTATCGAGCTAAAACTGGCTGTGTGGAAGGTGGGGCGGTAGGTGATCGAAGCGCGTAATGTGAGCAAATTCTTTTCCGTCATCAATGAAGACCGAACCGCCGACGGGATCACTGCGGTGTTATCGGTATCGCTCACCATAGAGGACGGAAAAATCGTGAGCTTGCTTGGCCCTTCCGGATGCGGGAAATCAACTTTCCTCGAAATACTCGGCGGCCTGCAAGCGCCGACAGAGGGCAGTGTGTTCATAGACGGCGTGCAAGTATTGGAACCGTTGCCGTCCACACGGAAGGAAATGGAGGACTATCGCCGCAAGTATAAACTCCTGTCGCCCTTGGCAAACAGTATGTTCATAAACCGCCCCAAACATGACATCGCCATGATTTTTCAAGATTACGCGGTTTTTCCATGGATGACCGCGCTGCAAAACGTGATGTTCACCTTGAAACTGCGCGGCGTTCCCCGCGGCGAACGTGAAAGCAAGGCGGCGGTTTATTTGAAAAAGACAGGGCTTGCCGACTCATCAAACAAGTATCCATCCCAGCTTTCGGGAGGGATGCGGCAGCGCCTCGCGCTCGCCCGCGCGTTGTCGGTGGAGCCGCGTATCATTCTGATGGATGAGCCGTTCGCGGCCGTCGATACGCTTACGCGGGAACGGTTGCAGAACGACTTGCTGCGTTTATGGGACGAAACGGGCATAACAGTTATACTGGTAACCCATGACACCGACGAGGCGTTGTATCTCTCGGATGAAATCGTTGTATTTTCCCCAAATCCCGGTTCCATACGAAATCGTTTTATCATTGACGCGCCGCGTTCGCAGCGACGCAACGATCCGGAACTAATGGAGCTAAAGCGGCGCATAACGTCGCTTTTCAAATATGACATCAATCATGAAAGCGAGTATTCGATATGAAAAATACAAACTTGTTTCGCTCAAAAATATACGACAGCATCACCGACGCCATCGGAGCGACGCCGCTTGTGCGCCTGCCCAAAATCAGCGCCGGATTGCCCGGCATATTGCTTGGCAAAATGGAATCGTTTAATCCGGCGGGAAGCGTCAAATGCCGCATAGGAGCCGCCATGCTTGAGGCGGCGCGGCGGGAAGGGAAACTCAAACCCGGCGGCGTAGTGATTGAACCCACCAGCGGCAATACGGGCATCGGGCTTGCATTCGCCTGCGCCGCGCAGGGTTACCGGCTTATTATCACCATGCCTGAAACCATGTCGCTCGAACGACGCAAGCTTATAAAGATGCTCGGCGCCGAATTGATTCTGACGCCGGGCAGCGACGGCATGTCCGGCTCAATCAAAAAAGCGCGGGAACTTAGCGCGCTAATTACCGGCAGTTTTATGCCGATGCAGTTTGAAAACCCCGCCAATCCGCAGGTTCACCGCGTTACTACGGCGGAGGAAATCTGGCGGGATACTGCCGGCAAAATAGATATTTTTGTTTCCGGCGTCGGCACAGGAGGCACAATTACCGGCGTCGGCGAGGTATTAAAGGAACGCAAACCCTCCGTAAAAATCGTAGCGGTTGAACCGGATGCGTCCCCGGCGCTGTCGGGCGGCAGAGTTGGGCCTCATCGAATACAGGGTATTGGGGCGGGTTTTGTTCCCAAAATACTGAATCGTTCCGTGATAGATGAGATTATACGCGTGACCAACGATGACGCGTTTGACACCGCGAAAAACTTAGCGCGCGAAGATGGGGTGCTGGTTGGCATTTCTTCCGGAGCGGCGACTTGGGCGGCATTACAGCTTGCGCTTAAACCTGAAAATGCCGGAAAAATGATCGTGACTATGCTGCCGGACTCAGGCGAGAGGTATCTGGCCACGCAGCTTTCCGATAATTCAGAATAAAAAAAGTAAAGTAGTATAATAAGGCTACGGCGCTTTTGAATAAAATAAAAGCTAACAGAAAGGACCATGATCGAAATGGTAATTCAGTGCAAGGGATACTATGAAAATGGTAATTACTTCATTAATAACACCACTGATATTCCGAATAAGCGCACTCGTATTACGGTTATTTTTCACGATGTCGAAGATAAATGCCAACAAAAAATAGTCGCCATAAAAGGAATTTTAGCTGATGCCTTAAATACTGAGAACGAGCTAACTGATGCCGATTGGGATGAAATGGCTAAATTGCGCACTCAAACTAATGCCAGCCTGTCAAGGAAAGTAAAAATATGATTTACGCGCTTGACACCAATATAATTTCTTTTTTGCTGCGCCCCGGTAAAAACCCTGAAGTGGTGGCGCGATTTGAAGCAATTATTGAGGAAGGTTATGATTATGTTATTCCACCGCTAAGTTATTATGAAATTACATGGCATTTACTATGGAAAAAGGCTTCTGCTCAATTGCTTATTCTCGGCGGGCTTTATAAAAACTCTGCCTCGAAAATTATCATGAGTGAGGAAGATTTCCTGACGGCGGCTAAAATTAAAGCGTATTTAATGGAACAAGGTACTCCGATTGGAGAAAAAGATGGCGATATTTTTATCGCCGCCCATTGTATTGTCAACGGCTATACCTTAGTTACAGACAATGAAAAGGATTTCAACCGCATTGACGGATTAAAGTACATCAACTGGAAGGATTAATTTCAACCGGAATCGCTTTGACACTTTTCTTGGACTATACCGGAGGTTGCCCGTTAGCCGGGCAACCTCCGGCACTGCCGTTCGGCGCTTTTTTCTACGCTTTGCGTTTTGCCCTCTTCGATATTGCCAGGGCGCCGAGCGCGAGGAACAAGCCAAAGCCGGCTCCGGTGTCGCATCCGCCGCTACTGCTGCTGTTGTTGCTTGGAATCTTGTTCGCTTCGAACTCGAGCTCCCCGTCTACTACAAATTCTCCTGTTTCTTCAAAACTGAACGAAATAGAAACATCTGCAGAGCTTTCATCGATGAGTTCTATTACAAACAATGCTGGAACGTCTTCGACTGGAATAGTAGTTGTGATAGTTGTTTCGCCTTCCACCAAAAATGGTACATCATTCGTCTTAGCCTTCGTCATATCTATGGGTATAGAAGAAGGCAGTTCGGGATTGGGTTCGACCAATGAAATCATGTATCCGCCGTTTGACGATAATGTAAAAGTACCACTCTCGCCATCGCCAGCTACCACAACATTGCTTATTGTGAAGCGCACCTTACCAGTTGCGTCTACGTCTACTTCTTCTATTTTCGATTTTCCCTCTGGAGTAATGTCTAACTTACCATCGCCATCTCCCATTTCCCAAGTCCCTTCAAGCCACAGCGGATCCGCTTGCGCGGCGACGGCCGACAGGCACATCGCCGCGATCAGCAAAAGAGCCAGACAAAATTTCTTCTTCATATCGAATCTCCTCTCGTATTGTGATTCTTGTTGAGATAACGTTTCAAGCAACTGTGCGCGTGAATGTGCAGCATCGGATTTCTGCCCCCGCAACCACCACCTCCCTGAATCAAAAACTCCGGCGGACGGGCACAAAACCCGCCCGCCGGGTTACGGAAGGCCATACAAAAAGCGCGCAGGGCATAATGCTTCGCCTACGCGCTTGTAAATACAATTAGCGTTTCCACGTAAAAACCACTGCCGAAACGACGGTGAAATCAGCTTGAAAATAGCCGGGGAAATGGCTATACTGACTCCGTCGTAGCGGCGGGTTTTCCCGTGTTTGTAGGCTTATGCTTAACGGTTTCCCTACATCCGCCGTGATGGTGTTGCTACCACCCTCACGGTCGCTGCGGCCCTTTATATGGCCTCACATGTGCGTATAATATCATAGGTTATGAATTTTTGAAAGAATATCGTTCGTCTGTGATAATGTCCTCCCGTGACTCGAATGATTACGTTCGTATTATGCTATATTTGGTTATGCGCGATGCGGGCGCGGGAGAATTTAATATAATGCAGGATAGGAGAGCAATATGAATATTGAAATCCGTTTGTGGAAAATAGATGATGCCCAAGCTCTTGCAAAAACTTTGAACAATAAGAAAATTCATGATAATCTGCGCGACGGCATACCGTTACCTTATAGGGTTTCGGACGCGGAATCTTTTATATCGTCAATGCTCTCAGCCGACCGCGACACAACGTATGCATGGGCGATTACCGTCGATGATATAGTCGTTGGAAGCATCGGCGTGATCCGCAAAGATAATGTCCATCGCCTTACTGCCGAAATGGGTTATTATGTTGCCGAAGAATACTGGGGCAGAGGCGTAATGACGGAAGCCGTAAGGCAAGCCTGCCGTTACATTTTCGATCATACGGATATTGTTCGGATTTTTGCCGAGCCTTACGCTTTTAACGCTCCCTCATGCCGCGTACTTGAAAAGGCCGGCTTTGTGTACGAGGGAACATTAAGAAAAAACGCTGTTAAAAACGGACAGTTTGTAGATATGAAAATGTATGCGATTGTTAAAGCTTAACTAAATTCTTCCCAATCGCATGGCAGCGATTTTATACACCTCATCATCTTCGCGTTTACCGATAGTCACGATTTCGATAATTTCAATCCCAATCATAGATTGTTTAAAAATCACCCGCAAACCCATTTTTTTGTGTTTTAATTTTCTGCAATCCCAAAGAATGCCGTGCAGGGGCTGCCCGGTATTCATGCCGTTTTCTTCAATTTTGATTAATGATTTTAATATTTGCTTTTTTTGACTGCCATCTAAATTATCATAATCCAATTTAGAAAATTCATTAAAAACAGGCGTATATTTCATTCCCATTCATCCTCTGTTTCGCCCAGATTATTGCGCCAGTTTACGCCGGCAACTTCCTCGACAGAGAAATAACGGGTGTCGGATATTTCAAAAGGAATTTTTCTCTTCTTTATAATTTGCTTAAAATAAACGGTTATTGCCGTTGTAAAATCTAAACCTAAATTATCAAGCATTTTAGCTGTCTCATTTTTTAAACTGGAATCAAGATTGATATTAAGCCTTACTTTTTGTTCCATATTCATCACTCTTTCACTAATAATTTCTCCAAATATACACCTGTCATACACCTTTTGTCAACGATTTTTTCCGTAAGGGAAAAAATTATGGCCCGCGCCTTTACTCAAATGTACGCTATACTGATTATGCGCGGCAGCGCGCAGATCATTTACGAGGGGGATTTTTTATTATGATGAGAAACGCGGAACAAACGATAGGTAATTTGATTGATAAGCAAGGCGTGTCTTTTATAGGGTCTGTTGACAGCGACGGCTTCCCAAATATGAAGGCGATGCTTCCTCCGAGAAAGCGCGAAGGCATTAAAATTTTTTGGTTTTCTACAAATACATCGTCGATGAGGGTCGCTCAATACCGCGGCAACCCGAACGCTTGCATTTATTTTTATGACAAGAGGTTTTTCCGCGGCGTTATGTTAAAAGGCACGATGGAAGTTTTGGAAGACGCGGAATCAAAGGAAATGATCTGGCAGGACGGCGATACGATGTACTACTCCAAAGGCATTACCGACCCTGATTATTGCGTTTTAAGATTCACATCTCAAACAGGAAGATACTACAGCAACTTTAAATCTGAAGATTTTATTATAAAATAGCATAAGCATTTGTGTGCTTAGGCGAAAAACATGAGCGTCAAACCTGTCAATTGGAAGAAAAATATTGCTCTTTTTATGATAGGGCAAGGTCTCACTCTGTTCGGCTCCATGCTGGTGCATTACGCGATCATGTGGCACATCACCCTGCAAACCAGGTCGGGGGTAATGATGACGCTGATCGCGATGGCCGGGGCGCTGCCGATGTTTTTCATATCACCGTTCGCAGGCGTTTGGGCAGACCGATACAACAAAAAGTACGTCATTAATATCGCCGACTCCACGATCGCGGCGGTCACGCTCGTTATGGCCGTGCTTTTCTCGCTGGAGTTTGAATTTATCGGGCTGCTGCTCGTCTGCTTAGGCGCGCGGGCGCTGGGACAGGGCGTGCAGATGCCCGCAGTCAACGCCCTGATCCCCGAGCTCGTACCGAAAGAAAATCTCACACGTATAAATGGGTTCATGGGCGGGCTTCAATCATTTGTGCTGTTCGCCTCGCCGATGGCGGGCGGCGCGCTGCTCGCGGTCGCGCCGATCCATACCCTGATGTACATAGACGTAATTACCGCCGCTGTCGGCATCAGCATCCTGTTCTTTTTCGTTAAAGTACCCTCGCGTTCACAAAAAGACGAACCGAAAGCTGGCGCGAAGCAATATTTTATTGAAATCGGCGAAGGTTTGAAATATGTGAAAGGACAGTTATTTTTGAAAAAGCTGCTCGTGCTGAGCGCGCTTTCCAATATCATGATCGCTCCCGCTGCCATTATGACCCCGCTGCAAGTGGCGAGGAACTACGGAGATGGCGTCTGGGCTGTGCTTGGCGGCCTTGCTTTCGGGGCGGAACAACGCCTCGCGGCGATGGAAGTCGTATACTTCATGGGAATGATGATCGGCGGTCTTGTGATCGGATTTTGGGGCGGTTTCAAAAATAGATGCCACACAATGGCGCTGTCGACTTTCCTGCTCGGAATCGGCGCCGCGGGACTCGGACTGATCGGGAACTTTTGGCTTTATCTGCTGTGCATGGGCTTCATAGGAGTCGTGATGAACCTGTTCAACCCGCCAATCATGGCAACGCTGCAAACCAACGTGGACGGCGCGTACATGGGCCGGGTCTTTTCAATCCTGGCGATGATGGGAAGCCTGATGATGCCGTTGGGTATGGTAGTGTGGGGGCCGTTGGGGGATTTGGTGGCTATCGACTCGCTGCTTATCGGAACGGGTGTGGTTATGTTCCTGATGGGTTTCGTATTTGTATTTGACAAGACGCTGCTTGCGGCCGGCATGACGGAGCGACCATAAATCGATACTCAAATGATTACGCCTTTATTACGCTATACTTGTTATGCGCGGCAGCGTTCTTTTCCGCGTTGACCGTCCTTGCGGCGGGCGCGCTGGAAAGTATTTACGGAAAGGATAATATGGAACTTATACCGGCAAAAACGATTGTCACCCGGGTAAATAAGCCCGCGGAATGGTTTGGCGCGGAATATAATATGAATA
>Ga0099364_10007016_pt1 | contig 16224 bp, 15 predicted proteins | sample TergutTh196P3_FD_73070 | JGI IMG/M metagenome (GOLD analysis project Ga0099364, IMG submission 73070) | Microcerotermes parvus P3 segment gut microbial communities from Pointe-Noire, Republic of the Congo - Th196 P3 | ecosystem: Host-associated > Arthropoda: Insects > Digestive system > Gut ...
GGAATTTCAGAAAAGATGTATCCTTTTCGGATAGCAATTGCGGAAAATGTGATGCAAAATTCTTTTGCGGGGGATGCCGCGTTTTTGCGAACGATTCAATAGGAAATGAACCATTTTGCCCAATGGGCAGCAATTGAACGGAGGGGATTTCGATTTGAAGATTTTAAGTGTACGGCGAGGATTTGCGTCCGATCACAGTTCCACATCATATGAGTTTCTGGCGGTTGATAAATCGTTAGGTAAAAAAGAACGCTCGGAAATTTCGCGCTTGTCCAGCCGAGTCAACCCGACCGCGAGACGTGCCAACTTCATATATCACGTTGATGGTTATGACATCCCCGGAGGTTGGGAAAAACTCATGGCGCAGTATTATGATGTAATGTACCGCGAGGATTATGATTGGTGGACACTTGCGATGGCATTCAACGCCAAGCCAGGCCAATATGAAGAATTGACCTCATATGAATTTTCAGGCACGGATGATTTGGGTGTTGGGGTATCGAAAAAGGAAGAACGGATTATTGTAATGATTCATTGCAGAATTGAGTTGGGAATGTCATATTCAGACCAATATGGATATTATGACGAAGATGAAGAAGACGAGGAAAACGATGATGAGAGTGGCGGTTTTGAAACTGATGACGAATTGCTGAATATTTTGGTACATATCAGGAAACAGATCATCGGCGGCGATTACAGATCGTTGTATGCTGTTTGGGAAAAATACGGCGATAAAGACGACGAAAACCCGCCGCCTAAGCCGAGAAACCGAAAAGCCGGTGAAGAAACAATCAGCAGTTTTAAGAGTCTCTTAGCGCGTTTGTGAGAGGAGGGTAGAGGAGTACGAACATGAACACACCGTACGAAATAAGGTCTTTTCGCGGGGATTATTGTTTCCTAAGCAACTTCTATCCCTGCACAATCAGGTATGACGGGTTTGAGTTTACGAGTTTGGAAGCGGCGTTCCAAGCCGCGAAATGCACCGACCCGGTTGAAGACAACACATGGCATGACAATTTCTATGGAAATTACACTTGTTTCCGTTGCCGGGATAGAAAATTATTACGAAGAGCGGCTTAGGGCATTGCGCCTTAAGCCGCTTTGCTTTTATAACAACGCAAGCTATACGAGGTTTTACATCTTCCCGCTTTCCCCCAGCGCCTCGGCTCTGCCCAGTAAATATACGAACACAAGCGCCGGGATCCGGAATACGGGGACCAATGTTTCGTGGTTGGCAATCCCGTAATCGGTCAGGCTTTTCGTTATGATAAATGAATTTGCGACTTTCGTATCCTCTTCTTTGGAAAGCGCGATAATCGCGTCCGAAGCGGTGACCGACGGATTGTTGCGGTACTTGACTTCACAGAGGATTTTTTCTTTTGGAAGCGCTATCACGACGTCAACTTCTTTTTGGTTTTCCTGAGCCTTTCTGTAATATCCGGTATGCACCGAGGGCGCGCCTTGGTAGAATGACACAATATGTTTATATACTGTCGTCTCCACCATGATACCCATTTCTTCATCGTCGGACAACACATCGTCGAGCATCAGAACGGCGCTGCGGATGGCTGCGTCCGCGATATATATTTTCGGTTTGCCCTTGAGAGCAGCTTTCTGCCCGACCATCATCGGATTCGAAATGTAGATAAGGTTCGATTTTTCAAGGAAGCTGATATAATCCTCAATGGTGGAAACAGAGATGTGCTCAAGCTCCTTCGCGGCCGTTTGCTTATTGAATATATTGGAAGACGTCATGCAAAGATAGAGGAAGAGCTTTTCCATGGATATAGGGTTACGTACGTTATAGAGCGTCAGTACGTCCCGCTTAATAACCTTGTCAACAACATCCTCGCGAAGCATACGGTGGGCGTAGGTGTCGTCTCCGGAAAGCACCAGCTCAGGGAATCCGCCGATTGTGAGATAACGGTTAAAATGCTGCTGCAATGGTGTGAAGCGGTCCATCAGCTCGGCAAGCTCGCCTGTAGTACACTTACCCAGTTCGGTCAGACGGATACCTTCTTGTATGCGAGGCCTGTTTGGGAGTTCGAGCAATTCGCAGTATTCATAAAACGACATGGTAGGCACTTTCAAGACGTTCCAGCGCCCCGTACCGCTGTCGGACGCTCCTTTTTCGATTACGGGACTGGCTGAACCGGTAGCGGTTAGTTTGATATCGGTACGGGTATCGTACAATACTTTCATCCAGAGTTCCCAACTGTCGGTATAATGGATTTCATCGAAAAACAGATATTTCACCCCCTCTATCGGGTAAAGCGTCTCATAGGTAGCCATGACATCGTCTATATTTACCATTTTGATGATTGGATTATAAAAAGAGATGTACAGTATATTTTTTGACGGCACGCTCTCATCAAGCAGTTTTTCAATCATCTGATTTAAAACGGTGGTTTTCCCCACCCGCCTTGCGCCGGACAGCACCGCAAACCTGCGTATCGTCGGATGTTCGATTGTTTTAACCGCTTCATGGTAGACGATCCGCTTGTGAGGCTTTGATAACGGCCGGATAGATTCGGGATTTTTCCACCAGGGATTGTATGTCTGTAAAACCTTAATCAATTTTGCTTCCGTGATGATTGCCATGCGATAACCTCCAAACCCAAACGACATATACTTGTTACGCTATTGAATTGTGCCTGACTTATCCATATTATAACATGGATAAGTTCCTTTTTCAAGAGCATTGCTAAGTTATACTCGCGATGCACGGTGTGGTCGATGAATGTTAATGTAGTCATGCAGAACTGTTTGGCAACATGCCTGCGTGATGCGTTCTATAGAGCATCTCACTCCTTTTTTGTCTGTCCGTACCAATATGGCGGCCCTAACCCCTGCTGTAGGGATGTCTCTCCGCACTTCGGGCAAAGGTAGTGATCTGTCCCATTGTGGCTGCACCCATCTTCGTCCCAAGAACGAATAGTGATATTCTCGCCGCCCATTTCTTCATTGCAAGACGGGCAAGTATGCTTGAACGTCAATTCATAGTAGTTTTCCATTTCTTACATCCTTCCATTTTGAGACTTCTACCCAAAATGAATGCCGCAACGCCAACAGCATTCACTGTTATGACTCACCTCTGCCAAGCAATGCATACAAACTAACTTGTCGTCATGAACTTCGGGTGTGGTCAATTCATGCAGCATCTGTGCCGAGTCTTTGTAATTGCCGAGTTTCCGAAGCTTAGGAAAAAGTTTGTTAAACTCACATGCATCCTTAATCATTTCTGCTACGTTATCAAAGCCATAAGCTCTAAATTGATTGATTGCTTTAATCCTATCAACTATACCCTGATATATCGCTTCTTTATCCGCAGCGCTTTCTTCTTTGCTAACAGGGTCGCTATTTACAGGTGCAGCAGCAGGCGGCCAAACGTTAATATTGCCGTTTCCCCGAAAGTCGTATAAAAGCGGTTGCTCGAAAGAAAACAAAGCCTTTTTCGCATAATCATCATTGCCCATGTATAACCGCACTCTTATGGATTTGCAATAATACAGTGTCATCAACGCGATGCCTGCTGCGGAAAAGATTAAATAAAACACCACAGTTATCACTACCATCGCCTGATAACTCGAAGATTGCAGTGCAAACCCCCAGCTTTCTTTCATTGCGGTAAGGAAAACAATGATTTGACCGATTACGTTTATTATAGCGGCATGTTGATTATACCATAAAAAATCACTTTTACGTCGTGAAATCTGTACAACACATACGATATTCAAAACATATGATACCAAGGTAAGCAAAGTGCCAAGCAGCGCAGCACCATTTTCCCCTGCTGCTATAGCAATCAATGTCATTATCGTTCCAAATACGCACCCAATTACTATTAACACAACAAAGAACAAGAACCAGCCGCCGAGCGAGCTTTCGTAATCCTTATACACATTGTAAACAACACCGATACCATAAGGGCGAAAGTGATGCGTTTGATGCGGCTGAGGTTGTTGCGTATGATATGCTTGTTTATTAAAGCTGGCTCCGCAGTATATACAGAAATTTGCGCTCTCGATTTTTTTACCACATGCGCCGCAGAAATTCATTTTTTGCTTTGATCTTTCTTCGCAATTCGGACAGTAACCCGTACTCTCTGTTCTATAACCACATTCGCCACAAAAACTCATCTGCTTACCTCCTCTTGAAATAGCTTGGATTGAATCATTCGCATATGCTCCCACTGTGGGTGGTCAATGACCGCCCACAGTGGGATCTTACATTTATTTACTGTTTCATCCGATTCTATACCTGTACTCTGCTTCTACTTGCATGTCTGCCGTGGCAACCGGAACTGTGCCGCTCTCTACCCAACCGGACCAGCTACCCCACCGCCAGAAGTTCCATGTTCCACCTATGGAACGCGATCTATACTCTGTGATATTCGTCGTGCCGCTTGCCACCCTAGTTTCAAACGAGCCACCCGGCGCGCTTGTTGAGTTGATGTCAACCCTATACCACCAATCGGATCTAATCCCGAATGCAGAATGCCCGCTGTGAGTCGTGTAAAACGGCAAGGGTGAATCTGTCTGTCTTGTTCTTAATGTCGGCGTTATCCCGCCACCTGGGTTTTTGGAAAATGTTGTGTATCTTTGACCATTGTAAGTGTAGGTGTAGTGGTAATAATTATATACGGTTTTATAAGTCGTTTCCTGCCTTGTCCTAGTTTCGACTTCAAGCGAACTGCTTGCCGCAATTGGCGTTGTCGTCCACGCGCTCCATGCACCAGTCGTCGCTCCATTACTTCCCGATTCTTCCCATCCCGGCAGTGTCGGAGTGCTGGCTGTCGTCGTTTCTCTCAGACGCGTCCGATATCTGATTTCTGTTTCTGTCGCACTAGCAGGAGGTGTAGGCGATGATGTCCAGCTCGACCAGGCGGGACTTGTGGAAACTGTTGTGAAATTACGCGTTTCGCTTCTGATTTCCTGTCCTCCCACGACTGCATAGAACTGGTAAAAGTATTGCGTCCCCGATGCCAATCCGGTTAAATCATACCAGATGTCAAATGGGTTTTTGGAAAAATTGATAGAATCAGAATCCAAAATTCTCATATTGCCTGTCGAGGTTCCCAAATACAGACCTACCGATGACGGGCGTGTTCCTGTATAAAAGCACGACGCATCTACCCGTGCAGTTGTCGATGTGATATTTGAGTGGCCTTTGACAGATAGGTTTAAGCTGTCGCTGATGACACCGTTACCATCACTGCCATTGCTACTGCCGCCACCGCCGACGGGCCCACCGCTGCCTTCATTACTACTGCCTGTAGTTGTAAAATGGCGAGTTTCGCTTTTTATTTCTCGTCCATCCACAACTGCATAGAACTGATAGTAGTATATCGTACCTGGGGAGAGCCCAGTAAGGTTGTACCATATGTCAAATGGGTTTTTTGAAAAGCTGACAATGTCAGAGTCCTTTTTTATCATATTGCTTGAAGATGTCCCTAAATAGACTCCGACCGATGACGGGCGTGTACCAGTATACGAGCACGATGCGTCCACTCTTGCAGTATTTAATGTGATGTTTGAATGCCCTTTTATGGAGAAGTTCAACTCATTGCCTGTATTTCTTTGATACCCACTATAACTATACAGTGAAATACCATGACTAGTATCAGCCAAATCAAAGATACCCAAGCCGCTTTTACCCACTACATTAGTCCATAAATATTGATTTAACTGTACTCCGTTAGGAGTGGTCTGATCATAAATTGTAATACTATTGTTTGTTACATCGAAAACTATTGCTGTATGCTGTGGTTTCGTTAAACTATTTCGATATTGAATAATATCTCCAGGATTAGCTTGCTTAAGTAGCGCTACTATATTATTGTTTGTCGCAGTTGCACCATTATAGGTCTTGTCCACTAAATTCCAGTCATTACTTGAACCCGCATGTGTCAGTCGATATTTGCCACCAGTTCCAGAAGGAATACCTGTACCAAATACTCGCACACAAACAGCATTTACAAATCGCCAGCATCCTCCTTCATCGGTCGAACGATCGCCAACTCTAAAACCGGACACATTTCTAGTTGTCTCCAACTTTAAAACTACCTCTTCTCTAGATGCTGCTGATGCGCTTGTACCAAGTAAATGTACACTAGGGGATAAGATAAAAACGATAAGGAAAAATAATCCAATCGCTCTACTTTTCATCTTAAATTCATCCTTTCAAATTAATTAGACTTACAAAGTAAGCATATTATGAATAATGGTTGCTACGCTAATTCTTATTATAGGTTGACTTAAGGTGCCTGACACATTATCAAGCGCACCTGCATTCATTGCTATGGTTATGTATCCGTAAGGCCATCCTCCGAAAGACTCGATAAGCTCTTCTGGATATTCAAATGCACGAATAATCACCGCCACCGCTTGCTCATACGTCAAAGTATCCGCCGGCCCAAACCTGCCATCCCCATACCCGCTGACAAGCCCCAGTTCCGCTGCCTTAGCCACATAACCGACCGCCCAATGCCCTGCCGGAACATCGGAGAAACTGCTTGACATAATCGCAAGCGCCTCATCCTCCACCCCAAGCAAGCGGCACATCATTGTCGCGAACTCTGCTCGGGTGATTGTGCTGTCGGGGTTGTAGTTGCCGTAATCATCGCCCTTTACAATTCCTAATTCCGCTAGTGTGTTCACTACCTCCGCATAATCGGCATCATATGGCACATCCGGGAAATGTTCAAAGACATTCGCCTTTGCCGTGCTACCAATCAACACCGAGCATATGATGACGGCAGCCATTCCAATTCTTACAAACTTCATTGACATCGCTCCTTAATCTATATTTTGGTTTTAACCCAATCTACCGCACATCATACCCCACCCCGGTTATAACTCGGTAATAAAAACGCATAATCCGACGAATTTTTGAACCTTATATTCAAGTTAAGCAAAAAAATAACGATATCCTACACGGATATCATTATAGCGGCTACGTTTACTTATACTCGCGATAAACCAAACCTGTTCTTCATTTTAATAGATACGGCTAGAGTTCTTGACTTTGCCCCTATCCAGCGTTATTATTATAGTATAAAACAAAGATGAATCACGTTTTGCACTCACGGTCGAATGTGCATACGAATATTTTATTACTGATTGTAGGTCTAAAAAATGTTGTTATATCACGGGAGCAATATGGCGGTCGAAGAACCTAAGCTTATTCAGCAGACTAGGGGGCTCGATTTCGGGGCGGGGTTTTATCTGACTTCAAGCCAGTCACAGGCAATCAGGTTTTCTGAAATCATCATTAAGCGCAGAAAGCACGGCAATGCCACGGTTAGCGTTTATAACTTCGATATGGAAAAAGCGGAAGAGTGCTTATCCATTAGAAAGTTTAAGGCTGCCGATGCCCAGTGGCTACGTTTCATCGTTGACAACAGGTTAATGACTTATGATGGCGAACTATATGATATCGTAATCGGCGCAGTTGCAAACGACCAGGTAATGCCTACTATTCAAGCGTTATTGGGCGGGTTTCTTACAGAAGAAGCCACGATACTTACGCTCGAAACAAGCAATCTTGTAGATCAAATCTGTTTGAAAAGCACGCAAGCCCTGTCGTTGCTGAGTCACATAAAATCATACGACGCAAAGGAGCGCGTTATCGATGGATAGGAGCATATCACCCGTTATTGCGATGATAACCCCGGGCGTAATAAAGCTCTTGATGGACAAGCGCAATCTATGCTTGGCGGACGCGTCTGACATCTTATATAACTCGGAGCTTTACAAGGCTCTGGAAGATGAGGAAACAAAGGTTTGGCGCCTAGGATATCCCCTTATATTCGAACTGCTGGAGGAAGAACTGTCAACAGGCGCAATAACATGGCCGGAGGAGCAGATATGACAAAGCAAGATGGCGCCATCTGGTTTCTTGCATCCTGCATTGAGCTTTACAAAGACGAAAAAGGGATGAGCGGGCAAGAAGCATACAACTACCTGCGGGAATCAAAAGCTCTGGATTTCATAATCAGCTGTTGGGAAGGCCTGCATATGACGGGGCATCTTTATATCATAGACAGCATAGACGACTTCATAAAAACGCAAAAAGCAACCTAAACACAGACCCCTGCGCTCAATCAAACCACCACATCAAATATCCTAACCCCGTCGAACTCCACCCACTTTGCGTAAGGCTGCTTGCTCACGCCCCTGCGGAAATCGAACGTCAGCAGGTATCCGTCGCTTGCACCCTTGCTCCTCATATAACCGAGAAGCTGCTCATACGCTTTCTCGTGCCCCGCTTCGCCGTGCCACAGCTTTAGCTCAACTATGAACTGTTCGCTGCCGAAATCCACCACGACATCCATGCGGCGCAGGTCCGTAAGCTGGCTCTCTATATGGTAGAACCCCTGCCCGTCTATCAGCGGTTTCAGGTAGGAAAGGAACAGCAGCCGGCCTTCGCGCTCGATGAACTCAGCATCGCGCCCGCTCCAGACCTCGGCGTAATGGTCAGCGAACTTACGAAGGCACAACGCCATGTCGAAACGCCCGTTGTAAACTACATCATACTGCAAGACCTTTGCTATCTGCCTCGTCGAAGTGTAGTTCTTTGATAAAAAATATTCATACAGGCGGGTTTCGAATATTCTGTTCGCCACCGCCGCTTTATTGCGCTCGTCTCTTTTTATGAAGCCGTACATATGGCCGAGGCTAATCAGCGGGTTGTCTATTGTGAACTTGGCATCCTTCCCCGCGAAGAGCAGATCGCGTATGAAATCGTATAACGGCTCGTTGTTTTCTAGGTTCTTTATCAAATCATCAAACAGCGTATTGCTTTCCCCCAATATGATATCAACCGCATCGCGCACGCCTTGGGGTGTCCAGTTTTTTCCCAAATCCTCATCAACGCACTGACAGATTCTCGTAACCAAGAATGGATATCCGCTTGTAAAATTGTATACTTCATCTGCTATTACGGGTACATCCATGCCTGTGCAATGGTCAGATTCATACTCCAAAAGCATAGTGGCAACCTCAGCAGAAGAAAACGACATATCCACATTGAAGTTAACCGCTATGTTCCACGGTGAATTATACACTCTACCCTCCTCCGCCGCCGGAGCGTATGCGCCCTCACTTAGCATCTTTAGCTTGATATTCTTTATATCGTAGACTCCGGCGAGGATGACGCTGTGGAAAGTCTGGTCTTTCTTGTTTTTGCGCGCCAGGAATTTGCTACGGAGCATTCCGAGGAAGTAGAGGAACATTCTGTTGTTGCTCGTCTTGTCAACCTCGTCTATCATCAGCACAACTTTGTGCTCTTTGCCCTGCCCGCCGGGTCTGCACATGTTTGCGATGTGCTTGCTTAGGCCCTTAAATGTTACGACACTGCTGTCAAGCCAGCTCGCTTTGCGCTCATTGTGAGCATCTATAAGCTCTACCGCATCGTTGACCAGTTCCAGAAATACCTGGCAAAAGTTTGCCTCCGACTCAAAGGCAGTATCGCCAATCCCCTCAAAGCTGAGCGACACGACAAGATAATCGTCCTGCAACGCTCTTTCAAGACATGCAAGGGTGGTAGTCTTTCCATATTGCCTTGCGCGGTTGATGGTAAAGTAACAGCGGCCGTCAACCAGCTTTCTTATCTGCTCAATCTTGCCGCTGATGTCAACCATGTAGTCTTCTTCCGGCACGCAAAGCCCTGTGACATTAAACCTGCGCATATGCAACCAGCCCTTTCTCTCCGATAACGGCAATTATACTATAAACATATAACAGATTCAAGCACCCCTTAGTGACTTACAGCTTATTTTCAGCAATAAAAACAAGAATTTCGTTCCCACGTCTCCTAACCCCTGCTAACCCCCTTGCAGTCCGCAGACTGCATTAGATTACATAGCAGTTGCAGACGCAGAAATTCTATGATACAATACCCAAGGCTTTATACAAGCCATAAACATTTCGAACTAAACTGCTGCCGGGGGTGTTGCTGGGTGCCGCGTGGGAATAATACTGTTCGCCTGAATAGGGTTCTGCCCCGGATCGAGACATCGCCGGAGCAGGGGCTCACGCACGGCCAGGCGCGGGAACGCCTTGAGAACGGGTATTCCAACGCGAAGCCGGACTCAGCGGAAAAAACAGTGGGCCAGATTTTCAAAAGCAATATCTTCACATATTTCAACCTGCTAATAACAGTTCTCGCCCTCTGCGTCATATCTGTCGGCGGATACTCAAACCTCGCATTCGTGCCGATAATCTTCATAAACACCACAGTCGGCATAATGCAGGAACTGCGCTCAAAGAAACTCCTCTCAAAGCTCTCCTTCATATCAGCCCCCCGCGCAACAGTTGTCCGGGACCGCGAGCGCCTGGAAGTCCCGTCCGATGAGACCGTTCTGGATGATATAGTAATATTCGGGCCGGGACAGCAGATATACGCCGACGCAACCGTCGTCTGGGGCGAATGCCAGGTAAACGAAGCGCTGGTCACGGGGGAATCCGACGAGATAACGAAAACCGCAGGCGATGCGCTGCTCTCAGGCAGTTTCATAGTATCGGGGGGATGCACCGCCCGGCTTGAAAGAGTAGGGCGCGACTCCTTTGTCGCGCAGCTGATGGTAGAAGCAAAGAAAACAAAAAGCAAACTCTCAGCTGGCATGGTGACGACGCTTAAAAGGCTCCTGCAGATAATAGGCATCATCATCGTGCCCGTAGGCATCGGTATGTTCATAAGGCAGATGCAGCTGGACGATGCCACTGTGACCACAGCCATGCTCGGCACCGTCGGCGGGGTGATCGGGATGCTGCCCAACGGGCTGTATATGCTGGTTTCGGTGACACTTACAGTCAGCGTCATACGCCTTGCCAAGAACCAAACGCTCATACAAGACAGAAACTGCGTCGAGACGCTTGCCAGGGTCGATGTTCTGTGCGTCGATAAAACCGGGACGATTACCGAAAGCAAAATGGAAGTAAAAGGCGCGGCTCTTCTCTGCTGGGACCGGTATGGCTCGGATAAGGTAAACGCCATTATGGCCGATTACTGCGCGAACATGAGCGCGGACAACGAGACAATGGCGGCAGTGCAGGAATACTTCGGGGCGGACGCGAGGCGGAGGGCGCGAAACGTGCTTCAGTTTTCGTCGGCCGTCAAGTATGGCGGCATGTCGTTCGGCGACGGGGAGTCATACCTTATGGGAGCCCCCGAGCGTATTCTCCTATCGCAGTACCGGAACCACAAAGATACGATAGAAGCATACTCCGCGCAAGGATACCGGGTTCTGCTGCTTGCGCACTACAGCGGGGATATCAACGGGAAGCTCGACGACAGACGGGTACTGCCGGTTGCGCTGATCATGCTCAGCAACCGCGTACGCGAAGAAGCCCCTGCCACTTTCAGATACTTCGCTCAGCAGGGGGTGAAGATAATCGTCATATCAGGCGACAACCCCGTTACCGTTTCGCAAATCGCCCGCGAGGCAGGGATCGAAGGCGCCGAACGTTATGTGGACGCCGCGGAGCTTCAGACGGACAAACAGATAAAACGCGCAGTCCTTGAATTCACGGTATTCGGGCGGGTCACCCCGGACCAGAAGCGCAAACTGGTCAGGGCCCTGCAGAAAGCCGGCCATACAGTCGCCATGACCGGCGACGGTGTCAACGACGTGCTGGCGCTGAAGGATTCAGACTGCAGCATAGCAATGGCATCAGGCAGCGAGGTCGCCAGCCAGGTGGCGGATATTGTCCTGCTTGACTCGGACTTTTCCGCGCTTCCGTCTGTCGTTATGGAAGGTCGCCGCGTAATAAACAACGTGGAGAAATGCGCCGTGCTATACATGTCAAAGAACATCTCCGCATTTCTTTTCGTGGTCGTTATGGTGATCGCCTTCGGCGAGCAGTTCCCGCTGATGCCGTCGCAGTACATGCCGTATGAAATGTTTTTCATCGGCATACCTTCATATTTCATTGCCCTGCAGTCCAACATGAACATAGTAAAAGGCAAATTCCTAGCCAACGTGATGCGCGGCGCCGTGCCTGTAGGGCTTACGGTCTTCGGGGCTTGGGCGCTGCTATACATCTTATACGGCTCGCCTTCGCTGGGGAATCTCGAGGTAGCGACGATGGCGAACTTCGTCATCACCTTTACCGGGTTTTTGCTGCTGGTGAAACTTAATATGCCGCTTAGCAAGATAAGGCTGGCTGTGTCACTTGGCATGTTGGGCGCATACATCATCAGCCTAATCGCTTTCGGCGGCAGCGTTTTCCTGATAGAGCCGCTTTCCTGGGGTATGGCTTTGATGACTATATTGTTCTGCGCCGCCTGCGTGCCGGTTCTTCTGGGGATGACGCTGGCCCTGGAGGGCAAAAAGGCAGTTATGCTAATTAGGGATCAAGAAAGGTAAGGATTGTAAGATGAAATTTGTTTCAGAGCGGATACGGGAGCTACGCGAGATTTTCGGGGTAACCTTGGAGGATATGGCTTCCGAAACAGGGGTAGCCGTCGAAAAGTATACTGAGTATGAAACAAGCGGGGAGAACATCCCGATAAGCGTCTTGTACCATATCTCGCAAAAGTTCGGCGTAGATATGTCCGAGATACTGACAGGCGAGTCCGCGCATCTTTCGACGCTGCAGGTCTGCCGCCGGGGCAAAGGGCAGACGCTGAACCGCTACCCCGGCTACATGTTTGAAAGCCTCGCGCCGAGGTTCACCGGTAAGATAATGGAGCCGCTGCTCGTGACGCTGCTGCCCGGGGAGCCGGAGGCCGCCTTAGTCTCCCACGGCGGGCAGGAATTCAACCTGGTGCTCGAGGGCGTTATCGTCATTACCTACGAGGGCAAGGAGTATATCCTCAATGCAGGCGACGCGGTTTACTTCGACCCCATGCGGCCCCACGGCCAAAAAGCCATAGGCACGGAAAAGGCAAGATTCCTTACAGTAATTACCGAGTAAAAGACAACGCAACTGCTCAACACCGCTCAATCCGTGTCTAGTAGCAAATCAGAAAAGGTTCTGAGCAGTTACAAGACATTTAAGTTGCATTGCCGCCGATTGAAAGGATAAGATAAAACATGCTTGACAGATACCTCTTACGTGACGAATTCTCTACATATGAGGATTTTATGGAAAACTATAATGTCGTTGTGCCTGAGGGGTTTAACTTCGGGTTCGATATTATCGACGGATGGGCTGCGGTTGACAGGGATAAGCTTGCCTTGGTCTGGTGCGACGACAGCGGCGGGGAACGCCGTTTCTCCTACGGCGAGCTTAGCGATTTGTCAAACCGCGCGGCAAACTATCTATCAGACCTCGGGATCGGAAAAGGCGATGTCGTCATGTGCGTTCTGCGGCAGAGGTACGAGTACTGGATTACCGCCGTAGCCTTATGCAAGCTCGGCGCGGTCATCATCCCCGCGACGATGCAGCTGACCGCCAAGGATATTATCTACAGGGCGAACGCGGCGAAAGTCAAAGCCGTAGTATGCTACAGCGACTCGTCGGGCTTTGTTGCGGCTCAGATGGAAGAAGCGCTGCCCGAGTGCCCGACGGTTAAAATACGCATCATGACCCCCGGCAGGCGCGAGGGATGGCTGCCTTTCAACGAACCGCTCATGGAATACCCCGGTATTTATCCACGCCCCGTCGGTGACGGTTCGGTGCCGTCGACGGACCCGATGCTGGTGTACTTTACATCCGGCACGACCGGGATGCCGAAGATGGTCATGCATGATTTCACGCACCCGCTCGGGCATATTGTGACGGCAAAATACTGGCAGCAGGTACGCGCAGGCAAGCTGCACCTATCCATGTCCGACACGGGCTGGGCAAAATTCGGCTGGGGGAAGATATACGGGCAGCTTATATGCGGTGCGCCCGTGTTTGCGTACGACATGGAGAAGTTCATCCCCGCAAATGTGATGCAAAAACTGGAGGAATACAAAATCGCGACATTCTGCGCGCCCCCGACAATGTTCCGGTTTATGCTGGCCGACGGTATGCATGGGTATGATTTTAGCGCGGTCGAGCACTGCGGCAACGCGGGAGAGCCCCTCAACCCGGAGATATTCAAAAGGATACAGGAGATATGGGGCCTGGATATGCACGAGGGCTTCGGCCAGACGGAGTCAACGGTGCTCATAGCGAACTTCCCATGGTTTAAGCCGAAACCCGGGTCCATGGGAAAACCTGCGCCGCTTTATGACATCGACATAGTCAACTCAGACGGCCAGCCCTGCGAAGACGGCGAAGAGGGCCGGATAATAGTACGCAACATAGACGCGCTGGGCCTGTTCAAAGGATATTACCTTGACGACAAAATGACCGCCGACGCATTTGCCGGCGGGGTATACGACACCGGGGACACAGCTTGGCGCGACCCCGAGGGATATTACTGGTTTGTCGGGCGCAACGACGATATGATAAAATGCTCCGGGTACCGCATAGGGCCTTTCGAAGTGGAAAGCGTGCTGATCGAACATCCGGCAGTCTTGGAATGCGCGGTCACAGGCGCTCCCGACCCCAAGCGCGGCCAGGTCGTAAAAGCTACGGTCGTTCTGCACAAAGGCTATGAGCCGTCAGAGGCATTGATCAAGCAGCTTCAGGATCACGTAAAAAACACAACCGCGCCATACAAGTACCCGAGGATAGTAGAGTTTGTCCCGGAACTGCCGAAAACCATCAGCGGCAAAATCAAACGCGCGCAGATACGCGCGGAGAACGGCAGTTCCTAACTGCCCGGGCCGGCGGGGGCAGCTGTTTCTGAGCAGCCCTCATCTAAGCCTATTAAGCGCTTCTATTATCTGCTGTTCGGTGAAAGGCTTCACTATAAAGCCGCCTGCGCCGGTTTTTATTGAGTCTTTTACGACTACATCCTGCCCTATCGCGCTGACCATCAGGACCTTTGCTTTAGGGTTGATCTGCATTATCTCCTTTAAAGCGACTACGCCGTCAACCTCGTCCATAGTCACATCCAGCGTGACAAGGTCGGGCGAATGCGCCTTGAACAGTTCGATAGCTTCATTGCCGTTACTGGCCTCGTGAATCACCCCGTAACCGTTTTTCGTGAGTATTATTCTAAGCGTCACCCGGACTATCTCCGCATCGTCAACAATCAATGCAGACATCATTGTCTAACACCGCCCCTTCATCCGCCGCAGCAATGCAAGCACGACATATTAACTAATTATAGCACAACTTTGCCTGTTTTCAACAGTATAATTTTAACTTATTTTGTAGTAGACGCATAATGCGCCTTTTCCAGACACGGACTGCACAGCATCTAAATAGTTACATTATTTTTAACACATGCAAATCCAAGCAATAATTGCTTGACAATCCCGGAGAAGAGTGGTAAATTAGTGTTAGCACTCTCCGCGTTAGAGTGCTAATCCTAGCGGCAGAGGTCCATATGGCGCTGAGCGAACGGAAAAAAACAATACTGCGCGCAATAGTAGAGCAGCACGTCAAGACAGCCGAACCCGTCGGTTCAAAAGCAGTCGCGGCGGAACTGGACTCATCCGTCTCGTCTGCGACAATACGCAACGAAATGGCTGAACTGGAATCCCTCGGCCTCCTGGAGCAGCCCCACACGTCCGCCGGCAGGATCCCGTCAGCCCAGGGATACCGCACCTACGTCAACGAACTTATGCACAGACACAGCCTCTCGACCGACGACACTCAGAAAATCAACACCGCGCTCAACGAAAGCCCGTCAGACAAACCCCACCTTCTGTATGAAGCGGGCAACCTCACATCAAGACTGACGACATACCCGGCATACGCGCTCGCGTCGGCAACAGGCCATGTTAACATAGTAAGATTTGACTTTATCTACATCGACCCATTTTCCTTTATCATAGTCGCCCTCCTCAGCAACGACTCCGTCAGCAACAAACTCGTCCACCTGACATCCCCTATCGACACAGCCATGCTGACAAAGCTCGGAGCGGTCTTTAACGCAAACTTTGCAGGCATACCGGAAGAACGCATCACCCCGCCGCTGATAACATCCGCCGAACGCGCAGTATGCGACACATCAGGCATAGTAGCAGTGACCGCCGCGTTCACAATCGAACTCCTGTGCGAAGCAAAAACCGTCGGGACGCGCGTCACAGGCGCGATGAACCTCTTAAACCACCCCGAGTACAAAGACATAAGCAAAGTTCAGCGGCTGTTCAACTACCTCTCCGATGACAAAGAACTCACAAAACTCCCCTCACCTGACACATCGGGGGAAATAAAAATAACAATCGGGCCC